>ERZ1090864.1382-NODE-1386-length-11309-cov-8.738582_pt1 | contig 11309 bp, 8 predicted proteins | sample MGYA00478479_ERZ1090864 | MGnify/ENA primary metagenome ERZ1090864 (study PRJEB33644, sample SAMEA5815743) | chicken gut metagenome | biome: Chicken; feature: Gastrointestinal Tract; material: Caecum | place: Ireland | collected 2019-01-01 | study: A study of the... | reverse complement strand
TGGGGCAGCTCCTTCCCAGGAGGGGTCAGACCCCTCTGAAAAGGGGTCTGACCCCTTTTGCTCAAATTGTTCGAATTGTACGTGCAAAAAAAGGATGCGCTCCTTCGCACATCCTTTTCTTTCGTAATTTTCTTTCAATTTTCTTTTTATCCTGCCGCTTCACTGTGCAGCCTGGCTGACCGCTTCCAGATTGGTCTGCGCCTCTGCCGCGTATTCAGAGTCCGCGTAACCTTCCACGACTCTCTGGTAATATGTAGCTGCATTGGCATTGTCCCCGCTGCCCTGGTATGCCTGTGCCAGGTTAAACAGAGCCTGCCCGCTGTTATATCCTTCGTCCATCCGCACGACCTTGGACAGTGCGTCCACTGCTCCCTGATAGTCCCCGGAGCTCAGCGCTTCGCTGCCTGTGGCAAAATAGGTCTCACACGCCCCCGGAAAGACCGCGGCGGACAGTTCATCGTAAACCGCCTGCGCATTCGCCCCGAGAGAGTCCCTGCTGACATTGAGCAGAGTCCCCGCGACGTCCGCATCCCCATACTCCGGGGAATCATACTGATCCTGCGCTGTCAGAAGGGATTCGTAGCTGTCGCGCGTAGTCTGGGTCTGCTGCGCGGCGTCCTCCGCATTTTCCCCGGAAGCCCGGTAATTATCCAGCGTCCTTGTCTGCGCGCTGACCTGGGCTTCCAGCGATTTGATCTCCTCGCTGTATTCCCTCATCTGGTCATTCATCCGGTCAGCCCTGGACTGCCCCACCGCCGGTGCGACGAGGAACCAGATGACCGCCGCGCCGATCGCAGCTCCGATAAAAATATTCGCCACTGCAAGCTGCCCTGCCATCTCCCTGATCCGGGAATGCTTCGGCTGTATGATGGTCTCATTGCCCAGGCTGTATTCAACCGCGTCGTCCTTTTTCTTCTCCCGTCTGCGCCTTCCCTTCTGCTGTACCAGCTCGTGCATGTAGCGCAGCGTGATGTCATTGGTCGTATCCAGTTTCCGCGCGGTCCGAAGGACCTGCCTTGCATGCGGGTACTGCTCCGTATGCAGGTAGATCAGCGCCAGGAGCTGATACGCCTTCAGAAAAGACGGATGGGCGGATATGACCTGCTTGAGCTGGATGACCGCCAGATCTTCCCCGTTCTGCTGGCAGTATGCCAGGCACTGGTTATATTTTCGGATCGCAAGGTTGATCGTCTCCAGCTCCTTTGCGGAAGCCTGTACATTTTTGATGTAATAGTCCGCGATGTTGTCCCTTGCCTTTAAATTTTTGCTGATGATCCATTCCACAAGGGCTTCCGGCACCTCCCCGATCCCGTAATAGACAAGCCCCAGCAGATTTCTCGCCGCGATATTCTCCCTGTTGAACTGCAGGCTGCGCCTAAGCGACGCGACCGCCCCTGACATGTCGCGCATCTTCGCCTTCCGCAGTCCATCGTTATACCAGTAATTCGAGTGGTATACGATCTTCTTCATGTAATCCATTTATATCCCCGCTATCTTTCTGAACTGTTGCCGCAGGCCGGACCCCGCCGGTCCGCCGCGTCTGTGTATCTATTTCTTCTGGTCCATGATCTGTTTCAGAAGGTCTGTCACATCCGACAGGTCTTCCTGATAGACCGCATCCTCGATCTCTTCGACTTCAAGGCTCGGCTTGAACTTCTTTAATTCTTCTTCAAAATCCAGCATTTATCTCTCCTCCTGAACCAATCCCTTTATCATCCCTGCCAGATAGAGGGAGCCGAGGCAGTAGATCCTGCGCCCGCCCTGTATATCCAGTGCGTACGCGAGCGCCTCTTTCACAGACTCCTTCACTATGACCGGCTGTTCCGTATATTTCCTGAAAATGTCTGCCAGCCTCTGCGCCGCCGCTCCCCGGCTGTCGTCAATATGGGTGACCACGTAGAGCGCTGCCGTCTTCTTCCGGCAGAGGCACTCAGCCATCTTCTCATAATCTTTATCCTGCACAGCGGAAAACAGTATGATATTTTCCCTTCCGTCTCCGGGCACACTCTCAGTAAATGCCTCCACAGCGCTGATATTATGCGCCCCGTCCACATATACATCCGGCAGGACTTCTTCCATGCGCCCCGCCCATTTCAGGTCCGCCAGGACCGCTCTCCAGCGCTCTGGATGCCCGTTTTCCCCGAAAAGATACCTCATCACTTCCAGCGCCAGCATGGCATTGCCGGGCTGATAGATGCCGGTATTGTTCAATTTCCACGTGGTATTACCATAATAAGCACTGGAACAGGAAAATGCAATATGTTTGTCCCGGATTCCCAGGATTTCGTACGCATCTTTCCCGATTTTTTTACAGAAACTCCCGCGTTCCTCCGCGGTCCGCGCGATCACGCTGTCGCTTTCCTCCGCGGTCTGCGCATAGAACACCGGGACGCCGGGGCGGATGATCCCCGCCTTCTCCCCGGCGATCTCGCCCAGCGTATGCCCCAGGTATTCCATATGGTCAAGGCCAATAGACGTGATCACACACACAGCAGGGTCTTCCACCGCGCTGGTGGCGTCAAGCCTGCCGCCCAGCCCGGTCTCAATGACCGCATACTCTGTCCCCGCTTCCGCAAATGCCGCAAGCGCCATGCCGAACAGAAATTCAAAAAACGTAGGATGGGCAAGCCCCTGCGCCTCCATACTCTCTACTGCCTTCCGCGTCTTTTCGAACACAGCGCAGAACTGCGCGTCACTGATCTGCTCCCCGCCGGTCACGATACGCTCGTTCATCTTCACCAGGTGCGGGGACGTAAAAAGCCCCGTCCGTTTTCCCTCCGAACGGAGCATTCCGTCAAGATACGCGCACACAGAGCCTTTCCCGTTCGTCCCCGCCACATGGAGCACCTTCATGTGCTCCTGCGGGTCCCCAAGATATCTGAGAAAAGCCCTGGTGTGCTCTCTGTCATTTTTCTTTGTGAATTTCGGGATCTCCAGTATATAATTTACTGCCTCTTGGTATGTCATTCTTCCTGTTCTTCTTCCTGTTTGACGAATGCCTGGCGGCCGTTCTCCGGAGCATTCTCGTCCTCCGGCACCTCCGTCAGGACGCCTCCATTGTATTCGTAAGTTTTCGAAGTCCTGAATATCGTATTGCTCGACCCGACCTGCGCCACCATGACCGTATCGCCGTCGTTCAGCTGAGATTCTTTCAGGTCCAGCCTCGTATTGTTCAGGAACTTTGTGGTCTGCTTCTCGCCGTTTATATAAACCTTGCTCTGCTTCGTGAAATGATCGCCGTAGATGCTGAATGACCCGTCCCACTGTTTTACGACTTCCGAGATCACCGCGTCTTTGACGCCCATGACCATATGTCCTTCCGTTACCGGCTCCCCGCTCTCTTTGTAAACATACTGCTCCCCGTACATGATATCATACTGAAGGAGCTCCAGGTCCGCCAGGTAATTCTTTGTCTGGCGGCGTTCCTGGTGATAATTGAACACGGTTCCCGAATGGATATCCAGGCGGTCAAACACCTCTGCCATGATCTGGTACGCCGCATAGTTTCCGTCCTTCTTTTCCAGGCCGATATTATCCCAGATCACGTAATTCGTATTGTACAGGTACTTGCTCTTTAAGTCCTTTGCCTCCAGGTTCATCGTCGGAAGGTGGTCCCCGTAGAACACGAGCACAGTCGGCTCATTCCTCGCCTCAACGGCGTCGATCAGCTCTTTGACAAATTTATCCGTCTCATGCATCAGGTTCACATAGTATTCCCACGCATTGCGCTCTCCCTCATCTTCCACGCCGCTCACGATGATCTCCGGGTTCTCCAGCGTCTTCTCTGTGGGATACTCTCCATGTCCTTCCACAGTGATCGTAAAGACAAAATCCTGCCCTTCCGTAGTGTCCATGGACTCCATGATATTCGGCACAAGGATGTCGTCTGTGGCCCATCCTTTCGGCGTTGTCTGGAGGATGTTCATAAATTCCTTGCTCGTATAATGGTCGAAGCCCATGTGGTTAAATACCTGGGCGCGGCTGTAAAAGTTGCCGCCGTTATTGTGGAGCGCCTCCGCCCCGTATCCCAGGGCAGTCAGTGCGGACGCCGCGCTCTCCAGCGTCTTTATCTTTCCGTATGTCTTATACGGGTACTCGCCCGGCCCGAAGAAACGCATACTCATCCCTGTGAGCACCTCGAACTCTGTATTCGCTGTCCCCGCGCCCACGGACGGCACCTTGAAGTACCCCGAGGAATACTCGCTGAACAGCTTCCTCAGGTTCGGGATCGGGTCCTCGGAAAAGCGCAGCCACTCCACTTCCGTGGGGTCAAAGAATGACTCCAGCTGCACGAACATGATATTCGGCAGCTCCTCAGCCGAGCGTCCGGTCTCATTTTTCGTCAGCTCTCCGTGATCACTGATCTCGTCCATTGTCTGCTCACTGTATCCCGCCGGCTTATTGATGCCGGTATTAAAAAGGCTGGCGGAAAAGCAGTACGGGAATCCATAATCTTCATATGCGAATGCGATATTCCCGAAATAATTGGAGATCACGCGCTTGTCGATCGCCACATTCGTGAGCACCAGGCAGGCCCCAAAGGAGACCGCCACACCGCCAAGGGCAATGATCCTGTGCATTTTCCCCTGGAACTGCCCGCCCCTGCGCCACATGGAAACGACCCAGAAAACAAGAGCAACCACTCCGATGATGATCATAACAAGCTCAAACGTGTTAAAGTAATTCCCGGTCAGCTCCAGGGCGTCTGAGAGCACCTTTAAGTCCTGCGCGTTAAACGGGGTCACTCTCTTCGTGAGCAGATACCCGTTGCAGATCCCCAGGAAGATCCAGAATACACTGATCAGGATCCTGGCAAATACTCTCCGCCGCACCAGATATACGATTGAAAACGTGGCGAATATCATAAATGCATTGTAAAGAAATACAAGGGGCGTCCCCACCAGGTAGTCCCATGCCTCGAAAAAGGAAAGCCTGGATATCACCTCGATCAGGAAATTGACCACACAGGCAAGAAGGAACTGCAGCGGAAGGGACAGCCGGTTCATCCACTTATAGACAGGCTGCATCTTTTTCGCAAACCTGCTGTTGCGGCGCTGTTCCAGGATATGCTGCCTGCGCTCCTTCTTCTCTTTAAAATGTCGTTTGATATCTTCCTTTTTCAGATTCCTGACCTTGGTAAAAAATCCTCTGATATCCGGCTTCTTTATATGGATCCGTTTCATGTGCGGCTTCTTTCCTTTCTTGATACAGTGGAACCGGCCTGCCGTACACAGACCGGTTTATCCTATCCTCCGTCGGGGCCTGCCTCTGTGCGGCGCGCTTCCGCCGCGCCTGCGTTCACACAGTTATTTTCCAAGCCCTTCCATACGTTCTTTCACCTGGGCGAGCATCTGGGTATATTTCTCCAGCTTCGCCCTCTCCTCCTGGACTTTTGCCTCAGGCGCCTTGCTCACGAACTTTTCGTTCGCCAGCATGCCCTGTGCTCTTTTGATCTCCTTGTTCAGCCTGTCTTCCTCTTTTTTCAGCCTCTCTATCTCCTGCTCGAAGTCCACAAGGTCTTCAAGCGGCAGATAGACGACCGCATCCGGCACAACGACAGACACCGCGTTGTCCGCAACACCGTCTTTTGTCTTCTGGATCAGGATCTCCCCTGCCATCATCAGAGGCTGGGCAGATACTTTTACTGCCTCCATGCCTTTGCTGAGAGCCTCATCTTCGCAGACAATATATACTTTTGTCTTCCGGCTGTTCGGCACATCCATCTCTGAGCGGATATTTCGGATTCCCTTTACGACAGCCTTCACATGCTCCATCACGTTCTCGTCTTCCGGGAAGCTCCACTCATCCCTGTATTCCGGCCAGCGGGACATCATCAGAGATTCCTCCTCCGGCACAAGGGCGCTGTAGATTTCCTCCGTGATAAACGGCATGAACGGGTGCAGGAGCTTCAGCGCCTGTCCCAGCACGGTTTTCAGCACCCAGAGCACACAGTCCGCTGCTGCCCTGTCCTCTTCCGCGTGATAGATCCTGTATTTCGCAAGCTCAACATACCAGTCGCAGAACTCATCCCAGATGAAGTCATAAACCTTCTGCACGGCAATGCCCAGCTCAAACTTGTCCATGTTTTCCGTCACATCTTTTGCAAGAGTGTTGACCCTGGACAGGATCCAGCGGTCCGCCGGCGTCAGCAGGGCGCTGTCCGGCTCCTCCACCACATTTTCCTTCATATTCATAAGGATGAAGCGTGACGCGTTCCATACCTTGTTTGCAAAATTCCGGCTTGCCTCCACGCGCTCATTATAGAAACGCATGTCGTTTCCAGGCGCGTTTCCTGTGACAAGGGTCAGCCTCAGGGCGTCTGCGCCGTACTTGTCGATGATCTCCAGCGGATCGATCCCGTTCCCTAAAGACTTGCTCATCTTCCTTCCGAGAGAGTCTCTCACCAGTCCGTGGATGAGGACGGTGTGGAACGGAGATTTCCCGGTGTGCTCATATCCGGAAAATACCATGCGGATCACCCAGAAGAAAATAATGTCATACCCTGTCACAAGCACATCTGTCGGATAGAAGTAGTCCAGATCCTCTGTCTTCTCCGGCCAGCCAAGCGTAGAGAACGGCCAGAGCGCGGAGGAGAACCATGTATCCAGCGTATCCTCGTCCTGGGTAAAATGTGTGCACCCGCAGTGCGGGCATTTCTCCGGCGCATGCCTGTCCACGACGAACTCGCCGCACTCGTCGCAGTAATATGCCGGGATGCGGTGTCCCCACCAGATCTGCCTGGAGATACACCAGTCCTTGATATTTTCCAGCCAGTGCAGATAGATCTTGTCAAAACGCTCCGGCACAAATTTCAGCTCGCCTGTCTTCAGCGCGTTGATGGCAGGTTTTGCCAGTTCTTCCATCTTCACGAACCACTGCTGTTTGATCAGCGGCTCCACAGTCGTGCCGCAGCGGTCATGGGTTCCCACGGCATGTGTGTGCGGAACGACTTTTACGAGATATCCCTGCTCGTCCAGTTCCTGCACGATGGCCTTTCTCGCCTCATAGCGGTCCATGCCCGCATATTTCCCGCCATTCTCATTAATGGTGGCGTCGTCGTTCATGATATTGATCTCAGGCAGATTATGCCGCTTACCCACTTCAAAGTCATTCGGGTCATGCGCAGGAGTGATCTTCACTGCTCCTGTACCGAACTCTTTGTCCACATAGTAATCCGCCACGATCGGGATCTCGCGCCCCACGAGCGGCAGGATCACATTTTTCCCGATGATATCCTGGTATCTCTCATCGTCCGGGTGCACCGCGATAGCAGTATCCCCGAGCATGGTCTCCGGACGTGTGGTCGCGATCTCGAGGAACCGGTCCGTGCCCACGATCGGATATTTGATGTGCCAGAAATGTCCTTCCTGCTCCTCGTGCTCTACTTCCGCATCCGAGAGAGAAGTCTTGCATTTTGGGCACCAGTTGATGATCCTGGACCCTTTGTAAATGTATCCCTTCTTATATAAATTGATGAACACTTCCTCCACGGCTTTGGAGCAGCCCTCGTCCATGGTAAAACGCTCTCTGTCCCAGTCGCAGGAGATGCCCAGCTTCTTTAACTGGTTCTCGATCGTGCCCGCGTACTCTTCCTTCCACTGCCACGTCCTTTTCAGGAAGCCCTCGCGGCCTAGTTCTTTCTTGTCAATGCCTTCCTCTTTGAGCTGGTTTGTCACCTTGACCTCTGTGGAGATCGCCGCGTGGTCCGTCCCCGGGATCCACAGGGCGTTATATCCTTCCATCCTCTTGTAGCGGATCAGGATGTCCTGCAGCGTATTGTCCAGGGCATGGCCCATGTGCAGCTTTCCTGTAATGTTCGGAGGCGGCATCACCGTTGTGAACGGCTTTCTGCTCCGGTCCACCTCAGCGTGGAAGTATTTGTTCTCACACCATTTTTCGTACAGTTTTTCTTCGATCTGTTTGGGATCATATGTCTTTGCCAGTTCTTTTCCCATAGTCCTTCCTCTCCTTGCTCTCCCTCATAATTTTTATCACGTCAGCCCGCCCATATACAGCTGTCCATATATATCTTATATATCTCCTGCCGGAAGCATCCGGCGGCAGGCATTGTGTTCACGGAATTTTCACACATGCATTAAAAAACGCCCCTTACATCATGTAAAGGGCGAAAACTCCGCGGTACCACCTTATTTCATATATTTCCTTCCGCACACCCGCAGGCTCCTGTCTCTGGATATCCCGATGAAATATATCTCTTAAGTCCTGTAACGTGGACCACTCCGGGATAACCTACCCGCGCCCGCGCCTTATCCCGGCTGCGGGAAACGCTCTTCAGCTGTCCGGTTCAAAAGCTACCTTCCATCACCCTGTACCGAGGCTGCCTTTCAGCCCTGCCGGCGCTCTTTCTTCTTCATATCCATAAGATCCACAGAGCGCGCAGCTGCGGACAGCCCTCTCTGCCGGAAGCAGTGATGTACTCCTCTTCGTCTGCACCTTTTACTTTCTGAGCGGAACAGAACATCAGGCCTGTCATACGCCCTCTGTTCTCCTCCTAAATTTTACAAAGTTGTTAACTGGAAATTAACTATCAACTACTATATCCGCAAGACAATGATTTGTCAAGATATTTAGAAAATCTTAAGAACAGTTCAGGCATCAGGCTGTGCGGTTTTCCGAATGGCGCGCTGAACTGTCTGTTACGAATCTTAAACTTTCCGGCGGTTCGCTCACATCATATCTTTTATCATATTTACGATATCATACCCATAATTATCCCCGGTCGCCCATCCGAGCCCTTCCGGGTTTTCCTGCTGCCCCAGCCATTCCACATAGGGCGCGGCGCCTTTTTTCACATATTCATACCGGTCGTCTACACATTCCTGCGCCAGCGGATCAGATGTAGCGTATGCCTTCAGGTGCTGGATCTGGGCGCGTATCCCGGTCCGTACGTCCGGATATGAGTTCCCCGGCACTCCGCCGCCGGTCGTCCCGAGCCCCGCGAAATTAAACTGCTCGATACTCGCATCTCCCCCGTACTGGAGGAATCCCGTCTCCTTCATGGTCTGCGCGAAAGCGACCTCCGGCCGCACACCTTCCGCCGACGCCTCCTCATAATACATCTGACAGAACGTCTCTATGGAGTCTGCACCTCCCTTTGAGAGCTGGTCTGAGGGATATTCTTTCCCCGAGGAATTGAAGTAATCCACCATCTCCTGGACTGTCACCGGACTCTCGCCCATGATCGGATACTGCCCCTCCGCGATTGTTTCCTCCGCTGTCCCTGCGTTCCCCTCCGCTTCTGCCTGACTGGAACCCTGCTCCGCCTGAGTGCTGTTCTCCTGCCCGGAGACTGCTTCTGCCCGCCTGCCGCTGTCGTCCGCAGAGGCAGACAGGCGCCCCGAAGCGCCGGCGAGCGCCAGTGTCAGCACGAGAAGAACAGCCAGTCCCGCTTCTATATATAATCTGAGTCTCTTATCATTCCAGTCCATACGCACTGTCCTCCTGGGATATTCTATTCCTGCCATATATCAGATATGCCCCTGTCCAATGAAAAGTACGATCAGAACTTTTCAAGCCACTGTCATAGCAGATCTCATCAGCAAAGCGCCCCACGCCGGATGTAACCGTGTGTGGAGCGCCTCGTTTTTAATATCATTCCCAGTTTTTCTCAGTCCAGATGGAATACCTCATGCAGGTCCACGGAAACAGGGCTGTTGTCCGGGTTTGTCTCCATGATGTCAGCCATGAAATCCCACCACTTACGGTTGATGGCTGTATCCGCGCTCTCGTCCCATTTTGCCGGATCCTCCACTTCAATATACCCGTAGAGCACCAGTGTCTCCCTGTCAAGGAAGATCGTATAATTCCTTCCGCCATACTCGTGGATCATATCCTGCATCTCCGGCCACAGTTCATTGTGGCGCTTCTCATACTCTGCCTCCATGCCGGGGTAAAGTTTCATCTTAAATCCTTTTCTTACCATTGCTGCTGCCTCCTGTCTTAATGTTCGATCATCCTGCGGAACCGCGTTCCAGGCAAAACTATGCCCCGCACAGTCCGATCCTTCATCTATCATAGCATGTCCGCACAGAAAAAAACATGGAAAGAACAGACTAAAACCGCCCAAAAAATCCGATCCCACATTTTACTTTTTTAAGACTTGTGCTATAATCGAAAAGAAAATCACAACCCAGCCGCCGTCTGCGCGGCGCCGTGACGAATGAAAAGAGGGAAAACACTATGAGTTCACAGAATCTTACTCTGCTGACTGATCTCTACGAACTGACCATGATGCAGGGTTATTTCGAGACACAGGAAAATGAAACCGTTATCTTTGATATGTTTTTCAGAGAAAATCCGAACAAAGGCGGTTATTCCATCATGGCCGGGCTGGAACAGGTCATAGAGTATATCAAGAATCTGAACTTTTCTTATGAGGATGTGGATTATCTGCGCGGACTCGGGATCTTCAGCGAAGATTTCCTCCATTACCTGAGCGGATTCCACTTCAGCGGGGATATCTATGCGATCCCCGAGGGGAGCGTCATCTTCCCCCGCGAACCGCTGATCAAAGTAGTCGCGCCGATCATGGAGGCGCAGCTCGTGGAGACCGCGATCCTGACGATCATCAACCACCAGTGCCTGATCGCCACGAAGGCCTCCCGCGTCGTCCACGCAGCACAGGGAAACGGCGTCATGGAGTTTGGGCTCCGGCGCGCACAGGGGCCGGACGCAGGTCTGTACGGCGCGCGCGCGGCAATGATCGGAGGATGCGTCGGCACATCCAACGTACTTGCGGGAGAGCTTTTTGACGTGCCGGTCCTGGGGACCCATGCCCACAGCTGGATCATGAGCTTTAAAGATGAATATACCGCATTCAAAGAATATGCCCGTCTGTATCCGGATGCGTGCACCCTCCTCGTGGACACATACGACACGCTGAAATCCGGAGTGCCAAACGCGATCCGTGTCTTTCAGGAAATGCGCGATGCGGGCATCCATCCAAAGAGCTACGGTATCCGCCTGGATTCCGGCGATCTGGCATATCTGTCCAAAAAGGCGAGAAAGATGCTGGATGACGCCGGTTTCACGGACGCAGTCATCGCGGCTTCCAACGACCTGGACGAATTCCTCATCAATGACCTGAAGATCCAGGGCGCGCAGATCACTTCCTGGGGTGTGGGCACGAACCTCATCACTTCCAAAGACTGCCCGTCCTTCGGCGGAGTGTATAAGCTGGCGGCGATCCAGGATGAGAACGGCGAATTCGTGCCGAAGATCAAGATCTCCGAGAACATCGAGAAGATCACGAACCCCGGGAACAAAACGATCTACCGGATCTATGACAA
>ERZ1090864.1368-NODE-1372-length-11387-cov-8.489852_pt1 | contig 11387 bp, 9 predicted proteins | sample MGYA00478479_ERZ1090864 | MGnify/ENA primary metagenome ERZ1090864 (study PRJEB33644, sample SAMEA5815743) | chicken gut metagenome | biome: Chicken; feature: Gastrointestinal Tract; material: Caecum | place: Ireland | collected 2019-01-01 | study: A study of the... | reverse complement strand
GTTCATAAGATGTTTTTTTGACAGCCTGGTTAGGATACCACTCTTTCACCAGGCTGTCAACTGTTTTTTACATTTAAATCATTTAAATTCCAAATCCTTCTGCCCAGACTTTTAATTCTTTCTCCGTTGCATTTGACGGAAATCTTTTGCCTTCTTTTAACACAGCTCCCGGACAGGACGGCGCAAGTTCCTTATTAGTATCGCCCATTCCGCTGCTGCCGGAGGTCGCGAAGGGAATAATTGTCTTACCCGAAAGATCATATTTCTCAAGGAAAGTGTTTACTATTGTAGGCGCCACATACCACCAGATGGGAAATCCCAGGAAAATTGTGTCGTACTGGTCCATATTTTCCACCTTATCCGAAATGGCCGGACGGAATGTTTTATCATTCATTTCCACACTGCTGCGGCTCTTCTTATCCATCCAGTTCAGATCCGCGTCGGTATAAGGGATTTCCGGACAAATCTCGTGAATATCTGCTCCCATGGTTTTTGCCAGACGTTCCGCCAGCTGTTTTGTTGTTCCGCTGGCGCTGAAATATACTACCAATATTTTATTCATCTTACCATTCCTCCTTGTACGCTAATGACGGATTCAGCATCCGTATGCCAAAAGCAACACACCCTCATTGTGCCCTGACGCTACTATTATAAAATAATGCCGCACCATTCTGACATCAGGTCATTGTATTCAACATATCATCATTCTGGCATTACGTCAATCTACTGAGCTCTTCCACAGATAAATAAATTTTGAAAAAGCTGGAAAAAGAGTTATAATAAGATCACAGAGGAAACATCACAACAGCATGACAGGAGGTTTTAGCATGAAAGTATTAATGTTGAACGGAAGTCCGCGCAAGAACGGAAACACGTCAATTGCGCTGAAGGAAATGGAAAAGATCTTCAATCAGGAAGGAATTGAAACTGAGATCATACATGTTGGAAACAAAGGCATCCGAAGCTGTATTGCCTGCGGCGCCTGTTCAGAAAAAGGGAAATGTGTATTCGATGACATTGTAAATGAAATCGCGCCGAAATTCGAGGAATGCGACGGTCTGGTCGTGGGAAGCCCCGTGTATTACGCCTCCGCCAACGCCACTCTGGTCGCCCTTCTCACAAGGCTGTTCTACAGCACTTCTTTTGACAAGACCATGAAAGTGGGCGCAAGCGTTGTCTGTGCAAGAAGAGGCGGGTTATCGGCAACCTTCGATGAGCTGAACAAATTCTTTACCATCAGCGGAATGCCGGTGGCGTCCAGCCGCTACTGGAACAGCATACATGGAAGGCTGGAGGGCGAGGCTGCCCGGGATGAAGAGGGACTTCTGACCATGCGTGTTCTCGCACGGAATATGTCTTTCCTTATGAAGAGCATCGCTCTTGGAAAAGAGAAATACGGACTGCCTGAAAAAGAGGCGGTCACAATGACGAATTTCATCCGATGATTATCCCATGAAATAAAAAAACTGTCCGGCAAACTGTTTCTCTCAGTTTCCGGGCAGTCTTTTTATTTTCAATCACCTGATCATACGGAATCCAGTGTTATTCTACCGTAACACTCTTCGCAAGGTTTCTCGGCTTATCCACATCCAGACCTCTCGCCACACTGACATAATACCCCATCAGCTGAAGAGGTATCACCGCCAGAGAAGTGGCAAAATGCGGGTCTGTCTTCGGAATATAGACCGTAAAATCAGCGGTATCTTCAATATTATAATTACCAAAAGTGGTAAGGCCCATAAGATATGCGCCGCGGCTCCTGCACTCCACCATATTGCTGACTGTTTTTTCATACAGCTCCGGCTGTGTCAGGACGCCGATCACAAGGGTGCCGTCCTCAATAAGGGAAATCGTTCCATGTTTCAGTTCTCCTGCCGCATATGCTTCTGAATGGATGTAGCTGATCTCTTTCATTTTCAGACTGCCTTCCATACAGATCGCATAATCGATTCCTCTTCCGATAAAGAAGATGTCCCGGGCATTGGCCTGCTTGGCGGCAAACCACTGCAGCCGTTCCTTATCCTCAATGATCCTCTCGATCTTTTCCGGAATCTTCTGAAGCTCAGCGATATATGCGCCGCACTCTTCTTCTGTAATTTCTCCTCTTACCTTCGCGAACTGAACAGCAAGTACATAGGCTGCGATCAGCTGGGTGCTGTACGCCTTGGTAGTGGCAACAGAGATCTCAGGACCCGCCAGAGTATAGAATACTTTATCTGCCTCTCTGGCGATAGATGAACCGACCACATTCACGATACCCAGAGTACGGATTCCTTTTGTTTTTGCTTCTCTGAGGGCAGCCAGACTGTCCGCCGTCTCCCCGGACTGACTGATCACGATCACCAGACCGTCCTTGTCCAGCAGCGGTTTTCTGTAACGGAACTCTGAAGCAAGTTCTACGCGGACAGGAATCTTCGCCATATCTTCAAACACGTACTGCGCCGCCATCCCCACATGATAGGCAGAACCGCAGGCCACAATGTAAATCTGGCTGATTTCCCTGATCTCCTCGTCAGAAAGCCCCACGTCAGAAAGGTCGATCATTCCGTCTTTCACAACCGAATTCAGGGTATCTGCCACAGCTTTTGGCTGCTCATGAATCTCCTTCATCATGAAATGCTCGAATCCCGCTTTCTCCGCAGCTTCCGCATCCCATTCAATGGTCTTCATTTCTTTCTGGATCTCATCACCGTCCAGATTATAGAAGATGATCTCGCCTTTTTTGACACAGGCCATCTCCATATTTCCGATATAGTATACATTTCTTGTATATTTCAGGATTGCCGGAACATCGGAGGCAATATAAGATTCCCCGTCCGCCACTCCAAGGATCATGGGGCTGTCTTTTCTTGCCACAAAAATCTCTTCCGGATATTCCCGGAACATCAGCGCCATGGCATAGGAACCTCGGATGCGGACCATTGCGTGGTTAATGGCGTCCACCGGCGTTCCTTCGTATTTTTTGTAATAATAATCCACCAGTTTCACTGCGATTTCCGTATCCGTAGAAGAATAAAACTTATATCCCTTGCGCAGAAGCTTTTCCTTCAGTTCCTGGTAATTTTCGATGATTCCGTTATGAACCGCCACAACATTCCCGTCGTCACTCACATGGGGATGGGCGTTTGTCTCGGAAGGCTCGCCGTGGGTCGCCCAGCGTGTATGTCCGATTCCGCACGTTCCCGGAACAGACTCTCCGTTGTTTGTCTTTTCTTTCAGGGCTTTCAGTCTGCCCTTTGCCTTGATCACTTCTACATTCTTTTCACCATCACGGATCGCCAGTCCGGCAGAATCATAACCCCTGTATTCCAGCTTGGAAAGGCCGTCCAGCAGGATCGGCGCCGCCTGATGGTTTCCTGTAAATCCTACTATACCACACATATTACTCTCCTCGTATACCGGCATCATCTGTGCCGTTCCTGTTGATGTCTGATATCCGGAATATCCCGGAAACATTTTCTATCTTATCACAGGATTTTATTGAAGTAAAGCGTTAAATCTGTCAGGCCCTTCCATACTCTTCCGGATACAGGAGTGGATTTTTCACGGCATCCGCCGAATCCCCCAGACGATACACACTATAACGTCCTACAGTTCCCAATTCCTGGTAACCGTACATTTCCATTTCCTTTTTCTGTTCTTCATTAGGAATTTTGACTACCAGATAGTTGCAGAAAGTTCCCCTGCCCACCGCAGCGATATTGCGGTAGTTGAACACCGGAGCATTAATTTCCAGATAAAGCCTGTTGGAGCCGGCTCCGTACCCACCCCTCCATTCACGGTTAAACATCATGGAAATAGATGGATCGTAAACCCGGACATAAGGGCCGATATAGTTGTCCGCCGCAAGCATGAAAGGCGTATCGCCGGCGTCCTGTTTTACCATATCGCAGATTCCCGCCACTTCGTCCGGAACCTTCTGATAGTTATGAACAGGATGATAATTCCCGGCCTGATAGATTCCCTTTCCGCATAATACGATCAGGGCAATACACCCCGCCAGAGAAAGTGGTTTCCATAACTTTTTTCTTTCCCGCAGAAATTCTGTCATGGCATAGGCGATCACCGGCGTAGACGGCGCCAGCCAGAGAACACGCCAATATACGCTTTCTCCGATACAGCCCTGAATGATTCCTGCCGTAAAAGGACAGAAAAAGATAAAAAGAGACACTGCCAGATAAAACAGCAGGTACTTTACAGTTTCTTTTTTCCGCCGGAAAAGCAAAAGCCAGATCACCGCCGCAAGCAGAAGCCAGGCGACCAGGCCCTCGCCCCAGTAGTTATTCCAGAAAGCAACGATCTGCTCCATAAATTCTTTCATTTCCATCCTCCGTCAAAAACAGATATACGCAATTCCCAGAAGCACCGACGGAAAGCAGCTCAGCCCTCCCATAATCACCCGCTTCCATCTGCCTGTCCGTATCAGACATACCAGCATAAAACATCCTGTCATCAGCGGCGCCAGAATAATCCCCATGGAAGACAAAAGGCAGCAGCTGATATTGGCTAACAGCAGAAAATACCAGGGATATTCCGGTTTCTTTTCAAGAAGGACCGAGATGCACAGATAGAAAAGGAGGGGCAGCATAGCCGCCGCAAGAAGCGCTTTCCCCTGCCAGATACGGACCATCTGGAAATTCCCCGCGTTGTAAACCGAGTAACCGGAAAAGCCCGCGAGAAGCGCCGCCAGAAAAAGATAGATCCACCTTGCATGGCTGTCCTCCCCGAACCACTTTTTTCCAAGCATGTACTGTACCAGATATGCTCCCGGGAGAAATACAAGAGGAAAAAACACATGCGCCATGATCGCCGGATGCAGTCCGTTCGCAAGCTGGCTGACCACTGCCAGGAATACAGGGAACGGAGAAAAAATATATCTTCTGGGAAGCCCGATATATTCACGTCCGGTATATGGATTTATCTCGAAGATCGTATCTGTATATACGTCTGTGGTCGCGGCGCCCACATAAAAACAGTCGTCTGCATCCATGTGCGCCAGCACTGTGCACATTACTACCTGAAGAGCAATCAGAAGAACTGCCAGACAGAGATAAAAATTAAAATGAATTTTTTTCTTTGCCAACGCAGGGATTTTATTTTGTTTCACCAGGCAGAAAACGCCCCATACGGCAAGGGCTGCTCCTGCCAGGCCAAAACTGATCGTCAGTACATGAAGCGGAGCTTTCAGCCATGTCATTGGAAGCGTAAGAAGTTCCATAATGGAAAAAAGCGCCAGATATCCTGCAAGAAATGTTTCCCCTATGCTCCTTGTCTGTTTTTTCTTTAAAAACGGGACACCGGCAAAGGCTGGTATTACTACCAGCCAGAATATTGCCAGTCCCCCTTTTATGATCATTCCCATATTATTTCTCCAGCCTGTTTTTCAGCATTCCCATAGCAATCTTTTCCGCTGTTGCCGGAAGTTCCCTTACTCGCACACCTGTGGCGTTATAGATAGCTTCCGTGATCGCCGGACAGGGCGTATCGATCACCAGCTCGCCAACAGATTTAGCGCCGAACGGCCCTGAAGGCTCATAGCTTCCTTTTATTTCCACACGGATATCGCCAATATCAAGACGGGTAGGGATTTTGTACTGCATAAAAGAATTATTCCGGATCACGCCTTTTTTGCTGTACTGGATATCCTCATACAGCGCCATTCCGATTCCCTGGGCAATACCGCCCTCCGCCTGCACACGCACAAGATTGGGATTGATGGGCGTGCCGCAGTCCACAACCGCCACATAATCCACCACTTTCGCGCTGCCTGTTTCTTTATCTATCTCCACTTCAGCCATGCCTACCATAAAGGGCGGCGGAGAGATGGGAGACGAATACGTCTGCGTCACCTGAAGTTCCTGCGTATTACCGCAGGTCCCTCTGACCGCGATATCTCTGAGCGAAACCTTATTTTCTCCGGCATATACATATTCTCCGTCAAAGTCCACGTTCGCAGGATCCGACTCCAGCATCAGCGCTCCAAGGGAACAGATTTTTTCGCGCAGTTCCCGGCAGGCGTTCACAACCGCCGTACCTGTTGCATAAGTAGTGGCGGAGGCATAGGAGCCGGAATCATAGGGAGAAATATCCGTATCCACGCCGAAGACCACAATATTATCCAGCGGGGTCTCCAGGCAGTCCGCAGCCATCTGGGCCAGGATCGTATCACAGCCTGTACCCATGTCCGCACAGCCAAGGCCGAGAGTATAGGAACCGTCCTCGTTCAGCTTCACACTGGCTCCGCCCACGTCTATTCCCGCGATAGAAGATCCCTGCATGGCCATGGCGACGCCAACGCCCCGCACTTTACCGTTTCCCATATCGCGGCATGGATACTTCTCATCCCAGTTCATCATTTCCTTTGCCCGCTCCATACACTGATCCATTGTACAGCTTGCCGCGGTTTTGCACACTCCGTCATACGCCGGCAGAGGCCCACCCTGAACAGGCATGTTCAGTTCTCTTATTTTCACCGGATCCATCCCCATCTTATGGGCCAGCTCATTGACTGCGGATTCCACGGCATAAATTCCCTGCGTAGCTCCGTAGCCTCTGTAGGCTCCCGCGGACTGTACATTGGTATAAACCACGTCATAGGCAAAGCGATACGCCTCCGTATGGCGGTAAAGAGCGATCGCTTTATGGCCGCTCAGTCCCACGGTTGTAGGACCGTGTTCCCCGTAAGCGCCGCCGTTGGAAAGGGTATAAACATCCAGGGCCCGGACAATTCCATTCTCATCAGCTCCCGCTCTCACCCGGATCTCCATCTCGTGGCGGGGAGACCCGCTGATCTGGGATTCGTACCGGCTGAAAAGGATCTTGGAAGGCCGGCCGGTCTTCCAGGTGACAAACGCAGGATAGATCTCGCTGATCGAGGTCTGCTTCGCGCCGAAGCCGCCGCCGATCCTGGACTTGATCACGCGGACTTTGGAAGACGGGATATCCAGGGCCGTACCCAGAATCCTTCTCACATGAAACGGGATCTGTGTGGAGGACACTACATTCAGGCGGCCGAAATAATCCATATAGCAGTATGTGCGGAATGTTTCCATCATCGTCTGCTGGTTCGCTTTTGTGTGATACGTCTGATCTACAGTATATGCGCACTCAGAAAGGATCTTATCCACATCTCCGGATTCCTCCACGGCGGAAGCGCACAGGTTTCTCCGGTTGTCCGCCCCTACGGGGACTTTGGCCTCCCAGTTATCCTCCGGATGGACCAGGATCGGGCCGTCTTTCGCCTTATGCATGTCCAGTACCGGTTCTTCCACACGGTACTTCACCTTTATCCTCTTCAGGGCTTTGTCTACCGCGTCTTCCGTCTCTCCCGCCACGATCGCTACCGTGTCTCCCACATATCTTAAATGAGGATCCATGATAAGACGGTCGTAGGGACTCAGTTCGGGATAGGTCTGCCCCGCAAGGGTAAACCTGTTCTGCGGCACATCTTTATAGGTAAATACCGCCGCGATCCCCTCCACCCGGCTCGCATTATCCGTCTGGATTTCCTCCACCCAGGCGTTCGCGTGGGGGCTGCGGAGCAGTTTGACGATCAGACAGTCTTTCGGCGCCAGATCGTTTGTATACACCGGTTTTCCTGTTACCAGCGCCATAGCGTCTTTTTTTCTCACCGGTCTGCTGACATAATTCACTCTCTGATCCCCTCCTTTTTCTGTGCTTTTTTATAGGCAAGATATTTACGGATACTTCTCGTCTGTCCCACGAAACCGGAGCATCTGCAGAGATTTCCCGCCAGATATTCCTGGATTTCTTCTTCCGTGGGATCTGTAAGTTCTCTTTCCATGGCGAAAATATTCATGATAAAACCGGGATTGCAGAATCCGCACTGTTCCGCTCCCTCATCTGCCAGAAAGCTTCCAAACTCCTCCGCTTCCTTCTGCATTCCCTCCATTGTGACAATCTTCTTTCCCTCGGCCCGAAGCGCGGGAACGCTGCAGGACAGAACCGGCCTGCCGTCCATCAGAACGGTACAGAGTCCGCAGTTGGAGGTTTCACAGCCGCATTTCACGCTGTAGCATCCTTTGGTCCGCAGAAGTTCCAGAAGCATCATTCCCGGCTCCACTTCATCATTACAAAGCTTCCCGTTCAGCCAAAAACTCAGATTCATCTCTTCATTCCTCCCAGTGTTTCCCATGCTCTTCTCACCAGTACCTCTGCCAGAAGTTTTCTGTATTCCTCTGAAGCGCGCATATTGCTTCCAAACACCATATGCTCCGCGGCATACTCTGCAAACTTCTGAACAGCCCCGGTTCTCTCCGTTTCTGACATTTTCTCAAACCCGTTCAGGATACCTTCCGGATCCTCCACGATTTTCGCCCTGCCGGGTCTGGCTCCGATCACTGTCCTTGCCCTGCCGCCGCAGAGGGACACAGCGCAGGTCAGCACCGGAAAATCGGTTTCCGTATTTCTCTGGCTGAGGTAGACGGACTGCTGCGGCGTTTTTTTCACGATCACAGCTTCCAGAATATCTCTGTCTTTTTTCATCTGCGCAAATTCCGCAAGAGGGATCCTTCCTGCATGATACAGTTCCACCCAGGTATCCAGGGCGAGGAACATGGTAAGCACGTCTGAGAATCCATATCTTCCAAAAATACTTCCTCCCACTGTTGCGCAGTTGCGGAACTGCACGCCCACAATATGGCGCAGACTTTCCCTCACCGCCCCCTGTGTAAATTCATTGAGGGCGGCGTTTGTCTCCAGATCCCGGAGAGAGGTCATACAGCCGATATAAAATTCATCCTCCCGTTCCTGCACAGTATCCAGGCCAAGCCCGGAGAGGTCGATCGCGGTGGAAACATTCCGGTTCCCCATTTTCAGCCAGATCATCCCTCCCAGAACGCAGGCCGACTTTTTCTGATTCAGTTCATAGGCCTCTGCAATGCTTTTTACTTTTACATAATTTTTGATCTTCAGCATCTGCGATATCCTTTCTTCCCGTTTATAACGAATATCATTTGTCTGCGCAGACTCCGTCCCGAAACAGACAAAGACTGCATTATATTTAAGTTTAACAGGTATCTTCCAAAAAATCCACCGGAAAGTAAAAAGCAGCAGCCGAAAAAAAATCCGGAAGGATCCTCTTTCCCGGGATCCATCCGGATTTTATATAAATAAATTATCTGTCAGATTATCAGCGCCATTCAGATTCTGTTATTGATGGCTGTCACGAGAGCGTCGATGGAAGCGCGGATGATATCCGGGTCAACGCCGGCGCCCCAGGAAAGATTTCCGTTGGGGCTCTCGATTCCGACATATGCGATTGCCTTGGAACTGGAGCTTCTTTCAAGCGCATGTTCCTGATAGGTAACAAGGTTGTACTTAAAGTCATAGGCTTTCTTAAGCGCGTTGCTCACCGCATTCAGACGTCCGTTTCCGACAGCCTCTGTAGTAATCGTTCTTCCGTTAAAGGTCGAGGTAACCTGAGTGATGATATTGCTGTCTTTCTGCTGGAAATGCACTTCATTGATGCTCAGCGGCTCAACCACATTCTCAAAGGTCTTCTTAAACAGGTTAAAGATTTCATCCGGATGCAGCTCTTTGTGTTTGTGGTCGGAAAGCGCCTTGGCTGTGTAACCCATGGCCTCACGCATTTTCGGCGGAAGGTTCAGGCCGTATTTGGTCTCCAGGATATATCCTACGCCACCTTTGCCTGACTGGCTGTTGATACGGATAACATCCGCGTCGTAATTGCGGCCCACATCGGTGGGATCGATGGGCAGATAGGGAACTGTCCAGCGGCTGGGATCCTTTTCGTCTCTCCAGTGCATACCTTTGGCGATAGCGTCCTGATGTGATCCGGAGAAGGCGGCGAATACAAGCGCGCCGCTGTAGGGGCTTCTCTCATCCACTTTCATACCCGTACATTCCTCATAAACCTCGCAGATATGAGGCATGTCGGAAAGGTCAAGCTTCGGGTCCACGCCCTGGGAATACATATTCATGGCAAGTGTGATGATATCCACGTTACCTGTACGCTCTCCGTTTCCGAAAAGAGTGCCTTCAATCCTGTCCGCGCCTGCCAGCAGTCCCATTTCGGAATCCGCCACGCCGCAGCCCCTGTCATTGTGGGGATGCTGGGAAAGGATCACATTCTCGCGGTATTTCATGTTTTCACTCATATATTCAATCTGGCTCGCATATACATGGGGCATGGAATGCTGCACCGTCACAGGAAGATTGATGATACATTTGTTTTCCGGCGTTGGCTGCCATACGTCAAGAACGGCGTTGCACACTTCCAGAGCGTATTCTGGCTCTGTGCCGGTAAAACTCTCCGGGCTGTACTCGAACTGGAAGTTTCCTTCTGTCTCCTCCGCCAGCTCTTTCAGAAGCTTCGCTCCGTCTACGGCGATCTGTTTGATCTCTTCTTTTGATTTTCTGAACACCTGCTCACGCTGGGCCACAGAGGTAGAGTTATATACATGGATGATCGCTTTGGGCGCTCCTTTTACAGCCTCGAAGGTTCTGCGGATAATATGCTCTCTCGCCTGGGTCAGTACCTGGATCGTCACGTCGTCAGGGATCAGGTTCTGCTCGATCAGTGTCCGCAGGAAAGTGTATTCCGTCTCGGAAGCGGCCGGAAATCCCACCTCGATCTCCTTAAACCCGATCTGCACAAGGAGTTTAAAGAACTCCACCTTCTGTTCAAGACTCATGGGGATCACCAGGGCCTGGTTTCCGTCGCGGAGATCCACGCTGCACCAGATAGGAGCTTTGTCCACATATTCCTTCTCCGCCCATTTCATGCATTTAACAGGCGGCATATAATACTGTCTCTGATATTTCTTCGCATTCATCATAAATTTTCCCTCCAGTTTTCCGAAATGCCATTATGAAAGACTTTCCTGTGAAATAAAAAAATCTTCCATCTCTACAGATTGTCTGTAAGAGACGAAAGATCACTTCCTTCGCGGTACCACTCTTATTTATGAACAGCTTCATACACTCAGGGATACGGGATCCATCCGGAATCCTTATATCCTCTCCCTTTAACGGCGGACACCGTCTGCGCCTACTTTCCTCGCGGAGTTCGGACAGCTGCTCCGGGGCGAGTTCCATGGTTCCCTTCCGCTGCCTCGCACCACCCGGCAGCTCTCTGCGCTCCAGTCCGCATGTACTATTCCTCATCATCGCATTTCGATCATATTCACTATGGGTATAGGCTACCATGTGCACACCGCTTTTGTCAAGTGTAATTTGATCGAATCAGGACTTTGGCCTGTCGCTGGTAAATATCCGCTCATAGAGGCATGGCGGCTGCCTGCCCGTCATACTAAAAAAAGTGCCTGATCTGAAATCAGGCACCTGTCAATCGGGGCAACAGGATTTGAACCTGCGACCTCACGGCCCCCAGCCGTGCGCGCTAC
>ERZ1090864.1367-NODE-1371-length-11400-cov-9.004848_pt1 | contig 11400 bp, 14 predicted proteins | sample MGYA00478479_ERZ1090864 | MGnify/ENA primary metagenome ERZ1090864 (study PRJEB33644, sample SAMEA5815743) | chicken gut metagenome | biome: Chicken; feature: Gastrointestinal Tract; material: Caecum | place: Ireland | collected 2019-01-01 | study: A study of... | reverse complement strand
GGAGGAGTTGGATAATGCGTAAAGTAGTTGAAACTGGGATCAAAGAAGCCGGAAAGAGTATGGAATAAGACTATGATAAGCATGTGAAAAGTAACCGCGAAAGCGGTTACTTTTATAGAGAATGGTTAGTTATAACTTACCACGGGGGTTAAAACAAACCAACAGGGAGGTTTTAATGCCTTTTTTTAGCATCCGGAAATGTAGCAAGGCTAAAAAACAGATGAGAAAATGGGCTTTTATCTGGTCTTCGCGACTGACATAATCTTCTTCTGCGATCTTCTCGAGATCAAGATAGTAATGGATTTCCGCTTTTTCTCCTTCTGTTGTCGCTGCGATCTTATTTACGAACCTTGCAGGATCGGTGGAATTTTTTCGCTGTCTTTTCAAAGAGCTGCAGGCAACCATTTTTTCAGCACGGCTGATCTGCTCTGCACGGACGGTCTTCTGGTATGCGGCATATTTGGGAGAATAGGTTATGATCAGCCGCTGATGGAGTTTCTTTGTAGTGTACGGTTCATCTTTATAAAAAAGTCCTTGTTTATCATCATCAGAAAGCTGCGTGATATCAACAGGAGAATCATCTGACAGCCGAACTGCTGAAGAATCTTTGTTTTCAGGGGCTTTAAGGACTTTTGCTCATTCTGATTGCCTGGGAAAAGAGAAAAAGCTAATGAAAGCCCATCTCCATCGGTAAACAGTCCCATCTGAATGATAGGATTCGGCTGGTGTTCTTTGCTCTTTCCATACTTTTTATCACCATCTTCCTGCTCGATCTCGAAATAGTAGTTTGTACAATCATAATAAAGTACTTTATCGTTTCTGTTTTCCAGGAAGAAACTGTTCTTATAAACTTCGGCCTGAATAAAATCGCTCTCTTTTGCGAGGACAGAAAGCGCACAGTAGACATCATGAAGCTCATAGGATGGTGCCCCCAGTCCGTCAGCATCGTTTACTTGCGCCTTTTTTTCAGACGTAGTAAAATGAAACTACATCTGGAAGGGAGGCGCTTCAGCAGATCGAGGATCAGGATTACGAAGCCGCGCTCCGGCAGGAAGGGTATAAAGACATCATGAAATGTGGCGTCGCGTTTTACAGGAAAGAGTGCATGGTAAAAATAGAAAAGTGAGTTCTGCTCCCAAAAAACTGTTTCCTAAAATCAGTCTGAAAATGACTCTGACTGGAAAAGCACAGATTGTATCTGGCAAAGAAAGAGACATATTTCCTTTTTCCGGCTCATATAATATAAAGCTGGGTTGATGGCGGCAGACGGGAAAAGAAAGATCTTCCCTGCCGTGACAGAGAAGGAAGGAGGTATTTCTATGCGTCAGGACAGCAGGAAAACAACAGCAGACATGATAACCATGGAAGAATACCTGAAAAAGAGACAAGCGATAAAGAAACAGCAGGATACAGTGAGGACAGACCGCCCGCGCGGAGCGGATGCCCTCAGGCTGGCAGAGTTATTATACGTCTGAGTCCGCACCGGGATCATTGCCGGCGGCCTCGTCAGAGCCGCTGCCTTTTAAAAGGCGGGCGACGAGTATATACGCATACAGGAGGACAGGGACGAGGATGGTCGCTGCCACGGATGCTTTAAACAGCCCGGTGGAAGCAGGCGAGCCCATAAGGGCGAAGATGAGGGTGCATGCGTACATGCATACGAGTAATACAGCGCCCGCCAGGGCGAGGATACGTTTTGCTTTTTTCATGATGATCAAATCCTTTCTCTACCGTACAGTATACCGAAAAATTTAGTTTACGGCAAACAGAAATTGGTATATAATAATCACCGATGGATTTTTAAGATAAAGGAGCAGTATACGATGAGCGAAAAAAGTTTGTTGGACCAGTGGCGCGATATGGCGTATGACAGAAGTCTGTCAAAAGACCAGCTGGAGAAATTCTGGGGAAAATATTTTACGATCGAAAGAGAGATCTATGAGCAGCTTCTGGAGGATCCTGACACAGAAGTTAAGGGTACGGTAAAAGAGCTGGCTGAGAAATACGGACAGGATGTCATGACTATGGTCGGATTCCTGGACGGCATCAACGAGAGTCTGAAAGTGGAAAACCCGATCGAGACGATGACAGAGGACACGGAAGTAAGCCTTGCGTTTGATAAGGAAAAGCTGTATAAAAACATGGTCGATGCAAAGGCTGACTGGCTCTACGGGCTTCCCCAGTGGGAGAAGATCTTTGACGAGGAGACAAGAAAGCGTCTTTACCGCGAGCAGAAAGCTTCCGGCACGGTGCGCAAGCCGAAGAAGATCGGGAGAAATGACCCGTGTCCGTGCGGCAGCGGCAAGAAATATAAAAAGTGCTGTGGGAAAAACGCATAAATGAGATATTATTTTCTGATCATGGGGTGCCTGTGTATTTTATATTATCTGGTACTTGCGTTTTATTCGCGCAGGCTGAGATCAACTTTTGCAGCCTTCTGGCTGATAAGCGGCGGCGTACATCTGGTGCTCGGATGTGCGCCGCTCCCTGTATATGTATATAAGGCTCTCGGATGGTTCTGCCTGGGGTGCTGGATTTTGTTCTTATTTATAGAATTTAAGATCATCCGGGGAATGTGTGCACAATGCGATGAAGAACTGGACTGGATCATCGTGCTGGGAGCACAGGTGCGCGGACGGTATATCACGAATTCGCTCAGGCGCCGCCTGGACTGTGCGCTGGCTTATGCACAGCGCTTCCCGCGGGTAAAAGTGATCGTCTCCGGTGGACAGGGGCCGGGAGAAGCTGTCTCAGAAGCACAGGCGATGGCAGAGTATCTGGAAGAAAATGGGATACCAGAAGAGCAGATTTTTAAAGAGGACAAGTCCACCTCGACCCGGGAAAATTTCAGATTCAGCCGTAAGTATGCTGATGCAGGGCATGACAAAGTGGGGATCGTGACAAATGACTTCCATATTTACCGCTCTTCGCTGATCGCATACCGGGAAGGGTATCGGAATATTTATCTGATACCGGCAGACTCAAATCCGGTATTCCAGCTTAATTATCTGGTGAGAGAATTTTTTGGGGTGATCCAGGTTTTTCTATTTAAATAAATTTTGATCATATTTCGATCTGTTACAGAAATCTGAGAATATTTTCTGCGGACAAAGGGCATAATAAATACGGATCAGGCGGGCTGAGGAAGCAATGCTTCTTGAACACGTTAAATTCCAAGTGGAAATCAGAGGAGGTATGATTATGCCAGAGTTAAAATGTACCGTACAGACATGTGTGCACAATGACCAGTACCTGTGCAGGCTGGACAAGATCCAGGTCGGCGGGGACAATGCGAAAAATCCGCAGGAGACATGCTGTGACAGCTTTCAGGAGCGCACGGAAGGAAGCTATACAAATTCCATGAACTCCATGTCAGAGGCTTCGGACCGCTCACAGGTGGACTGCAAGGCAGTGAACTGCATGTACAATGAAAACTGCGCATGCCATGCAGGAAAGATCAGTGTAGAGGGCGGAAACGCGAGACAGGCTGACGGGACGGAGTGCGCTACATTCCAGTGCCACTGCGGCTGAAAAGGCAGGGAAACATCACAGGTTTGAACAAGAAGATCCACAGGACGGAAGCACGGTCCGGTGGATCTTTTTTTCAGGTGCGGTCCGGAGGATCTTTTTTCTGAGCTTGCGCGCCCTTGGGGAAAGGGGTATAATCAATCTATCTGCACTTCGCGGGAAAATCGATCAAAAGAGGAAGGGGAATCAGCCATGCCGATTCGAGTACAAAATGACCTGCCTGTAAAAGAGATACTGGAGCAGGAAAATATATTTGTGATGGACGAATACCGTGCCGCGCATCAGGATATCCGGCCTTTGAGCATCGGGCTTTTGAACCTGATGCCCCTCAAGGAGGACACGGAGCTTCAGATACTGAGGTCGCTTTCCAACACGCCGATCCAGGTGGATGTGACCTTTGTGCGCATGACGAGCCACGTGTCGAAAAATACATCCACAAGCCATATCTATAAATTTTATGAGCCGTTTGAGAGCATCAGGGAAAAGAGGTTCGACGGATTTATCATCACCGGGGCGCCTGTGGAGCAGATGCCCTTTGAGGAAGTAGACTACTGGGAAGAGCTGAAGAAGATCATGGAGTGGACGAAGACAAATGTCACATCCACACTTCACCTGTGCTGGGGAGCCCAGGCGGGGATCTATTATCACTACGGGATCAACAAGGCGCCGCTTCCGAAAAAACTCTCCGGCGTGTACCGTCACAGAGTGCGGAACAGGAAAATCCCTCTGGTACGCGGGTTTGACGATGTGTTCATGGCGCCCCACTCCCGGCATACGGAAGTGCCGCAGGAGCTTCTGGAAGCGGATGAACGGATCACGGTGCTCGCAGATTCCAGGCAGGCAGGCGTATTCCTGTGCATGGCAAAAGAGGGTCGGCAGATCTTTGTCATGGGACATCCCGAGTATGACAGGATGACCCTGGATTCGGAATATAAGAGAGATATGGGAAGAGGATTAAACCCGCAGATCCCGGAGAACTATTATCCGGACGATGACCCGGAGAATAAGCCGGTGCTCACGTGGAGATCCCATGCCAATAACCTGTATACGAACTGGGTGAATTATTACGTATATCAGCAGACTCCGTACGACCTTTACGGGGAAAATAAAAAATGACATAAGCCGCGGCAGGCAGCGCATGATATGAAAGATACAGGAGGAAACACAAGTGGACAGCAGTCATTTTTCGACTTTGATCAATAATTTTAAGCCCGGGATCTTCGGCGCTCTGAATGAAAAGAAGGAGAAGCTCCTCAGAGCCGGGCGGAAGGTATACAATCTTTCGGTGGGAACGCCGGATTTCCCGCCGGCGCCCCATGTGATGAAGGCGATGCAGGAAGCCTGCGGGAAGGCAGAGAATTACAAGTATTCCCTGGCAGATCTGCCGGAGCTTTTAGAAGCAGTAAAGTATCGCTATGAGAAGCGGTTTGGTGTACATATCGAAACGGATGAAGTGATGTCTGTGTATGGCTCCCAGGAAGCCATGGCACACATCGGCAAGGTGTTCTGCGATCCCGGCGATGTGATCCTTGTGCCGGATCCGGGATATCCGATGTTTGAGATGAGCGGGATCATGGCGGGAGCGGATGTGGAGTATTATCCCATAAAAGAAGAAAACGGTTATCTGCCGGATCTGGACAGCATCCCGAAAGAGACCCTCAAAAAGGCAAAATACATGATCGTGTCCTATCCGCTGAATCCGGTCTGCGTGTGCGCGCCGGACGAGTTTTATGAAAAGCTGATCGCGTTTGCAAAAAAGAACGATATCGTGATCCTGCATGACAATGCGTATTCGGACATTACTTTTACGGACAGGCCGGGAAGATCCTTCCTGTCATTCGAAGGCGCGAAAGATGTGGGGGTGGAGTTTTACTCTCTGTCAAAGTCTTACAATCTGACAGGAGCCAGGATTTCTTTTGTGGTAGGAAACAAGGATATCGTCAGCCGGTTCCGCCTGCTGCGCTCCCAGATCGACTACGGGATCTTCTACCCGGTGCAGTATGCGGCAATCGCTGCCCTGACCGGTCCGGATGACTTTATCGAAGAGCAGAGACGCCAGTATGCGGCGCGCAATCAGGCTCTGTGCGGGGGCCTGCGGAAGATCGGGTGGAATGTGCCGGACAGCCAGGGAACCATGTTCGTGTGGGCAAAGATCCCGGCAGGATATGAGTCATCCGCGGATTTCTGCCTGAAGCTGATGGAGAAGACCGGGGTAATCGTGACACCGGGAAGCGCCTTCGGAAAAGGCGGGGAAGGGTATGTCAGGATGGCCCTTGTAGTGGATGAGGAGACGATCGCGGAGGTGGTCCGCGTGCTGGATGAGTCCGGGATGTTCAGAGGAGAAGTATGATGAAGAGGATAGCGAAATTTGAAAAAGTGAGTATCAGTCAGTTCAGAGAAGGGTGGACAGACACCTTCGGGAATATTGACGAGGCGGAACTCCGGGAAATCTATGAGAGGATCAGGCTGCCGAAACGCGCCACGTCAGGAAGCGCGGGGTATGATTTCTTCGCCCCGGTGTGCATTACGCTTGCCCCGGGAGAGACTGTGAAGATCCCTACCGGTATCCGGGTATGGATGGAGCCGGAGTGGGTGCTCAAGTGCTACCCGAGGAGCGGGCTTGGATTTAAGTTCCGGCTCCAACTTAACAATACGGTCGGCATTATTGACAGCGATTACTATGATTCTGACAATGAGGGGCACATCTTTGCAAAGCTCACGAATGACAGCAATGAGGGCAAGACCGTGGAGGTCAGGGCCGGAGACGGATTCATGCAGGGGATCTTCGTGGAGTACGGGATCACGCTGGATGATGACGTGACAGACGTGCGGAACGGTGGCTTCGGCAGCACGACGAAGGAGTAAGGATGCTGCGAAGGCCTGCCAAGAAGGGCCTGCTGCGGAGGCTTACAGAAATGTAAGTCCTGCCCGGGAAAACGTAAGGTAATATGATGGAAGGATACAGGCGGATCCGATATACTGTGTTTAAGATGCAAGAGACAAACCGTCCCTGGTGTTACAGAGGGACGGAAAATACGAAAGGCAGGAATCATACAGTATGAAATGGATCAAACGTCTGTGTTCTTTCATTTTTTTATGCATCCTGATCACTGCAGGAGTGCTGACTTATCAGGGATATACAGATTACCGGGAAGCGGTCGGAGCCAGGAGCGTGGAAGAGATGGCGGCTGACATAGAGTCTATCGATAATTATACAGATCTGGATGAACTGCCGCAGACTTATATCGACGCAGTGCTGTCGGTGGAGGATAAGCGGTTTTACAGCCATCCGGGGATCGACCCTATCGCGATCGGAAGGGCGCTGGTAAACGATATCAAAGCAGGCGCGTATGTAGAAGGCGGCAGTACGATCACACAGCAGCTCGCAAAGAACCAGTATTTTACTCAGGATAAGAAGATCGTCCGGAAGATCGCGGAGATGTTCATGGCGTTTAAGATCGAGTCAGTCCTTGATAAAGACAAGATACTGGAATTGTATGTAAATTCCATCTTTTTCGGGAATAATTATTACTGCGTGGCAGACGCGTCCGAGGGATATTTCGGGAAAGCGCCGTCAGAGATGGACTTTGATGAGTGCACGCTCCTGGCGGGCATCCCGAATGCGCCTACGAATTATAATCCTCTGGCAAGCCCGGAACTCGCCCGCCAGAGGCAGGCACAGGTGATCGAGAAAATGAAAAAGGCAGGGTATCTGGAAGAGGATGACGAAGACGGAACAGAAAAATAAACCGGCAGCCAGCGAAAGGATAGGCAGTGGATATGCAGGCATATCCGTCTGTCCCGCTGTTTCGCGGGAATAAATAAAAGAGAACGGGGCACTATAACTATCATAGAGAATCATGCTGACTTCCGGCAGATAAGGAGAAACAGATCCTATGGTAGAGAAAAATACAAAAAAAATCAGTGCTTCCTTTGAAGATAACATAAGATATATGAATGAGATCCTTCCGGTGAATGAAAGTTTTGACATCATCCGCCGGGAGATGGAGATCGGGGGAAGGGCGTCCGTATTCTACTACATTGACGGATTCATTAAAGATGAGGCAATGTTAAAGATCATGGACTCCTTTCTTTCTGTGTCAGAAGAAGACATGCCTGAGGACGCGGAAGGATTTATCCAGAAAAATGTGCCCTATGTGGAGGTTGATGTCCTGGAAGATTTTGACCAGGTTATTAGGAATGTCCTTTCCGGTCCGGCAGTGCTCTTTATCAATGGGTATAAAGAGTGTATCGCGATCGACTGCCGCACCTATCCGGCACGGAGCGTGGACGAGCCGGACAAGGACAGGTCGCTGCGCGGGTCCAGGGACGGATTTGTGGAGACGATCGTATTCAATACCGCTCTCATGCGCCGCAGGATCCGGGACCCGCATCTGGTGATGGAGATGACGGAAGCAGGGCAGACATCGCGCACGGATATCGCCCTGTGTTATATGAGCGACAGAGTCGATCCTGAGTTATTGAAAAATCTGAAGGACAGGATCGAAAGCCTGAAGATCGACGATCTGAGGATGAACCAGCAGAGTCTTGCGGAAGCGCTGTTCAAGAGGAAGTGGTTCAACCCGTTCCCGAAATTTAAGTTTACGGAGCGACCGGATACTGCTGCGGCGTGCCTGCTGGAGGGAAAGGTGGTGATCCTGGTGGACAATTCACCTTCCGCCATGATCCTGCCCACTTCGATCCTGGATATGATCGAGGAGGCGAATGACTATTACTTCCCCACGGTCACAGCTGTTTATCTGAAGGTGACGAGAGCGCTTATCACGATCGCTACGGTCTTCTTCACGCCGCTGTACCTGCTTTTTATGCAGAACCAGGACTGGCTGCCAGAGGCATTTGAGTTCGTCGCGGTGCGGGACACTGTGAATATCCCGCTGATCTTTCAGTTCCTTCTGCTTGAACTGTCCATCGACGGCCTGAGGCTTGCTGCCATGAATACGCCGACCATGCTGAGCACGCCTCTGAGTGTGATCGCCGGTATCGTGATGGGGGAATTCTCCGTACAGTCGGGCTGGTTCAACTCGGAGGTGATGCTGTACATGGCATTCGTGGCGGTGGCCAACTATACCCAGCCGAACTTTGAGCTGGGCTACGCGCTGAAATTCATGCGCCTCATGCTGCTGGTGCTGACGGCGGTGTTTGACCTGTATGGCTTTATCATCGGATGCATCCTTGTCGTCTGCTTCCTGATCTTTAATAAGACGCTGTCCGGGCGGAACTATCTGAATGTAAAACTGAACTGAAAACGGGCGGTTACGAATTTCATTCGCACTCATGGATATTTATACAAACTGTGGAATCTGTAAAAATTTTTTGCCTAATGCATAAAAAGGTGTTATCATTAAGAAAGATGAGCCTGCCGGTGCGGGCGGATATTTATGCAGGAGGACACAGAGATGAGAGATTATGTGATCACAGTGAACAGTACGGTGGATCTGCCGAAAGAATGGCTGGAGGAGAGACATGTCCCGGTTGTTCCGCTGAAATATACGATAGATGGAGAGACTTACACAGATATGGAAGGCCTCTCCGCAAAAGAATTCTTCGCAAAACTCCGTGAGGGCAAGATGTCCGTGACATCCCAGGTCAATCCGGAAGAGGCGGCAGAGCTGCTGGAACCATATGTGAAAGATGGAAAAGATGTCCTTCACCTGGGATTTTCATCGGGCCTGAGCGGTACGCTGAACAGCATGCGCATCGCCGGACAGATGCTGGAAGAAAAGTACCCGGAGGCAAAGGTCATTGTGATCGATACCCTGTGTGCCTGCCTGGGAGAAGGGCTGCTTCTGTACAAAGCCCTCCAGCAGAAAGCGATGGGGAAGACGATCGATGAAACCGCTCAGTGGGTGGAAGAGAATAAGCTCCACATCTGCCACAATGTCACAGTAGATGACCTGAACCATCTCCACAGAGGCGGCCGTGTATCAAAGACAACAGCAGTCCTCGGCACACTCGTGCAGATCAAGCCGATCATACACATGGATGATAACGGAAAGCTCCAGGTGATCGGTAAAGAACGCGGGAGAAAGAAATCCCTCAACAAGATCGTGGATATGGCAGTGGAACAGTCAAAAGGCTGGGACAATGACATCATTATGATCACACACGGAGACTGCATCGAAGACGCAGAGTATGTGGCAAAGCTCGTCCGCGAGAAAATGGGCATTGACAATATCCTGATCAACAACATCGGGACCGTGATCGGAAGCCATACAGGTCCGGGAGTGGTGGCAGTATTCTGTATGGGCGATAAGAGGTAAAGTCTGCATTGCCTTCGGCAGGATTCCTGCAAATTTACCGTAATAAAGCGTTAAAACTGTAAAATAATGAAATTTTTCGTTGACATTCATTCATATACCTTTTAAAATATACGCGTGGGCAAAGATGCCAGGAAGGCAGGCGCATCGAGTGTCCTGCCATATTTATTTTAGGAGGTAGATTAAGATGTCATACGTTGATGAAGTGATCGATCTGGTCGTAAAGAAAAACCCGGCAGAGCCGGAATTCCATCAGGCAGTAAAAGAAGTCCTGGAATCTCTTCGTGTCGTGATCGAGGCGAATGAAGAGAAATTCCGCAAAGAAGCTCTTCTTGAGAGACTGACAGAGCCTGAGAGACAGTTTAAGTTCCGTGTTCCGTGGGTAGATGATAAGGGACAGGTACATGTAAATACAGGGTACCGCGTACAGTTCAACAGCGCGATCGGACCGTACAAGGGAGGACTCCGCCTTCACCCGTCCGTAAACCTTGGTATCATCAAATTCCTTGGATTTGAGCAGATCTTTAAGAACTCTCTGACAGGTCTTCCGATCGGCGGAGGAAAAGGCGGTTCTGACTTTGATCCGAAGGGCAAATCAGACAGGGAAGTTATGGCATTCTGCCAGAGCTTTATGACAGAGCTCTGCAAATATATCGGCGCTGATACAGACGTACCGGCAGGAGATATCGGAACAGGCGCAAGAGAGATCGGTTACATGTTCGGACAGTACAAGAGGATCCGCGGTCTCTATGAGGGTGTCCTGACAGGTAAGGGATTAAGCTACGGCGGATCTCTCGTCCGTACAGAGGCGACAGGATATGGTCTGCTGTATCTGACACAGGAAATGCTGAAACTGAACGGACAGGATATTGCAGGCAAGACAGTAGCAGTATCCGGTTCAGGAAACGTGGCGATCTATGCGACAGAGAAAGCACAGCAGCTTGGCGCGAAGGTTGTGACAGTAAGTGATTCTAACGGCTGGGTATATGATCCGGAAGGAATCGATGTTGCGGCTCTCAAGGAGATCAAAGAGGTGAACCGCGCAAGACTGACAGAGTACAAGAAATACCGTCCGAATTCTGAATATCATGAGGGCAGAGGCGTATGGTCAGTGAAGGTTGATATCGCACTTCCGTGTGCAACACAGAATGAGCTTCACCTTGAAGACGCTAAGATGCTCGTTGAGAACGGATGCATGGCAGTGGCTGAAGGCGCAAATATGCCGACAACAATGGAAGCAACAGAGTATCTCCAGGAGCATGGCGTCCTGTTCGCACCAGGAAAGGCTGCAAACGCAGGCGGTGTGGCAACATCTGCACTCGAGATGTCTCAGAACAGCGAGCGCCTGAGCTGGACATTCGAAGAAGTAGACGCAAAACTGCAGAACATCATGGTAAATATCTGCCACAATATGGCTGATGCAGCTGAGAAATACGGCTTCAAAGGCAACTATGTGGTAGGTGCGAACATCGCCGGATTCGAGAAAGTCGTAGAGGCGATGACAGCACAGGGCATCGTATAATCAAATCTGTATTTGTGGGGGAGCCATCTGTAGAGTCAAACGTCCGAAAACAATGAAGCGCAGATATCGAAG
>ERZ1090864.1363-NODE-1367-length-11438-cov-15.917421_pt1 | contig 11438 bp, 9 predicted proteins | sample MGYA00478479_ERZ1090864 | MGnify/ENA primary metagenome ERZ1090864 (study PRJEB33644, sample SAMEA5815743) | chicken gut metagenome | biome: Chicken; feature: Gastrointestinal Tract; material: Caecum | place: Ireland | collected 2019-01-01 | study: A study of... | reverse complement strand
TCACGCCCTGCTCTCTCTGCTCCAGAGTCTCGCCGCAGCACATGATCGGTGTGATACCGTGTTCAAGCGCTTTGAGGACTTTCTTGTTTACATCTTCATTTGTCTCGCCGAAATAATCTCTTCTCTCAGAGTGTCCGAGAACAACATATTTCACGCCCGCATCCACGAGCATAGCCGGAGCGATCTCACCTGTGTAAGCTCCGCTCTCCTCGAAATACATGTTTTCAGCGCCAACCTGGATGTTCGTGCCTTTTACTGCCTCAACGACCGGAACGATATCGATCGCCGGAACGCAGAACACTACGTCAACCTCGTCATTAGCTACGAGGGGTTTCAGCTCTTCTACAAGCGCAACTGCCTCGCTGGGAGTCTTGTTCATTTTCCAGTTGCCTGCAATGATTTTTTTTCTTGCCATTTTGTTATTTCTCCTCGCTATTTATTATCGATTTTCTTGCTGCGACTCGCCCCCGGTAAGAAGGCGGATATGTTCTGAGTGCAAGGAAGACGCGGCGCTGGCGTACAAAAAGAGTACGTCAAGCCGCATCTGACGCCGCAATCAGGGCATATACGCCGCTTAACGGTCGTTCGCTGCCGCTACGCCCGGCAGTTCTTTTCCTTCAAGGAATTCAAGAGAAGCGCCGCCGCCTGTTGAGATATGTGTCATCTTATCGCCGTAGCCGAGCTGGTTTACTGCTGCCGCGGAATCGCCACCGCCAATGATGGTCACCGCGTCTGTGTTGGCAAGAGCCTCTGCAACCGCCTTTGTCCCATCGGCAAATTTCGGCATCTCAAAGCATCCCATCGGTCCGTTCCATACGACTGTCTTGGCTGATCTTACAGCGTCCGCATACATCCTGGCAGTCTCCGGTCCGATATCAAGACCCATCCAGCCGTCCGGGATCTCGCCCTGAGCGACCACTTTTGTATCTGCATCATTAGAAAACGCGTCTGCCGCAACAGAGTCAACAGGAAGAAGAAGTTTTACTCCTTTCTCCTCCGCTTTCTTCACCATATCAAGCGCGTACTGGAGGTAATCTTCCTCCAGAAGAGAATTTCCTACATTTCCACCCTGGGCTTTTGTAAATGTATAGCACATTCCGCCGCCGATGATAAGAGTATCCACTTTATCAAGCAGGTTGTTGATAACGGAAATCTTGCTGGAAACCTTGGAGCCTCCCAGGATTGCTACGAATGGTCTCTCCGGGTTTTCTACCGCATTTCCAAGGAAATCGATTTCTTTCTGCATTAAATAGCCTACAACCGCTGTGTCAACATACTGCGTCACACCTACATTTGAGCAGTGAGCTCTGTGCGCCGTGCCGAATGCATCGTTTACAAATACATCGCACAGAGAAGCAAGATCTTTGGAGAACGCTTCACCGTTCTTTGTCTCTTCTGCTCTGTAACGTGTATTCTCAAGGAGAACTACGTCTCCGTCCTTCATCGCTTCTACCGCCGCCTTAGCGTTCGGTCCCACAACCTCCGGATCAGCCGCGAATTTTACTTCCTGTCCGAGGAGCTCGGAAAGTCTTACCGCAACCGGCGCAAGGGACAGCTCCGGCTTCGGCTCTCCCTTCGGTTTTCCGAGGTGTGAGCAGAGGATCACTTTTCCTCCGTCAGCGATCAGCTTTTTGATCGTCGGAAGAGCTGCTACGATACGGTTCTCGTCTGTTATCTTCCCATCCTGGAGCGGTACGTTGAAGTCACATCTTACAAGGACTCTTTTTCCTTTTACATTGATATCGTCTACTGATTTTTTATTAAGTGCTGCCATTTTAATAGCCTCCTGATACTTTTTATACCATTCATGCCGGGAATACCTTCCCCGCATGTTTTAAATTTAATAAGGCCCGGTCCTACAATAAGACCGGACCCCATTGTGAGTCAATGATTCAGAATCATCTCCTGAGCGCTTGTCCTCATTTTTCAGAAAAGAGATTAAGCCTCAAGCAGTTTTCCGAAGTATTTGATCGTTCTTACCATCTGGCTTGTGTAAGAGTTCTCGTTGTCATACCATGAAACAACCTGAACCTCTGTTGTGCCGTCGCCAACCGGAAGAGCCATTGTCTGTGTTGCGTCAAACAGAGAACCATATGTCATACCAACGATATCGCTGGAAACGATCTCGTCTGTTGTGTATCCATAGGACTCGTTCGCCGCTGCCTTCATAGCTGCGTTGATCTGATCAACTGTAACTTCTCCCTCAACAACCGCTGTCAGGATCGTTGTAGAGCCTGTCGGAGTCGGAACACGCTGAGCAGAACCGATGAGCTTGCCGTTCAGTTCCGGGATAACAAGGCCGATAGCCTTAGCTGCGCCTGTGCTGTTCGGAACGATGTTGACAGCTGCAGCGCGGGATCTTCTCAGATCGCCTTTTCTCTGCGGTCCGTCAAGTGTCATCTGATCGCCTGTGTAAGCGTGGATCGTGCACATGATACCAGACTTAACCGGTGCAAGGTCGTTCAGAGCCTTAGCCATCGGAGCAAGGCAGTTTGTTGTACAGGATGCTGCGGAAATGATGTCGTCAGACTTTGTAAGTGTCTCGTGATTTACATTGTAAACGATCGTCGGAAGGTCATTTCCTGCCGGAGCGGAGATGATGACTTTCTTAGCGCCTGCGTCAATGTGCGCCTGAGCTTTTGCCTTGGATGTGTAGAATCCTGTACACTCAAGAACTACATCAACACCGATCTGTCCCCAGGGAAGCTCTTTTGCGTCAGCTTTTGCGTAGATCTTGATCTCTTTTCCGTCAACTGTGATGGAGTCCTCTCCAGCCTCAACCTTGTCAGCAAGCGCGTATCTGCCCTGTGTTGAGTCATATTTCAGTAAGTGAGCCAGCATCTTCGGGGATGTAAGGTCGTTGATTGCCACGATCTCAAACCCTTCTGCTCCAAACATCTGTCTGAAAGCGAGACGTCCGATACGTCCAAATCCATTAATCGCTACTTTTACTGCCATGATTAATTCCTCCTAAGAATTTGAAATTATTTGACTGCGTTACAGCCATGACAATGAATCCTTATCTGCAAAACATTGTTAAGGATTCATCAACTAGCATAATTGTACTAAAGTGGAAACAAAAATTCAAGTGCTAAATACTAATTTATTACAAGTCTATGTTCCTGAACTCCGGAGCGCGCCCCTTATATTCCGCATAATATCGGAAACCGCATGCCTTAAGTATCTCTGCCGCTTTTTCGAATTCATACGCCACATGCTCCGCTCTGTGCGCGTCGGCCCCTATGGTAATGATCTCCCCGCCCAGCTCACGGTAGCGTTTCACCACGTCCGGATGAGGATTGCAGAAGCCGAGACCGTATTTGAGGCCGCCTGTGTTCATCTCCAGTCCTTTGCCCATAGAGATCAGCTTTTTCAGCACTTCGTCGATCTCATCCGAAAACTTCCGATAGGAATACTCCTCTGCCTGATGCTTTCCGTAACGCACCACATAATCCAGATGTCCGAGGGAATCAAAATCACTCACGCCTTCAAGACAGTGCAGAGTCTCGGCAAAAGCTTCCCTGTACGCTTCCTCATCCGGTCTGCCCTCAAACAGCTTTCCGTAATAAGGATCCATCCCCCGGATCAGATGGACCGAACCGATCACATAGTCTAAAGGATATGCCTGTACCAGTTCCCGATACCTTTCTCCCAGGTGGGGCTGCAGACCGATCTCGATCCCGATCCGCACCTCCAGACGGCCGCGGTATTCCTCCCGGAGCGAAATGAGCGTATTAAAATACTGTTCCACATCGAACAAGAATGGAGGATTTTCTCCAAAATCCTCCATTCCCTCCTGATGCGGGAAATCCAGATCCATGTGGTCTGTGATGCAGACTGCCCTGAGTCCGCGGGCTAATGCCGCATCAAGCATGCTTCTCACCGACGCTTCGCTGTCTGTCGAAAACTCCGTATGCATATGGGAATCACACAGGATCCCTCCTGTCAGTTTTCCTCTTTCCCGGCTCACAGGATCGTACCTCCTCCCAGCACATATTCACCGTCATAGAGAACTACAGCCTGTCCCGGCGTCACTGCTCTCTGGGCTTCCTCAAAATGACAGACGATCTCGTCCGCCCCTGTCTTTTCCACAGTACACCACGCGCCCTTGTGATTATAGCGTATTTTGGCAAAGACACGTTTTGGCTCTGTCAGATCTTCCACTGACATGAAGTTCAGATGGTCCGCACGGACAGCATGGGTGAGGGACTCTTCATAAGTACCGATGACGACTTCATTTGTCTCCGGACGGATTTCCAGCACAAATGCCGGATATCCCAGAGCCAGCCCCAGTCCCTTTCTCTGTCCCACTGTATAGTGGACGATCCCTTTATGCTGTCCCAGGACACGTCCGTCCAAAGTCACAAAATTTCCTGTCGGAAGCTCTCTCCCGGTCTTCTCTCTCACCTCATCCTCTATAAAAGAAGCATAATCTCCATCCGGGACAAAACAAATGTCCTGACTGTCCGGCTTGTCTGCCACAAGGAGGCCGATCTGATCTGCCATTGAGCGTATCTGGTCCTTTGAATATGTCCCGACCGGCATCAGTGTCCTTTTCAGCTGTTCCTGCGTCAGATTGTAAAGGGCATAGGTCTGATCTTTTGCCAGTGCAGCCGATCTCCTGAGTGTATACCTGCCGCTTGGAAGCTGTTCGATCCGCGCATAATGCCCGGTGGCAATATAGTCTGCCCCGATGGACAGACTACGGTTTAAGAGCGCTTTCCACTTCACATACCGGTTACAGGCAATGCATGGATTAGGGGTGCGCCCATTGAGATATTCCTCTGTAAAATAATCGATCACCCTTTCACGGAATTCCTTTTTAAAGTTCATCACATAGAAAGGGATCTCCAGAGCGGCGGCCACGCGCCTGGCGTCCTCAACAGCGCTCAGGCCGCAGCATCCTCCGTTCTCTTCTATGGAACAGACATCTTCTTCCTGCCAGATCTTCATGGTCACACCGATCACGTCATATCCCTGTTCTTTCAGAAGATACGCCGCCACCGAAGAGTCCACGCCCCCCGACATCCCGACAACTACTCTGCTCATCAGTACTCCTCTTCTTCCTCGTCTTCATGGATGTCAGACTTCGGCTTCTCCAGACCCTCGATCTTGATCCCATTCTTCTCGGCGTAATCCCAGAGCGCCGCGTGGATCGCTTCCTCTGCAAGAAGGGAACAGTGCACCTTCACCGGCGGAAGCCCATCCAGCGCTTCCATGACCGCTTTGTTTGTGATCTGCATCGCCTCCTGGACATTCTTTCCCTTGACAAGCTCTGTTGCCATGCTGCTGGTCGCCACTGCCGCGCCGCAGCCAAATGTCTTAAACTTCACATCACGGATGATCTGGTTCTCATCAATATCAAGATAGATCCTCATGATATCGCCGCACTTTGCGTTTCCGACTGTGCCGACTCCGCTGGCGTTTTCTATCTCTCCTACATTTCTCGGATGCTGAAAATGGTCCATTACTTTCTCTGTATACATTTATTTTTCCTCCTGCTCTGTATATTTATTATTTGTTTTTCTTTTCCTGCTTGCGGACAAAATCCTCATACAAAGGTGACATCTGCCGCAGCTGTGGCACGATCTCCTTTAAGCAGTCCACCACATAGTCAAGGTCTTCCTCTGTCGTATCTGCTCCCAGCGTGATCCTCAGCGATCCGTGCGCGATCTCATGAGGCAGCCCGATGGCGAGCAGCACATGAGACGGATCCAGGGAACCGGACGTACAGGCCGAACCGCTGGAAGCACAAATGCCTTTCATATCCAGCATGATAAGAAGGGATTCCCCCTCAACAAACTGAAAGCTGAAGTTCACATTGTTGGGCAGCCGTTTCACACGGTCGCCATTTAACCGGCAGTATGGGATTTCGGACTCGATACGGCTGATCAGATGATCCCTCAGCCGGGACTCCTTCTCCATGCGTTCCTGCATAGAAGCCGCCGCCAGCTCCACCGCTTTTCCAAGTCCCACGATTCCAGGTACATTTTCCGTGCCGGCGCGGCGTCTCCTCTCCTGCGCGCCGCCGTGGATAAAGGAGCGGATCTTCACGCCTTTTCTGATGTAAAGGAAGCCGATCCCCTTCGGGCCGTTTAATTTGTGCCCGCTGGCGCTGAGCATGTCGATATTGTACTCATCCACATTGATCGGTATCTGGGCAAACGCCTGCACTGCATCTGTGTGGAACAGAACACCGTGCTCATGAGCGATCTTCCCCATCTCCGCGATCGGCTGGATGGTTCCGATCTCGTTGTTGGCGAACATGACCGATATCAGGATCGTATCCGGACGGATCGCGGCCTCCACAGCCTTCGGATCTACGAGTCCGTTTTCATCCACATCAAGATAAGTCACTTCATATCCCTGTCTCTGCAGATACTCGCAGGTATGCAGGACCGCATGATGCTCAATCTTGCTCGTGATGATGTGCTTTCCTTTTGCAGCATAAGCCTCCGCCGTGGCGATCAGCGCCCAGTTGTCAGACTCCGTCCCCCCTGCGGTGAAATAGATCTCATTATCTTTCGCCCCAAGGACTCCTGCGATGATCTCTCTCTGCCTTATGATCACCTCTTTATTCGCAGCGGCAAAACCGTATACGCTGGACGGATTTCCGTAATGTTCTGTAAAATACGGCAGCATCGCCTCCACAACCTCCGGGGAAGTCTTTGTTGTTGCCGCATTGTCAAGATAAATTAATTTTCCCATATCTGCCTCCATATATTCTCTGATAGTCGTTTATGTTCAGTTTTTGCACAACGCGCGGTCTATACCGGCGCAGTTCTTCTTCCTGCTCTCTTCCACGAGCTGGTCAAGCATGATCTCATCCACTGTCCGGCTGATGCTCTCGTTGATCCTCTGCCAGACATATTTTGTCACACAGTTGTCGGATGCTTTGCATCCTCCGTCCGGTCCGATCCCTGCGCACTCTACCGGCTCAAGGCTCCCTTCCAGGGCGCGCAGCACATCGCCTATGGAAATTGACGCCATGTCTTTTGCAAGCACATATCCTCCGCCTGCTCCTCTGACGCTTTTCACCAGACCTGCCTTTTTCAGCATGGACATCAGCTGCTCCAGATAGCGTTCAGACAGATCCTGGCGCGCCGAGATGCTGGTGATCGAAACCGGCGCCTCTTCGCTGTACTGTGCAAGGTCGATTAGAGCACGCAGTCCATATCTTCCTTTTGTAGACAGTTTCACTTTCTCACCCTCTCCGGCTTAGTATTTTATCTCCTAGTGTTTTACTAGGATTTACTTCTGTAGAATATCACTCCTCATCTGTTCTGTCAAGCCGCAAACCTACATATGTTGTAAAAAGTGTGCCATAAGAGGTGCCCCAAATGTCCACAAAACACAGATTATTCCAGGGAGCCGTAATTCTGACTGCCGCCGGACTGATCACCCGGTTCATGGGATTTTTCTTCCGCATTTTCCTAAGCCATGCTTTCGGTGAAGAAAGCGTGGGCCTTTATCAGCTGATCTTCCCGGTGTACGCCCTCTGTCTCTCGATCAGCACCGCGGGACCCCAGACCGCAGTCTCCCGCATGACTGCGGAGAAGGTATCGCGGGGGAAAACAGAGGAGGCAGGGAACGTACTGCGTATCGCTCTCTGCCTCACTCTTGTCCTGTCCTGCGCTGAAGTCCTCCTGATCCAGCAGAACGCGGACTTCATTGCCGAAACATTTTTAGGCGATCCCAGATGCGCCGAATTGCTGGTCATCATCTCCTATGCCCTCCCCTGCGCCGCCATCCACAGTTGTGTCTGCGGATACAGCTTTGGCTTGCAGCGGACAAAACTCCCTGCACTGAGCCAGCTCATTGAACAGGCTTCGCGCATTCTTTTCGTTGTCCTCCTTTTCCTTTTCATGCAGAACACCGGGCATGCGCCGTCCATCCGTCTTGCCGCTGGAGGGATCGTAGCAGGTGAGTTTGCGGCCGCCCTGTTTTCCGCGCGTCTGCTCACTGCACGGAGACGGTTTGGTCATATTCCTTCCCTTCCTGCAATGTCAGGCAGCATCCGGGAACTTTTCACCCTGTCCGCCCCACTTACCGCCAACCGCGCGGCCGTCACCCTGCTCCAGAGCGTAGAGGCGGCCTCTATCCCCGCCTGCCTGAAGCTCTACGGCATGAGCGGAAGCGATGCCTTGAGCATATATGGGGTTCTCACCGGCATGGCTCTGCCCTGCATCCTCTTCCCCTCAGCCATCACCAACTCCGTGGGAACCGTTCTCATGCCGGCAGTCAGTGCAGCTCAGGCCGTGGGAAACCGCACAGCCATGGCGCAGCTTCTCAAAAAAGCCGCGGGAAGCTGCCTCATCCTCGGACTGTCATGCTGCCTGTTCTTCCTGATCTTCGGCGACCTGCTCGGAACGATCCTTTTCCACAGCAGCACCGCCGGCAAATTCATCCTGACACTTGCATGGATCTGCCCTTTTCTGTATACAAACACTGCACTTATGAGCGCCATCAACGGTCTCGGAAAGACATTTTTAACATTCCTGATCAATGTCACCGGTCTGCTTGTCCGCATTGCCGGCGTCTTTCTCGCCATCCCCAGGTTTGGCATACAGGGCTATCTGTGGGGACTGCTCGTCAGTCAGTGCATCATGTCCGGTCTTGCTGCCGCCGTCCTTCTGAGCAATTCACATATAACAGCTTTCCGCCCGCAAAGAGGAGAGGAAGCAGGCAGTCTGGATACGCTTTAGAGCACGGAAAGGAACGCCTTCACGAGAACAGGATTTACATACATCTCCAGGATGATCCCCACTGCCATCGCAAGAGATACGAACACCGTCTTCTGGCGGTTCCAGTGGGTCTGGGGAACTGTATAGCAGTGCCACAGCAGCACCACATATGCCGGAACATACAGCAAAAACTGCGGAAGAAGCCCCACAACGCACAGCAGGCTCCCCTTGATCCCCATATTCAGTACCGCCGCCGAGATCAATATGCCTCCGGAAATGCCCGTCCAAACAAGGAAGAGGACTGCCGCCGGTTTTCTCACCTTTGTAAAGGACAGCCCGGCAAGGGCGAGAAACGGGACCGCCCGGACCCTAAGAAGATACCAGATATATTCTCTTGCATCAATGCTGGCCGACTGAAACTGGTTCAAAAAATAATCGCTGAATATCCCCGGTTCAGCCATATATTTTCGGGCAATAAAATTGACATAAATAATGCCGAGCAAAAACCCCGGCATAAAGAAAACAAGAAACTGCTTTCTCGTACGAAATATCTTCATGGCGCCTCCTGATATCACTTGGAATGTCCCGCCTCGTGACCGGAATGCCCCGGTCCCGCCGGATATTTCATTATATGCCGGGGTCTGTCTTTTATACACGGTATTTCACAGCGTATGCCATAAGTGACGCGACCGTCTTCGCATCTTCGATCTCTCCTGTGAGTATCTTCTCCTTCAGCTCGTCAATGCTGTATGCCTTCAGATCGATAAACTCGTCCTCGTCCAGATGCTGTTTTGATGGGATCAGGTCTTTTGCCACATACACTTCGATCCTCTCGTTGCAGAAAGCGACTGTCGTCCTGAGAGTGATCAGCCACTCCAGATTCTCGCTCCTGTATCCGGTCTCTTCCTCCAACTCGCGGGAAGCGCAGTCCCTGCCGGGCTCATCTTCCGCGTCAAGAGCTCCCGCCGGGATCTCCAGCGTATATCTGTCAAGAGCATTCCGGTACTGCCCTACCATCAGGATCTTTCCATCCGCTGTGACCGGGACGACCGCAGCCGCGCCTTTGTGTTTGATAAAGTCCCATATCACCGTATGGTCTCCGTTAATCTCCATTGTATCCTGATAGAAATCAATGATCTTTCCTTTGAATTTCAGTTCTCTTTTCAGACGTTTTATCTGCTCACTCATGACTTTTCCTCCTTGTCTCCATATAACGCCGGTAAGAGCGTCCTGTCCCACAGATGAAAACAGGGCCCTGCTCCGCAAAAAAGAAAGCCCTCGTCTTGCGACAAGGGCTGACCTTCTCTGTTGTTATGATTTCTTGTTATTTCGCGTAATCTGTCGCCCGCGATTCACGGATTACATTTACTTTGATCTGACCCGGATACTCAAGTTCAAATTCAATCTGTTTTGCAATATCTCTGGCCATAAGCACCATATCATCATCAGATACCTGCTCTGGAACTACCATAACACGAATCTCTCTGCCTGCCTGAACGGCAAAAGATTTCTCCACACCTTTAAACTGGTTGGTGATCTCTTCTAACTGTTTCAATCTGTTTGTGTATGTTTCGATGGTCTCACGCCTTGCGCCCGGCCGAGCCGCTGAAATCGTGTCAGCAGCCTGCACAACGCAGGCAATCAGTGTCTGCGGCTCCACATCACCATGATGTGATTCCACAGCGTTAATGACAGTTGCGGACTCTTTATACTTTCTGCAGAGATCCACACCTATCTGGATATGTGACCCTTCTACATCGTGGTCGATAGATTTGCCTATATCATGCAAAAGTCCGGCGCGCTTAGCCATTCTGACATCAATGCCGATCTCGCCTGCAAGAAGTCCCGCAAGCTGCGCCACCTCTATGGAGTGCTTCAGGGTATTCTGACCATAGCTCGTCCTGAACTTCATACGTCCGAGAAGCTTGATCAGTTCAGGATGGATCCCCGGCACACCCACTTCAAGAGCGGCAGCCTCGCCTTCTTCCCTGATCATCGTGTCGACTTCTTTCTGCGCCTTTTCTACCATTTCCTCAATTCTTGCCGGATGGATACGCCCATCCACAATCAGCCTCTCAAGAGCGATCCTCGCGACCTCGCGGCGGATCGGGTCAAACCCGGATAAAACAACTGCTTCCGGCGTATCATCAATGATCAGTTCCACGCCGGTCAGTGTCTCAAGCGTCCGGATGTTCCTTCCTTCCCGCCCGATGATACGCCCTTTCATCTCATCGCTCGGAAGCTGTACAACGGAGATCGTTGTCTCTGCTACATGGTCCGCGGCACATCTCTGGATGGCATTGACAACGTATTCCCTGGCTTTTTTGTCAGCCTCCTCCTTTGCCTGAGCCTCAAGCTCTCTGACCATTTTCGCAGTGTCATGCTTAACATCTTCTTCAACAGTTTTCAACAGATATTCTTTTGCCTGTTCGGAGGTAAGTCCTGAGATTCGTTCCAGTTCCTGTACACGTTTCTGACTCAGCTCTTCTGCCTTGGCTTCACGCTGGCGAAGTTGTTCTTCCTTTGCTGTAAGCTTTGACTCCCGATGTTCCAGGATATCAGAACGTTTGTCAACCGCTTCTTCTTTCGCGAGCACTCTCTTCTCATAGCGCTGCAGTTCCGCTCTTCTCTCCTTCGTCTCTTTTTCAAGATCATTCTTCGTCTTGATCGACTCTTCCTTCACTTCCAAAAGAGCTTCCTTTTTCGTTGTCTCAGCAGTTTTCACAGCATCGTCGATGATCTCTCTCGCCTTTG
>ERZ1090864.1362-NODE-1366-length-11440-cov-6.668863_pt1 | contig 11440 bp, 5 predicted proteins | sample MGYA00478479_ERZ1090864 | MGnify/ENA primary metagenome ERZ1090864 (study PRJEB33644, sample SAMEA5815743) | chicken gut metagenome | biome: Chicken; feature: Gastrointestinal Tract; material: Caecum | place: Ireland | collected 2019-01-01 | study: A study of the... | reverse complement strand
TTAGCTGCAGTCTCGTGGGCTCGGAGATGTGTATAAGAGACAGTTATTATTCATTCTTATTCTTGCTGTTTGCACAAATGTCTTTGCACAGCAAACCAAGAGTATTTCGGGTGTGGTATACGACAGTAATACCGGAGAGGCTTTAATTGGAGTTTCTGTTCTTGAAGTGGGAACGACCAATGGTACTATCACTGATTTTGACGGTAAATATACATTAAAAGTATCGTCAAATAAAGTTTCATTCTCGTATGTAGGTTTTAAAACTGAAATTGTAAACGTAACAAATAGCGGAACGTACAATGTAAATCTAGTGTCCGATAATGAATTGGATGAGGTTGTGGTTATTGGTTACGGTACTCAAAGAAAGAGTGACCTTACCGGTGCTTTGGCTTCTATAAGTAGTAAGGATATTAAGAACTATGCAGTATCTAATGCATCCGAACTACTTACAGGTAAGGCAGCCGGCGTATTTGTTGCCGCCAGTTCCGGCCAGCCGGGATCGGATGCAGTGATCCGCGTGAGAGGTTTAGGGACCGTCAATGACAACAACCCATTGTACGTGGTTGATGGACAGTTCATGGATAACATCAGCAGCCTGAATCCATCTGATATTGAACGTATGGAAGTATTAAAAGATGCTTCAGCCTGCGCTATCTATGGTTCGAGAGGTTCTAATGGAGTAATCCTCATCACTACCAAGGGAGGGGTGAAAGGTGAAACGACTGTAACATTGGATGCTTATGTAGGTGTAAAAAACAGTTATAAAGCATTGAACATGATGAACAGCGACCAATACTACAACTTCATCATGAAAGCGTATGAAAATGATGCAAGCTTTCAAAACTCAATGAAGGATAAGTTTACCAATCAGTATCAGAAAGGTTATAATACCAACTGGTGGAATGAAGTAACCCGTACAGCTTTCAACCAGAACTATAATCTAAGCATCCGTAAGGGGACAGATAATTCGAGATCTTCTTTAAGTTTAGGATATGTAGACGATCAGGGTGCAATCATCACTACTGAATTCAAAAGACTTTCACTTAAAGCGAATCTTGAATATGATATTAACAAATTTATCACTGTTGGCGCCAATGTCAATCTGGCAAAGATAAGAAAACGTGACGCAGGAGCAATTCCTTCATTCGATTTCATTCAAAAAGCTGATCCTTTTACCCCTGTTATCAGCCCGTTGGTAGATCCGTCTTCTGAAAATTACGAATATAACAAATATGCGCCTACCGAGTGGTCTTACGACCCTAATCCGGTAGCCATGCTCGAACTTCCTAATAGATACAATGACATATTCAATGTATTTGGTAATGTGTTTGCCCAAATCAAATTGTATAAAGGATTGAGCTATCGGGTACAGTATAGCTTCGAAAGATACCATGATACTTTCAAAGACTTCCGCCCTGTCTATTCGTCTACTTTTTCGGAAGATAACTTAGCGAATCAGGAAAGTAAATATAATAAAGAAACTCAATTGAATAATAATAGTGCTGTTACTTCTAATTATCTGGTGGAACAACGCCTTAACTACAACACGACAATAGGCAGGCATAAACTGGATGCAATGGTTGCCATGACTTATGAGAAGAACAGCAGTGAAGGCATTAATGCATTTAAGAGAAAGGCTTTAGGTAACGATGAAATCTATCAGATACTTGATGCACAAACAGCCGGAGATAACACCTCGGGAGGTAAAGAAACATCTTCTATGTTGTCGTACCTGGGACGTATCAACTATGTATATGATGACAGATACCTTGCTACAGTCAATTTCCGTGCCGACGGTTCTTCAAGATTTGCCAAACGTAACCGTTGGGGCTATTTCCCATCAGTTTCATTAGGTTGGAGAGTGAGCAATGAAGAATTCTTTAAGAACCTGAACATTGAAAATACAATTTCCAATTTAAAACTGCGTGTAGGTTGGGGACAGAATGGTAACCAACGAATTGATAGAGACGCGCCTCTTACGTTGATTGGCACCAATAATGAGAATCAGTGGTACTTTGGAAACGGGTACTCACAAGGTTACGTCCCGACTTATGTGGGAAATGCAGATATCAAATGGGAAACCAGCCAGCAAACCAATGTCGGTTTAGATATGTCTTTCTTTAAAAACAGCCTTGATGTAAGTATGGACTTTTATGTAAAGAAAACAAGTGACATGTTGCTGAATATGCCTATTCCTTCTTTTGGCGCCTTCCCTAACAGCCCCTTCTTTAATGCGGGAGACTTGAAGAATACCGGTTTTGAAATAGTAGTCAACTACCGTAACCAGATAGGAAAAGACTTTAATTACAATGTAGGGCTGAACATGTCTACTTATAAGACAGAGGTAACCAAACTTACATCGGAATATTTGAGTGGGAATACCAGCCGTACGTATGTAGGAGGTCCTATCGGACGTTTCTGGGGGTACAAACAAATAGGAATATTCCAGAATCAGGAAGAGATAGACAATTATGTGGATAAGAATGGTACCAAGATTCAGCCTAATGCACAACCGGGTGATTTTAAGTTTGCCAAATTAGGAGAATCAGGCGAATTGAATGATGATGATGACCGTACTTTTATCGGTGATCCTAATCCGGACCTCATTTATGGTTTCAACTTAGGATTCAGTTATAAGAACTTTGATGTAAGTATGGCATTCCAGGGAACTATCGGAAATGACATCTGGAACGTTGCTAAAGGAAGCCTTGCTTCAGCAGGACGCCAGAATGCATTGGCGGATGCTTACACAAAAGCATGGACAAAAGACGGGGATTTGGATGCTGTATATCCACGCATAACCAACTCTGACTCTAACAATAATATGAGAGGTTCTTCTTTCTATGTGGAGAACGGTTCTTACCTGCGTTTGCAGAATATGCAAATAGGTTATACACTGCCGAGTCATATTTGCCAGAAGAGCAAACTGTTTTCAAGTTGCAGATTCTATGTGAGCGGTCAGAATATATTTACTTTAACCGGTTATTCCGGACTTGATCCGGAACTGGGTATCAATAACCCATTGGATATGGGAGTGGATACTACACGTTATCCGTCTTCACGTACATTCACTTTTGGAGTTAATTTGCAATTTTAAATCTAGCTAAAAAGACATTACATTATGAGAAAAATATTATTTATAATATGCTGGGCTCTTGCCGGAGTGGGGTTGTATAGCTGCTCTCTCGACGAACCAAGTTATGGTAAAACCACAAGCGATAATTATTATCAGAAGGAAAGCGATATTGAACAAGCCTTGACTGGAGCTTATCTTCAATTACGTACAACTTGGAATGAATATGCATTAAATCATTATTTTGTAGGTGATTGCAGCACGGATGATGCTCTAAAAGGAGGAGGAAATGACGGTGACCGTGCCGAAGTACGCGACTTGTCCGACTTTACGATCTACACAACCAATGGTGAAGTAGGACGTCGTTGGGAGATTCTGTACAGATTAATCAATCGCTGTAACGATGTGATTTATTATGCTCCTGATGCAATAGGAAACGAAGAACTATTGAAACGTTATGCAAACGAGGCTAAAGCATTGAGAGCATTCGGGTACTATTGTCTGGTCACTACATTCGGAGAAGTGCCTCTAATCACTACGCCGATGCAACCCGCTGAAATACTGCAAATACCCCGCTCCCCATTGGAGAAGGTATACGAATGTATTGTGAGTGATTTAACCGATGCTTCCGCACTTCCTGCAAAAGGAGATTACTCTGAAGATGATGCTTATCGTGTAACACGCGGCTTTGCAAAAACAATGCTTGCTAAAACATATATGTTCAAAGGTGATTTTACCTCTGCCGAAACGGTACTTCATGATATTATTGAAGTGGACAAAGACTATGCGTTGTTGAGTGATTACGGCATGAACTGGCGCACTGAATATGAAAATAGCTCGGAATCAGTATTTGAGATTGCCAACAAAGTATATGACAAAAACATAGCCACAGGTACCAATGTCCCTCACTTCTTCACAAGCAGACGCATCTCCGGTTATCAGGGATATGGATTTCACGTACCGACCCAAGATCTCCATGATGCCTTTGACGCAGATGACCCACGTATTACTTATGTATTCACACAAACTGGTGATAGATATAAAGGTGATACTGAAGCGCAGGACAATGCTGAATCTCCAAGCGGTTATCATGATTACAAGATGACTGTGCCAGCAGTAGAAAAAACTGGTTTCGACGTCTGGATGATTAGTTACAACATTCGTTTGATCCGTTATTCCGATGTTCTCTTGATGTATGCCGAAGTATTAAACGAAAATGGAAAACCAGGGCTTGCACTTCCTTACCTGAATGATGTAAGAGAAAGAGCCCGCAAAACTAATCCGATAGATCCGAGAAGAGATCAACAGGCGTATATCCCTGCTACAACAACTAATACACTGCCCGACATAACAGAAACCGACCAAGAGCGTCTGAAAGAAATCATCTGGAAGGAACGTCGTTGTGAATTGGCAATGGAAGGATGGAGACGGGATGACCTGATGAGACAAAAACGTTTCGGAACCGTTATGCGTGCTTATGCAACTAAATATAATACATCGAAAGGTGCCAATTTTAGAGACGACAGAGATTATCTGTTTCCGATACCGCAAGGTGAAAGGGATAAGAGCAACAATATTCTTTCCCAAAATCCGGGTTTTTAATATGAATAAAATGAGGGGGCGGATTTTATAATCCGCCCTTTTTTAACAACCAACTGACCATGAAAAAGACATTATTATTTCTCGTAGCAGGTTTTTTCTTTCTCAACAACCTGCCGGCACAAAAGCCGATAGAACAAAAAGAGATCCGATTAGTACAGTATATGCCCAATATACCTTTCCCCTATAAAATGAAAAACTGGAAAGATATAGCCACGAAACAGGACAGACTATTTTACGATTTCAACGCCAAAGGACAGAACTTACCTCTTATCTGGTGGGACGATTCGCAAATAAACTTTCCATTCCGTACTTTCGGACTTCCAAGCTACGTAGATAAAAGACGGTTAGGAGGAAATTCTTATGAATCTCTTCCCACTATGGGCTCACTCATTAGTGCAAGTCTGATAGGAGTAGACAAAAGCAATGATGACGGAAAAGATTATGTATCAATGATACGGCAATTCTTCAACAAGAAGAATGGAACCAATCTTATATTGAACGGACTCGACAGGAAAGCCGGAGAAAGTTTCTGGTATGAGATATGGCCGGCAATGGCTTATTCGATGCTGGTAGATTTATATCCTCAAAAAACAGAGATGCAGGAGCCGATGAAGATCACTGTCGACAATTGGTATGCTGCTATCCAGGACTTAAGTGAAGGTAGAGAATATCCGGACTTCAACTTCACCGCCTTCAACTTTAAGAACCGTAAAGGGTACCATAATAAAGTATGGCGTGAACCGGATGCAGCCGCAGGACTTGCTTGGTTGCAATACATCTCCTGGATTAAATACGGAGATAAAAAGTATCTGAATGCTACACGCCAATGCATGGCATTCTTGCAAAACCGTCCCCAGAAAGAAGGTACTTTCTATGAGATAATGATGCCCTATGGGGCTTATCTGGCAGTGCGCATGAATGCGGAACTTGGAACTACTTATGATGAGCTGAAAATGCTGAACTGGTGCTTCGACGGTAATAATTCAGACCGTGACGGATGGGGAGTGATGTGTGAGCGTTGGAACAAATACGACGTACACGGATTGGTAGGACAAAAAAAGGATGAACAATATGCTTTTGCCATGAACACCTTTTCACAAGCTGCCGCACTTGTCCCAATTGTAAAATACAACCCGGCTTATGCTGCCACAATAGGCAAGTGGATGCTGAACCTGGCAAACGCCTGTCGCTTATTTTATGCAGATGAGCACCCCCGCAACCGTCAGTCGAGTTCTATCTGGGAAGGTGATCCTCAACACGTCATTTGCTATGAAGGATTGAGGAAGGATTTGTATCATGGCAATCACTTTGAACCGTTCCAGGGATTATTGTCCGATGAGGGTCCCTATGCTATTGGGGATCAAGTAAAAACCATGTCTTCAGCTACAGATATTTGTTTGTATGGTTCGGCTTGGGTGGGTATGCTAGCCTCTATTGTAGATACTACTAATGTGGAATGTATTCTTCAACTGGATTGTAATGCCACAGATTTTTATTCCACAAGAAAATATCCTACTTACCTTTTATTCAATCCTTACTTTGAAGCCAAAGAGGTAACCTTGAATCAACACTTTACGGAACCTACGGACTTGTACGATCTGGTATCCAAAAAATACATAAAGAAAAATTGTACCGGCGAAACAAGCATTATCCTGAACCCGGACAATGCCGTAACTATTGTTTGTATTCCTGCTTCCGCTAAAAAAACAAAGAAACATGGTAAATTGATTGTTGACGGTGAAATCGTAGATTATCGTTTGTAATTTTGACTATTCCACAATTGTATAAGTCCTCCGTTACCGATGAAAATATGCGCGGAATAAAATAAATTCCTTATATTTGCTATTATCCTAACCGTATAAATAACATTCATTTACATGAGAAACATCTTATACGCACAATTATTTTTTATTCTGATTATTGCATTTGTCACTTCCACAAAGTCTTATGCTTTTAATGTGGCAAAACACATATCAAATGTTAACGGACTGACAAATAATTCAGTAAACTGTATTTTGGAAGATGCAGAACATACAATCTGGATTGGGACATGGGATGGACTGAATGCATATAATGGAAGAGAAATTACGACATTCAGATATAGCAAAAACAATCCGAATTCTATAAGTAATAACGTTATCCGCCAGATTATCGAATGTAAGGGCAGTTTATGGATAGCAACAGATAATGGAATCAATCGGTTAGATAAACGAACCCGTCAGATAACAAGGTATTATTTAAGAACAGATAATAAAGTACCCAATCAGGAAAAGTCTTTTATTTTAGGAAAGAGTGCGGCAGGAGATATTATCTGCCTCATAAAGGGGCTGGGGTTCTTTGTCTACAATGATTCTGAAGATGAGTTTAATCCGATTAACACAGACTTTGCAAGTCATATAAAGGATTATTCCGTGAGTGATTCCGATCGTATGCTTTTCCTTTTAAATAATGGAAATACCGTGCATCTGACTTACAATCTACTCGTTAACGGAGGAAAACAGAGTGATTTGCGCACAGTCGACATACAGACGCCTGTAGATAAGATATTTCTGTCGAAAGACAGATTTATCTTAAACAAAGACAACAAACTTTTCCTTTTAAATCCCGACTTTACAGTTTCCCAATGCATTGAGCTGGATAGTAGCAAACCTGTATCGCAGGTTATTTTAGCAGAGAACAAGATGTACGTCAGCTTTATAGAAGGGGGATGTATTCATTATGATTTAAAAAAGAATACTTTTACCTACCTGAACGAACTATCCAGTCAGTTATCAGTCTTCACTCTTTATTCCGGTAGTCAGAACATATTGTGGATAGGAACGGACGGACAAGGATTAATTCAACTTTATCATTACGACTCTTTATTTGAAACCGTTCACACCAGTCACCCTGTGAGATGTTTTTGTGAAGATGAAGATGGTAATATTCTGATAGGAACAAAAGGAAGCGGAATAAAACTGTTGAATCCTGCAACGAAAGAATTGACAGATTATCTGAATGAGAGTAAAGGATTGATTTCCAATTCTGTCTATGCCTTGAGGAGAAATAAAGCGAATGACATTTTTATCGGAACGGAAGGAACCGGAATCAATATATTGAATGCTGCTACAGGGCGACTGGAAAAGCTTGAGATACCTGATAAATACCCGCCTTTCAAGGCTGTGTACAACATTTATTTTACGAACAATGATTCTCTTTTATGGGTGGGAACATCAGGATATGGTTTAATCAAAATAAATATTTCCAGAGAGCAAGGTCGTTATCACGTTAAAGGATTCAGGCAATATAATTCGTCGGATAAGAATATCTCATTGAATAACGATGTTGTTTATGCCATTACATCCGATCCGGAAAACAATATGTTATGGTTTGGCACACGTGGCGGAGGCTTGAACTGCATCAATATGAAAGATAACAGCATAAAATCATTGGAGGATATGGACAGTCGGATTTTACTCACCAATAATGATGTATTGTGCTTACTGCGTGATGATGCCAATATATGGATAGGAACAAGTTATGGACTGAACGAATTGAAAAAGGAGGAGAATGATTTTCACCTGATACAATATGCCGACGAGAAATTCAATAATAAAACGATTCATGGAATATTAAGAGACCACGAAGAAAAGATATGGATCAGTACCAACCAGGGATTGTCTAGCCTGAATGTAAAAAACAATAAAATAGATAATTATACTTTGAATGACGGATTGCAGAATGATGAATTCTCGGATGGAGCTTTCTTCAAGGATCATCGTGATTTCTTGTACTTTGGAGGAGTAAGCGGGTTTAGTTATTTCAATCCTCGAAATATACATTTGCGCGAGTTTAATCCTCCACTTATATTAAGTAGTTTGAAGATATATAATACGGTACAGGACATTAATGAACGAATCAGAAAAGGAGTATTGAAACTTAGCTATGAAGAAAGATTCATGACTTTCAATTTCATAGCCAAAGACTTTATTAATAATGAAAACTGTGAATATGCTTATCGCTTGAAAAACCACTCGGATGATTGGGTGGGGATGGGTAATAACCCGAATATTATCTTTACCCAACTTCCTCCGGGTGAGTACCAGCTTGAAGTGAAGAGCACGAATGGCGACAAAGTATGGGGAAATAACATTTATCGCTTAACTATAAAAGTAGGTTATCCGTGGTGGCTTAGTGTTCCTGCATTGATTATCTATGCCATATTGTGCATTATTATCTTCTACATCACAAAGTCTGTTATCAAAAATCGCATACGGTTAAGCCGCCAAGTTCTTATAGCCCAGGTAGAGAAACGGCATGAACAGAAGATTTATGAATCCCGGCTCAATTTCTTCACCAATGTGGCACATGAATTCTTTACCCCCCTAACTTTGATTTATACACCTGCACAGCACTTGTTGGAACAGGACGGTGTAGATGGTAGTACAAAGAAATATCTCCAAATAATAAAGAATAATGCCGAAAGGATGCAGAAGCTGATTAGTGAGTTGATGGAGTTTCGTAAAACTAAATCGAGCAATATGGATTTGCATCCTGAAAATGTGAACGTAAAATCATTGATGGAATATGCTTCCAACAATTATGTGGATATCCTGAAAGAGAATAAAATAGACTTCAAGGTAGAGACCCATGATACGTCAGAGATCTATTCCGACCGCAATGCTTTGGAAAAAATTATATTCAATTTACTGTCGAATGCGTTCAAATATACTCCTCGTTATGGATATATTCATGTTGAGATATCACAAAATGAACCTGATAAAACCTTATACTTGCTCGTAAGAAATTCCGGCAAGGGGTTAACCGAGCAACAGATGGCAGAGATATTTGATAAGTATAAGATATTTGATACTCCGAAATTGGGTAACTCTGTAAGCAATGGCATAGGTTTAAATCTAACAAAGAGTCTGGTTGAATTATTAGGCGGGCAGATAAGTGTAAATAGTGAACTGGGAAAAAGTGTTGAATTTTCAGTCGTGATTCCTTCTCTGCCATCCGATCATTCACTTGTTGTAACGGATGAAAAAGATTCGTTGCAGAAAGAAAAGAACGGGCAGGATCACTTATCCCCTCGCAAAGATACTGTCATACTGATAGTGGAAGATGAAAAGAATATCAGAGACCTGCTGAAAGATGTCCTCTTTGATTATGTGATACACGAAGCAAAAGACGGCGTGGAGGCTTTGAAAGAGATAGAACATAATCATCCTGATATTATTATAAGTGATATTGTCATGCCCAATATGGACGGCTTGAGCTTGATTAATAAATTGAAATCCGATTTGAAAACAAGTTATATTCCGATCATAGGAATATCGGCAAAGGCTTCTGTAGAAGACCAGATCAATGCCTTTAACCATGGTGCGGATGCTTATATCGTCAAACCATTTCACCCGAGGCAGGTGATATCCACCATAGAGAATCTGCTGTCGAGACAAATGCTTTTAAAGGACTATTTCAATTCCAGCATGTCTTCTGTGAAAGTAAAAGACGGGATTGTTCTTCATCCGGAAGACGAAGAGTTAATACAGAATGTAACAGACTTCATAAAGAATAATATAGATGATGAGTTATTAAGCCCTTCTTCTATTGCCGAATTTGTAGGAGTGAGCAAAGCTACCTTGTATCGGAAGTTCAAAGAAATAATAGACAAGACTCCGAGTGAATTTGTACGAGGTATTAGACTGGAATATGCAGCCAAGTTGTTAAGGACAACCAAGTTGACCGTATCCGAGATTATGTTCAAATGTGGATTCTCTAATAAATCTTATTTCTATCGGGAATTTTTAAAGCAATACGGTGTATCTCCCAAAGATTACCGGAATCAATAGATAAAGGATAACTGGATAACTCTTGTTTAAATACCCAAAAGACTATCCGAAAAATAAGTAAATCCTACCAATCTGTCATTCACTTTGTTCAAAACATAGTCAGAACGTAGTGAAGCATCTTTTCTTTGATTAATAGAAAGGACAAATCCTTCTACAAACAGGATGAGAGAGTAAAATGATAGCAATTTGTTTTTTCGGTGACGAAAAATGCCGCTTGCATATTACTGTAAGCGGCATTTTCTTTATCTAAATCATCCAAGATTTATCTATTCATCTATTGATTAATAGTTTTCTTTCTTCACCTCGAAATAAGCCTGCGGATGCAAACATGCCGGGCAAACTTCAGGAGCTTCTTTACCTACAGTGATGTAACCGCAGTTACGGCATTGCCATACCACTTCGCCTTCTTTAGCGAATACAGTCATATTTTCGATGTTGTTCACGAAAGCAAGGTATCTTTCTTCGTGACCTTTTTCTGCGATGGAGATATTGCGGTACATAGCAGCAATCATCGGGAAACCTTCCTGTTCTGCCACATCAGCAAAGTGAGGATAATCCAGTGACCATTCTTCATGTTCACCTGCTGCAGCAGCGCGAAGATTTTCAAGTGTAGTACCGATTACGCCAGCCGGATAGCTAGCTGTGATTTCTACCATACCACCTTCGAGAAACTTAAACATACGTTTTGCATGTTCTTTTTCCTGATCGGCTGTTTCTGTAAAGATAGCTGCAATTTGTTCGTAACCTTCTTTTTTAGCGACACTTGCAAAATAAGTGTAACGCATTCTAGCTTGTGATTCTCCTGCGAATGAAGTCAACAGATTTTTCTCTGTTTGAGTTCCTTTAATACTCTTAGCCATAATTCTATTTATATTTTAAATTGGTTGATTACCAAACGTAACTTGTCGTACTATTTATAACGCAAATATAAGAG
>ERZ1090864.1358-NODE-1362-length-11462-cov-27.277198_pt1 | contig 11462 bp, 11 predicted proteins | sample MGYA00478479_ERZ1090864 | MGnify/ENA primary metagenome ERZ1090864 (study PRJEB33644, sample SAMEA5815743) | chicken gut metagenome | biome: Chicken; feature: Gastrointestinal Tract; material: Caecum | place: Ireland | collected 2019-01-01 | study: A study of... | reverse complement strand
TTAAAAGTGTTTGTGTCCAGTTCAGAACTAACTACTAGCTAATTCTTCCCTTTTTTACTGTTGGTTGACATTGAACACTTGATGAGGTCTTTCACGGATCTAGTGTGAAAGTCGTTCGGCGCAGCCGAACCTCATTGTCCAATGACGTTCTTAGAAATTTTCTCTTCAAAGAAATTTTCAAGGGTTGTTGTCTATTGTTCAGTTATCAAGGTTCCTGTCCTTCTTTTAAAGCGACAGCTTCGATATTCTATCAAAGCCAGCCTTACTTTGTCAAGAACTTTTTTGTTCTTTTTCGCTGCCCCCCAGCGGGTCAGCTTAGACATAATACCACTTTTGCCAAGCATCTGTCAACCGTTTTTTTACAAGTTTTTGCAACTTTTCCGGCCTGTATGCGGCTGGTACTATATGTGGTATTTTTACATGATATTATCCACAATTTAACATTTAATATACAAAAACTACCGGAAATCTCCAGTAGTTTTTTTAAGATAATATCAAACGGAGAAAGAGGGATTTGAACCCTCGCGCCGGTTTCCCGACCTACACCCTTAGCAGGGGCGCCTCTTCAGCCTCTTGAGTATTTCTCCTGATTCTGAATGCGACTGCAGTTCTACGCTGCAGCAATTTATTCAGTTTTGCACTAACAGTGCAAAGTTTATTATACTAAACACGTTTTCCAATGTCAACGGAATTTTTTAAAAATTGTGTAGGATTACAATACATGTGTTACAACTGAATCTTTAAAAAGCGAGGACAGGCTCTTTTGTGTTATATTTGAATCGCCAAACCCAAAATACAAACAAAGGAGTATCCTCGCATGGCAAGTATAACACAAGATATGAGATACCGTCTATCCCTCATTCGCTACGCTGAAAAATATGGTGTTTCCAAGGCTGCCATTCAATATAAAACCAACCGCCAGTATATTTATCGCTGGAAAAACCGCTATGACGGCTCCTGGGATTCTCTGCGTGACCGCTCCAGGCGTCCCCATTCCCATCCTAACCAGCATACTCCGAAAGAAATCAAGCTCATCCGGGATATGCGCAGGCGCAACCCTCATGCCGGCCTGGTCGTTTTCTGGGTGAAGCTCAGGCAGCGCGGATATAAACGCTCCATTCCAGGCCTCTACCGCTTCCTTAAGAAACAGGGGATCATGCCTGAAAAACTCCCCAATCCCAAGTATGTCCCCAAGCCTTATGAGCAGATGGACTATCCCGGGCAGAGGATCCAGATCGATGTGAAATTCGTTCCTTCCTGTTGTCTGGTCAATGAAGCAAAAGGAAAGAAGTTTTATCAGTATACTGCGCTTGATGAATACTCCCGCTGGCGTTATGTGGAAGCCTTTGAGGAACACAGCACCTATTCTTCCGCACGTTTCCTTGAGCATCTGATCCGGCGTTTCCCTATGCCCATTGAATGTGTCCAGACTGACAACGGTATGGAATTCACAAAGCGGTTTTCCACTTCCGGCAAGGAGACATTGACCTTATTCCAGCGGGTCTTAAAAGAGCATGGCATCCGCCATAAACTGATCCGCCCATTTACGCCCAGGCATAATGGAAAAGTGGAACGCAGCCATCGCAAAGATAATGAACGGTTTTATGCTTCTCATACTTTTTATTCCTTTGAGGACTTTTCGCGACAGCTCCAGGTCTATAACCGCAGGGACTATAACCTGTTTCCTATGAGACCTTTGGGCTGGAAATCCCCACAGACTGTCTTGAAGGAATTTATTCAGTATGGTGTAACATATGTTTGACAAACCTACAATTTTTTAAAAATTCGCAAAAAACCGGGACGCCGAAACAGCTACCGGATATTTTCATCGATCGTGTGCTGTACCCTTTCCTGCACGAGCGCGGCAATCTCTGTCGTCTTCATGTCCTTATATTCTTCATACTCTATCGGCTTGAGAAAATGCACCTGGACAGTTACCGGCTTTATTGTACTGGAGTCAAAGGGTTTGAAGGAATCAATAAGCGCCACCGGCACGATCGGACACTGCGCCTTCGTTGCCGCCTTAAAACTTCCTCCTTTAAACGTCCCTGTCTGGTTTCCGTTTTTTGACCTTGTTCCCTCTGCAAAGATAAGGTAATTTCTCCCTTTCTTTACTTCTTTTGCCACATCGACGATAACCCGCATCGCCTGTCTCACGTCATCCCGGTCGATCAGGAACGCTCTAACGCACGCAAAAACCTGCTTCAGAAATGGGATTTTCCCCACCTCCTTTTTGGCTACCACTGAGAAAGGCCGGGGACTCGCTTCCACGATGGCAAGCACATCATAAAGCCCCTGGTGATTCGGAAAATACATGAAGCCGTTTTTATCCGGTATATTTTCTTTTCCATGTACATCAATGTGTACGCGTCCGCCTCTGTTTGCACGCAGATCGATCCAGCGGAGAAACTCAAACATGTCTTCCTCTGTATATTTATCTACATGGGCCGCTCTGTAGCAAAGGCGGATCCACCCATAAGGCACCATGTAAAAATTTCTCAGCACCATCATCAAGATACGCTTCATGTCCCCTCTTCCTCCGTCTTCCGGTAGTTTTCTGCCGCTGTCTTATACAGATCATTGCCCTCGCTGTCGATCACCACGATCGCAGGGAAATTTTCGACCGTCAGCCTGCGAACCGCCTCTGTGCCCAGATCGTCATACGCGATCACTTCCGCTGACGTAATGCATTTTGATAAAATAGCCCCGGCTCCTCCTACTGCCGCAAAATAAACGGCGCCATTCCTTACGATCGCATCAGTCACCTCATGGCTTCTCTTCCCCTTTCCGATCATGGCACCCATACCCAGATCCAGCAGCCGGGGAGTATATTTGTCCATACGGCTCGCCGTTGTAGGCCCTGCGGAACCGATGGGGCGCCCTTCGCGCGCAGGAGACGGGCCCATGTAATAAATAATCTGTCCTTCTATATCAAATGGTAAACTTCCGCCTTTCTGAAGTATCTCATCCATTCTCTTATGGGCAGCGTCCCTCGCCGTGTAAACCGTGCCGGTCAAATAAACATAATCCCCGGCGCGCAGAGACCTTGCCGTCTCTCTATTCATGGGTACTGTAATATGCTTATCCATAAGAATATCCTTTCTGTCAAAATATCCCGAAAACATTTCACAAAGAGATAGGTCCCCTTTGTGGAATATTTTCTAAATTATGCGCGTAATATGCCGGTTGACATGACAGCAGATATTCACCGCCACCGGAAGACCCGCAATATGAGTGGGATATGTGTTGATGTTGACCGCCAGCGCTGTCGTCGTCCCGCCTAAGCCGCCCGGTCCGATTCCCAGTCCGTTGATCTTGTCCAGAAGTTCTTTTTCCATATCTTTTACATATGGAACAGGTGAATGGCTTCCCGCTTCCCTGGTCAACGCCTCTTTCGCCAGCAGCGCGCATTTTTCAAATGTACCGCCGATCCCCACGCCAACGACCAAAGGCGGACAGGCGTTAGGCCCCGCCTCCTTTACCGCCGTAAGGACTGCGTTCTTTACCCCTTCGATCCCTTCAGCCGGTTTGAGCATAAATATCCGGCTCATATTCTCACTCCCGAAACCTTTGGGCGCAACTGTGATCCTCACGCTTACGCCCGGGATGATCCTGGCGTGGATGACCGCTGGTATATTGTCCTTTGTATTCTCACGGACCAGCGGATCCTTTACCACGGACTTTCTCAGGAATCCTTCCGCATAACCTCTGCGCACGCCTTCGTTTACAGCGTCCTCAAGACTTCCTCCCTCCAGATGCACGTCCTGTCCTACTTCCAGGAACACGACTGCCATACCTGTATCCTGGCAGATGGGGATCATCTCCTCAGCCGCCATTTCCAGGTTTTCCTCGAGCTGCCCCAGGATCTGCCTTCCAAGAGGAGACTTTTCCGACCTTACGGCTCTGGTCAGGGCCCGTCCCATGTCAGGGGAGAGAAAATGGTTCGCTTCAATGCACATTTCCCTGATGTTCTCTGTGATTTCTTTTACATTTACCGTCCGTATCATAGCTCGATCTCTATCTTTCTGTCCGTCCTGTCATATTGATGGTATTTCACCCCGGCGGCATCCATCATCCGCTTGGACGCGATGACGCTCGGAGTGTCCGCATATTTATCACTGTCGTAGATCACTTCCTTGATCCCCGCCTGTATGATCGCCTTGGCGCACTCATTGCATGGGAACAAAGAGACATAAAGCTTGGCGCCCGCAAGGCTTCCGCCGCTGTAATTCAAGATCGCGTTCAATTCGCTGTGGGTGGAGTAAACATATTTTGTCTCCAGAGGGTCCTCGCCGTCCCTCGTCCAGGGGAACTCATCATCCGAGCACCCGATGGGAAAGCCGTTATATCCCATGGACAGGATCTTATTATCCTGGCTGACGATACAACACCCCACCTGGGTGTTCGGGTCTTTTGAGCGCATCCCGGAAAGCATTGCCACACCCATGAAATACTCGTCCCATGTCAGATAATCCCTTCTCTTCTCCGTCCTCTCTGCCATCGCTTCCATCTCCTTTTCCCTGAACAGGGCTCTTTGTTTTCCCTGCTGTTCTCTGTTATTCCCGCAATATGAGTTACTTTGTTCCGAAGATACGGTCTCCCGCGTCTCCCAGTCCCGGTACGATGTATCCGTGATCATTTAATTTTTCATCCAGAGCGCCGATGAAAATATCCACGTCCGGATGCTCTTCCTGCATACGCTTTAATCCTTCCGGAGCAGCGAGAATGCAAAGGAAGCGGATGTTTTTCACACCTTTTTCCTTGAGCATGCGGATCGCCGCCACACTGGACCCGCCTGTGGCCAGCATCGGATCCACGACAAACACTTCTCTTTCACTGCAGTCTGCCGGAAGCTTACAGTAATACTCCACCGGCTCCAGCGTCTCCGGGTCACGGTAAAGACCGATGTGTCCCACCTTCGCCGCCGGGATCAGGGACAGCATCCCATCCACCATCCCCAGGCCCGCGCGCAGGATAGGCACGATGGCCAGCTTCTTCCCTGCCAGTTCTTTCCCGATCATCTCAGCAATCGGGGTCTTGATCTTCACATCTCTGAGCTTCAGATCGCGCGTGGCTTCATAGCACATGAGCTGGGCGACCTCGCCGATCATCTCCCGGAACTCTTTTGTTCCTACGTTCTCCTGCCTGATATAGCTGATCTTATGCGCGATCAGCGGGTGCTCCATGATTATTACTCTTCCTGTCATCCTTCTTCCTCCACAAGTGAATCTAATTTTTCCGCAAGCCGGCTGACCAGCCTGCACAGTACCTCAAAACATTCCCCATAAGCTGTCAGCGGCTTCCCATAGGGATCCGGTATTGCCGTATCATCTCCGACAAACTCATTCAGGGTGTAAACATTCCATCCTCGTCCGTATTCTGACAGGAGCTTACTCTTCTGACTCTCTTCAATAGCAAGTATCAGAGCGTCATCCTGAAGATTCTCTTCGTCAAACTGGCGGGATACATGGTCAGACAGCGTCATCTGCGCGCTCTTCATGATCGCCTCCGCCTTCTGGTTCGGCGGCTCCGGGAACAGCACGACCAGTCCCCTCGAATCAACAACGTACTCCTGCTTCAGCTCAAAATGCCGCAGGATTTCCGCCGCCATAGGCGCTCTCGCGGAGTCCGTCCCGCTGACAAAGGTGATCCGCCTGTATTTCTGCTGCTTTACCACCGCCCCGGCAGATATCCTCAGATGCCCCGCCGCCTTTTCCAAACGATTCATGATCGCTTTTCCCATGCCCTGCACGGCAAAGGACTCGCTGTAAATTGTCTCTACCTCTTCCTCGTCAAATTCTCTGAGCACCCGGTAGAGACTTCGGGCAATCGTTTTTTCATTCTCCCGCGTGCCTATATTTTTGACGCTTCCATATTTATAGAAGGGAAGCGTTTCGGCAGTGGCAATGATCCCGGTCTGCCGCCCTTCTCTGTGGGCGGCGTACGAGAGCTGCCGGATCGCCAGGACCTCTTCTCTGAGATCGCCCTCTACAATGAGCAGCTTTGCCTTCGGCGCGTAATGCCTGTATTTCATTCCGGGAGCTTTCGGCGCTTTATCGCTCTCATCCCCCAAAAGCGTCTCATCGATGCTGACTTCGCCGATCAGCTCTTCCAGCATCTCTGACGTGACCGCTCCCGGTCTCAAGATCATCGGCGGGCTGACCGTCATATCCAGGATCGTCGATTCCAGCCCGATATCCACGGTTCCTCCATCCAGGATCATATCGATCTTTCCGTTCAGATCCTCCGCCACATGTTCCGCCGTGGTCGGGCTGGGTCTTCCCGATGTGTTCGCGCTTGGCGCGGACACGAACCCTCCCGCAGCCCGGATCAGAGCCTGCGCCACAGGATCGGACGGCATCCGCACCGCAACCGTGTCAAGCCCTCCTGTCGTCCCATATGGTACGGCCTCGCTTTTCTCAAACACCATGGTCAGCGGACCCGGCCAGAAATGCATCGCAAGGATATCTGTCTCCGCAGGAATATTGACCGCCATTTCTTTTAACGCCTCATACTCTGCAATGTGGACGATCAAAGGATTATCCGAAGGGCGCCCCTTTGCAGCATAGGTCTTGAGCGCTGCCTCCTCCTTGAGGGCGTGGGCCCCCAGTCCGTAGACCGTCTCCGTGGGAAAGGCAACCAGCCCTCCCCTTTGCAGAACCTCTCCTGCTTCCTGGATGACTGTTTCATCTATCTGGTTTTTGTCAATTTTTCTTATTTTAGTCTCCATGAAATTTATTATATCATTATTCCCGTCAAAAAAAAACTCTTTTATCCGCCGCCCTCTCATCCGGCATTTATATATTCCAGGATCCCTTTTGCCACCGCCTCCGCCAGCTTCTGTCGATATTCCTCATCCGCCAGCTTCTCCGCTTCTTCATAATTGCTTAAAAATCCGCACTCTGCGATGACTACCGGCACTTCCGTTTTTTTCAATATGTAATATGTACGGTTCGGTTTAGCTGCTTTTGTATTATCCGGATCGATCTCTTTTAGCGCCTCCTGGATGATCCCAGCTGCGCGCTCGCTCTCCGTGGAATCCGCATAATAAAATACCTGCGCGCCGTGGACACTCTCCTCATGGTAACTGTTCTGATGGATGCTCACCACAAGCGCCGGCTTCTCCTCGTTCATAAGACTGACTCGCGCCTTCAGGTCTTCTACCTGAGTCTCCGCAAGCCGTTCGTCCTCGGTCCGGGTCATTACAACAGAAATATTTTCTTGTTTTAGAATATCTTTAATTTTTAAAGATATTTTTAAGTTTACTTCTTTTTCTTCCACACCATTTACTCCGACCTTCCCTCCGTCAAGCCCGCCGTGTCCCGGATCAATGACGACCACCCGCTCATTTTTCCCGGCCTCCGCCTTTCCGGAAACCTCCTCGTTCTGGGCAAAGCGTTTCTTCAGAACCACTCCCCCGGTCTGGCAGAGAACGATCAGCACTACCAGCGCCGCTGCCATTGCCACAAGCCCGATTTTTTTTGCCACGAAAAACATCCTCCTTTCACATATACCAATATATATGCAAAAGAAGGATGTCTCTTTCTATGCTGTATGCGTTTTAAAGATATTCTTCTGTCTTTCAGTTCACATACTGGAGGATGAGATCCCATATACCGGAACTCTCCATGTCAAGGCTCCATTCCGCTACTCCTGCCAGTCCGTTCGCCTTGACCACCTTCAGTTTTTCCTCCAGGGACCGGCTGTCCTCCAGCCAGATCTTATAGACTCCGCCATCAGCCTCCCACTGGGCATAGTTCTGTTTTGTCGTGTCATCCCACTCCGTCTGCGCGCCTGAGGCTGACACAATGTCCGCCGCCTCGTCCATGCCATAGGCATAGCTGGTCACGTTGTTCGGGTACGACGCCGCTTCTGTTCCCGCTTCCTCCGCCAGCTCATCCTCTGACTTTGGTGTCTCGAACCAGAGCCTCGTATAGAACGGAATTCCGGCAACCAGTTTTTCCGCCGGGACCATTTTCAGCGCCTCCGTGATCCCATCCTCGAGATAACCGACAGACGCCACGGAACCGGCCTGATAAGAACCGTCCGTGTGCTCGTCATATCCCATGATCATCACATAATCCGCCACCGCGCCCTGTTCCTCAAGATCATAATGTGAATTGTAGGGCTGGGGCACATAGTTGTCCACCGAGAACACCAGACCGTTTTGCCTGCACTTTACCGACAGTTCACGGACAAACTGTACATAATGTTCCCCGCAGTCCGCGGATATGAGCTCAAAATCCAGATTGATGCCATCCACGCCGGACTGAAGCGCTTCCGCGATCACCTGATTGATCACCCTTGTTCTCTTTGACGTATAGCTGAGCACTTCATATGTTTCCTCATAGGAGCTGATGCCTCCGTGGAAGTCTCTGAGCACAGCCCATACTTCAATATTAGACTGATGCGCGTAATTGACGTAGCTGGCGTCAGCAATGGAGGACACATTACCCTCTGTATCAGCAAGGCTGAACCAGGTCGGCGCAATGGTCGTCAGGCCCTTTGTCCCTGCGATCGTCTCCAGCACAAAGCTGTTGGCATCCAAGTTAGACACATTGTGCCACGCCATATTTATGGTATAGGGCTTTGATATATTCGTATATACAGGCTCTTCAAATTCCCGGGATATGGTCTCCGTAGCAATGTCTCTGAGATCGCCGGTCCTGACATATCCGATGAACCCGCCCTCTGTGCCGACTTTCATCCAGTCGTCTTCATCTTCCAGGACCGTCACTTTATCCGATTTCTGCACGTCTGTCAGGATAGGGCTCTTCACTCCGCCCTGATATCTTATCTGCGTATCGCGCTTTATGCTGGCCATCCGGACCTCGCCCCACTCGGATGTGATAACGGCTCTTGACGGAGACGGATCATCATAAACCGCATACTCCATATTCGTATATGTCTGGATAAACGGAAGCGCAATATATGCTGTTCTGCCTTCTGTTTTCAGGATCACATAATCTTCGCTTTTCTTTTCCGTTATGTCCGTGTATTCTTTGCTGCCGACTTCTACCGAAACGCTGCCTCCCGGCAGAGTATACAGCAGGACGTTCTCATTCGGGTCCCAGTAGAACCTTTTATTGATCCGGTCATGTACAACAGAGTACTCGATATAATACTGGCCGTCATAGATCTTGCCGGGCGCGGGGGATTCCGCTGTCCCGCCCTCTGATGATGACGCGCTGTTTCTGATGACTTCATTATTCACGATCACAGCAATATCGTTTTCCGCCTCCAGTTCATAATATTGATTCAGATCAGCTCTCTCATTTGATGGGCCGTATTTTCTCCAGATCACGAAACCACCGATCGCACCTATGATCAATATAATAAGTATCAGCCATCGTATAGCTGTATTGCGCCGCCTTCTCCTTGCTCTGCTGCTCCTTTTCCCCGGCCGTCTGTTCGCGCCGGAGCTGCTGTTTCCCGGTCTCTGGGCGTTTCTCTCAGGGCGTTTCCTGTGCGCGCTGTCTGCGCCTGCGCGCCTGGGAATCGCGCCCCTTCTTTCTCTTTCGTCCATGCCGCACCTCCTATCAGCAATTATTATACCACGCGCGCAGGGAAGGAAGCGCCGCGCAGGCGGCATTTACTTTCCAAGCCGTGGCTTCATGTATAATCCCCGCGCAGCGAGGCAGACCGCTTTAGCGGTCTGGATTGCACATCGTGCAATCATTATACCATATTTTCATAATACGTCATTAATAATTTGCCTGTTTCAGGATATTTTAAACAGCCTGCCAAAAAATACATCCATAACCTCATGTCCGGCAGTCAAGGGGGTGTCTCTGCCTGTCTGCGATCGTTAATATCTGTAAACCTGAGCGCTTCTATGTGTCCGTCCCGGTCGATGTCATAATCTCGCATATATGTGCCCTCCTCCTTGGTCATATGGGCCGTCACGATCTGGATCGCATTGGCATGACATCCGTCAATCGAGATATCAACGCCCTTTTTTTCATATTTTTCCAATTCTTCAAACAAATCCCTGTAAACTCTTTCATCCATTTTCATCCGGCATATACTCCTTTCCTCTGCGGATCATGATAAATAGTGTATCCCCGCCCTGTCACCATACGGAAGCATTCGTGACATACTCTCGGATCCGGGCGGAACAAAAGACAGTTAAATCCGCATCGGCATCTTATCGTTTCTTTACCCTCCTTTCGTATTTTATTTACTTATCAGGGATACCATCTTTTGTAAATGCCATTATATGAGCGGTGATCCACGTTTGCAATGTGTTTTTTGTTTATAACCAATGTAGATTTGTTGATAAGTCCGGCAGACCGCTCCACGCCGCAATACTGCCCATTCTACTGAACTTTAATTTTATCTTTACATCTTTTTGCTTTTTGTTTATACTAATGGTGAGAATATGTATCCAAATATATTTTATGTGCATATTATCTTATATAGTATAAGGATGTGATCGTATGAAGATTGAAAAACTCAATGAAAATCAGATTCGTTGTACACTGACACATGCTGATCTTGCGGCACGCCACTTAAAACTGAGCGAGCTGGCATATGGAACTGAGAAAGCAAAATCTTTATTTCGTGATATGATGCAGCAGGCATCCTTTGATTTTGGATTTGAAGCGGAAAATATCCCATTGATGATAGAGGCAATCCCCTCTTCCGCGGATTCGATCGTTTTGATCATCACAAAGGTGGAAGATCCGGAGGAGCTGGACACACGCTTTTCAAAATTCACCCCTTCCGGCGATACCGATCCTCTTAATCTGGAAACGCTTGAAAAGCTCCAGGGCGCGGACGAATTCCTAAACCTCCTGAATAAGGTAAAGGAAGCGGCCGCAGGAACGCGCACCCCCGAACCCGGATCCGCTCAGCAGCCTGCATTTGCAGTACGTCTTTACTCCTTTGAAACACTGGACAGCGTGATCCGGACATCCCGCCTGCTGGCGCCGGTATACAGAGGAGCCAATACATTATATAAGGACGAAAACAACGGAATGTTCATTCTGGCGCTGGTGCCATCTGATCATTCTGCCAACGAATTTAACAAGATATGCAATATGCTTTCCGAATACGGTTCCCCAGAAAAGGCGGACGCTTCGGTCCTTGCTTTTCTGGAAGAGCACTGCAGCATCATTATATCAGCAGACGCCGTACAAAAATTATCCGCATTGTAAATAAGGCTATAAAAATCCCCCGGTCATATACTGACTCGGGGGATTTTTCATTACAGCTGATATCTATATCAGCGTTATTTTTATTTCGCTGCCGCCATGGCCGCGTTGATCTTCTCTACGAGCAGCTCGCCGTTGATGCCATGCACCATTGCCGCCTCTTCGATCGTCTCCATCTGTGACGCCGGGCAGCCCAGGCAGTGCATGCCGATTTCCATAAGGATCGGCGCTGACTCCGGGAAAATATTGAGAAGTTCTCCGATTTTTGTATCTTTAGAAATCTGTGCCATTTCTATTTCCTCCTTA
>ERZ1090864.1357-NODE-1361-length-11480-cov-13.790985_pt1 | contig 11480 bp, 9 predicted proteins | sample MGYA00478479_ERZ1090864 | MGnify/ENA primary metagenome ERZ1090864 (study PRJEB33644, sample SAMEA5815743) | chicken gut metagenome | biome: Chicken; feature: Gastrointestinal Tract; material: Caecum | place: Ireland | collected 2019-01-01 | study: A study of... | reverse complement strand
ACTTGAGGTATTTTCTTTGGTCAACTCCTTGATTTAAATTATACAGGAAGCTTTGCTTAGATTCCTGCTGAACTTTGGGTTTCTGATGACCTTCTCCTGATATAGATTTTACTTCTCTCATAACTTTCTCGTCATTATGATCTTTCTCTATATCCGTCATCTTTTCCCGATCACGATATTTAGCAGGTAAATAAAACTTTTTCTGAATTTTCTTTCAAATAAAAAATAACTTTGTACTTTTGTTTGAACGAGTATTCATTCGGTTTTATTTGTTGACATTATAATAACACTTTTATTTTGAAAAGTCAATAAATAGTTGGATATTTTTTAAAAAATATCGAAATTATCTGTTAATTTTATTTCCGAATGTTGCAGGTTGACTTCCGGGCTGTCCGATATTAGAATAAAATGTAAATTTCAATTTTAAATCAACCAGAAGGGAGCCTTTTCAATGGAACAGTTAAGAATACCCGAAGGCTATTATTCTCCCCTCACGATCCGTGAGACGGAGGTTGCCATTAAAGAAGTAAAAGATCACTTTGAGCGGGCGCTCGCCAAGGCGCTGCATCTGACGCGCGTGTCAGCCCCTCTGTTCGTACGCCCGGAGTCCGGCCTGAATGACAATCTAAATGGTGTGGAGAGGCCGGTATCCTTTGGCATCAAAGAGCAGGGCGAAGCGCCTGCCGAGATCGTGCATTCTCTCGCGAAGTGGAAGAGATACGCTCTGAAGAGTTATGGGTTCCATTCCGGGGAAGGGCTCTATACAGATATGAGCGCGATCCGGAGGGATGAGGACACGGACAATGTACACTCCATCTATGTGGACCAGTGGGACTGGGAGAAGGTCATCTCAAAGGAAGAGCGGAATATGGAGACGCTTGAATACACAGTCCGCAAGGTTTACAGCGCCCTGAAGGATACGGAGGACTATATATCAAGGCGGTATAACTATATTGAACCTCTGCTTCCGGACGACATCTTCTTTATCACGTCCCAGGAGCTGGAGGATATGTTCCCCGGCTGCACGCCGAAGGAGCGCGAGAACCGGATCGCCAAAGAGAAAGGCGCTGTCTTTGTGTCCCAGATCGGCAAGGCGCTGGCGTCCGGTGAGAAGCATGACGGACGTGCCCCGGATTACGATGACTGGGAGCTAAACGGTGATATCATCGTCTATTATCCGGTCCTGGATATGGCTCTGGAGCTGTCTTCCATGGGGATCCGCGTGGATGAGGAGGCTCTGCGGAGCCAGCTTAAGACCGCGGGCTGCGAGGAGCGCGCTGAGCTGCCTTTCCAGAAATCCCTTCTGGAGGGCGAACTGCCTTACACAGTGGGAGGGGGCATCGGACAGTCCCGCATCTGCATGTACTATCTCAGGAAAGCCCATATCGGGGAAGTACAGTCTTCTCTCTGGCCGGAAGATGTGGCGGCAAGAGCAAAGGAGAATGGGATCAACCTGCTGTAGGAGCTTTGGCAGGAGGTTTCTATATTTATAGTAAAGAGGAATTTTCATGAAATACAAAAACGTTGTTTTTGATTTTGGGAATGTGATCGGAGGGTTTGACGGCAGATACATGCTGGAACAGTTCTGTACGTCTGAAAAGGACCGCGACCTTCTGGCCCCTGTTATCTTTGCCGGATGGCAGGAGCTGGACAGGGGAACAGTCGATTATGACGAATATGTGGAAGAGATGGTTTCTTCCGTTCCGGCGCGCCTTGAAAATACGGTGCGCAGCTTTTTCCGCGGCTGGCCGGATCATATCACCCCGATCCGGGAGACGCAGGAGCTGATCGGTGAGCTGTACCAAAAAGGAGTGCCGGTCTACCTTCTGTCCAATGCGCCGACTTATTTCGCGGAATGGGCGAAAGGCTGTGGCATACTCAAAATGTTCAGTGGGATCGTATTTTCCGCTCCGTTGAAAATGGCGAAACCCGATCCTGAGATCTATCGTTATCTTTTTGAGACATATTCTCTGAAACCGGAGGAATCGTTTTTTATCGATGACCTCCGGTCCAACATTGAAACTGGCAGAAAGCTGGGAATGGAAGGCATCGTATTTACAGGAGATATCGGGAAAGTAAAAGCCGCCCTCGGCATGATCTGACACCGATCCGGCGCAATGCCGGGCAGTGGCTGACCACGCCGCCGGGGCGGCTTTTATATGTTCTCCTGTCCGCGTGCTGGTCGTCAGGACTATTTCTGTTCTTGCCTCTGCTCCTGTTTCTGCTTTATTTTTTCGAAGGCTTTATCCGCGGCTTCGCTGACCTTGTCCGCAGCTTTCTGGGCCATTTCCTCAGCCTTGCCGGCAGCCTTATGAGCCATTTCTTCAGCCTTGTCGGCGGCTTTGTCCAGGGCGTCTCCTGTCTTTTCGGCGGCTTTTCGGGCCATGCTGCCCGCCTTCTTTGCCGCTTCTTCGGCCTTTTCCGCCATATCGTCCACCGCGTCCGCGACTTTTTCTTTTACATTTTCATTTTCGCCGCAGTCGTCCCCGGATGCTTCCCCGGCCTGTACCTCCTCTGCCTCTGCTTCATAAACAGGGACTTTTTCGCCGCAGTAAGGGCAGTATGACATATTCTTTGACACCATCCTGCCGCAGCCTGAACATGCGGAAGTGCCGCGGAGCTTTGCGATCTTTTTCTCGTAGTCTTCGATCGAAGCCTCTCTGTCCCTGACCGCGTCGCACAGCGCCCTGGCGGACTCTTCAACTTCTTCGCCTGCTTTATATCTGTCATAGATGGTGCGTCCGAGTTCTATGAGGTCCGCTGCGTTTCCTCTCGCAAGGCCCCGGATCTGTCCTTTGATCCTCTGGATCTCGATGGCGTCTCCTGCTTTGCTGGTGACGGTTTCCGCTGTTTCTCCAATACGTTTTCCCAGATCTTCAAAAAAATCTCTCATCGTTATCATTCTCCCTTCTTCTTTCGTCCGTCTCGGACACATGGGACACCGGAAAAAATTCCGGTATGTCAGTTTATATTCATTATACCCTATTAAACCGCGACTTCAACACATCCGCGAGGAATTTATACTTTTTTAACCGTTTGTATATTTTTCCCGGGGCGGGGAGCCGGAGGCGGTCCGCATACTTTTTTCAGGCTTCTCATAGGATTGTTATAAATATTTTCAGGAGGTATTTTATGCCTGACCAAAGCGTATGCCGCGAACAGATATTATCCGAGGATTACCGCGATTTCATCGGGAATCATGTACGAACGCCGTTTTTTGAGAGTATGCTGCAGGAGGACCGCTGTGTGCAGGAGGCGGGCTTTGATTACCGGTGTGTTTATCTTCCGGCAGATCTGGCGGACCCTATCACGCTTTCAAGATATTCTTATAATTCTATTCCGAAATGCTATGCGCCTCTGAGTATGGAGACGCTCAATCAGGCGGGCATCCTGCCTGTCCAGAACTATCCCACACTCCAGCTCAAGGGCCAGGGAGTATTGATCGGCTTTCTGGACAGCGGGATCGATTATACAAGCGAGCTGTTTCGCAGGCTGGACGGTACGACGCGGATCGCGGCGATATGGGATCAGACGGTCCAGACCGGGACGCCGCCGGAGGGACTTGCCTACGGAAGTGAATTTACAGAGGAGATGATCAACGAGGCACTGCGGTCAGAAATGCCCCTTGAGATCGTTCCGTCCACGGATGAGACCGGACACGGCACATATGCGGCAAGCCTGGCAGCCGGCTCCGCGGAGCCCGGACAGCAGTTCCTCGGAGCCGCGCCGGAAGCCGCCATTGCCGTGGTGAAGCTGAAGGGGGCAAAACAATACCTCCGGGATTATTATTTCATCCCGGAGGCGGCGGTGTGCTATCAGGAAACGGATCTTATGCTGGGGCTGAGATATTTGAATGACCTTGGGGATTCTCTGGGACTTCCCCTGGTCATGTGCATGACTGTGGGTTCCAGTATGGGAGGGCATATCGGCACCCTTCCCCTGCCTTTTCTGATCGACGGATACAGCACCCGGGCCAACCGTATTTCCGTGATCGGAGTGGGGAATGAGGCGGACAAACGGCATCATTATTATAATGTGATAGAGAATGAAGGAGACACAAAGACCGTGGAGCTGCGTGTAGGGGAAAATGTCACAGGCTTTTCACTGGAGCTGTGGACTGACATCCCGAATATCCTTTCCATTTCCATCATATCTCCTTCCGGGGAAAATACGTCGCGCGTTCCTTTCCGGGTGGGCGCGAGCGCGGAGCTTGATTTTCTGTTTGAGAGGACAAAGGTGACCGTGGATTACCGGCTCCTTGTAGAAAAGAGCAATTCAGAGTTGATCTTTTTCCGGTTTAATGCCCCCGCGCCCGGCATCTGGAAGATCGTTGTGGAGCCCCTGTCCGTGAATGACGGACAGTTCCATATGTGGCTCCCGCTGACTGAATTTTTGAGCGGGGAGGTCTATTTCCTGGAGTCGGATCCCTATTATACGCTGACCAATCCGGCAAATACGGACAGTCCGGTTGTCGTGGCCTATTATGACGGAAGCAGTGGCGGCGTGGCGCAGGCTTCTGGCAGGGGCTATACCCGCACGCAGCGGAGAAGGCCGGATATCGCGGCTCCCGGCATCAATGTCCGGGGCGCGCTTCCCGGAGGCCGGTTTACTGAGCGGTCCGGTTCCTGCGCTGCCGCTGTCGTAACTGCCGGGGCCGTAGCGCTTATGCTGGAATGGCTCGTATATATCGAAGAGGTTCCGGGCGTGGATTCCTATCAGGTCAAAAGCCTGCTCATCCTGGGGGCGGTACGCCCGAGATCCATGGAATATCCCAACCGGGAATGGGGGTACGGCCAGCTTAATCTGTACAATACCTTTGAAGCGATGAGACAGTTATAGAAATGACAGTTATAGAAATGAGGGCGCTTTTCAGAGCGCTTTTGGCTTGACATTTCCCGCGGGTCTCCCGCACAATGAGTTCATCACGGAAAAAATATACATTTCCATGCAACAGTTTTCTGTCTGGATGACTCTGATATATATACGAGCGAAACGGTCCTGTCAGCTTATGAGAATATTTCCGGTCTCCGGAAAGAGGATTCTTTCCGGAGCTGGATGTTCGCGATACTTAGCAACTGCTGTAAGAGAATGCTGCGCAGCGGGCAAAAGGAAATGCTGCAAAAGGACGGCGGAGCTCTGCCCGAAAAAAGGCAGGAAGGACATGAGCCCGATTACGCGCAGTGGCATGATGTTCGCCGCGCGCTGGAGAAGATGCGGAGCGCGCTGATCTGAGAGAGGAACATGCAGGAGGTGGAAAGATATGAACAAAAACGAGAACAGAAACATAGACGGACGTGAGGCGGAAATGGAAGAAAAACTGCGGGATCTGACCAGAGATACGCAGGTGCCGTCTTCCCTGGAGCCGGAGGCAGTGGAAAAGATGCTGCTGGAGAAGAAGCGGGAGAAGGCGAAGAAATACCGCCGGCGTTATGTGGGAATCGCCGCGGCCGTGTGCCTCTGCCTTGTGGTGGGAGTGACCGCCGCTGTGACGCAGCGTGCCGGAAGGTCCGGGGATTCGAATCTGTCGGGAAGCGCGCAGGCTGACGCGGACAGCGAGGGGACAAGCACTACTGCCGGTGAGCGGGTGGGCCGGATCGCATCCGCGGAAAATTATGACCAGATCTACGCTTCCATTCAGGCAGTCCAGAAGCAGCAGGAAAAGCAGGCGAGAATGTACAGCGACAGCGCCACATCCGGCACTATGGATAGCGCGGCAGTGAACAGCGCTTCCCAGGAGAGCTCCGCGGACACCGGTTCATTGGGGAACGCCATGTCGTATGGCGAATCCGCAAGCAGCAGTGCAGACAGCGTGTATTCGGATACAAATGTCCGGGAAGAGGGCGTTGACGAGGCGGATATGGTCAAGACGGACGGAGAGAACCTGTATATCCTGAATGGGAAAATGGTCGAGATCGTGGGCATCGCGTCAGACGACATGCAGGAACTTGCGGCAATTACCGTGGGTGAGGACAGCAGCATCCGGGAGCTGTATGTGGACGGCAGCCGGCTGGCAGTGCTTTACACGCGGAGCGAGTACGCGGAAGAAGACGGATTTGAGATACGCAGCAGGAATTATACATGTACCGATGTGTATGATATCACGGATGCCTCTGCCCCTGTGAAGCTGAACACGATCACACAGAGCGGCTTCTACAATACGATGAGGGTGAAGGACGGCTATGTCTATGTGCTCAGCAGCTTCCAGGCGGATCAGGCGGCGCCGAGAGATGATATCAGCGCCTACGTTCCATCAGTGCAGGGAAGTACGCTTGAGGCGGACCGGATCTACATGCCGGAGAGCCAGATGGGAAGCGAGTATACCGTGATAACGGCATTTTCTCTTGCGGAGCCCCAGGAGCAGACCGACAGCAGGGCGGTATTCGGCAGTGCGGGGCTTTGCTATGTGAGCGGGGGCAGCATTTATGTGACGGAAGCCTGCTATGATGAGGCGGAAACAGATGTGATGCAGACAGCCATCCGAAAGGTGGCATACCACGACGGACAGCTCGAAGGAGTGGCGCAGACGAAGGTAGACGGTACGCTCAATGACTCCTTCAGTATAGATGAATATAATGGATACCTTCGACTTGTGACAACCGTGGAGTCAGGCAGTATCGCAGTCCCGATCGACGGCATTTCCGCTGACAGCACAGCGGAAGGGGATGTGAGCACGAATTCCCTTTATGTGCTGGATGAGGCGCTTGAGCTGACAGGAGAGATCACGGATCTGGCGAAGGATGAGCAGGTATACTCCGCACGCTTCATGGGAGATACTGGATACTTTGTCACATTCCGGCAGGTGGATCCGCCGTTTTCTGTGGATCTCTCAAACCCGGCTGAACCGAAGATCATCGGGGAATTGAAGATACCGGGATTTTCCGAATATCTGCATCCTTATGGAGAGGGACAGCTCCTTGGCATCGGCATGGATGTGGATGAGGAAGGGGTGACCACGGAAGGCGTCAAACTTTCCATGTTCGATATTTCGGATCCGGCAAATGTCACGGAAGCGACAAAGCTTGTCCTTGAAAACATGTACAGAACGGACGTGGCATACAATTATAAATCCGTGTTCGTGGATGTGGAGAAGAACCTGTTCGGATTTCGTGCATACGGATCACAGTCGGATGTATATTACATCTTCTCCTATGATGCGGCTGAAGGATTTAAGGAAGTGTTCTCGCGGGAAGTGACAGGGTACGGAGAGGCCCGGGGACTGTACGCGGGAGAGAAATTCTATCTGATCGCAGGGAATACGGTTGAATCTTATACACTGGCAGGTTTTGAGAAGATCGACGACATCGTGCTGGGAAGCATTGAGCCGGCATCAGTGGAATAATGGGCAATAAGGGGTCAGACCCCTGTGGGGAGAGGTGTCAGGATATTCTTCCCCGCAGGGGCCCGGCCCCTTTCAGAAGCCGCCCTTTTTCTTTACGATATAGATGGGGCGCCGCTTGCTTTCTATATATTCTTTTGACATGTACTGTCCCAGGATGGACAGGAAGAGCATCTGGATCCCATTGAGAACGAGGAGCAGGCAGATGAGCAGGGGCATCCCCGCCAGACCGTGACCGGACGCCAGAGTGAAGACGATGGTCAGCAGCGCCGCAAGGAGCAGGAGCGCGCCGACTGTCCCGGCGAGGGTGGCAGGAGCAGTCGAGAAGGAGAGGATGCCGTCCATGGCGTAGCGGAACAGGGAGCCCAGGCTCCATTTTGTCTCTCCGGCAGTACGCGCGACATTGTGGAAGGGAATCCATTTTGTCTCGAACCCTACAAAGGAAAAAATCCCTTTCATGTATCGGTTGTATTCTTTCAGCTCCAGGACAGAGTCTGTCATCGCGCGGTTCATCATGCGGAAATCGCCTTTGCCGTCGCCCATATCCAGGCGGCACACCCTGCCGATGACATGATAGAAGGACCGGGAAAGAAAGGTCCTCACAGGATTCTCGCCTGAGCGGTCTTCCCTCAGCCCGGCGCAGCAGTCATAGCCTTCTGTTTTTACAACGCGGTACATTTCTTTTAACAGCTCCGGCGGGTGCTGGAGATCCGCGTCCATGAATACGCAGTAATCCCCCGATGCATTCTGGAGCCCCGCATACATTGCCGCCTCCTTGCCGAAATTCCTGGAGAAGGAGAGGTATCTGCACCGGCTGTCCGATATGGAGAAGCGTTCCAGCAGTTCCGGCGTGCGGTCCCGGCTGCCGTCATCCACGAAGATCAATTCACATTCAGCGCCGCCGATATCATTTACAGCTTCTGTAACTGCCCGGTAAAATGCAGGCAGCGCTTTTTCTTCATTATAGCAGGGGACGATGATGCTGATCAGGTCCCGCGTGTTTTCTCTGAGTTTATTCATGACAGGAAACCTCCTTTTTAAAAATACCATATTTACAGAGAATGTAATTCCCCACCACCGTGACAACGCTTACGGACAGTTTCGCGGGAAAAGGGGAGACGTCCAGCGCGTCGATGAGCAGCCAGAGAAGAGCGTTTTCCGTCAGCAGTGTGAGAAAACGCGCTCCCACAAAGGACGCCAGCTCGGCCATGACCCGGTTCCCTGAATGAAAGACCCAGTACCGGTTCAGGAGGTAGGCAGTGAGTACCGCGCCCGCCCAGGCGATGCTGTTGGAAGCCAGCCAGGGAAGGTCCAGGAACAGAAAGCCCGCGTACAGGAGATAGTTGACCCCGGTGGTGACGCCTCCGCTGATGAGATAAGTGAGCAGTTCTTTGTTAAGTTTCATTTTCTATCCCTTCCTTCTGGTCTTTTTCGATGCAGGTTTATCTGATATATTGTCTGAAAAATCACATATCCCGCGGCAGTTAAAATGCTGACAAGGATGCCGGCTGTTTTTCCGGGCGGAGAAAAACGGATCTTGATGTGGTGCGTTCCTTCTGTCAGGACCGTTCCGGCAAATGCCTCGTTGACGGCTATGATTTCCGATGGCTTCCCATCCACAAGGATCTCCAGTCCGTTCTGCTCCGGAATGGGCGTGACAAGGCATCCGTCCCGGTCAGCGGCGACTGTTCCTGATAAAACAGTAAATCTTCCCCATGCTCCTGTGTCCGCCGCTCCGGCTGTTCCGGTTGACAGGGTCAGAGGGGTGTGATCTTTTGAGGTCAGAAGACTCTGGTCATAAAGATGCCACTGTACGTCAGATATGATGTAATGTCCTTTCGACAATGTGACGGAAAGGGCTGTGATCCCTTTCTCCGAATCGGGAGAAAATTGATAGTTGAAATAGTCATTTCCGTTCGGATAAGGGGCAAACAACCCGGAAAGCTTATTGCGTATCCCATTGATGTCGATGACAACGGCATCCATAGTCTGGTTTTTCAACTGAAAACCGAGCAAAAGGATACTGCCGGGCCGGGGATTCGTTATGTGCAGATCAATGGTGCAGGTTTTTTCCGCGGTGATCTCCCAGGTATCTCCCATCCGGCGGATATCCAGTCCATCCGGGAGGTCCGGGCGGGAGAATTCCGGCGTGTACTGCTCCATATATTTCCCGGAATCGGAGGTTCCCATTCCGTCAGTCCCATGGGATGCCACTCCATCCGGGAGGTCCGCCACTGTTTTCCGCGTGATCACATCCAGCTTATCCAGAGGCTCCATCTGCTCAAATTCCTCCTGTGTGACAATGTCCTTTGTGAAATATACGGACGGAAGGACATTTTTATTTTCTGCGATAACGCTGTCTCCGGACTGGCGGATGACTTCATAGCCCGCGGGAACCGCGTCTGCTGTTGCCTCCAGATACCGGACGCCAAGCAGATGCAGCATGAATGGGTTATCTGAGGTCAGCAGCGCCACCCGGTTGTTGATCCGTATGGGAGTCAGGAGAGTGTCATAATACAGGTCTGCATATGCCTGACCGGTCACCGAAGAATACATGGTACTCCGCGTCATTCCTGTTTTCGTAAGCGCGTTGCTGCTGATAAGAGGGCTGAGGAGGCTGTCAAAATGATAGAGGGGATCCATTGCCACCGCTTCCAGTTCCTCTGAAGTCAATCCGGGAGCAATATCCGAACGGTCCACCCAGTCTTCTGTCCCCGCTGTGGTGAGAGCCATTCCCACAGGAGAGATGAGGAGCGCAAGAGCGAGAGCGGAGCGGACGGCAGGACTTCCGGCTGACGCTGCACCTCCCTGATTCCTGCCGGTCATATGGAGCCGGCGGCAAGAGGATAGGCGCGGCCTATTTCTGTAAATAAGCACAAGGGTGAGGAGGAGCGCCGCCTCTGCCATGATCCATGGGAACTGCTCCTGACTGAACCAGAGCAGCCCCACAGGGAAGAGTGCCGCAAAAGGGAAGAGAGGCAGCGTGATGCCGGATGGTCTTCCGGCGTCTGCATCTTCAGCACCGCCCGCCGTGGCAAGGACTCCCGCGTCATGCAGATAGCGGACACAGTGCAGGATGACCAGCGGCATAAAAGGGATCAGGATCTTCGGGCGCGCGTAAAGTGTGCCGTTCAGCAGCCATGAGAACACACCGAACAGCCCGAACAACAAAAACAGAAGGCTGTCCATACGGAATTTTTTGTGTGCCAGCCCTGCCAGAATGGCATACAGGCACACAAAGGTCAGTCCCATCCCATACTCGTTGAACAGCAGGTTATTCAGCGCCGGATTGGGGGCGAACAGCTCCAGCAGCGACAGAAGGGTGAGCCCGCTGCCGCCCCTTCTATGTTCCAGCAGGACAAGCGCCGTGGGGATCAGCAGAGCGGCCGACAGGCCGGCGGCGGTCAGAGAGCAGGGGATATATTTCTTCAGGAAAGAGTGTTTCCAGAAGTCTTTGCCCTCACAGCGGAACCAATACCAGCCCACAGCGGCAAACGCAGAGATGGCAAAGTAGAAGCTGTTCAGGCAGATCAGGCACATGCAGAGCGGCAGCCACCGGATCCGTTTTTTTCTGACGCACAATAATGCAAGAAGCAGAAAAGGCAGATAATTGACGAACATGACCTGCCGGTGCATATGGAAAAGACAGCCCGCAGTCATGAACAGGACGCTCCCTGCGAAGGCAGGGACAGGAGCGAGAGCTTCGCTCCGCAGCCATGCATAGCAGAGGAGGACCGAGGCGAGATACACGGCCAGCATGTAGCAGGTAAGGACATTGATCATGGGAACCTGAGGCAGCAGACAGCCGATCAGGATGTCCGGGCGCAGGAAGCCGTAATAAGCGAACTGGAAGCCATTGCTGCCGCCGCCCAGACTGATCCAGGACGGCAGAAGAGAGCGCTGTTCCAGGCAGGCGTCTCGTATCGTCTCAGCCAGTGCGGCGTGCTGGCTCAGCCAGTCTGTATGGGAACCGAATACAGCGCCATCCGGCACGATCATGGCGATGAGTATGAACAAAAGAAAAGTAAGAGTTAAAGGGTATATCCATTTTCTCATAACAGTTTCTGCTCCTTTCAACAGATATTAGGATTAGGCGTTTGCGAAACGCCACAAACCGCATAAATACGGCATTTTTTGTTCCTGA
>ERZ1090864.1349-NODE-1353-length-11546-cov-3.975459_pt1 | contig 11546 bp, 12 predicted proteins | sample MGYA00478479_ERZ1090864 | MGnify/ENA primary metagenome ERZ1090864 (study PRJEB33644, sample SAMEA5815743) | chicken gut metagenome | biome: Chicken; feature: Gastrointestinal Tract; material: Caecum | place: Ireland | collected 2019-01-01 | study: A study of... | reverse complement strand
CTACACGAGCCTTATCGTCGGCAGCGTCAGATGTGTATAAGAGACAGACGTATCAGATCTGGATGGCACATTGCTGAATACCAGTGCCAGCCTCAGCCCATACACCATAAAGACCATCAATGGTTTAGTAGAGAAAGGGATGCTGTTTACCTATGCTACGGCACGGTCTTTAAGTTCTGCATCGGTGGCCGCAAAAGGCCTGAATCCTAAAATTCCTGTAATTGTGTATAACGGGGCATATATTATGGAACCGGCAACCGGGAATATTCTTGCGTCAGAAAGTTTTACAAAAGAAGAACGTTCCTATGTGGAAAGAAAATTGTCTGGATATGGAGTGAGTCCGGTTGTGTATTCGTTTATTAAAGGCAGAGAGCGCGTATCTTGGAATCTCTTGCAGATAAACGAAGGAAAAAAGAGATATTTTGGCAACAGACAAGGAGATAAAAGACTTCGCCCTGTTGAGAATGAAAAAAAGCTTTATGAAGGTGAGGCCTTTTATTATACCTGTATTGGGGAAGAAGAAGAGCTAAAGCCCCTTTATGATATCTTTGCCGGGGATGAAAGATATACCTGTACATTTCAACAAGAATTGTATCGTCCCGAATATTGGCTGGAGATTATGCCTAGAAAGGCAACAAAGTATAATGGGATTTTAAAACTGAAAGAATTGTGGCATTGCGATAAGGTAATATCATTTGGAGACTCTGTCAACGATATTCCTATGTTCCAGATTTCTGATCAATGTTATGCGGTAGAAAATGCAGTTGATAGTCTTAAAAAGCTGGCAACGGGAATTATCGGAAATAATGACTCAGACAGTGTTGCAAAATGGCTGGAGGAAAACTTCAGAGAATAGGTAAGGGAGGCGTTTTCTATGGAATGGAAACCATTGCCGGTGGGAATTGATGATTTTGAAAAAATAGTAACAGGGGATTACTTTTATGTAGATAAAACACTTTTTATCAAGGACCTATTGGACATGAAAGGAGAAGTAAACCTTTTCACACGTCCCCGCCGTTTTGGAAAAACTCTGAATATGGGTATGCTGAGATATTTTTTTGAGGGAAATCCAGAAAATGTTTCACGGATATTCCAGGGCTTGAATATTATGGACGCCGGAGAAAAATATCTGGATCATATGGGTAAATATCGGGTTATTATGATCTCTCTAAAGTCTATGAAGCAGCCTTCCTATGAACTGGCTTTTGAAATGCTGAAAAAAGCCTTAAAAGGGGAATTTCAGCGCCATTGGCAGTTGGTCTCAGACAGCGGCAGACTTACCGATGCAGATCAGAAGAGGTATCTGAGGCTGCGGGATCTGGAGGGAACAGAAGCAGACTACGCAGATGCGTTAAAATTCCTTTCAGAATGCCTTTACAGATGTACGGGGAGAAAGACAGTCATTTTAATTGATGAATATGATGTGCCATTAGAAAATGCCTATTTCAGCGGTTTTTATGACAGGATGACCGATACCATACGTTCCCTCTTTGAATCTGCCCTGAAGACAAATGAAAGCCTGGAGTTTGCTGTGGTCACCGGCTGTCTGCGGATCAGCAGGGAATCTATATTTACAGGACTCAATAACCTGAAAATCATGTCTGTCACCTCCCAGGCCTGCGGGGAGTACTTTGGCTTTACCCCGGAAGAAGTAAGGGGGATGCTGGATTTTTACGGGTTAACAGAAAATTATGAGACAGTCCGCCAGTGGTATGACGGATATCAGTTCGGCAATGCAGAAGTTTATAATCCCTGGAGCGTAATCAATTATGTAGATTCATGCCGGCTAAATAAAAACAGTCTGCCAAAGCCCTACTGGTCCAACACCAGTTCTAATAATATTGTCCGCACACTTGTGGAGAAAGCGGATTTTTCTGTAAAGCAGGAAATTGAGGATCTGATAGAAGGAAAGACGATCATAAAACCTATCCATGAGGATATTACTTATGAGGATATGGATTCTACCCAGGATAATTTATGGAATTTCCTGTTCTTTACCGGCTATCTGAAAAAGATCCGGGAACACCAGGAGGAAGAAACTATTTATATGGAAATGGCCATTCCAAACCGGGAAGTCCGGTATATCTATAAAAACACGGTGCTCCGCTGGTTTGAAAAGAAAGTAGAGCAGAAGGAATTGTCTCCTCTTTATGAGAGTATCCTCTGCGGAGATACGGAAAAGATGGGAAAAATCCTCTCAGAAAATCTTATGGAAACCATCAGCTTTTACGACTATCAGGAGAGCTATTACCATGGGTTCCTGGCAGGAATGCTGAAGAATATCGGAAATTATATTGTACTATCTAACCGGGAGTCGGGAAATGGCAGACCGGATATTTTGTTGAAATATCCCAGTGTGAGAGGAAAGGCTGTGATCCTGGAGATTAAAGTTTCAAAAACCTATCAGGGACTTGAAGCAAAATGTCAGGAGGCCCTGAGACAGATTGAAGAACAGAAATATGAGGAGGCTCTCCGGCAGGAGGGATATAGCCAGATATTGAAGTACGGAGTGGCCTTCTATAGGAAGGAATGTATGGTTAAGAAATAAGGCAGAAAAACGCTGGGTGCAGATTACACCCAGCGAAAATTTTCCCTTCCTGCCCCCAGTTCAAAATGATACTTGACGATCCCCAGATCTGTTTTGCTGTAGAATCCCAGACCGGCTTTGGCTGAAACCAGATTTCCTTTACAGGTAAATGTGAATTTCTGCTGATTCATGGCGGTAGGAGCCAGAAGAGTAGCGTCAATGCCTCGCAGGAACCAGTCCTGGGGCGCTGCCTCTGCATTCATTACTTTTTCTCTGGGCTTTGAATTGTGAGAGACGCCCTGGGTCTGACCGTATCCTATGGCGATCACCAGACAGAGCTTTTCTTCCAGATCATTTCCTTTCCGGCCAATAAGAGCAATGTAGTTTCTGACGCCGGAAAATTTTCCGTAATGGGCCATAAACCCCTCAAAAGCATGGGGTTCATCCAGGACAAGCTGCATATGAAGGCCGCTTTCTTTATTGCATTCTTTGATAAAGGACCGGAGCTTTTCCACAGTCCCGGCTTCTATTGATTTTTCGTCATAAGAACGGACAGAATGCCGTTCTTTCATTGCCTGTAATAAATCCATTTTTCATGTCTCCTTTTTATGTTTTTATTCCTGCGAGCAAATAGCCAGGCGGACATGTCTGCATGTCCATTTGATTCTTTGCACACTGAGCCTGTTAAAGGTCCGGGAAGTCGTCGCCCTTTCTGTCAGGAGCCTTTTCCATACATTTTTTGATATCTGTGAAAAGGGCGATCAGATTATTGATCTCACTGGCCTCCGGATCCAGATAATAATAGACGCAGGTGCTTTCTTTCCTGCTTTTTACGATCCCGGCGTCTTTCAGTATCTGCATATGATGGGATACTGCAGGACGGGAAAGATTGGTCTTTTCGGCAAATTCAATGACCCGGCTTCCACTGCACTCTCCCTGGAGCATGATACAGAGGAGATGCTGTCTGGTTTCATCTCCGATGGCAGTGAGGATCTTCTGACAGGCCCGGAGTTCTTTTTCAAGTCTCTGGATATCTTCCCGTGTGTTTTTCAATGTAATGCTCCTTTCTGTTTAAACAGTTGAACATATTGTAGCATGTTTTTTGCAGATTTGTGCATCTGTAAAGAAAATCGAGACAGAAGGCAGGATCAGAGGAGAAAAATTTTGGAGATTCTGATAGATTTAGAATATGTACAGCGAAGTATTAAATAGAAGGAAGCTTCCGAAAGAGGGGTGAGGCGGCATGAGAAAAGTAGATCAGGATAATTTTCTCCAGGAATTATCCAGAAAAAATGAGAAAGCTCTGGAGTATGTGGTAGACGTGTACGGCGGATTGATAAAGACCATTGTGAAACGGCATTTGCGGGGGCTGACAGATTATCAGGAAGAATGTATCAATGATGTGTTTCTGGCAGTCTGGCAGCACAGCCGTTCCTATGATCCGGAAAAAGGCAGTTTTGAGAAGTGGCTGGGAGGAGTGACCAGATATAAGGCTCTTACCTATAAGCGGAAATATCTGAAACGTCAGCAGGCATCAGGACTGGAGGAAATCCAGGAGCCGGGAGAGGAGAGCCGGGAGCTTTCCCAACTTGTGGAAGAGCTTTCCGATGAAACCGAGGCTTTCCTGTCCTGCCTGAAAGAAGAGGACCGTTTTCTCTTCCGCCAGCTTTTCATAGAGGAAATGGAGCCAGATGAAGTAGCCCGGAAAAACGGGATCAAAAGGGAAAACCTTTACAACCGGATCTCCAGAGGAAAGAAGAAGATCCGCAGACACTTTCCGAAAACAGGCCAGGAGAAAGGAGGCGCTGATTATGAGAGATTTATATGAAGTGTTTAACGATTTAAATCTGGAAGAAGAAAAAGATCTGGAAGTTATGAATGATCTGGAAAAGCAAAAGTGGAAGAAAAAGCTGAGAAAAGAGATTAAAAAGCCGGTGAAAACAGGAAGAAAAGTAGCTGTCAGCGCAGGCTGTCTGGGAATCGCAGCAGGGCTGTTTTTATTATTTGCGGACTCGGAAGTACTGGCAGTAGCAAAACAGGCGGTAGAGGAAACCTATAGAAGTATTGCCGTGTGGGTTGGCGGAACGCCGGAGGAAAACGATTATGTCCAGGAAGTATATGGAAAAGCTACCGCAAACGGAAGAGAGATCACCATTGTGGATATGATCGTTGATGAGGATTTGCTGCAGATTTCTTACCAGGACCGGGATCTGAGTATTGAAAATTTCCTTCAGGGAGGATATGTGAGCAGGAATCCGGCAGAAGAAACAAAGGATAATACGAAATATTTTCTGGATGCGGAGCTTCTGGTTGACGGAAAGACTGCCGGAAACGGAGCGGTCAGCGGGTTCCGGCTGAGCAGTGAGACAAATGCGATCAACGGGAGTTTCTGTATTTATACCGGGGACTTTGGGGTAGATATGTCCAAGGTAAAGACGGCTGAACTGACACTTCGGCAAAGATATGTGGAAGCAGAGGAAGAGTGGAATTTTTCCCTGGATCTGGAGAAAAGAAATCTGAAGGACACCACAAGGATACAGGAACTGTCTCAGGTTTTTTCTATTGAAGATGGAAGAACTGTGGAAGTTTACCGATATGCGGAAAATGAAGGGGCAAGAAAACTGTATGTGAAGGTCACCAGACCGGAAAACTGGAATCCGGATAAATTTTACAGCGGATATTTACAGTTCAGAGGGGTTACAGATCAGAAGCAGAAGGTGTTATTTAAGGCGGCGGCAGGAGATATTTACCTGCTTAATCGAAATATCAACAGCAATACCAAAAGCATTACCATAATCCCGGAAGTAATTCCAAGAGGAGAAGTCGGGGAGGCAGTTCCGGAAGAAGGTATACCTATAGGCGAAAGCTTTACCATACAGGTAAATAATTGACATCCCCGGGAATCCAGAGGTAAGATGGAGATAGTATGACAGTCTTGCGAAAAAGGCAGGGCTGCGGGAGGTGAAGAGATGGAAGGGACATAGCCTCATATTATCCCCAGCATTTACCTGGCCAATTATCTGAATGATTTTGAAGAACTGATGGTAAAATATGGAGCCTGGGAAAAGAAGATTGAAAAGGGAAGCTACCTGACTCAATATGGTGTGATCAATAACACTGCCTATTATGTAAAGAAAGGGATCATTCACCTGTCTCTGGGCCACGAGCAGGGCAGAAAGTCTCTGAATATGTTCGGACCGGGCACCATTTTCCCGGTGGGCGTGGAGCTCCATGAGTTCCGGGTGGAATATGAAATGATCATCCAGGCTCTTACAGACGTGGAAGTATATAAGTTTTCCTATCCCACTTTAAAGAAGATGGTTCAGGAGAACGGAGATTTTGCAGGGGAACTTCTCCGGGAGAACTGTGATTTTATCGGCTATATGTTTTTCGACAGTATCAACCAGACCTTCGAGCCCTGCCTGGCAAGGATCTGCGATATCCTGTACTTATACCTTACGAAAGTACATCCGGCTTCCTCCAGGATCCCCATGTCCCAGACGGAGCTTGCCAGCCTTGCGGGAGCCTCTCAGGCTCAGATGGAGCGATCCATTAAAATCCTGAAAAAAGAAGGGATCCTGAACACTTCCAGAAAACAGATCACCATACTGGATCAGAGTAAACTGCTGGCCCACTGTACTCTGGGAATGAGGAGCAATGTATAGCAGCAAAAAGAAAGCTGCCGTATTAGTTATATTCCTGATTATAACTGATGCGGCAGCTTTCTTTTTGACCTTTTTCCCTCATATGAGGGAGAAAAAGGACAGAAATGCTTCTATGATATAGGAAAAGATAGGGAAAAGGAGAAGGATATCATGAAAGTATTCGAGCCATTTAAACTGGGAAATCTGGAGTTAAAGAACCGCATGGTGGTGTCCGCCATGGTGACAAATTACTGCAGCCCTGACGGAAATGCTACAGAAAAATTTATTGCCTACCATGAGCATAAGGCCAGAGGCGGCTGGGGACTGATCATTACAGAGGATTATGCAGTAACGCCTACGGCAGGCGGCTTTGTCAGGCTTCCGGGACTCTGGGAAGACGGACAGATCGAAAGTCACAGAGAACTGACAGAGCGGATCCACAGAGCCGGTGGAAAGATCGCAGCCCAGATCTATCATGCAGGAAGGGAGACCAGCAGTGCAGTGACGGGAGTGCAGCCGGTGGCCCCCTCTCCAGTAAAAGAGCCAAGTATGCCTGAGACGCCAAGAGAACTCACTGTTGAAGAAATCCATGAATTGGTGGAACAGTTTGGAGACTGTGCCAGAAGAGCCAGGGAGGCCGGATTTGACGCAGTGGAAGTCCATGGAGATCATCCGGAACATTAAGAAAAAATGCGGGGAAGACTATCCGGTATTATACCGTATGTCCGCAGTAGAGTATGTGCCGGGAGGCCTTGAGATCGAAGAGTCTAAGGTGATCGCCAGACTGGTGGAAGAGGCAGGGGCAGACTGTATCCACTGTTCCCAGGGAGTCTATGTTTCTACCCACACCATTATCCCTCCGGCAGTATTTCCAAGAGCAGGCTATGTGGAGAATGCAGCACAGATCAAACAGGCAGTAAAGATCCCGGTGATCGCCGTGGGAAGGATCAATGATGTAGAAATCGCAGAAAGCGTTCTGGAATCCGGGAAAGCAGATCTGGTAACCATGGCCCGGGCGTCTCTGGCAGATCCGGATATGCCGAATAAAGTAAAGGAAGGGCGGGCCGATGAAGTGATCCGCTGTATCGGATGCCTTCAGGGCTGCGCCGGGGAAAACGGAAAAGGAAACTGTGTCCGTTGTCTGGTAAATCCCCTTACGGGAATGGAGGATGAATATGATCTGAGCCCGGCCCAGAACCCGAAACAGGTCCTTGTGATCGGCGGTGGTGTCTCCGGCTGTGAGGCGGCTATTGCCGCAGCTATGAAAGGCCATAAAGTGACCCTTATCGAAAAAACCGGCAGGCTGGGAGGCCAGTGGCTCCCTGCTTCCGTACCTATTGGAAAGAGTGAATTTACTTCTTTTATATACTGGCAGAAAAAGATGCTGGAAAAACTCCATGTGCAGGTCCTGCTGAACACAGAGGCAGACCGGGAACTGATCAGGCTGTATGAGCCGGATACACTGATCCTGGCTACCGGAAGCAGGCCTTTTATTCCCTCTGTGAAAGGAACGGATCAGGACTTTGTCACCAACGCCCATGATATCCTTCTGGGAAAAAGGGAAGCAGGGGATCATGTAGTAGTTGTAGGCGGCGGCCTGGTTGGGGCTGAAACCGCAGATATGCTGGGCGGCCAGTGCAGCCAGGTATCCATTATCGAAATGCTTCCTCAGATCATGAAAGACGGGGAGCCTTCTCCTGCAAAATATATGAAAGAAAGATTCCGGGCAAATGGCGTGAAGATCTATACATCCACCAAACTCACAGAGGTGGGAGATCACTGTGTGATCGCAGAGAGAGAAGGAGAAAGTTTTACCATTGAAAATGTAGATACTGTGATCATAGCTGCAGGGGTGCGCAGTGACAGAAGCCTTCTGGATCATGTGGAAGACCTTTCCTGTAAGATAATGAAGGTTGGAGATGCCAACGGCGTGAAAAACGGCTATCTGGGAATCCGGGAAGGCTTTGAAGCAGGCCTGAACGCATAGAAAAGAAGAGGGAAAGGAGAAGAAAAATGGCAGAAGCAGTAAGAGATTACGGAAAACTTGCACTGGATGTGATCCGTCTGGTGGGTGGAAAAGAAAATATTACCAACGCAGCCAGATGTGCCACCAGACTGCGGCTGGTGCTGAAGGACACGCCGACAGATGCCGAAGAGAAGATCAAGGCACTGCCGGGAGTGATTACTGTGGTGCAGAAACAGGGACAGTTCCAGGTGGTCATAGGAAACCATGTGGGAGATGTATTTGAGGTGGTTTCCCGGGAACTGAAGCTGGAAGAAAAGGAAGGGGACCAGTCGGCTCAAAAGGAAAGCCTGCTGAACCGGCTCCTGCAGATGATGTCGGGAGTCTTTGCTCCGATCTGCTATATCCTGGCGGCAGGGGGGCTGTTCCAGGGCGTTCTGATTATTGTAAGCATGCTGGCGCCCTCAGTGGCAGAGACTGGTGCTTATCAGATTTTCGATATGATAAGCTGGACGCCTTTTACCTTCCTGCCGGTGCTGATCGCTATCACCGCTTCCAGACATTTTAAATGCTTCTGGGAAGTTATCGTGATCTTCGGCATCCAGTGGGGAATGGTCCCTATTGTGGTAGCCAATTTCGCCCAGAATGGCTGCGATTCCATTCAGGTGTTTATCCAGATCGCAGTAGTATCTCAGATGGCAGCAGCCTTCGGCGTATTCCTGAAAACAAAAGAGAAATCCTTAAAAGCCAATGCTCTCTCCTCAGGAATCACGGCAATCTTCGGTATTACAGAGCCTACCATTTACGGCGTTACTCTTCCCAGAAAGAAGCCCTTTGTTTATGCCTGTATCTGTGCAGCGGCGGGAAGTATCGTGGCAGCCCTTTTCGGCTCTATGAATTATGTATATGCCGGACTGCCGGGACTGGTATCTACAGTAAACGCTATTTCTCCGGAACATCCAAATTCTTTTATCGGCTGTATGGCAGGCTGTGCTGTGGCTGTCATCGGCACCATCGCTCTGATCATGATCTTCGGATATGAGGCAAAGAAAGCAGAGCCTATTCTGGATAAAACAGCAGCGCAGACCAGAACAATCGACATGGGACAAGAGCCGGAAGAAAGCAGAAAATTTTTTGTTTACAGTCCTCTGAAAGGTAAGATAAAATCTTTGAAAGAGGTGAACGACCCTACCTTTTCTGAAGAGATACTGGGGAAAGGCCTGGCCATCCTTCCGGAAGAAGGAAAGCTGTACGCTCCTTTTGACGGAGAAGTGACATCCCTTTTTGATACCAAACATGCCATAGGCCTGAGCTGCGCCGGAGGAGCAGAGCTGCTGATACATATCGGTCTGGAGACTGTAGGCCTGGGGGGCAGGTACTTTGAGGCAAAGGCTGCAGTGGGAGATAAGGTAAAGAAGGGAGACCTTCTCATAGAGTTTGACCTGGAAGAAATCCGTAAAGAATATGATACCATTACCCCAGTGGTGATCACCAATGCAGAGGATTTCACAGAAATCCTTCAGGAGAAAGAAGGATCTGTGGAGCCGGGAGAGCTTATCTTAACAGTAAAATAGGGAGGAATTATAAAATATGAAGAAAGTAGTGTTTCCGGAAAATTTTTTGTGGGGCGGCGCAGTAGCGGCCAACCAGTGTGAGGGCGCCTATCTGGAAGACGGAAAAGGCCTGTCTATCCAGGATATCATGCCAAAAGGGATCAAGGGGGCTCCTACAGAAGTTCCCACAGAAGACAATATGAAGCTGGTGGCCGTGGATTTTTACCATCGGTATAAGGAAGACATTGCCATGCTGGCGGAAATGGGATTCAAAGTATTCCGTCTGTCCATTGCCTGGTCCAGGATCTTCCCTAACGGAGATGACAAAGAGCCAAATGAAAAAGGCCTTCAGTTCTATGACAAGGTTTTCGATGAATGCCATAAATACGGGATAGAGCCTCTGGTGACGATTTCCCATTATGAGACGCCCCTTCATCTGGCAAAGGAATACGACGGATGGAGAAGCAGGAAGCTGATTGATTTTTACATGAGTTTCTGCAGGGTGATCTTTGATAGATATAAAGATAAAGTGAAATACTGGCTGACTTTTAATGAAATCAATTCTGTACTCCATCAGCCCCTGATCAGCGGCGGCATCCTTACTCCCAAGGAGGAGCTGACCCAGCAGGATCTGTACCAGGCTATCCACCACGAGCTGGTGGCTTCTGCAAAAGCGGCAAAGCTGGCCCATGAAATGATGCCCGGTTCTAAGGTGGGATGTATGATCCTGGCTATGCCTACCTATCCTCTCACGCCTAATCCAGAGGACGTACTGGCGGCCATGGAGGCGGAGAATAAAAATTATTTCTTCGCAGACGTTCAGGTACGGGGGGCATATCCCAAATATCTTAACACATACCTGGAAGAGCAGGGAGTAAAGATCCAGATGGAGCCGGGAGATGAAGAAGTGCTGAAAAACACCGTGGACTTTGTCTCCTTCAGCTATTACGTAAGTGTCTGTGAATCTGCCAAGGAGATGGAATCCGGTGAGGGAAATCTTATCGGCGGCATTCCAAACCCCTATCTGAAAGCCAGCCAGTGGGGATGGCAGATCGATCCTGTGGGTCTTAGGATCGTGCTGAACCAGTTTTATGACCGCTATCAGAAGCCTTTGTTTATTGTAGAAAATGGCCTGGGAGCCATTGATGAGCTGGTGAGAGATGAGAATGGACAACTTACGGTGGAAGATGATTACCGGATCGACTATATGAAACAGCATTTGATCCAGGTTGGTCGGGCCATTCAGGACGGAGTGGAGGTCATGGGCTATACCTCCTGGGGCTGCATTGACCTGGTAAGCGCCTCTACGGCGGAACTCCGGAAACGGTACGGATTTATTTATGTGGACAGAAATGATGACGGGACCGGAACCCTGGAACGGTACCGGAAGAAATCCTTCTACTGGTACAAAGATGTGATCAGAACTAACGGAGGATGTTTAAATGAAGATTAATTTTGCAGTGATCGGTACAAATGTGATCACAGACCGGTTTCTGGAAGCGGCAAAACAGGCGGAGGGATTCTGTCTCAGAGGCGTTTATTCACGAACCATGGAAAAGGCTGAGGCTTACGCCAAAAGAAAGGGGGCAGAGCTGACCTTCGACAGCCTGGAAGCTCTGGCCGCCTGTCCGGAAATTGATGCTGTATACATTGCCAGCCCCAACAGCCTTCACGCTTCCCAGAGTATCCAGATGCTGAAAGGGGATAAGCATGTCCTCTGCGAGAAGTCCATTGCTTCCAACCAGAGAGAATTTGAAGAAATGAGGAAGGCAGCTTTGGAGAACCAGGCGGTTTTACTGGAAGCTATGCGGCTGTCTCTTATACACATCTGACGCTGCCGACGATAAGGCTCGTGTAGA
>ERZ1090864.1348-NODE-1352-length-11546-cov-22.854930_pt1 | contig 11546 bp, 9 predicted proteins | sample MGYA00478479_ERZ1090864 | MGnify/ENA primary metagenome ERZ1090864 (study PRJEB33644, sample SAMEA5815743) | chicken gut metagenome | biome: Chicken; feature: Gastrointestinal Tract; material: Caecum | place: Ireland | collected 2019-01-01 | study: A study of... | reverse complement strand
CTGGCGCTGGCCGGCATCATGGCCGTCAGCATGCTGGCTGGCTGCAAGGACGGCAGCAGCAGCTCTTCTTCCAGCAGTGAGCCCACTACTCCTGCTACTGGCGTCTCTGCTGAGTTTGCTAGCTACCTGAAAGATAATAAGAATGTTGCTTTTGCAGATGATGCTGAGTATCAGGGCTATCTGTCGAAGGTTCTGAAAAACATTGATCCTAAACATGGCGAGCTGGATCTTGTTACTGATGTTGATAATGGAAACGTCGGTTTTGTGCAAGAAGTCGTTAAGGTTTTGAACAACAATGTTAACGGCTATCTTGATAACGTGGCGATTTCGGATCGGGGTACTACGAATCCTATCAGCAGTAAGACTGATAATGTGATTGCGAATGCTTATGTTGCTCCCGGTAGCATGAGCCAGAGTGTTGTTTTGAAGGCAGTTGCTGACGATCTCAATGATAACCTGTGCGATGCTGTTTTCCATGACTTCTCTGTTGACAATACTGATAACAGCATTCGTTATGACTACAAGTATAACGGCAATGTCAGCATTCAGAAGGTGACCGATGGCAGCTCTTCGGCTTGGTATGTGCTGGTTGTTGTTGAAATTGATACAACCAAAGTCGATGCATAAGCTTGCAAAGGCATAATTCTAACATTACTTATAACACCCCCGGGGCACCATACCGGGAGATGATATAAGGGGCGAGCAGGTGCCAGAGACCACCTGCACGCTCGGGTAAAACACCCATCCGATGTGGCGGCAAAGAGGAATAGAACCAATATTCCTTCTGTTGTTGATCGCACCAAAACAAAAGAACTTTTGCGTCACGAAAGATAGGGTCCCTCTGCGGGGGTCGGCCATACGGCCGGCCCCCGCATTGTTTTGTGTGCGGGCGCGGGGACAAAAAAGGGCCGCCCGCATCCAAAGACGGGGCAGCCCGGGAAGATCAGAAATTGCGGCCGTTCCAGCCCCAGTCGCTGACGGGGTGGTAGGTGACATAGACGGCTTTCGGGGGTATATCCAGCTGCTCGGACAGGATGCGGCAGACAAGGGCGGTCATCCGGTTGTAGTCGGAAGCCGAGGCGGAGCCGTAAAGGCTGACGGCCACAAAGGCCCCCTTGTCCAGCTTCTGGCCGCCCAGCCACAGCTCGCTGTTGTCCTGGATGGAGACCATCAGGTAAGTCTCGGTCTTGTGCAGGGCGGTGATGGCCTGTCCAAAGGCGGTTTTGAGGGCTTCCCGCTGCTGGGGGGCGGTGGGAACGGTGGTGCGCAGGTCGATGAATGGCATGATGGTTTCCTCCTTTTATAATGGGTGTCCCTGGCGCCGGGGCGTCAGCCTTCCAGCGCGTCCAGGGCCGCCAGCACATCGGCGGCGTTGGTGTCGGGCTTGACCTTGGGCATGGCCTTGAGGATGACGCCGTCCTCCCCGATCAGGTAGGTGGAACGCACTGTCCCCATGCTGACCTTGCCGTATTGCTTTTTCTCTTTCCAGACGTCGTACAGCTCCAGCACGGCGTGGTCGGGGTCGGACAGCAGGATAAAGGGGAGCTGGTGCTTGGCGGCGAACCGCTGGTGGGAAGCCTGGGTGTCTTTGCTGACCCCGATCACCACCACGCCCCTCTGGCGAAAGGTGTCGTAGGCGGCGGCAAAGGCGCAGGCCTGGCGGGTGCAGCCGGGGGTGTTGTCCCGGGGGTAGAAGTAGAGAACCACCTTCTGCCCGCGGAAGTCGGACAGCTTCACCGGGCGGCCCTCTGCGTCGGGCAGGGTGAAGTCGGGTGCGATGGTATGTTCAGAGAGCATAACGGTTTTCCTCCTTGCTTTGATGCTTTCAGGATACCATATCCGGCGTCCGGGCGCAACCCTCTTGACGGCGTGTGTCCGGCGCGCTATACTGTCCCGGGCAGGCTGCGCGGGATGGGCGGCCGCCCTGGCAAAAGGAGCGTATCGCAAGGAGGATCGTGTATGGCTTCTAGGGAAAAGAATCTGACCGAAGGCCCGCTGGCGCGGCAGATCCTGGTATTCAGCCTGCCGCTGGTTTGTTCCAACCTGCTGCAGGCGCTGTTCAATATGTCGGACATCGCGGTGGTGGGCCGCTTCGCCGGCTCCCAGGCGCTGGGGTCGGTGGGCTCCACCACCATCTTTGTCACCCTGATGACCGGTTTCCTGATCGGTCTGGGCGGCGGCGTCAACGTGCTGGTGGCGCGGTTCTACGGCGCCGAACAGCCCAGGGACGTGGAAAAATCGGTCCATTCGTCCCTTCTGGTCTGCATTGCGGCGGGTATTTTGCTGCTGGTGATCGGCGTGGCCTTTTCACCGGCCCTGATGCGGCTGCTGGGCACCAAGCCCGACCTGATCGACGGAGCCATCCTCTATCTGCGGATCTACTTTTTGGGTATGCCCGCCATGGCCATCTATAACTTTGGCAACGGCGTGTTCAGCGCGGTGGGCAATACCCGCAAGCCCCTGGTCTATCTGACCATCGCGGGCGTCCTGAACATCATCCTCAACCTGTTTTTTGTCATCGTCTGCCGGATGAGCGTGGCGGGCGTGGCCCTGGCCAGCATCCTGACCCAGTATCTGTCCGCCTTCCTGATCCTGCGGGCCCTGACCCGGGTGGAGGGCTGCTACGGCCTGCGGCGGGAAAAGCTGCATCTCGACCCCGCCATGACCCGCAGCATCCTGGGCCTGGGCGTGCCGGCGGGCTGCCAGAACGCCATTTTCGCCCTGGCAAACCTGTTCATTCAGGCCAGCATCAACACCTTTGACACGGTGGTGGTCCGGGGCAACTCGGCGGCGGCCAACGCCGACCCTCTGGTATACGATGTGATGGCGGCATTCTACACCGCCTGCGCCAGCTTTATGAGCCAGAACTTCGGCGCGGGCAAGCGGGCCCGGGTCAAGCGCAGCTACTTCATCTCGCTGGGCTATTCCTTTGGGATCGGCGCGGTGATGGGTCTGTCCCTGGTGTTCTTTGGCCAGACCTTCCTGGCCCTGTTCACCACCGAACAGGCGGTGGCCGACGCGGGGATGCAGCGCCTGGTGATCATGGGGCTGTGCTATCCCATCTCGGCCTTTATGGATTGCACCATCGCCGCCTCCCGCGGCCTGGGCCGCACCATTGTGCCCACCTTCATCGTGATCATGGGCTCCTGCGTGTTCCGGGTGGTATGGGTCTATACCGTCTTTGCCTATTTCGGCACCCTGCAGTCCCTCTATTTGCTGTTCGTCTGTTCCTGGACCGTGACGGCCATCGCCGAGATCATCTACTTTGTCCGGATCTACAAGCAGCAGATGAGCATTTACGACAAGGCTGCATGAACCCGCCTTCCGCCCTGCACCGGCCGTTTTTTGGGGGCTTCCTCTTGACAATCCCGGCGCCGCGATTTATGATAGTGAAGTAAAATCGAGACAGGGAGGGGAGGGCCGCGGCCTGCGGCTGTACTGCACATGGAAAAAGATCTTACCACCGGAAGCGTATTCCAAAACATCGTCAGCTTTTCGCTGCCCTATCTGCTGGCCTACTTTTTGCAGACCCTGTATGGGATGGCGGATCTGTTCATTACGGGGCAGTTCAGCGGCACGGCGGATATCACGGCGGTATCCATCGGCAGCCAGGTGATGCATATGCTCACGGTGATGATCGTGGGCCTGGCCATGGGGGCCACCATCTCGATCGGCCGGGCGGTGGGCGCCCAGGAGCGGCGGCGCGCCGCTTTGTCCATCGGCAACAGCGTCACCCTGTTCATGGCCCTGTCGGTGGCCCTGACCGCCCTGCTGCTGGCGCTGGTCCGGCCCATCGTCCAGGCCATGTCCACCCCTGCCGAGGCGATGGAGGGGACGATGCAGTACCTGACCATCTGTTTTGTGGGCATCCCCTGCATCACCGCCTACAACATCATCAGCTCCATCTTCCGGGGGCCGGGGGACTCCAAAAGTCCCATGTACTTTGTGGCGGTGGCCTGCGCGGCCAACATCGGTCTGGATTATCTGTTCATCGGCGGGCTGGATATGGGCCCGGCGGGGGCGGCTTTGGGCACGACCTTGTCCCAGGCGCTGAGCGTGGTGGTGTCCCTGGTGTTCATCACCCGGCAAAAGACCGGCCTGCCTTTGCAAAAGGACTGCTTCCGCCCCCGGCGGGAGGTGCTGGGGCCCATCCTCCGGGTGGGCGTGCCGGTGGCCCTGCAGGATGGGTTCGTGCAGATGTCCTTCATCCTGATCACCATCATCGCCAACAACCGCGGCCTGAACGACGCGGCAGCGGTGGGCATCGTGGAAAAGGTCATCAGCTTTGTGTTCCTGGTGCCCTCCTCGATGCTGTCCACCGTGTCGGCCCTGGCGGCCCAGAACGTGGGCGCGGGCAAAGACGACCGGGCGGCCCGGACCCTGCGCTATGCCTGCACCCTCTGTCTGGCCTTCGGGCTGGCGGTGGGCATTGCGGTGCAGTTCGCGGCAGGGGGGATCGTGGCCCTGTTCGACAGCACCCCCGCCGTGGTGACGGCGGGCAGCCAGTACATCCGCAGCTATATCTGGGACTGTATGTTTGCAGGGGTGCATTTCAGCTTCTGCGGCTACTTCTGCGCCTATGGCCGGTCGGGCATCTCGTTTGTCCACAACGCCATTTCCATCGTCCTGGTGCGGATCCCCGGGGCCTATTTCATGAGCCGGCTGTTTCCCGACACCCTGCTGCCCATGGGCTGCGCGGCGGCGGCCGGGTCGCTCTTGTCGGTGCTGGTCTGCGTGGGGGCCCTTGTATGGCTGCGCCGGCGCGGCGCCTTGAAATCTGCGGGTGCAGCGTGAAAAAGTTCACACTTTTCTCATAAACCTATGGTTGACATAGGATGAAAAATATGGTATAGTAATTGTGGTTTGATAGGTAAGGCTCTTACAGGGATATGGGCTGCTGCCGCAAAATGGTGGAGACACCATGCGCAGGTCTGAACAGGATGCGTCGATGACAAGGCGTATCATAATGCAGCTACACCGCCCTGCAAAGCTAAAGCTCAGGCGAACACAGGTCGATTTACGCCCGCTTGTCCTATGGACCGGCGGGCTTTATTTTTTGACAGGAAAGGCAGGTGGGACGCTATGGACCCCAGCAGTAGACCAACGCGGGCAGACCGCAGGCGAACGAGCACAGGCCAGGACAGGTACAGGCGTCCCGGTCCTTTGATGCGTATTTGACGGTTTTGCACAGGCTGCGTCCGGCACAGGACGGTCCTTGCGCAAGACTGGTCCGGGTGCGCGGAAAGGGCCCCCGCCTGGGGCCTTGTTTTGGTGCGCGCACGCGCCCGCGATCTGCCGGAAAAGGCGGAAAGCGGGCGCTTTTTTTGCGCCCCTTTCTGGGCGGGGAGACCCCGCCGGCAAGAAAGGAGGAACCACCCATGATGATGAAATGGATCAAAGCGTATGCAGCGGCGCAGAATACGGCTGCAAAACAGTCCGACACCCGGCTGCGGGAGGCTGCGGCCTGCACCGAGGCCCGGCTGCTGGAAAAGCTGGGGACCGGCGCCGGCGGCCTGACCCAGGCCCAGGCCGAGGCGGCCCGGGAGCAGTATGGCCCCAACCAGCTGGTGCGGCCCAAGCGCAAGAGCGGCGCCCGCCGGCTGCTGGAAGCCTTTGCGGACCCCTTCTCCCTGGTGCTGCTGTTGCTGGCGGTGGTGTCGGTGTTCACCGATATCCTCTTTGCGGCCCCGGGCCAGCGCAGCTATATGACGGTGGCCATCATCACGGTGATGGTGGCGGTGTCGGGGGTGCTGCGCTTTGTGCAGGAGACCCGCAGCGGGAATGTGGCGGAGAAGCTCACCGCCATGATCCACACCACCGCCTGCATCGAGCGGGAGGGACGGCGCCAGGAGCTGCCCATGGAGGAGATCGCGGTGGGGGACATCATCCACCTGTCCGCGGGGGATATGATCCCCGCCGACCTGCGGATCCTGAACGCCAAGGACCTGTTCATCAGCCAGTCGGCCCTGACCGGCGAGAGCGAGCCGGTGGAGAAGGCGGCGGCGCTGGTGGAGGAGGCCCTGCCCCTGACCGAGGTGCCCTGCCTGGCCTTCCAGGGCAGCACCGTCATCAGCGGCAGCGCCCGGGCGGTGGCCGTGGCGGTGGGCAGCGGCACCATGTTCGGAGCCATTGCCCGCACCATGAGCGACAAGCCCCCCAAGACGGCCTTTGACAAGGGGATCGGCTCGGTGTCCAAACTGCTGATCCGCTTTATGGCGGTGATGGTGCCGGTGGTGCTGTTCCTGAACGGCTTTACCAAGGGCAACTGGATGGAGGCCGTCCTGTTCGCCATTTCGGTGGCGGTGGGCCTGACCCCCGAGATGCTGCCCATGATCGTGACCACCTCCCTGGCCAAGGGCGCTCTGGCCATGAGCCGGCAGAAGGTCATCATCAAGAACCTGAACGCCATCCAGAACCTGGGCTCGGTGGACATCCTGTGCACCGACAAGACCGGCACCCTGACCCAGGACAAGGTGGTGCTGGAGATGCACCTGGACATCGATGGCAACCCCGACGACCGGGTGCTGCGCCACGCCTTTTTGAACAGCTGGTTCCAGACCGGCCTGAAAAACCTGATCGACCTGGCGGTCATCGCCAAGCAGGAAGAGCTGGGGGCCGGCCCCATCGTGGCCGCCTACAGCAAGGTGGACGAGGTGCCCTTCGACTTTGAGCGCCGCCGGATGAGCGTGGTGGTCTGCGATACCGCCGGCAAGACCCAGATGGTGACGAAGGGCGCAGTGGAGGAAATGCTGGACTGCTGCGCCTGGGCCGAGCGGGGCGGCAAGGCCGTGCCCCTGACCAAGGAAGTGCGCCGCCAGGTGCTGGCCCAGGCCGACGGGCTGAACGCCCAGGGGATGCGGGTGATCGCGGTGGCGCAGAAGAGCAACCCCGCCCCGGTGGGCCAGTTTTCGGCGGCGGATGAGTGCGATATGGTGCTGATCGGCTTTTTGGCTTTCCTCGACCCGCCCAAGCAGACCGCGCCTGCCGCCATCGAGGCCCTGCACAGCTACGGCGTACAGGTCAAGGTGCTGACCGGCGACAACGAAAAAGTGACCAAGGCCATCTGCGCCCAGGTGGGCCTGCCCGCCGAGCACATCCTGCTGGGCTGCGACATCGACGCCATGAGCGACGAGGAGCTGGCCGCCCAGGCCGGGAAGGTGTCGGTGTTTGCCAAGCTGTCCCCGGCCCAGAAGGCCCGCATCGTCCGGCTGCTGCGGGAGAACGGCCACTGCGTGGGCTATATGGGGGACGGCATCAACGATGCGGCCGCCCTGCGGGCCGCCGACGTGAGCATCTCGGTGGATACCGCGGTGGACGTGGCCAAGGAATCGGCCTCCATCGTCCTGCTGGACAAGGACCTGATGGTCCTGGAGCAGGGGCTGATCGAGGGCCGCAAAACCTACGCCAACATGATGAAGTACATCAAGATGACCGTCTCGTCCAACTTCGGCAATATGCTGTCGGTGCTGGCGGCCAGCGCCTTCCTGCCCTTCCTGCCCATGACGGCCCTGCAGCTGATCCTGCTCAACCTGGTGTACGATCTGTCCTGCACCGCCATTTCCTGGGACAACGTGGACGAGGAATACCTGCGCAAGCCCTGCCGCTGGGATGCCGGCGGCGTGGCCCGCTTCATGGCCTGGAACGGCCCGGTCAGTTCGCTGTTTGACCTTTTGACCTTTGCGCTGATGTACTTTGTGTTCTGCCCTGCGTCGGCGGGGGGCAAGCTGTATACCCAGCTGACCGATCCGGCCGCCCGGGAGCTCTGGGCCGCCCTGTTCCAGACCGGGTGGTTCGTGGCTTCCATGTGGACCCAGACCCTGGTCATCCACATGGTCCGCACCGCCAAGGTGCCCCTGCTCCAGAGCCGCGCTTCGGCCTCCCTCACCGGGCTGACGCTGGCCGGCATGGCGGTGGTGACGGTGCTGCCCTTCACCCCGCTGGCCGAGGGCCTGGGCCTGACCGCCCTGCCCGTCGGCTACTTTGCCGCCCTGGCGGGGATCGTGGCGGGCTACATCCTACTGGAGAGCCTGGCCAAAAAGCTGTATCTCCGCCGCTACCACAGCTGGCTGTAAAGAGATGGCGGAAAAGGGGAACTTCTGCTATACTGTGTCCAGAACACAGCAAGGAGGCGCTGTATGCAGATCATCGACAAAGATACCTGGCCCCGGCGGGAGGTCTATGACTTTTTTGCAGGGATGTCCCATCCCTTTTATGCGTTGACCTTCCCGGTGGACGTGACGCCCCTGCGGGCCTGGTGCAGGGAACGGGGGCTGTCCTTTTATATGGCCATGGTGTATGGCGTGACCAAAGCCATGGAACGGGTGGACGCCTTCCTTTACAAGGACCGGGGCGGGCAGATCGTCAGGGTGGACCGGCTGGTGCCCAGCTTCACCGACCTGCACCCGGGCAGCGGGCAGTTCCATATCGTCACCCTGGAGGCGGGGGAGGACCTGGAGGACTTCTGCCGGCAGGCCAAGGCCCGCTCGGCCGCCCAGACGGCTTTCATCACCCCCCAGGGCCTCTGGGCCCCCGACGAGCTGGTGTATTTTTCCTGCCTGCCCTGGTTCCCTCTGACCGCTGTGACCAATGAGCGGGACACAGACCCGGCGGACTCCATCCCCCGGGTGACCTGGGGCCGCTGGGAGGAAAAGGAGGGACGCACCCTCTTGTCCGTCAGCCTGGAACTGGACCACCGCCTGCTGGACGGCGCCCATGTGGGCCGCTTTTATGCAGAGCTGGGGAAGTGGATGCAGGCTCTGCCGCTCTAAAAAGTCCCGGCTGGAACAGAAAAGCCCCCGCAGCATAAAGCGCTGCGGGGGCTTTTTGGTTGGTGCGGCCGGGGGGATTCGAACCTCTGGCCTTTGGAGTCGGAGTCCAACGCTCTATCCAGCTGAGCTACGACCGCACATCTGTTTGCCGACAGGGTATCAGCGTCAAGAATTATACCACACTTTTGCCTAAAATGCAAATAGGAATTTTGAACAAAAGTCCCCTTGACAAAAAGGCCCCGGCTGGATATACTTAAATCGTAAGTAGTAAGTGATAAGTAGTAACTGCACTTGCATCATCCGTTCTGCCTGTACAGGAGGGACTTTTTATGAAGGATTTGTCGATCGTACAGAAATATATGGTGTGCACCGTCAATGACAAGGGCGTATTTCCCTTTGCCAGCGTGGAGGAGCGGACCCTGGGCCTGGTGGCCGGGGCGCTGCTGGAGCTGCAGATGGAGGGCTGCATCGCGGTGGACGGCAAAAAGGTGTCGGTGGCCGGAGCGCTGCCCCAGGACAAGGGGTATTTGAAGCCCCTCTATGATTTCATCCGGGAAAAGCAGTCGGTCAAGCTCTATGTGGTGGTGGACGCCTACAATTTCAGCTGGACCGACAAGCGCATCAACGAGCTGCGGGACGCCGTGGGCGGCTCGCTGGTGCAGCTGGGGGCGGCGTCGGCCTGCAAGGCCGGGCTGCTGGGCAAACAGGCCGGCTACCTGCCGGGGCCCGAGACGGTGCGCTCGGTGGTGGAGCAGATGCGGGCCGAGCTGCTGGAGGAAGGCCCCGTCAGCGATGAGACGGCCGTTCTGGTGGCGCTGCTGGAGCGGGTCAAGTGCCTCAAGGCTTATTTCTCCGCTTTCGAGCAGAAGGCGGTCCAGCAGAAGATCGAGGCTCTGGCACAGTCGCCGGAGGGCAAGATGGTCAGGGATATGATGACCTACCTGCAGATCATCATGTATTCCTTCGCGGCCCGGGGCGCCGCGGCGGCGGGGTCGTGAGCGTATGTCCCGTCAAAGAAAGCTGGAGGTCATCCAGCAGGCGGAGTACGTCACCATTGGGGAGCTGGTGCGGCTGACCGACGTGCGGTACAGCACCCTGAAATTCTATACGGAGGAAGGGATGCTGCCCTTTGAACAGGCCGGCGACAACCTGACCCGGCGCTACAAGCGGGAAGCCAGCCTGGACCGGATCGGGCAGATCCGGCAGCTGCGGGCCGAAGGGCACAGCATCCCCGAGATCAAAGAGATCTTGCAGGCTCAATAAAATACGGCGTCCGCAGGGAGGGATCACCTCCGGCGGGCGCCGTTTTGTGGTGTGGTCAGGGTTTGCGGTTCCGCAGCCAGATGCGGTACAGGCCGTCCGAGACCAGATGTTCGCGGTAGAGGATGGGGGTGCGGCAGGCTTTGCGGAGGGTGACCGGCAGATTGCCGGTGGCATAGAACCGTGTGTCGGGTCCCAGCTCGGCCCGGAAACGCTCGGCCAGGCCGTCCAGCATACAGGCGGTGCCGATCAGCAGCCCGCCCTGAAGGCAGGCGGCGGTGTTCTTGCCCAGCACCGAAGGGGGCGCAGGGGCGGTCAGGTCCACCTGGGGCAGCTGGGCCGTGTTCTGTACCAGGCTGGCCATCGAGAGCTGCGGCCCGGGCAGGATGACGCCCCCCACCATTTCCTTTTGGGCGTTGACTCCCATGATGGACAGGGCGGTGTCCGAGAAGATGACGGCCATGGGGGCGGGGCCTTCGGCCATGGCGGCCACCACACCCCACAAAAGCACACCCCCCCGCAGGGCGGGGTGGGCCAGGCGCAGCGTGCGGCCGCGTTTCAGTCCGGGGGCCACCCTCATGATCCGCACGCTGGTCAGCATCCGCAGCGCAGAGATCAGCTTGCCGGTAAGGGCGGGCACTACGCTGGCCAGCATCACTCCCTCGATCTGCTGGGGGGAGCTCTGATGCAGGGTGAGCAGATGGATCAGCCGGATGGCGTATTCGTCGGCGGTGGAGGCGGTGCTGGCCGACAGCTTGCCCGAAAAGTGCAGAGCGCCTTCCTTATAAGTAGAAATGGTGATATGGGTGTTGCCGATGTTGACGGTCAGGATCATGGCGGGCCTCGCTTTGGCTCTAGATGGAAAAGGATCGATCATTCTTATTGTACGACGCGCCCGGTAAAAGCGCAAGAGAAAAAGATGTGGCAAAAACTTGCAAAAAAGGGTTGACAAAAGTCCCCGGGTGTAGTATTATATTCGAGCGCTCCACGGGGCGCCCACAAAACGCAAAAGAGCTTGCGAAAAGCTTCAAAAAAGAGCTTGACAAGCAAAAGCGGATGTGGTAAAATAAACAGGTCGCCGGTCGAAAGACAGCGCGGCACAGGACCTTGAAAATTGAACAATATCGAATACTTGTAACGGAACCTTTAAAGTGTTGGAAACACTTAAAATTCCAAAAAGTAATTCACAGGACGCAAGCGATTGCGTGCTGAGGAACAAGATTTAACACTTTTAAAGTGATAAATATCATTTTATAAAGAGTTTGATCCTGGCTCAGGACGAACGCTGGCGGCGCGCCTAACACATGCAAGTCGAACGGAAAGATTTTTCTACTCCGAGTTCTTTGCGGGTCTTTAAGGAGAGCGTCGATCAATGCGAAGCATCGAAGATGCGAGCATTGATCCAGGCTTTATTTAGAAGACTAACACAAAGGTGGAGCAGAGAGCTGGGAGTAGGAAAATCTTTTAGTGGCGAACGGGTGAGTAACGCGTGAGGAACCTGCCTCAAAGAGGGGGACA
>ERZ1090864.1345-NODE-1349-length-11574-cov-17.041063_pt1 | contig 11574 bp, 7 predicted proteins | sample MGYA00478479_ERZ1090864 | MGnify/ENA primary metagenome ERZ1090864 (study PRJEB33644, sample SAMEA5815743) | chicken gut metagenome | biome: Chicken; feature: Gastrointestinal Tract; material: Caecum | place: Ireland | collected 2019-01-01 | study: A study of... | reverse complement strand
TGGAGGCCGCCGGCCTGGTCATCTCGGGCACCAGCCCCGACGGCCGTCTGGTGGAGACGGTGGAGCTGCCCGGCCGTCCCTTCCACCTGGGCGCACAGTTCCACCCCGAGTTCAAGAGCCGTCCCAACCGGGCCCATCCCCTGTTCAAGGCCTTCATCGCCGCCAGCCTGGACAACCGCAAGTCGGCGGGCCGCAGCAGCATGGATCCCTACCTGGCCGCGGACAAGAAAGTGAACCGCTGACCCTGTTTGCCTTTTTATCACGCCCCGTCTTTCCCGCAGCGGAAAGGCGGGGCTTTTTTGCGCGTGCCCGCTCTTTACTTTTCCGGCCCGTTCCCCTATAATACAGGTAATGGCACACGGTCTGCATCTGGAAGGAGGTTTTCCCATGGACCCCACAAAACGGCGCAGCCGTATCCTCACCGTTGTCCTCATCTGCCTTGTGGCCTGTGCCCTTTTGCTCTGTGTCCTTCACCCTTCCGCCGAGCATCTCTACGTCCTGGAGGTCCAGGGGGACTCCCTGTATGCGGGATCCGACCCGGACGGACTGCCCAGCTATTCTATTTCCCGGGCCGATCTTTACCTGCGGAACCGGTTTCTTCTCCCCGTCAAAGTGTCCAGCCTGAAGCCAGGGGACTCCATCACCGTCATCTCCAACGGGCGCGTCCTTGCGACAGGTCCTTATCAATATTCCGTGATCTACTGCATTTTTGCAGACTGACCCGTACGTCCCGTCCGCCTGCCCCTGCCGACCGGACGGGGCGTTTTGCTTTTTGATGAAGGAGGCGTTTTTCCATGCCAAACCAACACGGCCCCACCGCCATCCAGGTGCGGGGCGCCCGGGTGCACAACCTGAAGAACATCGACATCGACATTCCGCTGGGCAAGGTCACCGCAGTGGCAGGGGTATCGGGATCGGGCAAATCCAGCCTGGCCCTGGGCGTGCTGTACGCCGAGGGCTCCCGGCGGTATCTGGACGCCCTGTCGGCCTACACCCGCCGCCGGATGACCCAGGCGGCCGCCGCCCGCATCGACAGCATCTCCAACATCCCGGCGGCCCTGGCTTTGCACCAGCGCCCCGCCGTGCCGGGGGTGCGCTCCACCTTCGGCACCATGAGCGAACTGCTGAACAGTCTGCGGCTGATGTATTCCCGGCTGGGCAGCCACCTGTGCCCCAACGGCCATCACCTGCCCCCCAGTCCCGATGTAGCGCTGGACCGCAGACTGACCTGCCCGGTCTGCGGCGCGGTGTTCGACCCGCCCAGCGCCGAGAGCTTTTCCTTCAACAGCGACGGGGCCTGCCGCACCTGCGGGGGCACCGGCGTGGTGCGCGCCGTGGATGAGAGCACCCTGGTGCCCGACGACAGCCTGACCATCGACCAGGGGGCCGTGGCCCCCTGGAACAGCCTGATGTGGTCCCTGATGGTGGACGTCTGCCGGGAGATGGGGGTGCGCACCGACGTGCCTTTCCGGGACCTGACAAGCCGGGAAAAGGAGATCGTCTACCACGGCCCCGCCGTCAAAAAGCACATCCTCTACAAGGCCAAGAGTTCCAACCAGGCCGCCGAGCTGGACTTCACCTACTACAACGCGGTGTATACGGTGGAAAACGCTCTGTCCAAGGTAAAGGACGACAAGGGGATGAAGCGGGTGGAAAAGTTCCTCAAACAGTCCCCCTGCCCCGACTGCGGCGGGACCCGGCTGTGCGCCCGGGCCCGTTCCACCCTGCTGCGGGGCATTTCCCTGCCCAAAGCCTCGGCCATGACGCTGGACGCACTGACCGGCTGGGTGGCCGCCGTGCCCGGGGAGATGCCCCCTCCCATGCAGGAGATGGCCGCCAGCATCGCATCTCAGTTCCAAAACACCGCCCGCCGCCTGCTGGACCTGGGCCTGGGCTATCTGGCCCTGGACCGGGCCGGCAGCACCCTTTCCACCGGAGAGCGGCAGCGGGTACAGCTGGCCCGGGCGGTGCGCAGCCAGAGCACCGGCGTGCTGTATGTGCTGGACGAGCCTTCCATCGGGCTGCATCCCGCCAATGTGGAGGGCCTGCTGGGGGTCATCCGGGACCTGACAAGCCACGGCAACACCGTCGTTCTGGTGGAGCATGACACCCAGGTGCTGCGGGCCGCCGACTGGCTGGTGGAGATGGGCCGGGGCGCCGGAGAGTACGGGGGCCGTGTGGTATCCGCCGGCACGGTGCAGGACGCCGCCCAAGACCCCGACAGCCTGATCGGACCTTTCCTGGCGGGGGGCCAGGTGATCCGGGCCCGGCAGCGCGTCCAGGGCGAGGCGCTGTTTGCCAAAGGCGCCATCACCCTGGAGACCGGTCCCCTGCATACCGTCCATCCCCTGAGCCTCCGGCTGCCCAAAGGCCGCCTGACGGTGGTGACCGGGGTGTCCGGCTCGGGCAAGACTACCCTGGTGCTGGAGAGCCTGGTGCCCGCCTTGCAGGCCCGGATCGCCGGACAGCCCCTGCCGGGCCATGTCAAAGCCCTGCAGGCCGAGGGCATCCGCCGGGTCAACATGATCGACGCGGCCCCCATCGGGGCCAACGTCCGCTCCACGGTGGCCACTTACAGCGGGGTGCTGGACGATCTGCGGCGGCTGTTTGCGGCCCTGCCCGAGGCCAAAGCCGCCCGACGCAAGGCCGGGGATTTCTCCTACAACACCGGTTCCCTGCGCTGTCCCGGCTGCGACGGCACCGGGCAGATCACCATGGACATCCAGTTCCTTCCCGATGTGGCGGTCACCTGCCCCGACTGCGGGGGGCTGCGCTACGCCAGAGAGGCCGATGCCATCCGTTACACCGCCAGGGACGGCCGCACCGTCAGCCTGCCCCAGCTGATGGCCTGCACGGTGGACCAGGCCCGGGAGCTGTTCCGCGGGGTGAAAAAGGTAGAGGAAAAGCTGGACCTGCTCAGTCAGCTGGGACTGGGTTACCTGACCCTGGGCGAAGGCACCCCTGCCCTCTCGGGCGGGGAGGCCCAGCGGCTCAAGATCGCCTTCGAGATGGGACGCCCCCAGGACGACGCCCTGTTTGTGTTCGACGAGCCCACCATCGGCCTGCACCCGCTGGACATCCACACCCTGATCGGAGTGTTCGAGGGTCTTTTGCAGGCGGGGGCCACGGTGGTGGTGATCGAACACGACCTGGACATGATGGCCAACGCCGACTATATGGTGGACATGGGTCCCGGCGGCGGCCAGGCCGGCGGACGGCTGGTGGCCGCCGGCACCCCGGAACAGATCGCGGCCTGCCCCCAGAGCGCCACCGGCCTGTATCTGGCCCGGCATTTGCAGGGGCAGCTGTGAGCCGGCGCGTATCGTTAGAATAATAACGAACGAAACTTCCCGTTTCACTCTTGAGCCCGGGGCCGGTGTGTGGTAGAATAAAGGTAATCAGGCGCGCATCAGGCAGGCGCAGCCCCCAGGGCTGCCTGCCCGCCAAGGGGCACGGCCCTCCGCCGGGCCCTGCGCAGGATAATGAGAAATCAGGAGGTATTCGATCATGAATTATCTGGAAATTGAACAGGTCGTCGGTCGTGAGATTCTGGACTCTCGCGGCAACCCCACTGTTGAGGCTGAGGTCACCCTGGCTGACGGCACCGTCGCCCGCGGCTGCAGCCCCAGCGGCGCTTCCACCGGCGAGTTCGAGGCCCTCGAGCTGCGTGACGGCGACAAGAGCCGCTACCTGGGCAAGGGCGTGACCAAGGCTGTGGAGAATGTCAACACCGTCATCGCTGACGCCATCGTCGGCATGGACGCCTCCGACATCTACGCTGTGGACGCTGCGATGCTCGCGGCCGACGGCACCGAAGACAAGTCCAACCTGGGCGCCAACGCCATCCTGGCTGTGTCCATCGCAGTCTGCCGCGCTGCCGCCGCTTCCCTGGGCCTGCCCCTGTACCGCTTCCTGGGCGGCGTCAACGGCAACCGCCTGCCCGTCCCCATGATGAACATTCTGAACGGCGGCGCACACGCTACCAACACCGTCGACACCCAGGAGTTCATGATCATGCCTGTGGGCGCTACCTCCTTCAAGGAGGCTCTGCGTATGTGCGCTGAGGTCTTCCATAACCTGCAGTCCATCCTGAAGAGCAAGGGCCTGGCCACTTCCGTGGGCGACGAGGGCGGCTTTGCCCCCAACCTGTCCAGCGATGAGGAGACCATCGAGACCATCCTGGCCGCTGTGGAGAAGGCCGGCTACAAGCCCGGCGCCGACTTCATGATCGCTCTGGATGCCGCTTCCTCCGAGTGGAAGGACCCCGTCAAGGGCAAGGGCCACTACAAGCTGCCCAAGGCCGGCACCGAGTACACCTCCAGCGAGCTGATCGCCCACTGGAAGAGCCTGGTGGAAAAGTACCCCATCATCTCCATCGAGGACGGCCTGGATGAAGAGGACTGGGAGGGCTGGCAGGAGCTGACCCGCGAGCTGGGCGACAAGGTCCAGCTGGTGGGCGACGACCTGTTCGTCACCAACACCAAGCGTCTGGCCAAGGGCATCAGCATGGGCTGCGGCAACGCGATCCTGATCAAGCTGAACCAGATCGGCTCCGTCTCCGAGACCCTGGAGGCCATCAAGATGGCTCACAAGGCCGGCTACGCCGCTGTCACCTCTCACCGTTCCGGCGAGACCGAGGACACCACCATTGCCGACCTGGCTGTGGCTCTGAACACCTGCCAGATCAAGACCGGTGCTCCCAGCCGTACCGAGCGTGTTGCCAAGTACAACCAGCTGCTCCGCATCGAGGAGGAGCTGGGCGCTTCCGCCGTGTATCCCGGCATGGGCGCTTTCCAGGTCAAGCGCTAAGCGCGTGGCCGTTTGAACCCAGAACCGCCGCAGGGCGGCGCAGCTTTCGGGCTGCGCCGCCCTTTTTGCGTCCCCGCAGAACAAAACAGGGCCTGCCCTCTGTCTTTGCAGAGAGCAGGCCCTTTCGGACTTCCTGCGCGGGTCCGGCCCGGCGCAGCGGTATTCTTATGGAACGGCCCAGAACTGCGTCTCAGACGCCGTGCCGGCCGATGGTGGGCGCGCCGCCCGCCAGTTCTTCGGCGGTGAGGGGCTTTGCATCCACAGGGGCGGGGTTTTCCAGCCGCTCCTTGGCCACCGCCAGCATCAGCTTGATGCGGTTCTCCTGGTTGACCTTGGTGGCGCTGGGGTCGTAGTCGATGGGGGTGATGTTGGCGGTGGGGTACAGCGCCCGGATCTTGTTCACCATCCCCTTGCCCACGATGTGGTTGGGCAGGCAGCCAAAGGGCTGGGCGCAGACAATGTTGGGGTAGCCGCCCTGCACCAGCTCGATCATCTCGGCGGTCAGCAGCCAGCCCTCGCCCATCTTGGCGCCCAGGGAGATGACGCCCTTGGGCTTCTCGATCAGCTCCTTGAAGGGGCCGGGGGCATAGAAGCCCGCGCCGGAAATGGCCTTGAGCATCGAGCGCTCGATGCCGTCCAGCCAGTCCAGCAGACGGTCCACGCCGAACTTCTTGACGCTGCCGCCGCCGTAGAGGACGTGGTCCTCCCCCATGTTGAAGGCGCAGTACTGCACAAAGCCCATCAGGCCGGGGAAGTTGACTTCACACCCCTCCGACTCCAGGAATTTCTGCAGGTCGTTGTTGCCCAGGGGGCTGTATTTGACGTAGATCTCCCCGACCACGCCCACCTTGACCTTGGGCACCCGGGTGACCGGGATGGTGGCAAACTCCCGCGCGATGAGGGGGAAGGTGTGCTTCATTTCCCGGGCGGTATAGCCCTTGTCGGCCAGCAGGGCCCGGCCCAGACGGCTGATCCAGGTATCCACCAGGCGGTCGGCCGCGCCGGGGGTATCCTCATAGGGCGCCACCTGGTTGCGGAGGGCGCACAGCATATCCCCATAGAAGATGCTGGCCACCGCCTGCCGCAGCAGGGGCACCGTCATCTGGAAGCCGCTGTCCTTTTCCAGGCCCGAGAAGTTCAAACTGGCCACCGGGATCTGGGGGTAGCCCGCCTTGACCAGGGCCTTGCGCAGCAGATGGATGTAGTTGGAAGCCCGGCACCCGCCGCCGGTCTGGGTGATCAGCAGAGCGGTGTGGTCCAGATCGTATTTGCCGCTGTTCAGCGCGTCGATGAACTGGCCGATGACCAGCAGCGCCGGATAGCAGGTGTCGTTGTGCACATACTTCAGACCCAGCTGGGCCACGGCGCTGCCGCAGTTGCCCAGGATCTCACACCGGTAGCCCTCGTGCTCCAGGGCGTATTTCAGCAGACGGAACTGGGTCACCGCCATGTTGGGGATGAGGATGGTGTGGGTCTGCTTCATCTCCTTGGTGAATTTGGGATAATTGTATTCCACGGTAACCTCCTATCTGGTCAGCGGACGGCGGCGGGCTGGGCGGCCTGCTCCTGTTTTTTCTCCCGGGCCACCTCGTCCCGCTCCTCCAAAGCCGCAAACAGGCTGCGCAGGCGGATGTTCACCGCACCCAGGTTGGTGATCTCGTCGATCTTCAGCTGGGTGTACAGCTTGCCGCCCTCCTGCAGGATCTCGCGGGTCTCGTCGGTGGTGATGGCGTCCACGCCGCAGCCGAAGGACACCAGCTGCACCAGGTCCATATCGGGCTGGGTGGTGCAGTATTTGGCCGCCGCATACAGGCGGCTGTGGTAGGTCCACTGGTTGAGCACCGAGGTGGGGAATCGCTCCACCAGATGGCTGACCGCGTCCTCGGTGACGACGGCCGCCCCCTGGCGGACGATGAGCTTGTCAATGCCGTGGTTGACCTCCGGGTCCACATGGTAGGGCCGGCCGGCCAGCACGATGATCCGCTTGCCCTGGCGGCGGGCCTCCGAAATGATCTCCCCGCCCTTGGCGCGGATCTTGGCCATATGGCTGGCGTACTCGGCGTAAGCCGCGTCAGCCGCCTCCTGCACCTCTTTCTGGGAGATGCCGCCAAAGTATTTGGGCAGGATCTCCTTGGCCATCTTGCGGACAAAGTCCTTAGGACGGTGGATGCCGATGTAATCACAGATGAACTTTTTGCCTGCCAGCTCGGGGCAGTTGCCCAGCAGCACCTCGGGATAATAGGCCACCACGGGGCAGTTATAGTGGTTGTCGCCCAGGCCCTCGTCGATATTGTATGTCAGGCAGGGGTAGAAGATGGCGTCCAGCTGCATGGCCGCCAGGGCTTTGATGTGGCCGTGGCTGAGCTTGGCCGGGAAGCAGGCGGTGTCGCTGGGGATGGTGGCCTGGCCGGCCAGGTACAGGCCCCGGCTGGACACCGGGCTGACATGGACCGCAAAGCCGAGCCGGGTCCAGAAGGCGTGCCAGAAAGGCAGGAGCTCATAGAAGTTGAGGCACAGGGGGATGCCGATGGAACCGCGCTTGCCGGGCACCGGCTTATAGGAAGCCAGCAGTTCCTGCTTGTAGGCGTAAAGGTTGAGGGAGTTGTCCTCGCTCTTGCCGGTGATGGGCTTGTCGCAGCGGTTGCCCGAAATGTACTTGCGGCCGTCGGCAAAGGTATTGACGGTCAGCTGGCAGTGGTTGCCGCAGGCGCCGCACTTGACGCTGACCACCTTCTGGGTGAAGTTCTCCAGCTCCTGCTGGCCCATCATGGAGGAATGGGTCTGTCCTGCCTTGTGGCTGCGGCGCAGGCCAAACAGGGCCGCGCCATAAGCGCCCATCAGGCCGGCGATGTCGGGGCGGATGACCTCCACCCCCATCTCCTTTTCAAAGGCGCGGAGGACGGCTTCGTTGTAGAAGGTGCCGCCCTGGACCACGATCTTGCGGCCCAGCTCCTCGGGGCTGGAAGCCCGGATGACCTTGTACAACGCGTTCTTGACCACGCTGATGGACAGGCCGGCGCTGATGTTCTCGATGCTGGCGCCGTCCTTCTGGGCCTGCTTGACCGAGCTGTTCATAAACACGGTGCAGCGGCTGCCCAGGTCCACCGGGCGGTCGGCGAACAGGCCCAGGGCCGCAAACTCCTTGACGTCGTAGCCCAGCGCCTGGGCAAAGGTCTGCAAAAAGCTGCCGCAGCCCGAAGAACAGGCCTCGTTCAGGAAGATGTTGCTGATGGCCCCGTCCTCGATCTTGAAGCACTTCATGTCCTGGCCGCCGATGTCGATGATGAAATCCACGTCGGGCATGAAGTATTTGGCGGCGGTGAAATGGGCCACCGTTTCCACCAGGCCATAGTCGCAGCGGAATGCGTTTTTGACCAGGTCCTCGCCGTAGCCGGTGGTGGTCACGCTGGCCACCTGGAGGCCCGGGTGTTCATGGTAGATCTTGAGCAGCTGCTCCTGGATGAGGGGCAGCGGGTTGCCCAGGTTGGGCTGGTAGTTGGTGTAGAGGATGCGGCTCTGCTCGTCCACCACCACCAGCTTGACGGTGGTCGAACCCGAATCGATGCCGATATGCACCGGGCCGCACTGGGCCCCAAAGGGCATATAGGGCACGCTGTGGGACATATGCCGCGCATGGAAGGCCTCGTACTCCTCCTTGCTGGCAAAGAGGGGCGGCTCGCTGGCGTAGGTGGCGGTGGCGGCGTAGCGGTCCAGGGCCGAGGCCACCTCCGACAGGTTGAACGCCTTGTCGGCATAGAGGGCTGCGCCCAGCGCCACATACAGCAGGCTGTTCTCGGGGCAGATGCCAATGACCCCCAGCGCCTCGTCAAAGCTCTGGCGGAGCACCGAGCTGAAGGTCAGGGGGCCGCCCAGATACAGGATGTTGCCCTGGATGGGCCGGCCCTGGGCCAGACCCGCAATGGTCTGGCTGACCACGGCCTTGTAGATGCTGGCGGCGATGTCCTCGGCGCGGGCGCCCTGGTTGATGAGGGGCTGCACGTCGCTCTTGGCGAACACGCCGCAGCGGGAAGCGATGGTGTAGGTGCGCTGGGCCCCCTCTGCCGCCCGGTTCATCTCGTCGGCGCTCATCTTCAGCAGGGTGGCCATCTGGTCGATGAAGGCGCCGGTGCCGCCGGCACAGCTGCCGTTCATCCGCACCTCGGTGCCGCCGGTGAGGAACAGGATCTTGGCGTCCTCGCCGCCCAGCTCGATGACGCAGTCGGTCTGGGGCACAAACCGCTTGACTGCCACCCGGGTGGAAAACACCTCCTGCACAAAGGGCACGCCGCAGCTGTCCGCCAGGCCCATACCGGCCGAGCCGGAAATGCTGAGCAGCGCTTTGCCGCCATGGAGGTACTCTTTATCGATGCGGCGCAGCAGTTCCTGCGCCTTTTCCAGGATGTGGCTGTAATGACGCTCGTAGGTCGAATACAGCAGCTTCTCCTGTTCGTCCAGCACGGCGCATTTGATGGTCGTGCTGCCTATATCAAGACCAACTCTCAAGTTTTGATCCTCCTGCTAGGGAATGCCATGATGGGGCGCCCGCCCCACCCATTGTTAGATAGCGAACAGAGAGTCCCGTCCGCAGACATAATAAATTATATCGTATTTTTTTACAAGACGCAATCGGTTCATTTTATTTTACACGAAATTTCTACTTTCTCTGTAACCAAAAAGCAAACATTCTGTGAATGCCGCCCATTTGTCACTCTTTTTCGCCAAAAAAGGCTTGCAGAACGGGGCGTTTCGCGGTATCCTTATAAAAACAGCTTTCTTCCTGCCGCGCTTGCGACGCCCGCTGACGCATTTTGACGCATTTTTCTCGTTGCATACGGGCCGGGGCTTCATTAAAATAAAAGCATAGCCTCGATATGGTCCATCACCGTGGGGCAAGTTACAAACGGATCTATGCAGGAGGAGAATCTGTATCATGAAAGCATATGCACCATTGACCAGGGAATTTTCTGCGATCGAGAAGCTGCAGCTGCCTTATCATTTGACCTATGCGCTGGCCCCTGCAGGCACAAGCGGTCCCTGCCGGCTGACCTTGTCCCGTACCGGTGCGGCGGCCTGCTGCGACAGTCTGGTTTTGGATGCGCCACCCCAGTCCTGCTACCCTGTTTTGCGGTATCTGTATGAAAATGCAGTCCAGCCAGAGATTTGGCGGGACGTTATTGCGGATTTTTACCCCATAATACAGCAGTTGGATGGGAAGGATGGCGTTTGCAGTGAGTGAAAAGAGCGACCGGTATATCCTGCGGGTAGCGGCGGCAAGCTACGACGGGCAGTTTCTGCGTGTCTGCCGCGGCTATTTTGCCAGCCAAGAGGACCTGTTCCTCTTTGACGCATACACCACCGGCCAGCAGGTGATGCAGGCGCTGCAAAGCGGCCCGCCCTACCACGCCCTGATCTTGGACACCGCCCTGAGCGACATGGACGCCGACCAGCTGTACCGCCAGGTGATGGAACTGCCCCTGGCGCACCGGCCCCAGATCCTGCTCATCACGCCCCGGAGCCTGGACAGCCAGCAGGCCGCCCTGCCTGACAGCCAGTGCCTGCAGCTGCTGGCCCGGGCGGGCGTACAGGCGCCCGACCTGCCCATGCTGCGCAACCTGCTGCTGGACGCGGCCCCTGAGCGGATGCAGCAGAGCTCCATCTCCTCGGCCTCCCTGATCCGCATGTTCACCGAGTGGGGCGTCGAGCCGTCCACCTCCGGCTGCGAGTACCTGCTGGAGACGGTCAGCCTGCTGCTGAAAAGCCGGGAGAAGCTGGCCATCCGCAAGGATATCCTGCAGCAGGTCAGCGAGCGGCACAATGTCTCGGTCAAGGCCGTGGACAGCGGTATCCGCCGCGTCATCTCTGCCCTGGACAAGAAAGACCTGCCCTCCTGGCGGGCCTTTAAGGAGCGCCAGCCGCCCCGCCGTGGAAAGTTCACCGCCGGCACCCTACTGTATGCCATCAAGACCGACCTGCTGCTCCAGTCGGCAGAGCCGTCACCAGAAGGAGATCTGCAAAGTGAACAACGAGAGATCCTGCCTGTATGAGAATGGCCCCGGCTCTTCCCGGGACGTCCTGCTGGAAAAGCTGCCTCTTCGCACCATCGAAGGCGAGTGGCAGCGCTCTCTGGATATGATCGAGCTGTCCCAGCGCCGCCTGAACCATCTGATCCAGGACAAACAAACCCCCGTCTCCGACCAGCTCGAGACCTGCCTGCGGGATATGCAGGCCGCTTCCAGCCGCCTGGACCGCACCCTGAACAACACCACCGCCCTGCTGCGGTGCATTCAGGGGGGCGAGCAGCCCCAGTGGGAGACGCTGGATCTGTGCGCCTTTGTCCGGGTGCTCTGCTCGGTCAGCCAGTCCCTCAAGGAGCGCATGCACATCCGCCTCACCCTGGACTGCGGCTCCCAGAGTCCGCTGTACATCCAGGCCGACCGCCGCTTTTTGAGCCAGATCTGCCTTCATTTGCTGTCCAATGCCCTGCGGGCCTGCGCGCCGGAGGGGGGGACGGTCGCTCTTGTGCTGCATTCCGACGGTCATGGGGGCGCGACCCTTACCCTGACCGACACAGGCTGCGGCCTGCCGGACAACAACAACTACGCCTCCATGGACGCCAACCGCGTCCATTTCCTGGGCGGCACCCGCACCGGCCTGCTGCTCTGCCAGGAATATTGCCGCCTGTCCGGCTGGCAGCTGGAGCTGTCCCGCCGTCCCAGGGGCCGCGGCACGGTGGCCACCCTGGCCATGCCCCGCCCTGCCCTCGAC
>ERZ1090864.1344-NODE-1348-length-11577-cov-33.862437_pt1 | contig 11577 bp, 10 predicted proteins | sample MGYA00478479_ERZ1090864 | MGnify/ENA primary metagenome ERZ1090864 (study PRJEB33644, sample SAMEA5815743) | chicken gut metagenome | biome: Chicken; feature: Gastrointestinal Tract; material: Caecum | place: Ireland | collected 2019-01-01 | study: A study of... | reverse complement strand
GGACCATGTCTCCTTTCAAAGCTCAACCAAAGTGCGCAACAAACCGGACGTTATCCAACGAAAGCACAGTTGTGACAGACTTTTGCAGAAACTTTAAGATTCGGTATCTGCCGTAAACACAGGTATAGTTTTGTGAAGACTGTCAGTATAACACTGTGACACCGGAGGTAGCGGAACATGAAAGGCATTATTCTTGCGGGTGGTTCTGGTACACGGTTGTATCCGTTAACAACAGTGACTTCGAAACAGCTATTGCCGGTGTACGACAAGCCGATGATCTATTATCCGCTGAGTGTATTGATGATGGCAGGTATTCGGGATATCCTGATTATCAGTACGCCACATGATCTGCCGAATTTTGAGCGGCTGTTGGGTGATGGGACCCAATACGGTGTGAACTTCTCATACAAGGTACAGCCGTCGCCGGATGGCTTGGCCCAGGCGTTCCTGTTGGGGGAGGAGTTTATCGCCGGGGAACCGTGCGCATTGGTGTTAGGGGATAACATCTTCTACGGCAATGGTCTGACGCGCACCCTGCGTGGCGCAGTCAAGAAGGCCGAGGAGGGCGGGGCCACCGTGTTCGGGTATTACGTGGATGATCCGGAGCGGTATGGTGTCGTGGAATTCGACTCCGATCACAAGGCGATTAGCATCGAGGAGAAGCCGGTTGTACCGAAGTCGAACTATGCGGTGACTGGCCTGTACTTCTATGATTCGCGTGTGGTGGAGTTTGCCAAGCTGGTAAGGCCTTCGGCTCGTGGTGAGCTGGAGATTACGGATTTGAACCGCATGTACTTAGACGACGGTTCTTTGAACGTTCGGACACTTGGACGCGGATATGCGTGGCTGGATACGGGAACAATGGATTCCCTGTATGAAGCCGGAGAGTTCGTGCGTACGGTTCAGCGGGCGCAGGGGCTACCTATCGCGGTGGCTGAGGAAATCGCGTATGAAAACGGGTGGATTGATAAGAACCAGTTGCTCGCATCGGCTGAGAAATATGGCAAAAGCCCGTACGGACAACATCTCAAGGACGTCGTTGAAGGTAAAATAATGAAAGATGGCAATAGCTATAATTAGCTATAAAGATTCTTTATATACCATTTTATGGTGTGTATCACGATATAATAATTATCGATGATACACACCATAAAAGAATAATCTAGAACAGGTTATTCTGTATTACGCCGAGGGCTTCATAACGGAGTAGTGCGTAGTCGGTTCCTTGAGCATCTTCTTGAATAGAGAAAACACAGGAGTTAGTGTCGTTCGTAAAGCCTTCTCGTATAGTGTGATTGGGATCTTGCGGATCGGCTTTTCTCAATGAAGCAATAATCTTATATGTTCCATTATTAAACATGTTTAGTGGAATCGAGAAGTGTGTACGCATCGTCCCGTTTCCACCTTGCCCGATAAGAATAGAGCCGGAGTCATAAGGTATGCCTCCTCTACGAGTGTCTAATAATGAGAAAGCTAAGTAAAAGTCAGTCTTGGGTGTGTATTCGTATTCAATGTCAAATTCAAATGAATCTGTATGTGAGAGTACAACTTTTGCAGTTGGAATACACTTTAGATGTGGAACCCTGTCATTGAGTCCTGTGGGGAATCCATTGTTGTTTTCGTCTGCTTCCTTCTGCAAGCTACGCAAGTTGTCTTCAGTGTAAAGATTTGCTGCATCGTCTTTGTTTCCATTGACTATAATCTTCCCGTCTTTGATGAGAATAGCTTTATTGCAATATTTTTGTACAGAAGACATAGCATGTGTGACTAAAATGACAGTTTTAGATGAGTCTTTTTTAATTTCTTCGAAGAAGTTATTGCATTTGGTTTGAAAAGCTTCATCGCCTACGGCAAGAACTTCATCCAATACAAGGATATCGCCTTGCGCTTTGATCGCCACAGAAAATGCAAGTCGAACCTGCATGCCAGAAGAATAATTCTTGAGTTTTTGATCCATGAAAGGCTCAAGCTCAGCAAATTCTACAATATCATCATACATTGCATCAATTTCAGAATTTGTGAAGCCAAGAAGAGCACCATTTAGATACACATTCTCTCGACCGGTGAGTTCAGGATTAAAACCAACCCCAAGTTCGATAAATGGTACAAGTTTACCATTAATTTTGACATTTCCTTTTTCTGGAACATATATTCCGGAAATAATCTTTAGAAGAGTGGACTTTCCGGATCCATTACGTCCGACAATTCCAAAAAAATCACCTTGTCTTACCTCGAAAGAGATGTCATCTAATACCTGTTGCTCGGTATAACCCTTGATACCTTTTGTCCAATTGATGAAAGCTTGCTTTAAGCCATTTGCCTGCTCTGTGGGTAATCTAAAGGATTTCGAGACATGTTCGACGGATAAGACAACTGGACGATTGTTCATTTTTGATTCTTGATTCATTACATTACCTCTGCAAACTTACGACAATTATTTTTGAAAATATATATGCCAAACAATAGAATAAACAATGTTAATATATATGGAATCAAAGAAATAAAAGGAGTGTCAATCATTGTCCATACAGTTGGGACATAGCTTGGTGCGACTAGATTGTGTCGTATATCCATAATTGTCTGTGCAACAGGGTTAAGCAGCATAATTTTTGCTATTACTGGATAGCTATTCGAAACCATTGTAATTGGATAAATAATAGGAATAGCATAAAACATTGCTTGCAGAATAACTTCCCAGATATGTGCAACATCATGAAAATACACATATAAAGTAGAAAGTAGCAGTGCGCATCCCAAAGCAAGAAGATATAGCTGGAGTATGTTAAAGGGGACAAGAATAACGTGCCAAGTATATTGTGCATTGGCGAAGAAACCAAAAATAATTACAACTATTAGATTGATTCCTAGCGAAATCATTGATCCCATCGTCGCAGATGCAACAATAATATAATTGGGAAAATGTACTTTTCGAAGTAAATCTCCGCGACCTACGATAGATTGCATACCAACTGTTGTTGCTTCGGAAAAGAAACTCCAAAGACATGTGCCACATAGTAGAGAAATGGTGAATGTGGGAGTGCCGTCTGAGAATTTAAGAAAACGAACAAATACGGTGTACATCACTGCGAATAACATCAATGGTTTTAGTACGGACCATGCCATACCTAGGATTGAGCCTTGATAACGCAACTGAAAATCAGTTTTCACAAGTTCCTTGAATACCACTAAACCGTAGTGATATCTTTTCTCTATCGCTGTAATCACATTTCTCATAACCTGTTCCTAACCTTGTTAGTCGCAGAACACTGCTGCTGATAAATTCTATGGCATGGTATGGTCTGGGTTCGCTACGAGGTCATCTGGGAAGATCTGGCAACTGCTGTGTGTTCAATGGTAAATGTTAGAATGTTCGGTATGTGCGATGGTGTGATGGAGAACGATTCGGTCAGTGAGCGTTCATTACTGCCGAAGGTTGTGATTGTTATCATTAACTATAACTATGCACAATTTGTTTCTAGTGCTATTGAGAGTGCGCTTGCTCAGACGTATGCAAATACGGAGATTCATGTGATTGATGATGGGTCAAGTGATGCGTCCGAAGAGATTATCTTAAGATACCAAGATGAAATTTTTTTCCACAAGCAGTCAAATCAAGGTATTATAAATAATCGAAACAATGCCATAAAGTTGGCTTCAGAGGCAGATTATTTGATACAACTTGATGCAGATGATTATTTAGATGAGAGATATGTTGAAGTAATGGTGGAGTGCGCCAATCGTACAGGCGCTGATATTGTATATTGTCAAGCGCATTACATTGGAAGAACGGAGTTTAATTCAATATATCCGGAATACAGCTTGGAAAAACTAAAGCATGAGAATTATATTATGGCAAGCTCCCTTTTTCGAGTTAAGAGTATTCTTGAAAAGAAAGTAACATATGATAAATATTTAGATAAACTTGGCTATGAAGATTGGGATTTTGCTTTAAATTTATGTTTGCATAATTGCTTAGCGGTTAGAGTCGACAAGCCGCTATATTTTTATCGCAAGCATGCCGATATGACGTCTAGAAATGATGCTCAAGAACAAGATGTTATGCGACAGTTACTTGTGCGACATCATTTACTGCAAAAATTCAATGCTGATTTTCCTGATGAATTTAACTATTTTAGTTCAGAGATAGATTTATTATTTGCTTTAATTCAGACATTGAAGCAAAATTCTGAATCTATTGAAAAGGCAAGCCGTGATTTAAAATATCTTAATGAACGTTTGGCTAGAATTGAAAATTCAATATTATTCAAGATTGTGAGTAAAATGTTGGTGCCAATTCGATATATTCATAATTATCTTATAAGGAAATGATTATAATGAATGTTGGAAAAACTTTTTACTGCTATATGAAATCTAATGGATTTGCGAATGCAATGAGAAAAACTTTTTTTCATATCTCGCATAAAGTTAAACAAAAATTAGCTTCAAAAGATGTCCTGTCTAAAAAGCCTATTACTGTAATGACTTCGGTCAATGATGTTTTAGAAGCGGATTTTATGGAACATCCGTATCAAGTGCCGTCCAAGTTGCAAAAGCATGGACTGAAAATCGGTTGGGTGCTCTCTCCGATCAGTATCGGTAGCGGCGGGCAACACACCATCGCACGCTTTGCCAAGTCATTGCAAGAACGTGGACATGAGGTGACGTTCTTCATCTATGAGAGCATTGCTCAACAGCCGGCTGACTATGCTCACGAACTGCTGAAGGAACATTTCGACATTGATGTTCAATGCCGCCCGATGGCTGAGGCTGAGAACTTCGACGGTGACGTGATGTTCGCTACCGGGTGGGAGACCGCGTATCCTGTCTTCAACATGAGCATTCCGGCTCACAAGATGTATTTTGTGCAGGACTTCGAACCGTTGTTTTACGGTACTGGTTCCAAATCGGTATTGGCTGAGAATACGTATCGTTTTGGTTTTTACGGTGTCACTGCTGGACGGTGGCTCACACAGAAAGTTGCTGAATACGGTATGCCGGCCGATTACTTCGATTTCGGCGCTGACCTGGACATCTATCGACCGGTCGGTACGGTGCAGAAACAGCCGCAGGTCTGTTTTTATGCTCGTCCGGTGACCGAACGTCGTGCCTTCGAAATTGGCGTGCTGGCGTTGGCACGGTTCCATCAGGAGCATCCGGATTACCGGATTGTGTTCTTCGGCTGGGATGTGTCCGATTACGACATCCCCTTCCCGTATGAAAACAGGGGCATTGTAAATCCGACTGAATTGGCGGAGATTTATCATGCCTCACAGGCGTGCTTGGTGCTTTCTTTAACCAATGCCTCGTTGCTGCCACTAGAGTTGCTCGCCGCTGGTTGTGTGCCGGTGATGAATGATGGACCGAATAACCGGATGGTGATTGGGGAGAATCCCGATATCGTCTACACCATCAATTCACCGATTGAGCTAGCCAAAGGATTGGATGCCGTGGTGACAGACCCGCAGATTAACGAACGATGCCAGCGGATCTCCCAGATGGCCTCCAGCTCATCGTGGGATGCTTCTTATGAGAAGTTCGAACATATCATTCTACGTGAGGTGACCGATACGTATGACGAGTAACAGTCTGCAAGAGAAAAGCAGTAGTTCGGCCAGCGGTGGTATTAAGGCGACTGTTTTTATTCCCACCTATTATGGTGAGGACAATCTGGAGGAACTGTTCCAGGCGATTTACAACCAGAAGACAGATTTCGAATTTGAAGTGCTCGTCATTGACACAAGCTCGAAAGATCGGACTCCGGAGATTATTCGCGAATGGATGCCGCGATTCCGTCATTTTCGTTATGAGACCATCACCAAGCCCGAATTCTCACATGGGCGGGTACGTCAGCAGGCCGCGCAGTTGGCACAAGGTGAATATGTGGTATATCTAACGCAGGATGCTACTCCGGCTCACAATCATTGGTTGTATGAGATTATTCAACCTATGGAGCGTTTCCCGCAAGTGGCAGGTGTGATGGGCAAGCAGGATCCGCGGCCTAATGCGTTACCTTTGTTGAAAGAGGAAATCATCCGCACTTTCCGACAGTTTGGTCCTGATTTTGGTACCACGCTGTTCTACAAAGATAGTTTTATTGATTCGCAGCAAATTTTTGATCTGGTCACGTTCTATTCGGATGTGAATTCGGCTGCTCGGCGGTCCGTGTTGCTTGGCGACATCCCATATCGGGATGTACCTTATGCCGAGGACCAAAAACTTGGCGAGGATATTGTCAACCGTGGATATGTTAAGGCGTACGCGCCGCGAGCTAATGTGTGGCATACCAATGAAATTAAACTGCGTGACTATAAGAAGCGCATGTTCGATGAGATTGTGGGTGTGCGTCGCATAGGCAAAACAATGGACCCAATTTCGGTCCCATTCGTCATTAAGCAGCTTATCCGTGCGCTGACCTTGGGAAGTTTGTTTATTCTGCGAGACCACCAGTATTCGTGGAAACGGAAGCTGTACTGGCTGGCACTGAATCCGTTGTTCGTGTTGGAGAAGTGGAAAGGCGTACGCGCCGGCATCGCCGTGGATCTCAATGACGATGCTGCTATTGAACGCAACTCGTTGGAGCGGCAGAACGTACGCTGAAGGACGTGCTTTAGGTAATGGTGTGTTGTATGCTATGAACGCCACATTTTGTACAACACTTCGCACTCATTTTGTGCTTGACAGTTAGCAAGCACAAAATGAGTGCTTCGCGGGTCAGTTTAGGCTTTTAATCGTCCGGTCGTAGACACGTTTCTCAAGTAAGCGGATACAGGTCGTGGCTTCGCATTGCAGACGTTGCCACATAGTGATGCTCTGCAGCGTATCCGTGACCATGGCGCAATCCTCAGCAAGGACCGCTTGATTGTCTTGCATGTGCGAGGCTACGGATGTGGCCTGGATGTGGGCTGTTTGCTTGCAAGCTGCGTCATGGGGGTGAGCGGCTTGTTCCTCGGCTACAGCACGCTGTTCGAATCGCAGGTTCGTGGTTAGCGTGTAATAACTACGCATCGGTGTAATCCCCTGTTCCGTGCACAGTTGGAAGTTATGGGCGGCGGCCTGTACATGATCGTGGAAAAATGAGGAACTTCTCATCCTGTGCGTTACAGACTCTGGACGTTGTAGCCAGTTATACAGCGAAACGTTGATGTCAGCTACCGTGTCCATACGCGCGTACAAATCACCTGCTAGTGCTGTGTCCTGTGCATACACGCCTTCCGGGAATCGCAGGTGCTCCCACAGCTCGCGTTTATATAGACGACACCAATTCGCTTCATTGAAATACTTTGCTTCTGTGTCGTGTCCTAGTGCAGTGCCTAACATGCGCAATGATTTACAGAATACAGTCTGGTATGCGCGTAAAGGGTCTCGGAACACTGTGATTTTCGTAGGGGCAGTGGCTCCGGATTGTGCTTGCTTGATTACGGTGTCAAGCTGGGACAATCCGAACTGTTGCCATCGTGCCTTACTCATATCGGCACCGGTGTGTATTAACGCATGCAGTAGGTACTCAATGTTGTGCCGGTCAACGATATCGTCATTATCTACAAATGCGATGTATTCGCCATGCGCTGCATCCAATCCAGCATTTTGCGCCTTGGCAATGCCACCGTTACACTGGTGTATTACCTCAACTCGTTGATCCTTGGCGGCATACTCATCACAAATTTGGGGCGATGCATCAGTTGCACCATCATCTATAAGGATTACCTCAAGATGAGGGTAAGACTGTCCCAGAATCGAGTCGATGCAGTATGGCAGATATTGCTCCGCGTTATAGACGGGAACAATGACTGAAACCAAAGACTGAGTATTATCTGACATAATATCCTTTGGCGTCGATTGGACATATTCTTCAACTCAGGTTATATCGTATATAGGATAAAGCAACCATCGGAACAGAAGATGATGCCTGAATGTCAGATTTTCTACATTGTTAGAGTCTGTTTCTTAACGCTGTAGATCTGGAAAATACAGAGAAGAATAGTTTGGTAAACTCATCCAACTAGGTTATATTTATAGTCCAAAGGATAGTAGCAGCTACAGAAGTATCTGGTAAATCATTAGGCAAATGGGATAAAAAGTTGTGAAATATAAAGATACGACTGAGAAGTCGTGCGGTTGTATTTTGAATCTTGTGCTATAATAGTGAACAGAGCTTTCGCGTAGCTGAAGGGATAGGTGCCGGGGTGGCAGAGAATAATTTTATCTTGAATCGGCTCTTTACTCAGAATGAATTTTTAAATGTGGTGAATACCAATAACAGTATTATCTATGATACAACAGTTCAGCGTTTCGTCGATAAACCGGAAGATAAGAACAATGGTAAAATTTTCGGCGAGATTTATAAACATATGTCAAAATCATATCGAAATCAATATTTTTATCAAAATACGTTATTTAATAAACTTCTGTTAGGGAAGCACAGTATTAATACAGCAACAGCATTAACGCAGGTTCCAATTGCTAAATCTAAGGCTGATTTTATTTGTATAAATGGTAAAGCAGTTGTTTATGAGATAAAATCTGAGCTTGATACATTTGCGCGACTTAATGGTCAATTGCAAGATTATTTTAAGGCGTTTAACCATGTGTGTGTAGTCACTTCGGAAAGTCACTATAGCTATGCAATGAATGTTCTTAAAGATACGCCTGTTGGTGTCTATGTACTTACTTCTCGAAACACAATTAGTGAAAAACTGAGAAAAGAACCTTCGGAAGAAAACTCGTACCTTGATTATGCGGCAATTTTTAAAGTGTTGCACAAGCATGAGTATGAAGAAATTTTATTACAATGTTTTAATAAATTACCCACTGTTTCGCCAGTGTTCTATTATGGAGAGTGCTTAAAGCTATTTACACAAATTCCAAAACTTAGAGCCTATGAGATGGCATTGAATCAGTTAAAGAAGAGAAAAAAGATATCATCTAATAGATTGAATAAGATACCATATGAATTAAAATCCTTAGTATACTTTTCTAGCCTATCACAGTCTGATTGGCAAGCTATAAATGTCTTCTTAAATCAAAGATATGGAGGGTAGACATGTATTTCCCTTATGTTCGTGGTCGGCAATATGAGTTGCTTGCCTTGCGTGAATTAATAGTAAACAACCGCTTGACGGATTGTGTCATCCCGATTATTGAGCCGGTCAAACTCTCGCCAACTCTTGTAAATGTGATGGAAGAGTTTGTAAACCGTAATCACCCTGTTTCGATTATTCGTAATCCTGCAGTGGGAACATTTGTGTCTGATTGGGAAAGCGCTCAGGAGGAAACTAAAGAAGCTGGATATAAGCAGCGCTTCGCTGATCAATTTGACGGTTCAGGCATAATTAAATCGTTAATTATGAAGAAGGATGCAAAAAAACTGCTTGAATCCTGGAATGAACGTGGAATTGATAAGAAAGATTTACTTGTAGTAAATACTGATCGAGATTGGTTGGGCTTATACGAGGAAGTATTTGGCGAAGTGGATCCGCGTTATGTGTTGATGCCAGACGAAAGTGCGTTTAGACGAAAAGTACATCGTCAGCATAGGGTTCTGTTGGATGATAAGTTCGAAAAACAAGATCGGAACGCAGACTATCAAGAAACGGAAGATGAGTTTTTTTCTGATGATCACTTATATTATAGTGATGACGGATTTATTGGATTTTCTGATTATTCTGTAGTTGGAAATACATATCTTGAATCAGGATTTGCGCCTTATGCAGTAGCTATTCATATAGTGTATTTTGCTGAAGATATGACTCTGCGCATTAGACATTTTGTATCTGATTCTAACGAGGATATTTCTAATCCTGCATTAAAGTTCTATGAAGCTGTATCGAAACTTGCTAAATGGTATTTGGATACAGATCTGCACTCTAATGGTAAAACCTTGGGACTTGAACTCTTTTTGCAACATTACAAGAATCAGTCTTATCCGGGCCTTGGTACAGTCAAAAAGCTATCTATTATGCACCATCTCGAATTAATGGGGAGATATCTTAATGAAAGGTAATCCATATGTTTTTCTGCAGTAATTGTTTTGCAGATACTGAAATCAAAGCGATCATAGATGGGAATAGGCAGGTCGGTAATTGCGACTTTTGTGAAAGCAACGACACTTATGTCTATGAAATCGGAAAAGATCAGACGATTGTAGAACTTTTAGATGGGCTCATAGACATATATTCCCCTGTTTCTGTTTTACCTGAAGATTTTCCGCGAGGGAAAACCGATTTGATAAAGAATATTCTTTGTAATAATTGGCGAATATTTAATTTAGAGCCTGAAGCAGTTTATCGTCTTATCACTCAGCTTTGTTCAGACAGATATAGAGATCAACCACAATTATTCGATACTCCTGTCGGTATTAGGCAAAGTCAAGATCGAGTCTACCTAGAAGAAAATTCCATCTTAAAAAATAATAGCTGGAAGGATTTTGTTTATGGAATAAAACATAGGAATCGTTTTCATGGTGATTATATCAATATGGATAAGCTATTTGTCTTTTTGCGCTGTGCTGTGAAGAATCATCGTGAAGGTGAGATATTGTATCGCTCTCGAATATCGCCCAGTAATAAAGGGTTTAACAAAAATGAAATGGGGGCTCCTCCGGAGTGCGAAGCAACGGGCGGACGTATTAATCCTGCGGGTATTGCCGTTCTGTATCTTTCTGATTCAAAAGAGACAACATTGCATGAAATTCGGGCGGGTATTTTTGATTTTGTCACTGTTGGATGCTTTGAACTTCAGCAAGATATCGAAATTATTAACCTTGCTGGTGTAGATAGTATTAGTCCATTTATTGGTATTGATTATGGTTTTGACTTTATTCAATATGCTGTAAATGTTGAAGCTTTAAGACTAATTGCTCAAGAAATCGCAAAACCCTTGCGTAATGATAATCCATTTGACTATATTCCAACACAATATATCAGTGATTATATTCGTAGTAAAGGATATGCTGGAATTGAATACAAAAGTACTTTACATAGAGGAGGGGTAAATTTGGCGGTTTTTGATCCAATCCTCTTTAAATGCATTGACACTAGTGTGCATGAGATTAAATCAATTTCGTATATTGAAGACCAGGTATGAAGTATCTCCTTGTATCATGAGAAACGTGGTCGGCCAAAGGGGGGGGGATGACGAAACACCAGTTGATACCGACTTGAACTCTGTGCTCACTCATATGAGATGCTTCGATGGCTGCTTAAGACTGCATCTGTGAAAGCTATTTTGGGTTTATGAGTTGCGGGCCTCTATCCAGCCACTAAGAGCCGCCAATTCCGTCAGTGCCAATACTCCTGATACCACACATCCACATACGGGTCGTAGGTCTGCGGGGACACATAGGACTGCGGTACCTGATCGCGCACCAGCGGAACATGCTCTGACTCCTCCACATCGAAGAAATCGGTCTGGTATAGGTATCCGTCTCCCGCGGTCATGTCGTACTGCACAAGCTGATAGTCATGCAGCAACTTGAATAATAACTGTTTTTGGTAATGGGGTCTCCGATAAGTGGTACCGGGTGTGATAACGTCCGGTTTGTTGCGCACTTTGGTTGAGCTTTGAAAGGAGACATGGTCC
>ERZ1090864.1343-NODE-1347-length-11585-cov-32.833218_pt1 | contig 11585 bp, 11 predicted proteins | sample MGYA00478479_ERZ1090864 | MGnify/ENA primary metagenome ERZ1090864 (study PRJEB33644, sample SAMEA5815743) | chicken gut metagenome | biome: Chicken; feature: Gastrointestinal Tract; material: Caecum | place: Ireland | collected 2019-01-01 | study: A study of... | reverse complement strand
TGACGCGCGAAATCGCGGAAGGGCGCTTCACTGCCAGTCGTGAGGCGGTAAAACGTGAAGTGGAGCGTCGTGTGAAGGAGCGCATGATTCTGTCACGTAACCGCAATTACAGCCGGCTGGCCACAGCTTCCCCCTGAAAGTGACCTCTTCTGAATAATCCGGCCCGAACCGGAGGCATTCGCACGCCTGAAGCCTGCCAGCGAACAAAAAATCAGCACCACATACAAAAAACAACCTCACTATCCACCTTCTGGAGCATCCGGTTCCCCCTGTTTTTAATACAAAATGCGCCTCAGCGACGGGGAATTTTGCTTATCCACATTTAACTGCAAGGGACTTCCCCATAAGGTTACAACCGATCATGTCGTAAAGCGCCAGCCGACAGCCTTACAGGGTGCAATGTATCTTTTAAACACCTGTTTATATCTCCTTTAAACTACTTAATTACATTCATTTAAAAAGAAAACCTGTTCACTGCCTGTCCTGTGGACAGACAAACATGCACCTCCCACCGCAAGCGGCGGGCCCCGACCGGAGCTACTTTAGTTACAACACACAAACAGAACCACCAGAAAAAACCCCAGTCCTGCGCAGAACTGAAGCCACAAAGCCCCTCCTCATAACTGAAAAGCGGCCCCGCCCCGGCCCTTCGGGCCGGAACAGAGTCGCTTTTAATTATGAATGTTGTAACTACATCGTCATCTCTGTCAGTCTTCTGGCTGGAAGTCCTCAGTACACGCTCGTAAGCGGCCCTAACGGCCCGCTAACGCGGAGATACGCCCCGACTTCGGGTAAACCCTCGTCGGGACCACTCCGACCGCGCACTCTTACTTCATCATGGCTGACAGCGGGTATCGCTTAGCAGGGTGGGGATGGGTAAGGTGAAATCTATCAGTCAGTACCGGCTTACGCCGGGCTTCGGCGGTTTTACTCCGGTGTCATATGAAACAACTGAGTGCCGCCTTACATGCCGCTGGCGCGGCATCAGGACAACTGAAGAGTGACGGCGCACATTAACATCAAACAGACTTGTTAAGCAGTCTTTCAGGGTGTAATCTGAAGACCTGTTAAATAGTCTCAGAGGTGTGTTATGCCCAGTATCATTTTGTCTGACACCAGTGCAAGCGTCAGTGAGCTGAAAAAAAATCCGATGGCAACTGTCAGTGCCGGAGAGGGGTATCCTGTTGCCATTCTTAACCGGAATCAGCCAGCATTCTACTGTGTCCCTGCTGAGCTCTATGAAAGAATGCTTGATGCCCTGGATGACCAGGAGCTGGTAAAACTGGTTACTGAACGCAGCAGTCAGCCTCTGCATGATGTGGACCTGGACAGTTATTTATGACTTATACAGTAAAATTCCGGGATGATGCACTGAAAGAATGGCTCAGACTGGACAAGACCATTCAGCAGCAGTTCGCAAAAAAACTGAAAAAATGCAGTGAAAATCCTCATATAGCTTCTGCAAAACTACGTGGATTAAAGGACTGCTATAAAATCAAACTTCGCGCATCAGGTTTTCGTCTGGTTTATCAGGTTATTGATGATATGTTAATTATTGCGGTCGTCGCAGTAGGTAAACGTGAACGCAGCAACGTTTATCATCTCGCCAGTGAACGGATGAAATAATATCCTGGTCAGCACTCTTTCTTACCTGCTTCCATTTTTTCAGTGATTCTTTTCCTGCATGCAGAAAAAAAGCCTACCCTGTGGGCAGGCATAACAGACAATCGCACAGTCAGTGTTGAAATTAATGATGTCACGCATTATACCCGGTGGATACACAAACCATCCCTGCAAATGCACTGGCATCCTAATCAACGTCTGAAACAACTGCAATGGCCGGACCTGTGATTTCAGAGAAAGTTATTATGTTTATTGAATATAACCGAAGTGATAAATAAAAGTATTATCACCTTTAATATTTATGCTTATTGCGTGGTTTTATCTGGTTATATAAAGCACAGATGTTCTTATTATTTTCTGAAAAATAACTATATGGATCGATTTCCCCCACCCAGCCGAAGCGGTTCGGCTCGTTCGGCGTGTCGTCGACACTGAAGCGCTTATCCACTTCGTTCCAGCGGTAAGAGTTGTCGCTGTCGCTGACGAATGCCATCGGGTCGCTAAACAGCGTGATCCGCCATGCGATCAAAAAGCGTAAGTGTTTCCGACAGACGAGCCGGTGAAAAAAGTGGTGTGTCTGGCAATACAGGCATCGTCCCCGAAATGGACGATGCCGTTGAAGGACTGGGGTATGGCAATAAGCCGCTTTATTATCGGATTCAGTGACCGCCTGGACGGTTACTTTTGAGAAAAGGTTTACACACAATCCTAAACAGACTCCTATATTTCAGATTTTGTTATCAACGCATTTCAAATCTCTTAGAAATCATTACTGTCGTCATATTTTCCGAGGCAGCTCACCACCTAACCATGTCTTATCAACAATATTTTGTGAAGGATATTTATAATGTAAAGACACATCAGAAACGATATTCCACACTCAACATGGCAGATGTATTATGGTATCCATGTTCTCCAAGTTGAATGCCTGCATCAGCCCGGAATGCTACTTCTGGTGTTATCATTCCCACAACACCACCATTTATTTCTCCGATATCACGCGCACCATCCTGGTATATACTTACACCATTCATACTGGTGCCGAAAACACGACTATTGTGCAACCAGTGTGCCTCCACAAATGGTCTGAACGGAACCGCATACCGCGTATTTTTACCGTTTTTGCTGGTAAGCCATGTTCTTGCTCCCAGGCGGGTGAGAATATTTCCGTTACCGGTATTTTCAATACTGGTTCCGTTACTTTCATGATATTTGTCTGATTTTACATTCATCCGGACAACCTGAAGCTGCGGCTGAACATACCATTCATGACTTCCCTTGTAATTGTCGGTAAACTCTCCAGCCTTCCATGAATATCCTGCTTCCAGAGATACCGTAAACCCTTTTGACTTCCATGACTCAGCAGGCAGCCGTTCTCCATTTATATGATTATCAAACCAGCTGTATTGCAGCCAGCTATCAAGATAAGAACCATTGTGTGTTTCATCATTGGCATACCATGTTGCATAAAGACCCGCTGTGTATCCATTCATTCTTCCTTCCGAATGGTATCCGGTGCTCAGGGCATTCGTACTGTTATTATTATGACCATAGCCAGCCATCATACCTGTATGCCAGCGATCGGTACCATTCAGGCTCCACTGAGCTATATCTCCCCCTATTAACACAACGTAGCTATTCCCCCGGGTTCTCAGCTGACTACTGTTGTCACGCCAGCGATTATGTTTTCCTTTATTATACATCCAGATACCTGCTTCATTTTCTTCTCCTGTCATGTGGCTGATATACAACTCCTGTCCCTGTCGTTCATACAGATTCGTTACAAACAGATTATTTGCAGCAGCAATACTGGCAACATAGCTACCTGCCTCAGGACGCAAATTATTATCATGGCTTTCCGGTACAGCTTCAGGTTGTGGTACAGGAATGTCTTTTCTGCTAATCAGATACCAGTTAGTGCTGTTAATCCCCTGACCACGTTTCAGTATGTAATCATAAGCTCCGGCTGTAATACGTTCCGTCTGAATGAATTCAGCATTATCAGCATTGCCACTGACGTGAATCACTTCAATCCCATTAAGTGTCTCTGCACCAGTACCACCGGCCTGAGTAACAGCGACACGGGTACGGCCACTGGCATTACCTTTAATCACCAGACGATCTGTTTTCGAATTGTCACCACCTGTTTCTGTCTGGAGGAGAATAAGTCCATTTCTGCCAGTGTAATTCCCTCCGACAGTCAGTATATTACCCGGCATATATGTAGTGAGATCGACTATACCACTATTGCTCAGATTTCCTGCAACGCCCCCAAACCCGGAGAGTTTGCCCTGCTCTTCAACAATGACCTGGTTACTGCCGAGCATCACCGGTGAATCTGCGTTCCCCAGTATCACTGTCCCCTGAATAATATCTGTCATCCCGGTCCATTTTGCGTTATCGCTAATGTTCAGTGCACCTGCTCCCGTCTTGCGAACATTACCATAACCACTGATATTGTTGGTAAGCTGCCATGCTGATGTACTGTTCAGAGTTAATGTGCCATAGTTATCAACAAAGGCTGTCCCCAGATTATCAGCCGTGGATACAGCCAAATGAGCCCCCTTATTCACGGTAAAAACACCGGAAAAATTACGATTATTACCCGTTATATCAAGCATTCCCCCATTTATGTTCAGAGAACCATCCCCTGCAATAGTACCTGCAGATTCTCCTCCATTATTCAGTATCAGACTTCCGCCATGAATGTTCAGCACAGAGCCTGCAGCCGTCAGTAGTTTGCTTATTGTCTGAGGATACCCATTCATATCCAGTTCTGCGCCACGGGATAAATATAAATACTCAGTCCGACCAAGAGCATCAGGTGCAGCAAGAATTAATACGCCAGATTTAACCTCTGTATTTCCTGTATAATTGTTTGTTGCAGAAAGTATAAGAGTACCATTACCTGATTTTGTCAGACTTTTGCCGTCCCAGCCATCATATAATAAAGGTGAAAGATTATCGGAAAGAGAAACGCCTATGTTCAGAGTGGCATCTTTTTCTATATTAAAGGTTCCATATCCCATCCCTTTTGTATTATTCCATCTCAGCATGGATATCAGTTTGTTATCGTCGTCATTTAAAGACGTATAAACATAACTTTCAGCACCTTCTGTCAGTAATACATTGTATTGTACAATGTGACTATTATCAGCGATCGAGATACCTGTGTCTGACGACAATAATGTGTAATAGTCCTGAGTCCAGTTCTTAATTGATGTGTCTATATTAAGCCATGAATCACTTTTTAATGTAATAGTATTTGCGTGAACATTAGCATTTCCTACAGACAGGTTCATAGATGCGTCTTCATCAATACTTATATTTCCGTTAAAAATGGAGTTCTTGCCTGACAGATAAACAGATGAGCCATTCCCAATCATTAGCCCACCATTAATTGCTGTTGCGTTATTGATGTTTTTAATAATTAATTCATTTGTACCATTAACAGGTATACTAGCTAGTTTAATATCACCATTAATCACAGAATCTGAATAAATATCTAATGAATTATACCCGCCAGAAAAAATTATTGATGTATTATAAGCATCTTTTTGGCTATTATATAATCCTGAAAGATTACCATGATTATTAATATGGATATCTTCTCCATAAACAGAGCAACCACCGTCGGGGCCATATCCCCCCTGAACAATACCGTTATTATTCAAAGTGATTTGATTTCCAGAAATAGCATCTCCCCCTTGTTTTATTCCATATCCTCCAGATATCATGTTGTCGTTAGTAATGAAAAGATTACTACCATTAATACCATCACCACCGTTTACGCCATTACCGCCCAATATTCCTCCGGAATTATGCACTGTAATATTGCTACCGGTTACACCGGAACCACCTGTCCCACCTACATCATCACCTCCGTATATACTTCTGTAATTATCAACTATAATATCATCCCCGCTTAACCCTGCACCTCCGCTACTTCCTGAGCCACCAAGACCATTACCCCCATATACATTTCTGTAATTGTTTATAGATATTTTGTTGCCACTAACAGCAATTCCACCATTATATCCATCTCCTCCCCAAACACTACCATTATTATTTAGCGTAAAGTTTTCACCGTAGACACCTGCACCACCGATTGATGTATTGCTTGTTCCTCCTTTGATGTTAATACTGCTTTCAACAGATAGTATATTTTGAGTATAACTTGTTTTATACGGCACGCTGATATTAAGCGCCGCGTTTCCATCAACACCTGTAATACTCCTGGTTATACTTTCAGGTATACCATTACCATTCAGTTGTATTGTTTGCGCACCAGAAAAATGAGACTGCACAGAATAAAGTATACTGACCAGAAATTGTAAAATTCGTATATTCTTATTCATACTGTTTTTTCTTTAGTGATGCATTTTTTATCAACCATACAAGCACATTATTTCATTGATACTAATCACATCAGGATGAATGTTTTTTCTCAATAGAAATAAGTGTCTTTATTCCTTACCAATTTATTCTGGTTATTCCTCTTATCCAGACGTCTCGTGATACTCCCTGTATTTATTATAGAGTATATATATGTACTGCGTTTAAATCATGAAGACGACAACCTGTTTTACATAAATTATTCCTAAGTATTTTTCCAGAGAAGACCTAGGTATAATGATGTGCACTGTCTGGTTTTCTTACAACTGACTTAGCGATCTGCATATCCGTGATAACGCCTGAATAAATAGGACGAGAGAACTCTTAACCAAATAATCTAACACTTTTAATCGACAGGAATTAAAAACCCGGGGAGGTTAAAAAAACACAAAAAAATGGATGTTTATTCAACTCTGGTTACGTACCATGAGGACTGCATCCACAATGCACCGGCAATTAAATGGCTTTCATTGATTGATTTTTTATATCTGTGATGATTTTTTGCTCCATTCCTCAAAAAATGGACGCAACTTCCCCTCTGCGGCTCTCAGCTGTATACCCGCTGTCGTGCCAGTGGCTCATGCATCATGACCAGCTCTGCCAGACGGTAGCTCCGCTTCAGCCCCGTAAACCGCATCTGACCTCCGCACAGGATGCACTTCAGCGGGTCAACCTTCAGTAACCGCTGATACACCCTTCTCCGCCTGATTTGCATCGCCGTTTTTCTCTCCGTTTCTGTTATGACGTACACAACATTTTCCAGTAACCGGCGCTTCACCAGACTCAGGAACCCGTTGTCAACGCCACGATGTTTGACCGTTCTGGGGATGCGGACGATTTCCTGGACTGCTTTATCATTCCAGCCCGCATTGTTGGCGGTACATTTTGGGGCTGACTGCACCCGGCGATAATTTTATACGCCGCTCGTTATACCATCTGATGTAAGTATCCACTTGCTGCATGAACTTTTCTGGCGTGATGCCCGACCATTTACGCCCATGATACATTTCCGTTTTCAGTCTGCCGAAAAAGCCTTCGCATGCCGCATTATCAGGTGAACATCCTTTGCGGGACATTGAGCGAATAAGACCTTCTGCATTCACTCTTTCCAGCCAGCCTGACCAGCGATAATGCCCACCTCTGTCACTGTGTATCACCGGTCGTTCGCCAGCATTTAACGTTTCGACAGCGCTATCCAGCATAGTGTTGACCAGTTCAGCATCGGGGCGTGTACTGAGAGACCAGCTCACAACTTTTCCATCGAAGCAGTCCACCACCGATGATAGCCAGACTTTACCTGCAGGGAGGTGGAACTCCGTGATATCTGTCAGCCATTTCTGATTAGGTTGCTCCGCCTTAAAATCTCTGGCGATAAGGTTATCCGGAGCCGGTCCGATTTCTCCGCAATATGAGCTGTAGCGGCGACGACGGTTACGGCTGACGACAAGCTGTTCTTCCACCATAAGTCTGCGTACAACCTTTTCTGATAGCCGCCCCCCCTCATGCCTGAGCATCGCATGCAGGCGACGATAGCCATAACACTGGTAATTACTGTTAAATATATCTGTCAGCATCGTACGTATCGTGGCGTATTTATCACCGGCTTTCAGTGCAGCCCGGTGATAAAAATAACTGCTACGGGCAAGGCCCAGAACATGCAGTAATTCTGTCAGGGGATATGTTTGTCTCAGGGCATCAGCGATCTTCGTTTTCTCTCTGTTGTTCAGGTGACTGATACTGATGCCCGGGTCTTTTTTTATGATTTCCTCCGCCTTTTTCAGAATATCCAGCTCCATCTGCCGGCGGCGTATTTCCTGATTCAGTCGGGCGACTTCCTCCCGCAACGCATCGCGTTCTGCCTCCAGGGAAGGTTCGTTATGTTTACGCATAGTCTGGTAAGCACTGTTGCCGATAATTTTATCTTTCCATTTATACAATACCGCACGACTGACACCAATACGCCTGGCGATTTCACTGGCTGATACTTGTCGTGTACAGAGTGCCATGACAGCCTGACGTTTGACTTCTGGTTCAAAGGGCGCAACCGGGTTGGCCTTACTGGTAAATATACGTCGTCTGTCGGGATAAAGTTCATTAACCCAGCGAGCGAGTACATCAGTGCAGGGATAACCCAGGGCTCTGCTGGTAAACGCCAGGCAGCAGCCGTGGTTAAGATAATGTTCAACGGCAACCTGTTTTTGCTCATCGGAGTAACGGTGCTTATGACGAATGGATTCTTTTGCGCCACCACCTGCTTCCCATGAGCGGATCCAACGCCGCAGATTTCTTTTCGAAGGGTAGCCCAGTTCGCGTACGACGGGAGCCAGTGGATTTGCCCCTATATTTCCAGACATCTGTTATCACTTAACCCATTACAGGCCCGCTGCCGCAGATATTCCCGTGGCGAGCGATAACCCAGTGCACTATGCGGATGCCATTCGTTATAATGCTCGAACGCCTCTGCAAGGTTCTTTGCTGCCGTTAACCCGTCTGGTTTGGGCATGACACTGATGTAGTCACGCTTTATCGTTTTCACGAAGCTCTCTGCTATGCCGTTACTCTCCGGACTCCGCACCGCCGTGTTCTTCGGTTCAAGCCCCAACATCCGGGCAAACTGCCGTGTTTCATTAGCCCGGTAGCATGAACCATTATCCGTCAGCCACTCTACTGGAGACGCCGGAAGCTCGTTGCCGAAGCGGCGTTCCACCGCTCCCAGCATGACGTCCTGTACTGTTTCACTGTTGAAGCCGCCCGTAGTGACCGCCCAGTGCAGTGCCTCACGGTTACAGTGCGGAGTGAACAGAGTCTGGCGACTGATGAAACGTGTCGGGATAAAGGCTCAGGTCGGATACCGGAGCCCGCGGGCACGTAAAGGCGAGGCCAGTATCGTGTCGCCCAACAGGCTCCAGCGACAGTTCAATCCGGATGCTCCGGATAAGCGTTGGGTAACGGACATAACCTACATCAGGACCCACGAAGGCTGGCTGTATCTTGCCGTTGTTGTTGATCTGTTCTCACGCAAAATTATCGGCTGGTCCATGCAATCCCGGATGACAAAGGACATTGTCCTGAACGCACTGCTGATGGCTGTATGGCGCCGTAATCCCCAAAAACAGGTGCTGGTTCATTCGGATCAGGGCAGTCAGTACACAAGCCATGAGTGGCAGTCGTTCCTGAAATCACACGGCCTGGAGGGCAGCATGAGCCGTCGCGGTAACTGCCATGATAATGCGGTTGCAGAAAGCTTTTTCCAGTTGTTGAAACGCGAACGGATAAAGAAAAAGATCTACGGAACGCGGGAAGAAGCCCGCAGCGATATTTTTGATTACATCGAAATGTTTTATAACAGTAAGCGTCGGCATGGTTCCAGCGATCAGATGTCACCGACAGAATATGAAAACCAGTATTATCAACGGCTCGGAAGTGTCTAGATTATCCGTGGCGATTCAGACTGGCTTTATCAACCAGGCTTTCAACTGGTGAAGTATGGCTCCTGCTTTTTGAGTAATAGTTTCTGAATCCGTCTGCAGTCGGCTCCAGTGAACCGCCCCGGGTTTCCTGGAGAGTGTTTTATCTGTGAACTCAGGCTGCCAGATCATCGTTTCCGATGGAAGCATAATAAGCTTTTTCTGCTTCTGCCGGTGGGATATGGCCCAGCCTTTCCAGCAATCGTCGATTGTTATACCAGTCCACCCACGTGAGTGTGGCCAGTTCCACTTCTGCACGGTTTTTCCAGCTCTTACGGTGTATTACCTCCGCTTTGTAAAGACCATTGATGCTCTCCGCCATCGCGTTGTCATACGAGTCACCAGTACTTCCTGTTGATGCCAGCAGTTTTGCTTCTTTTAATCGCTCCGTATAGGCCAGTGATACATACTGAGAGCCTTTATCGCTGTGATGGACTGTGCCGGACGGCCGACGGGCCCATAACGCCTGCTCCAGTGCATCCAGCACGAATGTCGTTTCCATGGACGATGAGACCCGCCACCCCACGATGTATCCGGCAAACACATCAATGATGAACGCCACATAGACGACCCCCTGCCATGTGCTGACGTAAGTAAAATCAGCCACCCACAACTGGTCAGGACGTTCTGCCACAAACTGACGGTTTACGCGGTCGCCTGCGGCAACGGCTTTCCGGCTGACGGTAGTGCGGACCTTTTTACCCCGGAGAACACCGGCAAGTCCCATAACCGCCATGAGGCGCGCCACTGTACATCTGGCCACCCTGATTCCTTCCCGTAACAACTGACGCCAGACTTTACGCACACCGTACACCTGATGATTTTCATCGTATACGCGCTGTATCTCTCTCTTCAGCCAGTCATCGCGCTGCGCACGGGCACTGCGTTTATCCGGATGATGTCGCTGTTGCTGACAGTGGTAATACGTTGACGGGGCAATATGCAGTTCGCTGCATACCGGTCCGACCCCGTACTGCTCACGCAGCTTATCCAGCAGTGGCATCATTTTTTCCAGAGGCGGTCGAACTCCGCCTTCGCAAAATAAGCGGAAGCCTGGCGAAGGATATCGTTACTGCGGCGCAGTTCACGATTTTCACGTTCCAGCTCTTTCAGACGCTGACGTTCAGCGGTGGTGAGCCCGCCATCACCGCCTCCGGTATCCCGCTCATGCTGGCGAACCCAGACACGCAGAGTCTCCGGTGTACAGCCAATCTTTGGGGCAATGGAACAAATTGCCGCCCACTGTGAGTCATATTCGCCCTGACTTTCCAGAACCATACGAATCGCCCTCTGACGGACTTCGGGGGAAAAACGAGTATTTTTAGTCATTCTGTTTACCTCTTTCTCAGGGAGTTTAGTCTCCAGGATTCCCGGGGCGGTTCAATCGGTCTGAGCTAATACACCTTAATCTCCGCGAAGATAACTTCGCTATTCCAGACATTCTCTGCCTGGTGCATGTCGATGTAATCCATAAACGGTTTCAGCTTAACCATTTTGTGGCGGGCTTTCCTGGCTGGCGGTTCAGGGTATTTGAGGTAGCGTCTGACCGTCCGTTCAGAACAACCAATCTGAGTCGCAATATCGACAATGTACGCGCCCTGCTGGCACATTTGCTTTATCATGTAAAAGTCCTCTCTGCTCAGCATGTTGATATCCTTTCTGGTGTGAGAACCTTAAGGAAACAACATGTTGGGTGGGGCGGGCAATCCACATGGTGAATTACCGTCTTATATCACTGGCGCTGACATCACTTTATGGATACCGTCAGTCCATTCTCCGGTGGAAAACATTGACTGGCTAAAGTGTAGCGATATTAGGATCAGTTATTTAGTGATTGTCATCGTATACGCGCTGTATCTCTCTCTTCAACCAGTCATCGCGCTGTGTATGGGCACTGCATTTATCAGGATGATATCGCTGTTGCTGATAATAGGGGGCGGTTCATTTTAGCGATTTCAGACATAGCAGAGTGTTTCATCGTATAGATGGTCGCACGGTAATACTCCAAATACCTTACACCTACAACATGTTGCATCAACATAGAAATTGGATTTGCCCCTATATTTCCAGACACCTGTTATCACTTAACCCATTACTGGC
>ERZ1090864.1329-NODE-1333-length-11657-cov-4.850457_pt1 | contig 11657 bp, 10 predicted proteins | sample MGYA00478479_ERZ1090864 | MGnify/ENA primary metagenome ERZ1090864 (study PRJEB33644, sample SAMEA5815743) | chicken gut metagenome | biome: Chicken; feature: Gastrointestinal Tract; material: Caecum | place: Ireland | collected 2019-01-01 | study: A study of... | reverse complement strand
AGGCCCGACCGACCCGGGCGGCACCGATGAACCCGAAGGCCCGACCGACCCGGGCGGCACCGATGAACCCGAAGGCCCGACCGACCCGGGCACTCCTCCCGCCGGTACACTTACATACCATACGCTGACGGTTTGCAGCGAAATCGCGGAATTCCCCGAAGAGAGAACGGTCTGGACGGACGAGCGCGTCGGGGAAGGCTGGCAGCTCGTATACGGCCCCGACGCACAGGCGGAAAACGGGGTTTTGGCGCTCTTTTACGGGCACGATGGATACATTGTGACGGATTATACTTACGAGGACGGAACGGCCGCGGAATTCCCGCTGACGGTGACGGACGACGTGACTTTGTATATGCACACCGCACCCCGCTGGCTGGACTGGGCGGCCCGCGACAGTTATACGGAACAGAAAACGCTTCAGCTTTTCAACACAGAATTGGAATGCGCTTACGCGAATCTGGAAACGTATATGCAGTTTTGCGAAGAATTTGCAAAATTGTCGGCGATTTATCCCCAAACGCCCAGAAAAGAACTGTTCCTGTATCTGAACGACCCGGGCAGGCTCCCCGCATTCCCTCATACGGAAACTATTTTTGTCGACGGGGAAGATATTTCCCTTCCGCAGGGAAATATCCCCTGCTCGGACAATTATCCGTACCTGACTGTATGGGAAACGCAGCCCGATCGGGCGGCGGCATTCGAAGCCTTCTGCAACGAACATATCCGCATCCCCACGCTGTATCTTACCTATGCGCTGACGCGGGACGACGTTCCGCTCGAGGCGGCGTTCACCGAAGCGATGTCGTACTTCGGGCCGTTCACCGCCCTCGGGCACGAAAGCGTCACGAAGTCGTACCGCGACTTTATGCGCAGACATGCGCAAGCCGAACCGTACGATTTCCCCGTTTTCGAAGTGCAATAAACGGCAAAACGCCCGTGCTTTTACAAAAAACAACCGAATTGCTACAAATAATGCGGCGTTCACCCCAAACGGTGGACGCCGCGAGCCTTTATTTGCGGTATGATAGACGCGTCGACAAAACCAATTCAGGGTCAGCGCTGTTCCCGCAAGGGCACAAATGAACAAATCCGAAATTTTACTCCTTCTGTTTTACCGCCTGTTTACGGAAAAGTCCGTGAACAAGGCAGCCTTCTGCTGCGACGCGGCGATCTCCGAGCGCTCCTTCTACCGCTATCTGAACAACATCAAAAGTTTCAGCATCGAAGCGGGCACGGGGCTGGAAATTTCCTCCGACGGCGAAGGGAATTATTTTCTGAAAAATTCGTCTCCGCAAAAGGCGTAAAAAGCGTTCCCCGCGGCTCCGTGCGTTATGCGCACCCCGCTCACCGATAATCTTCGAGAATCTTGTTTATCGTGACGAGGTCGGCGGAAGTGATGATATTTTCGATGCGCTCGCCAACCGATCCGCGCTCGCTTACGAGCACGGCGAGCAGTTTTTTATTTTCCTCGAACGCGGCGAGCACGTCCTGCACCGTATCCTCCCTGCCGAGATATTTATAGTAAGTGAAAAGGTCGCTCTCACGCACGATCTCTCCGACGGGCGTTTCGGACGCGAATTTATCCAAGCTCTCCCCTCCGGCGGAAACCGCGCCCAACGCCTTGATGATGCGGCGGTTGTTGACGACGCCGACCATGCGTTTGCCGCGGTATACGGGGATGTTGGAATAATCGGTGCGGGCGATGAGCAGAAGCGCCTGCCTGACGCTGACCGTATCGTCTATGCTGACGATCTTTTTCGGCTTCATCGTGCCGCCTATGGTGGGCGGCGCGCACAGCAGGCGTTCGATCAGGCGCATTTCCGCAACCACTTCGTCGCAGGGGACGGCGATGACCCGCCCGTCCGTGCTTTGGTGTACGATCGCATTGCGGAGCCGCGCAAAATCCATGAGGTCGTTTTCATATTTGCGCACCACGGAATTTTGTTCCGCACTCCTTCTGACCATATCCGAAAAGGACTGCGAAGGCTTGAAATTGTACAATTGCCGAAGCTGCGCGTCTATTTTGTTGTAAGAATCGAGAAATTCGTGAGCGTTCTGCTTGTCCATGTTCCCTCCTTTTACCCTATTATATCATATATCCGCCGAAGCGCAACCGATTCGGCGGAATTTTTCCCTGTTTCAGTAATCGCTTAAAATTTTGCGGGCGAATCCCCTGCGCCTGCCCGAAACGACGTGATATTCCCGTTCTGGCGCAAAGGAATGGTCGCACTCCTTTTTCGGGGAGAGCATTTCGACATCCCCCGTGACCGACGCGACCTGCGCGCAGCCCGCCGCGCACATGGCGAGCCGCACGCCCGAAACAAAGGCGTCTGCGCGCATCATGAGCTGCGGGACGAAATCTTCGATCTCGCCGAAAACGGAAACGATGACGTCCGCGTCGCACAGGGAGAGCATCTGCGCGATCTCGGGGAAATACAGATCTTCAGCGACGAGCAGCCCTATTTTTCCCGCGCCCGTTTCGTACACTTTCAGCGCGCCGCCGCTTTTAAATTCGGAAGAATCGATCGAGCACAGCATGTCGGACACGCCCAAAATGCGCCCGCGCTCGGCGACGAGCGCGCTCTTGCGCCTTATGCCGCACGAAACGGTATAGCACCCCGAGATCACGACGCATTTTTGTTCCCTGCTCAAAATAGCGGCGTCCTCCATTTTCGACGTAACGCCGCCGAGCTCGCGCGCGTAATCCACCTCGTCCAGCCCGTTGAACCCGAATACGAGCACGTCGCACCCGCAGGCGGGAGAATGATCCCAATATTCGTTCAGCGTGCCTTCCGTCACAAAATGTATCTTCATTACGACCTCCCGCTCGTATGCATTCTATTCGTCCGGAAGAAAAAATGTGCAAGCGCACCCGCAACCACGTACAAATTTGTGCAACTTTGCCGATTTTGACGATCATACCCCGCATTCGATTGTATTTTAATTCCGCCCGTGTTATAATGGTTGCGGAAATTTGCTGAAAATCCACAGGAGTATTTATGCAGCGCAAGATCCGCCTTACTCCGGTAAGGCTGCTCGTTCTCGGGTATCTCGGCGTCATCATTATAGGAACCGTTTTATTGATCCTGCCCTTTTCTTCCAAGATAACGGGATCCGCTTCCTTTATGGACGCCTTATTCACAACCGTTTCGGCGTCCTGCGTGACGGGGCTGATCATCCGCGACACCGCGAGTTACTGGTCGCCTTTCGGGCAGGTCGTCATTCTTTTGCTCATTCAGATCGGCGGCATCGGTTTTATGACCGTCGTTTACACGATCCTCAAACTCGGCGGCAAAAAAATAGGGCTGAAAGAGCGCACTTTCATGCAGGAAGCCGTTTCCGCCCCCAATCTGAGCGGCATGGGCAAACTCACGACGACCATTCTTATCGGCACGCTCATTTTCGAAGCGGTCGGAGCGTTCGTGCTGTGCTTCCGCTTCGTGCCCGATTACGGCTGGGGCGAAGGCATCTGGATGGCGGTCTTTACCGCCGTTTCCGCGTTCTGCAACGCGGGTTTTGACCTGATGGGCGACAAAACGGGTGAATTTTCCTCCCTGACTTCCTATTCGGGAGACCCGATCGTCTGCCTGACCGTGCCTTTGCTCATCATCATCGGCGGCCTCGGTTTTTTTGTCTGGAAAGACATCAAGGACAACCGTTTCCGCTTCCGCAAATACGAACTTCATACGAAACTCGTACTCATCATGACGGCGATCCTCGTCGTTCTGCCGACGATCGTCATCATGATCGCCGAAAACGAACTCCCGTGGAAGGAGCGGATCTTCTCATCCTTTTTCACGGCGGTCACGCCGAGGACTGCGGGCTTCAACGTTCTTCCCCTTTCGGGAGCGGAGAGCGTGCGCTCGGTCACCCTCCTTCTGACGATCATCCTCATGTTCATCGGCGGCTCGTCCGGCTCGACGGCGGGCGGCGTCAAAACGAACACCGTCGCGGTGCTGGGGCTTTCCCTCATATCGCTCGTGCGCGGCAAGCGTTCGGTCGAATGTTTCGGAAGGCGGCTCGACGACAGCAACGTCAAAAACGCGGCGCAGTTCATGACCGTGTTTTTGCTCCTCATCGTGTTGGGGGCGGTTCTCCTGTGCATGTTCGAACAGAGCAATCACCTCTGGCCCGACGACCCAGATAAGGTCGGCATCTCGGTGACCGAATCGGTTTTCGAAGTCGTTTCGGCGCTCGCGACCGTCGGCCTGACCACGGGCGTCACCCCCCAGCTTACCCTGGGTTCTCAGATCGTTCTGTGCGTGCTGATGTTTTTGGGGCGCGCGGGCTGCATGACCGTCATGCTGTCGTGGAAGACCCCTTCCGCCCCCGCCGCGGAACTCCCGCTCGAAAAGGTAAGGATCGGGTAAAGACCCCGGGTATTACCCGTATGCTCCGCACGCGGCACATGGGCGCAAAAATTTTAAACAATTTTAAAAACATAAAGAGGGAAATATTTTATCTATGAAATCCGTACTTATCATTGGTCTGGGAAGATTCGGCATGTACATGGCGAAAAAGTTCACCGAACTCGGGAATCACGTCATGGCGCTCGACACAGACGAGGAAAAGATCAACGAGATCCTGCCCTTCGTCACGAGCGCGCAGATCGGCGACGGCACGAAAGCCGCCGTACTCGAATCGATCGGGATCGACAACTTCGACATCTGCGTCGTCTGCGTCGGCGAAAACTTTCAATCTTCACTGGAATCCACCTCGCTTTTAAAAGAAGCGGGTGCAAAATTCGTGCTTTCGCGCGCATCTACAGAGATACAGGCAAAATTTCTTTTGCGCAACGGCGCGGACGAAGTGGTTTTCGCCGAAAAGGAAATGGCGGAACGCCTCGCCGTAAAATACAGCGCCAACAATATTTTCGACTATATCCAACTGACCAACGAATACGCCATTTACGAAATACCGACGCCCCGCTCGTGGGAAGGCAAGACCATCCGCGACAAGGGCGTGCGCGTGAAATACAACCTCAACATCCTCGCGATCAAGCGGGGCGGAAACCTCATCCCCCTGCCATCGCCGGACTACGTTTTCAACAGCGCCGAACGGCTGATCGTCATGTGCAAAAAATCCGACATCGACAGGATCGTGCATTAAATTGGCACTTCCCGCCCCGCGAGGGCGGTAAACAGATTTCGGGGCGCGGCGCTTTTACGCCCCGCGCCCCGAAATTTATTTTCCCCTTTACCATACTTTCGCGCGCACCGCAAGCGGCGGGTTTTCTTTCCGCTTCCTCTTCCCTTTCATAACGCGGCGCAAAACAAACTTATAAATTTCGCCCGCAGGGACGACGGAAAGCGAACACGCGAACACGAATCCCCATTGCCCCGCCGTCAGCGGCGTGAGCGCGAACGCCGCGCGCAGGATCGGCACCGCGCACAGAAGCACGTTCACCCCTATGCCGATCAAAACGGTCAGAAACAGCATTTTATTGCCGAAAAACCCTTTCCCGAAAGCCGAATCCGTTTCCGAACGGATATTGAAGGAATGGAACAATTCCAAAAACGACAGCACGAAAAACGTGACCGTGACCGCAACGGCATTGCCGCAGCGTGCGTTCGCGTACAAAAAGGCGAACAGGACGGCCGCCGTCTGAAACACGCCGTAAAACACGACGGACGCCATCGACCGCGCGCCGAACAGTTCGCTCCCCCTGTTGGGCGGGCGGAGCATGACGTCTTTTTCCGCTTTTTCCGCCCCCAAAGAAAGCACGGGCAGGCTGTCGGTGATCAGGTTGATCCACAGGAGCTGGGTCGCCGTGAGAAAGTCCAGGCGGTACAGCACGAGCGTGACCGCAAGGATGGACAGCACCTCGGCAAGGTTGGTCGCAAGGAAAAACTGTATCGTCTTTTTGATGTTGGAAAAGACTCTCCGCCCTTCCCGTATCGCGGTCACGATGGTCGAAAAATTGTCGTCGGCGATCACCATGTCGGAAGCGCTCTTGGTCACGTCCGTACCCGAACCCATCGCGATGCCGATGTCGGCGGCGCGGATGCTCGGCGCGTCGTTGATCCCGTCTCCCGTCATCGCGACGACGTCGCCCGATTTTTGCAGACGCTTTACGATCAGAGATTTATGCTTGGGGCTGACGCGCGCGAAAACGCGGCATTGCGGGATCTTTTCGTCCAGTTCGGCGTCCGTCATCCCGTCGAGTTCGGCGCCCGTCACCGCTTCGCTCTCCTTTGAGGCGATGCCCAGGCGGGATGCGATCGCAAACGCCGTGTCCCTGTGGTCGCCCGTGATCATGACGGGCGTAATACCCGCCCGCACGCACTCGGAGACCGCTTCTTTCACCCCGCGTTTGGGCGGGTCGATCATGCCGCACAGTCCCAAAAACACCAGCCCGTTTTCCGCCTCTTTGTTTCCTTCGTTATACGCGAACCCGAGAACGCGCAGCGCCTTTCCCGCCAGGGAACGGTTTTCCGCCAGGATCTCTTCCCTGTCCTTCTCCGTCAGAGCCCGCGCGCCGCCGTCCGCACAGATGCGGTCGCAGCGGGAAAGCAGGATATCCGCGCCGCCCTTGACGAGCCACGCCTCGCCCCGCCCCGTGCGCGCAAGGACGGACATCATTTTGCGTTCGGAAGTGAAAGGATTGACCTTTAAAACCGTATAAGGCTTTTCGAACCGCTCCTTTTCCGCGTAGCGGACGAGCGCGACTTCGGTCGGGTCGCCGATCGGCGCGCCGTTTTTGCCTTTGACCGTGTTGCAGGCGCGCATGCAGTACAGCATGCGCTCGGCAGCATCCGCGCCGCCGAAGACGCACACCTCTTCGACCGTCATGCGGTTTTCGGTGAGCGTGCCCGTTTTGTCGCTGCAAACGCGGGTACAGCCGCCCAGCGTTTCCACGGCGTGCAGTTTGCGTATGACGGCGCGCTCGCGGCTCATCTTCTGCACGCCCATCGCCATGATAATGGTGACCACGGCGGGCATGCCCTCGGGGATCGCCGCGACGGCGATCGCGACCGAAGCCATAAAATTGCCGATCAGCGTGCTGTCTTTGAAAAAGATGCCGAACACGAATATGACCGCCGCGACCGTGATGACGGCCGCCGAAATGATCTTGCCGAGTTTCGCGAGGATCTTTTCGAGCGGCGTCGGGGCGGCGTCCGTCACTTCCAGAAGTTCCGCGATCTTGCCGATCTCCGTATCCTGCCCCGTATGCACGACGACCGCCTTCGCCTGTCCGCTGACCACAAAGGTCGAGGAGTGCAGCATGTTTTTCCTGTCGCCCACGCCCGAACCTGCCGCGCAGACCGCCGCCGTTTTGGAAACGCTTTTCGATTCCCCCGTAAGCGCCGATTCGTCGCAGCGCAGCTGCTCGCAATCCAATATGCGGCAGTCGGCGGGGATCCTGTCGCCTTCTTCGAGATAAATGATATCGCCGGGCACGAGCAGATCGCTTTCCACAAGCATATCCTTGCCGCCGCGCACGCACTTCGTTCTGCCGACGGAAAGGCGGCGCAGTTTTTCGATGGCGTTGTCAGCGCGGTACTGCTGAACAAACCCGACAAACGTGTTCAGCAGAATGATGAAGAGCAGGATGCCCGTATCCACCAGTTCATGCTTGTCGCCCGTGGCAAACGCGGTGACCGCCGTGATCGCCGCCGCACAGATGAGCAGGATCGTCATAAAATCGGTGAACTGCGCCAAAAAGAGGCGCAAAGGGCCTTTCTTTTTTTTGCGGCGCAACTCGTTCCTGCCGTATGTTTTCAAGCGCTTTTCTGCCTCTTCCGCGGAAAGCCCGCATTCGTTCGTTTGGAGCGCGGAAAGAGATTCTTCCGCCGACAACGTATAATGATCGCGCATAATGACCTCTGCCTGAAACTGATAACTATTGTATTCCGAGTGCGGCGCGATTATGAAGCGCCGCAAAAGTAAAAAAATTTATTATCGTTTTACGGCAAAAATAATTGACAAACATCGCGCAAAAATGGTATTATAAATAACGCTGATGACGCACGGCGGAAACGCGTTTCAGGAACAGAAAAACGGGAGCGTAGCTCAGTTGGTTAGAGCGCATGCTTGACATGCATGAGGTCATAGGTTCGAGCCCTACCGTTCCCACCATCAAAAAGCACGCACACTTGAAAGTGTGCGTGCTTTTTTTCGCCGAAACTTTTTTGTCAGTTTCCGCATTCGATCGAAATTTCGTTGAATACGCGCAAAAGTTCGTCCACGTCGATATTCTTTTTATCCTCCCCCGCTTTATCCAGCACGACGTGCCCTTTATCGAACATGCAGATGCGCGTGCCGTATTCCACCGCAAAGCGGAGATTGTGGGTGACCATGAGGGTCGTGATCTTCTTTTCCCGCACGATCTTATCCGTCAGGCGCATCGTCTCTTCCGCCGTTTTCGGGTCGAGCGCGGCGGTATGCTCGTCCAAAAGGAGAAGGTCGATCGGCGTCATCGTTGCGACGACGAGGGTCAGAAGCTGCCTTTGCCCGCCCGAAAGCGCGCCGACGGGCACGTTCAGCCGATCTTCCAGCCCCAGGCCCAAAGGGCGCAAAAGTTCGCGGTAATCGTCCAGCCGCTTTTTTCCGAGCCCCGCCGAAAGCCCGTAGCGCCTGCCCTTGTTTTCGGCGAGCGCGAGGTTTTCCGCGATCGTCATGTGATTCGCCATGCCGCCGGAAGGATCCTGAAACACGCGGCCGATCCTGCGGGCGCGGATAAATTCCTTTTTACCCGTAATATTTTCCCCTTCCAGAAAGACGCCGCCGCCGTCGGGAGAGACCGCTCCGCTGATCAGGTTGAGAAGAGTCGTTTTGCCCGAACCGTTCGAGCCGACGATCGAAACGAACTCGCCCTTTTTCACAGAAAAATCGAAACCGTCAAACAGGACTGTTTCGTCGACCGTCCCTTTATTGAATACCTTTCTGATATTTTTGAGTTCTAACATGCCGCTCTCCTATTGCTTGGACTCCAAATCAGCCGCGCCGTCATCCGCAATGCCGCTCCCCGGTTGGCTTTCCGCCGCGTCGGCGGCATTTCCGTCCGGCGGGGCTTTGCCGGAAGGCTTCCCCTTCCTGCCGAACAGTTTTCTGACAGATCTTCCGATCAGACCGCTGTCGAATACGAGAACGAGGACGAACAGTACCGCGACGATCAGCTGCGTGTAATCGCTGCCGAGAATGAGCATCGCGACGGTGAGAATGGCGTAATAGATCACCGCGCCGATGACGACGCCCGTCGTGTCCTTCATGATGCGGATATGCTTTGCGATGACGCAGCCGATGATGACGCACGCGAGCGCGATGACGACCGTACCCGTGCCCATGCTCGAATTGAAAACGGTGTTGTATTGGCAGTAAAGGCTGCCCGCAAGCGCGACGAGCCCGTTCGCGAGAGAAAGGCCGAGCATCTTGTAGTTGTCGATATTCTTTCCGAGCTGGGTGACCATCTGCGGATTGTCGCCCGTGGCGCGGAGCAAAAAGCCCGACTTTGTTTTCAGATACAGATCCAGGACGATCTTACAGACCGCCAAGAGAACGAGCGTCAGCCCCACCTGTACGAAATTGGAAGCCAGCCTCGAAAAACCGTCCACGAACGAGTTGTGCAGCATAGTCGTTTCCTGGGAAAAGGATACCATCGGCCCGCCCGCGATGAGGTAATTGACGGACAGGAGCGCCGTCATCGTGATGATGCCCGAAAGCAAGCCGTTAATTTTGAGTTTAACGTGCAAAAGCCCCGTCACGAACCCCGCCGCGCAGCCCGCAACAAACGATACGATCATGGCGACCGGCCAAGGGCAGCCCGCCGTGACCAGCACGGCGAATACGACGCCGCCCAACGGGAACGTGCCGTCCACCGACAAATCGGGGAAATCGAGTATTTTATAGGTGATATAAACGCCCAGCGCCACGACCGCGTAAATGAAGCCCATTTCGAGCACTGTGCCCGCCTGATTGAAAAAAAACATCCTTCGTCCTTCTTATTGAAATCTTTTTTGCGTGCGCAATCCGCCCGCGCGCCGTTTTTTAATCTGCCGCCGTCACATTGTTCGCGTCCGAATAATCTGCGGGGAGCGTCAAATAAAACTTTTCCAAAACATCTCCGTTATAATCTACGCTGTAACCGTCGTTGAGATAAAGATAATCGATGTCGTCCGCGCTCTTGCCGCCGAGGATTTCGGCGATCATGTACCCCGTCTGTCTGCCGAGTTCGACGTAATCGAGCGAACAGCTTGCAAGGCAGCCCTTTTCCACCTGTTCGATCTCGCTGCCGAATACGGGGATGTTTGCCGCGTTTGCCTTGTCGAGAAGGGTCCCCAGGTTCTGCACGACGTTGTTGTCCGTAAGGTTGTTGAAGCAGTCGACCCCCTGCCCGATCAGGTTTTCGATCGCCGTCGGGATCTCGTTGGCGGCGTTTACGCCGAGGGCCACGATCTCCACGTTCTTTTCCGATTCCAGCGCTTCGAATTCCGCGACCTGCGAAACCGAATTTGCTTCCGTCTTCGTATACAGGATCCCGATGCGCACCGTTTCGTCTCCCTTGTTCAGGAAGGCTTTGATGAGGTCGATCTGACCCTCAACGGGGAGTTTGTCGGAAGAGCCCGTCACGTTTTCGAACTCGCTGAAATCGGCGCTTTCCGCCGTGGGATCGGATACGGCGGTAAAGACGACGGGCACGTCGCCGCGCGCGGCGTTCGCAAGAGCGTATGCCGAAGGCGTAGCGATGCCGACCGCGACGTCGGGCATCATATTGATGAGCGTGTTTGCATAAGTCGTATTGTTGCTGTCGTTGCCTTTCGCGTTATAAAAGGTGTACGATACCTCGTCCTCGCCGTAACCGCGCTTGGCAAGCCCTTCCCGCAATCCCTGATAGCAATTGTCGAGCGAGCCGTGTTCCGCATATTGGAGGACTGCGATCGTGATCTTATCTTCGCCGCAGCCGGAAAAGCCGACCGAAAAAAGACAGAGCGTGAGCGCCGCAACGACGACGGCAAAAAACTTTTTCATTTTGGTGTACCTCGTATAAAATTTTTGCGCATATCGCTTTCCGAAAAACTCATGCTTTTTTCCGCCCGAAGGACGGAAAAAGGAGCGCGCTCCTTTTTTTCGGAAAACAAAAAACACGGTATATCCGTATGGGACGAATATACCGTGTTGCCACCCAAATTCACAGCGCAGAAAAGCGCCGCCTCTTTCTGAATACGTCTTTGCAAAGAGCAAAGATTATATCCCCTTCCTGTAACGCGAAAGCCGCGTCGTCCGCTACCCTTGCAAAGCAAGCTCGAAGACGCCCTCTGCAGTCCATTCACTTAAACGCGGCTGCTTTTTTACACCTGCCAAAAGCTCTCTGAAAGCCGAACCTTTTAAGCTACTCTTCTGCCTCAACGGTTTGAACTATTTTCCGATACTATACCACGATGACGCGGGTTTGTCAAACATTTCGGCTCAATTATCAAAAAATTTTTTGAAAAGAGCGGCGGTATGTTACCGCCGCCTTTTTCAAGCCTGTTCGAACTGGTCTTTGCCTACGCCGCAGAGGGGGCAGGTAAAATCTTCGGGGATGTCCTCCCATTTCGTGCCGGGCGCGATGCCGTTATCGGGATCGCCCGTCGCTTCGTCGTACTCGTAGCCGCAAACGCTGCAGATATACTTTGCCATAGATGCCTCTCCTTTTTTGATTTATATTACTATTATAT
>ERZ1090864.1326-NODE-1330-length-11672-cov-22.787811_pt1 | contig 11672 bp, 13 predicted proteins | sample MGYA00478479_ERZ1090864 | MGnify/ENA primary metagenome ERZ1090864 (study PRJEB33644, sample SAMEA5815743) | chicken gut metagenome | biome: Chicken; feature: Gastrointestinal Tract; material: Caecum | place: Ireland | collected 2019-01-01 | study: A study of... | reverse complement strand
CCGGTGCCATAGAGCTGCCCGTTCGCCATGGTGATCCAGGCAGACCCGTTGCCGGTACTGATTCCGGAAGTGGACACATAAACGCCGCTGGTGGCAGATGTCAGGCTGGTCTTTCCTTTGTAAAAGGCCGTGCTGTTCAGTGTAAATCCTGCAATCGTACCGGCAGAAGCCGTCAGTGTCCCGGAGATCTTTGCGCCGTAGGCAGTCAGCACCCCGGACTGGATATTGACATATTTTGTACTGGAAGCATACTGGCGGATTCCGTTTGTGCCGATATAAGTCCCCGCCACCGTAGACGTCATGGAAGTGGTCTTGTTATACAGCGAGGCCGTCCCGATCGTCCAGCCGCCTATGGTAGCCCCGAAAGCCCGCAGATCTGTCACGTTGACCGCATCCGCATCAATCGTTCCTGTTATGATGTGGTTCCCGTCAATCACAGTCGTATTGGCGGGCTTAAAAATCCCCGGTGACTGGCTGGCCGACTCCACTTCCTCGATCATGATGGCGTCAAACCACATGGTCACCCCGCTGCCGCCGCTATTCTGAACCCGGATGGAAACATAGGGATAACTGCTGGTCACCGTAAAAGAGCGTACCAGACGCACCCAGGACGTCCCCACAACCTTCGATACAGAAGTCAGGGAACTGTTCGTGGCATTGACCGCCGTATGCTTGGAAACATATAAATATGCCGTTACATTCGCTCTGTCCGCTTTCACATAACAGCTTGCCAGATAGGTTTTCCCGGCCTGCACCGGGATGCACCCGTAATGGTTCGTGGAATGTCCCAGATATACATATGCACCGGAACCTGTAGCCCTGATCTGGAGAGCCTGCTGCCCGTAATAGACATGCCCGGCGTCACTGGCCAGTGAAACGGCTGCATAGGTGGATTTGGAATAATACAGGATATCCTCCGTGATATTGTCAAAGGTATCGTAACCCCGGTTATACAGGTTCCCGCCTGTCCCGATCGTCAGCTTGTCTGCCGTGATAGTGCCGGTCTCGATATTTCCCCCAAAAATACTGGTCCTTCCGGAAGTGGAGAGGTCTGTCATCGTCACATACCCGGTCAGATCCAGTCTGGAGGCTTTGATCTTTACCGTTTCTGCGCTCATGTTGATGGAAGAGATCAGGTTTTCCACATCCACCTTCAGTTCGATGGAGGCTTCCAGTTCCCCGATGTCCGTATCATAATCAGAAGTCTTTACATAAGACGCAGACACGATCTGCAAGATGGAACTGGAAGTCTGGCTGATCTGCGACATGATCTCTGCTGCTTCCTGTTCAAAGTCTTTCTTAAGAAGGTAGCTCTCACTGACTGTCATTAGGATCTCTGCCGCAGTTTTGGTGATCTCCGAGCGGTACTCCTCCACCTTCGTCACCAGGCCGTTCACCTTTCCTGCCGTCTGCTTTTCTACTCCAAAAATATAGGAAATGTCCTCTTTGACACCGGATAATCCTGCATCGGACTCTCCCTTCAGCGTCTTCTGGGAGCGTCCCACCGTGATCGTGGAATTCTGTGGCTGTGCCAGTCTGATATTCATGGCCGAGACCTGCATATAGGCATCCAGGCCGTGGGGCTCCGATACTACCCGGATGGAGTCCCCCAGCTTGATCTTCTCCACGTCCACATCCAGGAGATGCAGGTCAATGGCGTTCAGCGTAATGGTGGACAGGATCTTGGCGGATTCTTCCAGATCCCGGTATCCGGCACTGAGAAGATAACTCTCTTCCGTGATATCTTCATGGATCACAACTTTCACAATCCGCCCGTAAAGGGCCACGGCTTCCTCATCCTCCAGATAATCCCTGCCACCATTCACCCCCGCAATCGTCAGCCGCTCTTCGGAGTCTGTCCCCTGGTAATCCTCATCCACCTCGGACATCCTCGCACCCAGAGGGATCACCACGGTAGCTACGTCTTCTCCCTTGATCTGATGCGTCAGGTCAAGCAGGTTCTCCCCAAAACGGATCTCCTGTGTGCAGATATCCGGATAGTCCTTCAGCCAGTCGATGTAAGTTGTACTTCCTGCATGGCGGGTTCTGACATATCCCCCGCAGCTTCCCCCAAAACATTTATTCTTGACGGTCTCCCAGGAGGTTTCATAGGTGCCGGAACTGTAATAAAGCTCGTCATTCCCATCCGTAACGGTCACTTCCCCCACCGTGAATTGTTTCCATTCATCCACATCGGCATTATGCCGCTCTATGATACTGGCAAACCATTCCTTCGGGGAAAGCCCGTCACACACATAACTGCGCTGGTTGGAATCATTCAGGTACCCCAGCTCCCCTTCCACGGAAACCTGTCTGACATTATGGAAATCCTTTTCATCGTTCAGCACCCGGCCGGAGAACACCCACTCCCCGTCCTGGTAAAGGGTGATGACGGATTTCAGTTTCCGGATCCTGTCATAGGACGGATGCCCCGGCGGCAGGGAGAACGACAGGGTGCCGGAAGTGTTGACTGCCAGCTCCAGTGTGGGATCCCCCACCAGGTACTCCTTCTGCCTTGGGTCATACAATAGTTCCCCATCGCAATAAATCAGATACATTACAGACACCCCTTTCGGTAGCGGAAGGTCACTGACGCATCCCCAAAGATATACAGCTGTGTATCGCCTTCCTTCAGGATACAGTCTGCGATCTTCTGTTCCCCTTCTTCCAGCCGGATGATGGAGGAGCCATAAACCATGCTGCAGGCCTTAGATGCGGTGATCACAGGGACTACCCACATCCGGTCATTCGTCAGAACATACTGCCGTTCCGCATCCCCTGTAAAGGTCACGCTCGTTTCCTGGATTTCATAGCGGTAAGGCTCACAGTCCACCGAAAGGTTCACCTGGCCTGCGGTCCGGGACCTTGCCGAGCTTTCCACCGTCACCCTGCCATAAAAGTAGTGGGACGGTTCCTCATCCAGGATGACCTGGACGGCTTTCCCGTGAAGGGAATTATAGATCCGGCTTTCGATCTGCGGCCACAGGGAAGGGCTGGTCTTCATGACCAGTTCAAAGGTCAGCGTCCGGTTGGAATAGGTCACATCTCCGGTCAGCGCTTCCGTGAGGTCAATATGTCCGTTCCCGCCCGGCACTTCCACGTAATTGGTGTTCGGGGTTGGAGAACCCACGATTTCAGAATTCTGGATCACCGCATGGAAATCCCTCCAGGTATGGAAGCCGCCTATGGTAGCGGCACGGTAAATACATTTCCCCATCACCGGTTCCCCCTTTCTCCCCGTATACTGTAAGCAGCAAGCCCGGCATCCACCGCCGGAAGGATCCTCCCAACCAGGGTGCCGTCATCCAGGTAGATCCCCTTCCCGGAGTTTTCTGCGATAATAGCCAGATATTTTTCCATCCCGGACATATCCAGCCTCTGATCCAGCATGGCCGAAAGCTGGCTGTAAAAGCCCTTTAACGGCAGGATCGCTTCCCGGCCGGCCTCCCCTCCTGCCATCAGGCTGCTGCCGTTCATGCCAAAGACGGTCGGCTTCGTCATGATACCGCCTTCCTTATACCAGTCAATCGAAAGATGGGGTACACTGGGCGGGACCAGGGACAGCTTTCCGGTAATCCTGAAATGCGGCAGCTTGATCTTTGGCAGTTCCAGCTTTATCCCGGAGAAAAAGCCGCTGATCTTATCCACGATCCCCTTGATCGTATTCTTCGCCGCCTCTATGGGTGCCGTGATTGCATTCTTGATCCCGTTCCAGACCGTTGTGGCTGTGTTTTTAATCCCGTTGAACACGTTAGATACCGTATTCTTTACGGCATTGAAAACACTGGAAACCTTGCTCTTGATCCCATCTACCACCGTGGAGATCACCGATTTAATTCCGTTCCACACCGTAGAAGCCACCGACTTGATGGCATTAAAAACAGAGGTCACGGTATTTTTGATGGCGTTCACCACCGCCGACACCTTGCTGCTGATGGCGTTCCAGATGGAACTGATCACGTTCTGGATCGCCCCCATAATGCTGGAGATCACACCAGAGATGGCCAACAGCACGGAACTGACCGTATCCTTGATCCCATTCCAGACAGAAGTGACGATGTCTTTGCAGTTCTCCCAGATAAACCGGAACGGCAGCGTGATGATGTCCACGGCCCCTTGGATAATGGAACCGAGCAGCATCACAGCCGTCTGCACCACGTTGCAGATGCCGTTCCAGACATTCTGCAGGTGTGTCCAGAGGTTGGAGAACCACGTTTTCACACTCTCGATCATGGTGCCGATCCCGGTGCAGATGGTATTCCACAGGTTTCCAAACCACTCGGTGATCGCACCCCAGTTCTGAATGATTGCGATGATCCCGGCAATGGCTGCCGCTACCGCTGCAATCACGGCGATAATCGGCAGAAGGGAAATATTCAATGCCCCAACGGATACCGCCAAAGCCGCAATGACCGGAGTCAGCACCGTAAAGGCTGCCAGCAGTGCGCCTAAGATGATGATAAAGTTCTGCACTGGCCCCGGCAGCTGCGCAAACCATCCGCTCACCGTCTGGATCACGCTGACCAGCGGCGGCAGGATCGTATTGGCAATCTCCGCCAGCTTCTCTCCAAGAGGCACCAGCGACTGCTGCAGTTTCCGGGTATTGGACTCCATCTCCTGCATGGGCGTGGTCGTGGCATCGAACAGCCCCTGTGCGGAACCTTTCACGCTGTCATAAGTACTTCCCACCGAAGTCAGGGATGTGATAAATTTCAGGTTCCCATCTTCGGCCATGGTGCCAAAGGCCAGCGCCGCAAGGTTTAAGGCTTCCTGCTGGTTCGTACACCCGGCGATATCTGCTACGATAGAGTCAATGACCTGCTTCTGGGTTGCGCCGCCATTCTGCCACGATGTGAACAACTCCTGTGTTTTCGTGGAGAACATCCCGATAGACTCCCCGATGGTGCCGTCCACCAGACGGGTGGTGACCTCGTTGATGGCATCGTTCACCTTGTCGAGGTTATACGCACCATTCTTCAGGCCATTGTCCAGAAGCTGGAAATACTCAGAAGCAGAATACCCAGCCTGCGCAAACTTCCCGGCATACTCGGAGAGGTTATCGCCCAGTTCATTGGTCTTATCCAGACCGTTCTGGGTACCCACCACGATGTAGTCCATCGCTTCCTGTGCCGTCAGGCCATACTGCTGCATGAGGGAATTGGCACCCCGGAGGGTTTCATTCATATCAATTCCATACAGTTCTTCCAGTGTGATCGCCTGCTGAGTCAGGTTAGTCAGATCGGTTTCGCTCAAATCGCCAAGGTTCTTTTTGACCATCAACACTGCATTGGCCACGGCGTCCATGCTTTCCCCGACACCAGAGGAGTACACGTTTTTAATGACATTTGCAGACTGCTCCGCTGCCTGTCCCGTCTCGCCAAAGTAGGCATTCACCTTGGTTACGGCATTCTCGGTATCCGTATAGGCATCAAGCGCCTTATCCCCGATCTCCTGGATCTTATCGCCCACGGCGGACAGCTGATCCGCCGCCTGCATCAAAGCAGCGCCCTTGGTATTTTCCGCAATCTGGCCCACATCGTCCGCTGTATTTTCCGCAGCGTCCCCGGCCTCTCTTAGCTGCTGGATCAGGTTCTGGATGGCCTGCCCGTCATCCACGGTATCCAGGGCATCCGTCAGCTTCCGGATATCGGCTTTGCCGCCTGTGGCTGACTTTCCGATCTTCTCAAGGGCCGTCCGCAGCTGGTCAGAACTGGCCGTCCCGTTTTTAATCGCCGAAGTCAGCCTGCTGCCAAGGACATCCGCATAATCGTCCACCTCTGTTCCAGTAGCGGCAAACAGCTTTTCCAGCCGTGCCGTGTTCTGGGAAAGGGCGTCCTGCTCCGTCTGCAAATCGGAAAGGTCAGCCTGATATTTATTCAGCTTTCCACGGGTTTCCTCAATCTCCCTCTGGAACGCCTGATACTTATCGGCCCCGATATCCCCACGGGCAAAGGCTGCGGCCACCTGCTCCTGTGCGGCTTCCAGCGCCGACAGCTTTTCTTCCGTCTGGCTCACGGCCTGCGCCAGCAGTTCCTGTTTCTGCGCCACCAGCACCGTATTGGAAGGATCGAGTTTTAGCAGACGGTTCACATCATTTAAGGCAGACTGCGTTTTCGTAATGGAAGAATTGACGCTCTTCAATGCTTTGTCAAGGCCAGTGGTATCACCGCCAATCTCCACCGTAATACCTTTGATACGATTTGCCACTTTCCCTCACCTCCAAAACGGCAAAAAATCGAACGATTTTATTGCTAAATCCGTTCGATTTGAGTATAATAATATTGAAACCACACATCCCTCAATCATAAGGAGGTGCGATCTATGTCAATCACTGCTACAGAATTAAAATTAAATCTCGGCAAGTATTTAAAACTTGCAGAACACGAGGATGTTTTCATCACACGGAATGGCAAAGTCGTAGCGAAACTTTCTAACCCTAATGCCGACCGTGTGGAAATGGCAAAATCACTCCTTGGCGTCATTCCTTCCGATATTACAGTAGAAGAGGCACAGGAAGAAAGGATATCTAAAATATGAAAGTCTTGATTGATACCTGTGTTGTTGTGGATATCCTCCAGAAACGAGAACCGTTCTATCAGGCGGCTATGGAAATCCTTCTTTCTGTATCCAACCGGAAATGTACTGGTATTTTAACTGCAAAATCCATTACCGATATCTATTACATCCTGCGGCGAAGCATCCACAGTGAAGAAGAAGTTCGAAAATTAGTCCGTATCCTCTTTACCCTATTCGATGTAAAGGATACTTTTTCTACGGACTGTGAACTTGCTTTGAACTCTCCCATGAAGGACTACGAAGATGCCATTATGGTACAGACTGCTTCCCGTATCGGTGCAGACTGCATCGTGACCAGAAATTTAAAGGATTACAGGTTGGCGTCTCTTCCTGTTTTTTCACCAGAGCAGTTTTTATCGGAACTTGCAAGAGAGGAAAACACCGAAGAATAAAATCACTTGGCGAAAAAGCCCAGGCTCCGTAAAATACAGGGACTGGGCTTAAAATTTATCAAAGTCCTCCTGAGTGGCAAGCCGCTTATATTTCACGCCGTCATTGGATCTTTCCGTCCACATATCCAGAACCAGCCCAATCGTGAGCAGATCCAGATCCCGGATAGAAATCCCCAGTTCCACACTCCGCAGAAGGAACAGCGGCGTGGTCATTTCCCGCTCACTTCTGCCAATCTTTTTTTTGACGTCACATCCGTCACAAGGTTCTCACCCCACAGTTCCAGAATCTGCGGCAGCACCTCATAAATGGAGAACATATCGAACTGGTCCAGCCAGTCCTCTATGCTTGCCGGAATGCTGTTGTCCGCATGGTAGGCCATCACATAGGCCACGTTCTCAAAGATCTCCAGATCCTCGATCTGCAGTTCCCCGCCATTTTCTGTCTTTCCCTTATAGGATTTCTCCAGCCTGGACAGATCCTTAAAAATATCCCGCTTGAATTTCGCCCGGTACAGGCGGGGGATCGTAGCAGAGGAACGGAACGGCACCATCTTCCCACTGATTTCTATTTCACGTTTGATCACAGTTGCTCCTCCTCTTCCTCTGTTACAGTCGGTATATACACCGTCTTATACCAGTTATCATAGGTTGTCTGATCTGTCGTATCGCCTGTACGGGCTTTTACCATACCATCAGAACGTGGATCTGCTGTCAGGGACAGCGTCTCTGTACCCGGTTCAATCGTATCTTCTTTCGTTTCCGACTCGATAGACGGACGGGAGGCGGAGCAGTTATACAGCACATGACGGATAGCGTTCACATCCCCGTCAAATTCAAAAAGAAGGGCAAACTTCACGCTTTCCGCAACATCACTCTTTTCTATCAGTACTCCCTTATCATCCTTTTTCTCCTGCAGGATCTCCGTGCGGAACCACTCCGGGATCAGGGCGATCTCCAGATCCCCGCTGTAACCGTTGTTGGTCACAGACCGGAAGTAGACAATTCCATCCGCATAAAAAGGGCTGGACTCTCCTTCCGCATCCAGGCTGATACTCACCGCACCCGGGATCGCCTGGGGCGTAGCATAAGCAAACAATGGAGCGCCCCCATCATCTGTTGTTTCCGTCAGCTTTGCCGCATGGACATTTTTCAGGTTATACTTGACCTTGTTTCCCATAAAAATCAAACCTCCATTTCAAACGAGTAGAGGACTTCATAGAGTTTTTCGCTCTCGATCCAGACCTCTGTCTTGTCATAAAAAATACCGTGCGTATCCAGCACGGCTTCCAGTTTCTGTTCCACGGACAGATCCTTGCTGTCCGTGTACAGTTCGATATTCACACTGCTGACCTTCAGGTAAACCTTCCCGTCTGCGGAGAAGTTGTTGCTCTGTGGCAGAAGGCAGCAGATAAAGGGAGGATCGGGGGATTCCCCTTCCGCAAAGTGGTCATAAGCAAATGGGATGCCCGTTCCCTCTAAAAGTCTTATCAAATCATCCATTCATCAGGCTCCTCTCTATCTCACGCTCCAGCTGTTCGATACCGGCTTCTTCCGCAGCAGCAATATGGGGCCTTGCGGCCACCCGGCCGCCGCTCCGCTTCGCATGGCCATACTCCAGCAGGTGGGCAAGCTGATACCGGTTCCGGGAATGCACGGTTACCTGCAGGGCGTTGGGACTTTCCTTTGTGGTCTTCACCGCCCAGCTTTTCGCATAGTCCCCGGTATCCCTTGGTGCGCTGGCTTCAATATCCTTCCGGACGGTTGCCGCCGCTTTCTTTACCGCAGATTTCATATCGTCCGCAATCAGATCCGCATATTCTTCCAATTCCTCCATCACTGCCGCAGAAAGCTGGTTAATGGAAATTTTTCTTCCCATCCTACCGCCTCACTTTCTGGCATTTGAACTTTACAGATTTTTTCTTAAAATTCATGTGATCAATGCCAAGAATGTTATACAGAACACCTTCATATTTGATACGGTATTCTGTATTTGTCATAGCAGCAACCTTCCGGCACCAGCGTACGGTAAAGTCGATCTTGCTGTCATCCACCACCATCCCGGCGTCTGTATTTTCGCTGGGGGACTCGCCACTTACCGTTGCATAGCAGGAGTAGACATCCGTCCATTCATTGCGGTGGTTTCCGATCTCATCCACAACCACCGAATTTTTCTGAAAGGTGATCCGGACATTCAAAAGCGCGACTTCCATCAGAAGCCCTCCTTCCGACTGCCAAAGAGCAGAGCGCGGAGCGTCAGGTTCAGGGCATGATGGTCCGCCTCTTCCCGGTGTTCATATAGATATGCCGCTGCGTACATCACGGCGATCTTCCCATTTTCCGCTTTCTCCAGTTCCGCATCCTCCTCCGTGCGCAGAATATCCTTGCACTGTTTCTCCGATGCGGCGATCAGATAGGAGATCAACTGGTCATCATCTTCATAATCAACCCGGAGATACTGTTTCATCTCTTCCAGCGTTACCACCATCATCCTCACCTCCAACAGGGAGGAAGGGCATGGCCGCTATCCTCACGCCCTTCCATAGTTATCTGTATCCTTAACCCGCAGATCCGGCTTTCTGTACCAGCACCTTAACAGCCTCCGGCAGGATCATCTTGCCGTCCACTCTCTGGGAGCCAAGGAAACCGACCTGTCCGTTTGCTGCGTACAGTTCGTTCAGGCGTTTAAAGGAACGCCCCTGGCGGTCTGCGATCCAGTAATAAGAGAAATCGCCAAAAGCGATGGTCTTCGCCCCGGCTGCGATGGCAGGCATATAGGCAGAAGTTTTCACCGGCCGGCCAAGGATCGTGTCCGGCGTACCAGCTACCAAGGACGGCTGCCACAGGTACTGGCCGTTGTTATCCTTCAGCTTACGGATGGCTTTGATGGTGGAGTCGTTCAAAACCCATATCGCATTTTTACGGTACGGAGATTTCAGAGAGTAGAACAGATCCATCAGTTCATCCGCTGTTACGGCAGTCGCAGATGCAGCTGTCACACCGGTTTCCGCACCGCCAGAAGCGGCAAGGATGCCCAGAGGTTTTCCGGTACCGTCCCCGTTAAAGAAGGCTTCCTCCTCTTTGGCCCCGATCCTTCTCGCAAACTCCCTGGCAATATAGGACTCCAGGTCAAAGACGCTGTCGTTTAACAGTTCCTCGGAAACCTTAATCATCGTCCCCAGCTTGTACGCCCCGATAGATACCTGGCCGAAGGAGTCGTCGCTCTCGGTATAGGCGCCTTCCTCATCGATCCAGGAGGCAGTTCCCTTGGACGCCACCACCGGGATCTTCCGGTCGCCGCTGGAGGTCTGGATTACCTTGGCAAGCTGACGGAATACATTCTCTTCCTCCAGGGCTTCCACCAAAGTACGCTCGTACTCATCCGGCACCAGATAGCCTCCCTCGGAATCCGTGCCAATCTGCAGGGCATTTACCACAGAGGGCATCGGTGCTTTGGATCGCATCATGTTCCAGAAGTTCTGGCGGTACTCATCGGCAGCGCGGCCGGTCTTAGCCTCCTCCTTGCCGTTCATGGGCTTGCCCGTCAGGGGCTTGTTTACCGGGCGGTTCAGTTCCGCTTCCAGCGCCTCCTGGCGTTCCAGACGGGCGATCTCCTTGCCCAGGTCGGTGATCTCCTGCTCCATGCGGGTATAGGCGGCGTCATCCTCGGCGGACAGGACGCCTTTCTCGTTTCTGTGGGAATCCAGGAACGCCTTGGCGGCTTCCCAGGCTTTGGCGCGCTTCTCGCGTAGTTCAAGAATCGTCATTGTGGTATCCTCCTTAATGTTTCAAAAGATTGAGCCGCTCGTAGAGACTGTCTACGGAGCGGCCCTTGGGTTTGGAATCTTCAATTTTCTTAGGGTTGGTCCTGCACTTGGCTGCAATCTTATCCATGAGAGAGTTGACCACAGCGGCTTTGGAATACAGCATGGACACCGCAGGCGGCTCCATGTCCTCCGGTACATCGGAGCGTTTGAGAATATCATCGGCAAAGCCAAGCTCCACCGCCTTGTTTGCGTCCATCCAGGTTTCCGCGTCCATCAGATGGGAGAGCTTTGTGCGGGACAGCCCGGTCTTGATTTCATAGGCGTTGATAATGGAATCCTTGACGCTCCCAAGCATCTCGATGGCTTTCTGCATTTCCGCAGTATCGCCCATCGCCACCGTCATCGGGTTATGGATCATCATCATGGATACCGGAGACGCCAGCACGCGGGTACCGGCCATAGCAATGACCGAGGCGGCACTGGCCGCAATCCCATCAATCTTCACAGTCACATCATGGGGATAATCCATCAGCATGTTATAGATCTGGGCAGCTGCCACGCAGTCCCCGCCCGGCGAGTTGATCCAGACCGTGATGTCTCCGCTGCCGCTCATCAGTTCTTCTTTAAATAGCTGCGGGGTCACATCATCATCAAACCAGCTTTCCTCGGCGATGGTGCCATTCAGGAACAGCGTCCTCGCTGCCGGAGCCGTTTCCGTCTCCGCCTGGTTCTTCCACTTCCAGAACTTCTTCATCGGGGTTTTCCTCCTTTCCCGTTTGTGTATCTGCAAAAGCCCCGGCGTTTCCCAGCGGGAGCATATTGCCATTGATCAGGTACAGATCTCCGCCTTCCTCGGCAGGGATGCGGTCCATGTTCTCCAGTTCACGGATGTCGTTGGCGCTCATCCAGCCGTTCTGCCTTGCCGTAGCGTAGCCGGTCA
>ERZ1090864.1323-NODE-1327-length-11676-cov-27.935376_pt1 | contig 11676 bp, 11 predicted proteins | sample MGYA00478479_ERZ1090864 | MGnify/ENA primary metagenome ERZ1090864 (study PRJEB33644, sample SAMEA5815743) | chicken gut metagenome | biome: Chicken; feature: Gastrointestinal Tract; material: Caecum | place: Ireland | collected 2019-01-01 | study: A study of... | reverse complement strand
CCCCCCCCCCCCGCCCCCCCCCCCCGCGGCCCCCTTTTGGCGCCTCCCCCCCGCCCCCCCCCTCACGCGCCCGGCGGGGCCCGGCCCGCCCGCCCGCGGCCGCAAGATGTTCCGCGTTCTGCGCCCGTGTCCCTTCCGGACGGGTCAACGCACAACAAAACGCAAGAAAAAACCCGACCTGCGTCGGGTTTTCATATCTTTACTCCTCTTCCTCTTCTTCGGGAAGCTCGACGTTGTGCCAGACGGTCTGCACGTCGTCGTTTTCCTCGAGCTTGTCCAGCATCTTCTGGAACGTCTCGAGCTTGTCCTCGGGAAGGGTGATCTTGCTCTGCGGGATCATGGAGAGTTCCGCCGAGAGGAAGTTGAGTCCCTTTTCCTCCAGGAACTTACGCACTTCCGAGAAGGCAGGGACGGACGTGTAGATCTCGTAGACGTCCTCCTGCGTGACGACGTCATCCGCGCCCGCTTCGATGGCGTAGTCGGTGACGGTGTCCTCGTCGAGATCGGGCGTGCGCTCCACGACGATCAGTCCCTTGTTGTCGAACATATAGGAGACGCTGCCCGTCGTGCCGAGCGATCCGCCGTGCTTGGACATGATCGCGCGGATATCGCCCGCCGTGCGGTTGTTGTTGTCCGTCAGCGTGGAGATGATGACCGCGGCGCCGCCGACGCCGTATCCCTCGTAGGTGAGTTCCTTATAGTCCTTGTCCCCCAGCTCGCCCGCGGCGCGCTTGATGGAGCGCTCGATGTTGTCGTTGGGCATGTTCGCCGCCTTCGCCTTGGCGATGATGTCCGCGAGTTTGGAGTTGGTGGCAGGATTGGGGTTGCTGCGCGCCGCAACGGCGATCTCGCGCCCGAGTTTGGTGAAGATCCTGCCGCGGGCAGCGTCCGCCTTGCCCTTCTTTGCCTGAATATTGTGCCACTTGCTGTGACCTGACATATGATTACCTCCGTTGATATGTTCCCGCCCGTAAGGCGTACATCAGGATCCCCGCCGAGACCGCCGCGTTGAGGCTCTCCGTACGCGCATCCATCGGAATGCGCACGGTACTGTCTGCCCGCGCACGCACGGCCTGCGAGAGCCCGCGGCCCTCGCTACCTACGGCGAGACAGAACCGCGCGGGCGGGAGAAAGGAAAACACGTCTTCCCCGTCCATATCCGCCGCCAGCAACGGCACGTCGATGGCGGAGAGCACCTCTTCCCGCGTTCCCTGCATGATGCGGGCGAAGAACACGCCGCTCATGCTCGCACGCACGCTCTTGGGGGAAAAGGGATCGGCGCATTCGCAAAGGTAGACGTCTTCGTACCCCGCGGCGACCGCCGTACGCACGATCGCCCCCACGTTGGAGGGATCCTGCAATCCGTCCAAAAGAAGACAGCGCCCCTGCGGCGGACGGACTTCGCAGACGGGAAGCGCGACCTCCGCAAGGATCCCCTGCGGCGTCTTTTCGTCGGATACCGCGCCGAAGGCGTCCGCGCCGAGCACGGCCGCGGGCGGAAGATAGGTCTCCTCGGAATAGTCCTCGCGCACGACGACGCGCAGGATCTGCATCCCGCAGGCGACCGCCTCGCGCACCATCTTCCTGCCTTCGACGAGGAAACTTCCCCTCTCCCGCCTGCCCTTTTTCTCCTTCAGAGAGGCAAGCTCTTTGACGAGCGGGTTTTGCTTGGATAGGATGATCATGAATGTACGCGAAAAAAGCCTTTTTTCAAAGGCTTTCGTTCGTTCAGATAGCGGCTTTCGCCTTGTTGCAGATGTCCGCAAACGCAGCGGCATCCGTCACGGCGAGGTCTGCGAGCACCTTGCGGTTGAGCTCGATTCCGGCGACCTTCAGTCCGTGCATGAGCTTGGAATAGGACAGCCCGTTCTCACGCGCACCTGCGTTGATGCGGGCGATCCAAAGCGCACGCATGTCGCGCTTTCTGCGCTTTCTGCCGATGTAGGCATAGTTCAAAGACTTCATCACCGCTTCGCGCGCGATGCGATAGTTCTTGCTCTTGCAACCGAAATAGCCCTTTGCGAGCTTCAAGATCTTTCTGCGCTTCTTGACAGCATTGACGGCTCTTTTAATACGCATTGTCCGTACCTCCCGTTAGTCCTTGTAGGGGATCATCTTCTTCACGTTGTTCTCCTGCGCCGAGGAGATGAGCGTGTTCTTGCGAAGATTTCTCTTTCTCTTTCTGTTCTTGGTTTCCGCCTTGTGGTTCTTGCCGCCGTGCGGTCTCACGACCTTGCCCGTACCGGTGAGCCAGAAGCGCTTTTTGCTGCCGCTGTGCGATTTCTGTTTAGGCATACCTGTGTCCTCCGAATTTTCCTTGTTCTATGCGCAGCCGCCCGCCGGGCGGCATTGCCTGCTGTGTTCGCGCCCGCTTACTTTTTCGCAGGCCCCAGAATCATGATGAGGTTGCGCCCCTCCTGATTGACGGGCTTTTCGATGACGGCAACGTCCTTGAGCAGCTCATAGAAATTCATCATCACGTCCTTCCCGAGATGTGCGTGCGCCATCTGACGGCCGCGCAGGCGGATGGTCACCTTGACCTTGTTCCCCTCCTGCAGAAATTCGGTCGCCTTACGCGCCTTCACCTTCACATCCCCCACGTCGATCGTGACGGAGAGCTGTACTTCTTTGAGCTCGACCACCTTCTGATTGCGGCGGTTCTCCTTCTCCTTCTTCGCTTGCTCGAATTTGAACTTGCCCCAGTCCATGATCTTGCATACGGGCGGGACGGCATTGGGCGAGATCTTGACAAGATCAAGCCCCGCTTCCTCCGCAAGGTGCATCGCCTCGCGCGGGGACATGACGCCGAGCATCTCCCCCGTCTCCGAGATCACACGGATCTCACGGTCACGGATCTCACCGTTCATCTGATTCTGCGTCTTAATGGGTTTCACCTCAAAAAAAGAATCGGGCCGCACAGAAGTGCGACCCGCGGAAAAATCAGTAAGCGCCGTTGCGCTTATCGCCGAAATTTCATGGACCCGTTCCGCTTGTGCAGATACGGGGAGAAGGGCTCACCTCTGCTTGACTTTTCCTATTTTAACAGACGCAGCCCCTCTTTGTCAAGGATTTTTTATCGCATTTTTCCGAATTTTTTCAGAAGATGATCTTGTCTTCATCCTCTTTTTTGACGAGCGCGAAGAAGTCCGCCTTGTTCATCGAGCCGATGTCGCCTTCGCCGCGGCGGCGCACGGACACCGTACCCTCTTCCATCTCCTTGTCGCCCACGACCAGCTTATACGGCACCTTCTCCATCTCGGCGTCGAGGATCTTTCTGCCCAGCTTCTCCTTTCTCAGATCGGCCGATGCGCGCAGCCCCATGGCGTTCATCTCCGCGACGAGCTGCTCCGCATACGCGGCGGCACGGTCGGTGACGGGAAGCACCTTGACCTGCTCGGGCGCCAGCCAGACGGGGAACTTGCCCGCAAAGTGCTCGATGAGAATGCCGATGAAGCGTTCGATAGAGCCGAACACCACGCGGTGGATCATGATCGGGCGGTGCTTTTGTCCGTCCTCGCCCACGTACTCGATCTCAAAGCGCTGCGGGAGCTGGAAGTCCAGCTGAATGGTGCCGCACTGCCAGGTACGCTTGATGGAGTCCTCGAGGTGGAAGTCGATCTTCGGCCCGTAGAACGCGCCGTCGCCCTCGTTGACCGTGTAGTCGAGCTTGAGCTCGTCGAGCGCGGCCCGCAGAGCGTTGGTCGCCGCCTCCCAGTCCTCGTCGCTGCCCATGGAGTTCTCGGGACGGGTGGACAGTTCCACATAGTACTTGAATCCGAACAGCTTATAGACCTCGTCGATGATGCGCACGACGCCCTTGATCTCCTGCGTGATCTGGTCGGGCAGCATGAAGATGTGCGCATCGTCCTGCGTAAAGCAGCGCACGCGCATGAGTCCGTGGAGCTGTCCGCTCTTTTCGTGACGGTGCACGATGCCGAGCTCGCCCATGCGGATGGGGAAGTCCTTATAGCTGTGCGGCTGCGTCTTGTACACGAGCAGACCGCCGGGGCAGTTCATGGGTTTGATCGCGCAGTCCTCGCCGTCGATCTTGGTCGTGTACATATTTTCTTTGTAGTGATCCCAGTGTCCAGACGTCTCCCAGAGCGAACGATTGAGGATGATGGGCGTCTGCACTTCGACGTACCCCTCGCGGCGGTGGATCTGTCTCCAGTAATCGATGAGCGTGTTCTTGAGGATCATGCCGTTGGGCAGGAAGAACGGGAAGCCCTTCCCCTCGGGCAGAAGCGCAAAGATCTTCATCTCCTTGCCGAGCTTGATGTGGTCGCGCTTCTTCGCCTCTTCGAGCATCGTGAAGTACTCGTCCATCTCCTCTTTCTTGGCAAACGCCGTGCCGTAGATACGGGTGAGCATCTTCTTCTTTTCGTCGCCGCGCCAGTATGCGCCCGCAATGGAGACAAGCCGGAAGGCCTTGATTTTTCCCGTCGAAGGAAGGTGCGGGCCGCGGCAGAGATCGATGAACGCCCCCTGACGGTAGAAGGAGATCTCCTCGCCCTCGGGAAGGTCCTGAATGAGCTCCACCTTGTACTTCTCGTGATACTTGCTCATGAGCGCGATCGCATCTTCGCGCGGAAGCGTGAAGCGCTCGATGGGAAGATTGCTCTTGATGATCTTCTTCATCTCCGCCTCGATCTTGGCGAAATCCTCCATCGTGATGGGCGTCTTGAAGTCGACGTCATAATAGAACCCGTTCTCGATGACGGGGCCGATGGCGAGCTTGCAGGTGGGATAGATCGTCTTGAGCGCCTGCGCCAGGACGTGCGAACAGGTATGGCGGTAGACCTCCAGCCCCTCCTTGTCCTTGAGCGTGACGATCTCCAGCGTATCGCCTTCGGAAAGCGGGTGCGAAAGATCGCACAGCTCCCCGTTCACCTTTGCGGCGACGGCAGCGCGCGCAAGTCCGTCCGAGATCTTCTGCGCGGCGGCATATGCCGTTGCACCCGCCTCGAGTTCCAGCGCATCGCCGTTTTTCAGAGTAATTTGCATGATGTTCCTCCCGTAAATGCAGCCATTATGTCTGACATAGTACTGTGAAAGCGCGTAAAATATCAAAAAATGCGCCCTCAAACCCCCTCTTTCCGAGGAAATCTAAGGACGCAGACATTCCGCGCGGTTCCACCTTAATTGCCGATCCTTCCGGCCGCTCTTTTCTGAAATTGTGTAAAATCAGACGGTTTCGCCCTCCGCCCGCTTCTGCCGGCCTTACAGCCAAGGGGTCGGCTCTCTGGAAAAAGCGCGGCGGCGCTACTTGTTCCGAAGTTATGGCTATTGTACTATGCAAACGCCGTTTTGTCAAGAGAATATCGCGCGCTCCGCATAATATTTTTGCAGAAAATCGGCAAGCGGATCGGCGACGTCGCCCAGGCAGTAGATGAATCCCGCGTCCGAGAGCACGATCTCCGTTTCGGCGTCCTCCTCCCCGAGCAGACGGCTGCGCCGCAGACGGGAAAAATCGGGCCCGTACACCGCGCTGCCCTTGAGATAGATCTTATTGCTGCTCTCCTCTGCCAGGAACGTGCAGAACTTTTTGAGATCCTTCGCCGAAAATCCCGACGGAATATAGCGCACGATCTTCTCCCACTTCTCGCGCAGGGCGCCGAGACGGAAACAGTATACCCCGTCCACGGCAATGTGCGCGGCGGCCGGCACTTTGCGCCTGACATAGGCGGCGTCCCCCTCCAGATCCGCCGCGATGAGCGCCGCGGCAAACAGGCGTCTTTCCCGCCGCGGCAGACGGACACTCAGCCGCGCGTCGAGAAAACGGTACTTGTACCCGATACAGAGCACCTGCGTGATCGCGTCCGTCCACAGCGGCGCCAGCGCCTCCGCCTTCGGAACGCTCAGCCAGATCGCCGCACGATCCTCCGTGAACGTCAGTTCTCCCCTGCCGCCCGCCGTCATGACGTCCGCCAGAAGCGCATTGTAGAGATAGGACACGAACGCGGCATGCTCCCGCCGTTCGGAAAGACAGACAGATTCCACGAAACTATTGTATGAAGTTTTTTGCAATTTATTTCTCCGCGCCGCTTCTCCGTATCCCCCGCCCACCCACCGTTTGCACGCTTCTTTCCCTTGCCCACCCGTTTGAGTGTACGCTTTCAAGGCAGGAAAGCCGCTCAACCGTCTCCTGCGCTTGCCCGCCGCCCTCCGCTCTCTTGTCTGCCCGTTTCCGTGCGTGCCTGCAAAGGATAAGAGCGAAACTCCCGCCGTCCTCCGCTTTTCCGACGTCCTGCTCCGCTCTCTCCCGCCTGCCGCGCACGTTTCAAAGGGAATCCCGCAGGCAGGGCGGGAGCATTTTCCCTTCATCCCGCATGAATTTGCAAAAACACGGGGCGCGCGGCTTGACTTTCCCGCCGTTCCATAGTAAAATAAGGCGAAACACGATTTATTAAGAGGATAAAGCATGGATTTTCATTCGGTCGAACACAAGTGGCAGGCCCGCTGGGAAAAGGCGAAACTCAATCAGTTCGATAAAAAGTCCGAGCGCAAAAAATGGTATGTGCTCGAGATGTTCTCCTATCCTTCGGGGGCGAAACTGCACATCGGCCACTGGTACAACTACGGCCCCACCGACACCTATGCCCGTTTCAAGCGGATGCAGGGATTCAACGTCTTTCAGCCCATGGGGTTCGACGCTTTCGGTCTGCCCGCCGAGAACTATGCCATCAAGACGGGCATTCACCCCAAGGACTCCACGGAGAAAAACATTGCGACCATGGAGGGCCAGCTCCGCGCCATGGGCGCCATGTTCGACTGGTCGGCGGAAGTCAAGACGTGCGAGGAAAACTACTACAAGTGGACGCAGTGGATGTTCCTCCAGCTCTACAAAAAGGGACTTGCCTACCGCAAGGAGGCGCCCGTCAACTGGTGTCCTTCCTGCCAGACCGTCCTCGCGAACGAGCAGGCGGAAGGCGGCAAGTGCGAGCGCTGCGGCACGGAAGTCGTCCGCAAGAACCTGACGCAGTGGTTTTTCAAGATCACCGACTATGCGGAAGAACTGCTCTCGGGACTGGACTCTCTTGACTGGCCCGAAAAGACCAAGAACATGCAGCGCAACTGGATCGGAAAGTCCACGGGCTGCGAGATCGAGTTTGAATGCGAGAGCGGCGACAAACTGCGCGTGTACACGACGCGCTGCGACACCGTGTTCGGCGTGACGTATGTCGTACTCGCGCCCGAACATCCCCTCGCGCGCAAGCTCACGACGCCCGAACAGCACGACGCCGTCGAGGAATATATCGCGCAGACCGCAAAGGCCAACGAAATCGAACGCCTCTCCTCCACGCGCGAAAAGACGGGCGTGTTCACGGGGAGCTATTGCATCAACCCCGTCAACGGCAAAAAAATTCCCGTCTGGCTTGCCGACTACGTCCTTGCGAGCTACGGCACGGGCGCGGTGATGGCCGTTCCCGCGCATGACGAGCGCGACTACGCCTTCGCCACCAAGTACGGCCTTCCCATCGTAAAGGTCATCGAAAAGAAGGGCGGCGAGACGGAACTCCCCTTCACCGAGGACGGCATCATGGTCGGCTCGCTGCAATTCGACGGGCTGTTCGGCGAAGAGGCGCGCGCGGAAGTCGCGGCGTATATCTCCAAGCTGGGCAAGGGCGGCAAAAAAGTCAACTACCGCCTCCGCGACTGGCTGGTCTCCCGCCAGCGCTATTGGGGCGCCCCCATTCCCGTCATTCACTGCCCCGTCTGCGGCGCAGTTCCCGTTCCCGAAAAAGATCTTCCCGTAAAACTGCCCTATGAGGTGGAATTCCGTCCCGACGGCAAGTCTCCGCTTGCCAAGTGCGACAAATTCATGCACACCACCTGCCCCAAGTGCGGCGGCGAAGCTCTGCGCGATCCCGATACCCTCGACACCTTTGTCTGCTCGAGCTGGTACTATCTGCGCTATGCGGACGCACACAACGAAAAAGAGCCCTTCTCCCGCGAGGCCGTGGACAAGATGCTCCCCGTCGACGTCTATGTGGGCGGCGCGGAACACGCCTGCATGCACCTTCTGTATGCGCGCTTCTTCACCAAGGCCCTGCGCGACATGGGATACCTTGACTTCTCCGAACCCTTCCGCCGCCTCGTGCACCAGGGCGTCATCCTCGGCCCCGACGGAAACCGCATGAGCAAGTCGCACGGCAATATCGTCTCCCCCGACGAGTACGTGGAGACGTACGGCTCGGACGCCTTCCGCATGTACCTCATGTTCGGCTTCTCCTATACCGAGGGCGGCCCGTGGAACGATGACGGCATCAAGGCCATCGCCAAATTCCTGGACCGCGTCGAAAAGCTCGTGCTCAAAGTCAACGACGCCAAAGCCGGAAAAGACGCCGCCTACGGCCCCGACGAAAAAGCGCTCGACTACGCCAAGAACTACGCCATCGACCGCGTCTCCAAGGACCTTGAGGCGTTCTCCTTCAATACCGCGATTGCCCGCATCATGGAGTTTGTCAACGCACTCGCCAAGTACGACGCGCTCGCGAACAAAAACATCGCTTTTGAGAAAACGGCAGTGCATGACCTTGTGAAACTGCTCGCCCCCTTCGCGCCGCACTTCTGCGAAGAGCTCTGGGAACAGCTCGGCGGCAAGGACTTCGTCTTTGAGGAGGAATACCCCGTCGCCGACGAAAAGGCCCTCACCCTCGACGAAAAAGAGTACGCCGTCCAGGTCAACAGCAAAATGGCCTGCCGCGCCATGATCCCCACGTCCGCTACCGAGGAAGAGGTCAAGGCCATCGTCCTCGCTCTGCCCGAAGTGCAGGAAAAGACCGCGGGAAAATCCGTGAAAAAATGCATCGTCGTCCCCGGACGGCTCGTCAACCTCATCGTCGGCTGACGCTTCCGCATTTCCCTCTTTCCCGAACAACCGCTTTTCCTGCCCCGCAGGCACACGATCAAACGCATACAAAAAAGGCTTCCGCAAAGCGCAATTCCCATAGGGAATAAAATCAAAATAAAATTCATAAAGGAATTGCACTTTCAAGCGAGAAAAAGAGCGATCTTTCGGAAACGATAGATTGCTTTTTTTGTGAGAGATTTTCAAAAATTCTAAATGCAACTCGTTATTTTAATAAGTTGCAAAATTTGCTTGACAATTTTATATAAAATCGCATATAATAACATAGACAATAATCAATGTGAGGGCGCACTATGGAGTTTGCCGATTATATTGAAATACTGAAAGCGTTGGGCGAGAGTACGCGCTTGCATATTTTTGAAATATTGCGCAATGGTACACTTTGCGGGTGTAAAATTCTTGAACAACTCAATATTACGCAACCTACTCTTTCGCACCATATGAAAGTGTTATGCGACTGCGGTCTTGTAAAAGCAGAAAAAGACTGGAAATGGACATATTACACGATTGACTGTGAGAAACTACAAGATTTGCTTACTTTTTTGGGCAATACTAAATGTTTGAGAAAAAAGTAGAATAAGGAATTTTATTTTTTTCTTATCACATAGACATAAATCAATATTAAAAGGAGATATTATGGAAGAAACGGAAAAGAAATCAGAACTTAAAGAAACGGTTGTTACAACAGATAATCGTTCGTGGATAAAAAGGCATAAAAAACTACTTATATTGCTTGGCATACTTGCAATTATAGGGCTTGCAATCGGAATTGCCGCTATTATCGACGGGGTTCACGGTATTGAAGTTTTAGGCAATTTTATAACAGACCAAATTTTAGGCATGCAATGGCTGAACACTTTGCTCGGTATGGCGTTTACAGGAATGTTCGGCGCGGAATTTATGGCAACGCGCTGGGGCGGGGCTATACAATTCTTTATTTACGATACAATTAAAATTATTATATTGTTATGCTTGCTTATTTTCCTTATTTCTTATATACAGAGTTATTTCCCGCCTGAGCGTACTAAAAAAATACTCGGAAAATTTCACGGCATAGGCGCAAACGCCGTCGGCGCATTGCTTGGAACTGTTACACCGTTCTGTTCGTGTTCGTCTATTCCTATTTTTATGGGCTTTACAAGGGCAGGCATATCGAGCGGCGTAACTTTCAGTTTTCTTATTTCAAGCCCGCTCGTCGATTTGGGCGCATTTATACTGTTGGTAAGTGTATTCGGTTTTCCGATTGCAATATCGTATGTAGTTGTCGGTCTATTGCTTGCCATTGTCGGCGGAACTATCATAGAAAAAACAGGCGTTGGTAAAAATGTTCGGGATTTTATACTTGAAGGAGAGATTGCCGAAGTTGACGGTATTGAACTGACAAGGAAAGACCGCTTGATTTATGCAAAAGACCAAATGTTTTCCACACTAAAAAAAGTATGGATTTATATACTGATCGGCGTGGGTACCGGTGCGGCTATTCATAACTACATTCCTACGGAATGGATACAAATGGTACTTGGCGAGGATAAATGGTATAGTGTGCTTGTTGCAAGTATTGTCGGCGCGCCTATGTATGCGGACATTTTTGGAACAATACCTGTTGCCGAAGCGTTATTTTTCAAGGGCGTTGGCGTTGGCACGATACTTTCTTTTATGATGAGCGTTACCGCTCTGTCTTTGCCGTCAATGATTATGTTAGCAAAAGCCGTAAAACCGAAATTGCTCTTTTGGTTTATTTTCATAGTTGTTGTCGGGATTATCGCTATCGGGTATATCTTTAACGCTTTGAACTTTTTATTTGTTTAGGAGGATAGAAAATGAATATTATCACATTAGGAAATTGCTGTAAAAAATCGCAGAAGAACCATGAAAACGCAGTTATAGCCGCAAAAAATTGCGGAATAGCTGAACCCGTTGTCAACATCGGAGATATGGCGGAAATAATGAAATACGGTGTAATGGCTACCCCTGCACTTGTTATTGACGGCAAAGTTGTTTCAATAGGGCGTATGCTTTCCGTGGAACAAATCGAAAAATTGATTAAGGACAGATTATAAAATGAGTTGCCCCAATGTAAAAGAGTGTATTTGTCCGAAAATTACCTGCCCGAACCACGGGCAATGTTGTAAATGTGTTATTAAACATAGAAACACGGACAGTTTGCCGTATTGTTTATTCCCCGATAATAACGGAGATAAGTCAAACGAAAACCATTATAGAGTGTTAAAAAAACGCTTTGAAAAATAAAGAGGTACTTCAAAAATTATAAAATACAAACATTTGTTTGTATTTTATTGACAAAACGAAATGGATATGGTATAATGGAAGAGTACAGGTGGAGATATAGCCTGTACTCTTTTGCCGTGCTTTGAAATTAGTACGGCGCACTCCCCTTATGGGAGAGTGGGCGCATAATAGGATTGCGCCGCGGAGAGAGAAGTTCTCCGCTATGTTTCAGCGCAAACTGCGCTGCACCCGAGCCGTCTGAAAAACGAGCCAAGACAGGGCTTTTTAAGCGTACAAATTTTTGAATGCAGAAAGCCTTTGTTTGGTTTTCGTTTTTCGTCGGGCGATGAGGGGCTTTTTTGTGATACGATTTTTCCGGAAAAGCCGTTATATTCCATTGCCCGAAAAAGACGCGCGATGACAGGCTTTTATAAAAGTACCATTTTTTAAGAGGAAAGCCGTTGTTATCGTGTGTTTTAAGACGTGCCGTGACGGGGTTTTTTAAGCGTACAATTTTTGGTGTCGGGGCGCGAAAGCGTATTCAACAGTCGGCATCACAATAGAATGGCTAACCA
>ERZ1090864.1318-NODE-1322-length-11693-cov-29.574755_pt1 | contig 11693 bp, 8 predicted proteins | sample MGYA00478479_ERZ1090864 | MGnify/ENA primary metagenome ERZ1090864 (study PRJEB33644, sample SAMEA5815743) | chicken gut metagenome | biome: Chicken; feature: Gastrointestinal Tract; material: Caecum | place: Ireland | collected 2019-01-01 | study: A study of... | reverse complement strand
CAAAGGTGCTCTTGCCCGCCCCCGAACAGCCAATGATCAGAATTTTCTGCATGGGTGACCTCCTTGGGAACAAAAACGGCGGCAAGCCGTGTGCCTGCCGCCGCCTGTCGGGTACGATCAACGGGAACCCTTGTCGTAGGGGATGCCCTCGGCCTTGGGCGCCATGCTGTTCTTGGACGTGAAAGCCAGAATGATCATGGACGCGATAAAGGGCATCATGTTGTAGATGTTGCTGGACCAGCCCAGGTTCGCCAGGAAGGTGGAGTCTGCGATGTTGGCCAGGCTCTTGAAGACGGCAAAGAACATGGCCGCCCCAAAGATGTGGAAAGGCTTCCACTGACCAAAGATCATGACGGCCAGGGCCAAAAAGCCGGCGCCTGCCACGCCCACCTCAAAGTTCCAGGTCTGGACGGGGGGCACGATATAGGCCATGCCGCCGATGGCGCCCAGCGCGCCCGAGATCAGCACGCCGGCGTAGCGCATCTTGTAGACGTTGATGCCCACCGAGTCGGCCGCCTGGGGATGCTCGCCGCAGGAGCGCAGCCGCAGGCCAAAGCGGGTCTTGTACATGACGATATAGCTGATGATCAGCAGGGCGATGCCCAGCGGCACAAAGACGCTCATCTCCAGCCCGCCGATGGAAAACAGGAAGGGGCGGTTGGAGTAGTTCAGCTTGGCGCTGCCGCTCTCGCTGAAGTATTTGGCAAGCACCACCGCCACCGCTGTGGCCAGCAGGTTGAGGGCGGTGCCGCCGATGGTCTGGTCGGCCTTGAGGTTGATGGAGGCAAAAGCCAGCAGCAGGGAATAGACCATGCCCGCCACGGCCGCGGCCAGGATCGAGATGACCACGATCATCCAGGCCGGTGTGCTGGCCGGCAGCAGGGTCAGGGTCAGGACGCCGGCCACGCCGCCGATGACCATGATGCCCTCCAGGGCGATGTTGATGATGCCCGAGTGCTCGCTGAACATACCGCCCAGGGCCACCAGCATCAGGACGATGCCATAAAGCAGGGTGTATTTGATCAGTAACAGCATAGCTTAGCCCTCCTTTTTGCTCTCGGCCGCGGCCTTTTCGGCGCGCTTGCCGCCGGCCAGCAGCTTGACGATCCTGCCCCGGAACAGCATCGAGAAGGCGCACAGGTAGATGATGATGCCGCTGATCAGGTCGGCAATCTCGGTGGGATAATACCGGGTGGACAGGAACGAGCCGCCCACCGTGATGTGGGAGATGAACAAAGCCGAGAAGATGGTGCCGATGGGGTTGGAGCTGGCCAGCAGCGCCACCGAAATGCCGTTGAAGCCCATGGCGGGCAGGGTGGTGGAGTTCAGGGGGTTCCACTCGGACACGCCGGACAGGTAGTACAGGCCCGCGCCGAAACCGGCCAGCGCGCCGGCAATGACCATCGAGAGGACCAGGTTCTTCTTCTCGTTGATGCCGGCGTAGCGGGCGGCGTTCTTGTTCAGGCCGACGGCCTTCAGCTCATAGCCGAAGGTGGTCTTGTCCAGGATCACCCAGATCACGATGGCCACCACGATGGCCAGGAAGATGGCGATGGTGGTGCTGTTGGTCTGGAACATATCATTCAGGCCAAAGTCGGGGATGGTGACACCCTCGGCGCCTTCCATCCGGCGCAGGTTGAGGGTGCGGGTGTTGCGGGCGTCGTACATGGGGCCGGTGCCGCCCGCGTAGATGACCTCATTGACCAGGTACAGGGCGATCCAGTTGAACATGATGGAGGTGATGACCTCGTTGATGTTCAGGTAAGCCTTGAACAGGCCGGGGATGGCGCCCCAGAGGCCGCCCAGGACCGCCGAGACGATCAGGCTGACATACCAGGGCAGGTGCAGGATGATGGCGCAGTACAGCGCGCCGTAAGCGCCCAGGGTGTACTGGCCCGCTGCGCCGATGTTGAACAGGCCGGTCTTGAAGGCAAAGGCCACCGAAAGGCCGGTCATCACCAGAGGCGCGGCGTTGGCCAGGGTGCGGCCCACGCCGTAGGGCGCGTCGTAGAAGCCGCCCATCAGGATGCGGACAAAGCCGTCGGTCCATGCGTGCTCGGCGTTGATCGCCAGCAGCACCAGATACCCGCACGCCAGGCCGATCAGGATGCACAGGAGGGCCGCCAGCACGCTGACAAAGGCCGACCGGCCCTTGCCGTCGCGGGAAAGCATCTTTTTCTTATCCATAAAGCCGCTCATTCTCCTTTCCCTTGCTTGCGGGCGCCGGCCATGTACAGGCCAAGCTCCTGAACGGTGGTGGTCTTGGGATCGAACTCGCCGACCACCTCGCCCTCGTACATGACGAGGATGCGGTCGGACAGGTTCATGACTTCGTCCAGCTCAAGGCTGACCAGCAGCACCGCCTTGCCGGCGTCCCGCTGGGCCACGATCTGGCGGTGGATATACTCGATGGCGCCCACGTCCAGGCCGCGGGTGGGCTGCACAGCCACCAGCAGCTTGGGGTCGCGGTCGATCTCACGGGCGATGATGGCCTTCTGCTGGTTGCCGCCCGACATACTGCGGACGATGGTGGAGCTCCCCTGGCCGCTGCGCACGTCGTACTGCTCGATCAGCCGGTCCGAGTATTCCCGGACCTTGTCCTTGCGGATGAAGCCGTGGCTTTGGAAGTCGGGCTGCCAGTACCGCTGCAGGACCATGTTGTTCTCCAGGGTGTAGTCCAGCACCAGGCCATGCTTGTGGCGGTCCTCCGGGATGTGGCTCATGCCCTCCTTGGAGCGCTCGCGGATGGAGGCGTGGGTGATGTCCTTGCCGCAGAAAGAGATGGAGCCGCTGCTCACCTTTTCCAGGCCGGTCAGGCCATAGACGAACTCGGTCTGGCCGTTGCCTTCGATGCCGGCCAGGCAGACGATCTCGCCCGCCCGCACCTGGAAGGACACGTCCTTGACGGCGTTCTTCTTGTGGGTGGCGCTGGGGATGGTGACGCCCTTCACGTCCAGGATCACCTCGCCGGGTTTGGCGGGGGCCTTCTCGATCTCCAGTTGGACATCGCGGCCCACCATCATGCGGGAGAGCTCTTCCTTGGTGGTGTGGGCGATGTCGGTGACGCCGACGTATTTGCCCTTGCGCAGGACGGTGCAGCGGTCTGCGACGGCCATGATCTCGTTGAGCTTGTGGGTGATGAACAGGATGCTCTTGCCCTCTTTCTTGAAGCCCCGCATGATCTCCATCAGCTCGTCGATCTCCTGGGGGGTCAGCACGGCGGTGGGCTCGTCAAAGATCAGGATCTCGTTGTCGCGGTACAGCATCTTGAGGATCTCCACACGCTGCTGCATACCCACCGAGATATCGCTGACCAGGGCGTCCGGGTCCACCCGCAGGCCGTACTTCTCACTGAGGGCCATGACCTTTTTGCGGGCTTCCGCTTTCTGCAAAAAGCCCAGTTTGTTGGGCTCCACACCCAGGATGATATTGTCCAGCACGGTGAAGCATTCCACCAGCTTGAAGTGCTGATGGACCATGCCGATCCCCAGCGCATTGGCATCGTTGGGGTTGCGGATCTGGACTTCCTTTCCGTTTTTGAGGATCTTGCCCTGCTCCGGCTGGTACAGGCCGAACAGCACACTCATCAGCGTGCTCTTGCCGGCGCCGTTCTCACCCAGAAGCGCGTGGACCTCACCTCTGCGCAGTTGGAGGGTAATATCATCGTTTGCCTTGATCCCAGGGAATTCCTTGGTAATATGGAGCATCTCGATCACATAATCCTCGGCCAATCTGCTCACTCTCCTTTCACACAATGGTGACGCATTGTTCTCACTTTATTCATTATAACGTATTCTGCGGACACTTTGCAAGGAAAAGATGGATAAAAATCCGGCATTTTGCAAAAAAAGAGAGGATTTTCACAGATCCGGGCGGCAGGAAAAAAGAGATGTGCGTTTTACACAAAAAAGCAGAGCGCTTTTTGGGCGCTCTGCCAATAGAATTTTGATCCATCCAGACCGGACGACAAGCGCGTACGGTCTGGATACAGCCAGGGAAATTTTGTCCCCAGGGACTGCGAAGCACTTCGTTTACTGCACGTAGTTGACAGTGACCAGCTCGCTGGTGGTGGGCTTCACGCTGTCCTCGCTGGAGTTGTCAACGACGATCTCGCCGGAAGCGATCTTCTCCTTGACGGCCTCGTACTCCTCCACGGTGAAGGTGCGGAAGTTCCAGCTGCCCTCGGCGGTGGGCAGGCCGACGTAGTCGCCCTCCTGCAGGCCGAAGTTGCCGTTGGTGGCAGCGATGGTGCCCCACTCGCCGCTGTCGATGTCGCCCAGGGCGTCCTCAACGGCGGTGGTCAGCTGCTTCATAGCGGAAGTGATGAACGGGTTGTAGACAGAAGAACCGTCGGCCACAGCGTTGACGCCGATGTAGTTCTGGTCCACGTCCACGCCGATGATGTAGCCGTTGGACTTGATGGCAGCCTCCAGAGCGGAGGTGTAGATGCCGCCGCCGCAGGCAAAGACGACCTCGGTGCCGTTGGTGTACCAGCCCTCCATACGGGAGGTGATGTTGGCGTCGCCGTAGAACTGGCCGCCGTAGAAGTAGTTGATGTCGACGGCGTTGCCGGTCTCCTGCGCAGCGGCGTCAACGCCCTGCACGAAGCCGTAGCCGTAACGGATGACGGCGGGCACAGCCATGCCGCCCAGGAAGCCCAGGTGGGTGTAGCCGTCCTTGGCGATGGCGTAGCCTGCCAGGTAGCCTGCCTGCTCCTCCTTGAAGGTGATGCAGTAGCAGTTGGAGGGGATGGCGTCGGTGCCGATGTCGGCCTGGGTCACGTCGATGGCGATGAAGCGGATGTCGGGGTACTGCTCGGCAGCCCAGGCCAGGGAAGCGCCGTACAGGTAGCCCACGCAGACCACGGTGTCAGCGCCGTCGTTGACAGCCTGGCGGATCATGGTCTCGCGGTCCTCATCGGAAGCGTCTGCCTCGGGGATGTAGTACTGGCAGTTGTCGCCCATGTAGTTCTGGACAGCGGTCCAGCAGGCCTGGTTGAAGCTCTCGTCATCGATGGTGCCGGTGTCGCAGCACAGGGCCACATACGAGACGGCAGCGCCCTCGGCAGCCTCGGAAGCGGCGCTGGAAGCGCTGGAGGCAGCGGAAGAAGCGGTGCTGGTGGCGGTGCTGCTGGAAGAGCTGCCGCCGCAGGCGGACAGAACAGAAACGGCAGCGGCTGCGCCAGCCACGGCCATGAACTTACGACGGGAAATCATATTCATAAGAATTCTCTCCTTTTTCACAGTTGTCTGCAACCATTCACGGACAGATCGGGGACGCGGACACATAGGTCCGCATTCTCTACTCTTTCAGTATAGCTGCAAATCGTGTACGGCGCAAGCGGGATAACATTACAAATTCTTTACAATATTTCCGTTAAATTGTCAAAAACCGACACAAGGCATCCACCTTGCGCCGGTTTTTTGGATGGTTTTATTCGATGTTCGCGGCGCCGAAGCCCAGCGGCAGCAGCTCGCCCAGGCTCATCTCGATGTAATCCTCGGGCGTTTTGGCCATGATGACGTTGAGGCCGGGCCCGCAGAACTCATACAGGGCCTGGCGGCATACGCCGCAGGGGGCGGTGACCAGTTTGTTCACCTCGCCCATCTTGGCGCCCACCACCGCAATGTCGGTGAAGCGGGTGACCCCCTGGCTGACAGCCGTAAAGAGGGCGGTGCGCTCGGCGCAGCTGGTGGGGGTGAAGGCGGCGTTCTCGATGTTGCAGCCGGTGAACACCTGGCCGTCGATGCTGCGCAGGGCCGCCCCCACCGCAAAGCGGCTGTACGGGGCCACGGCGCGGGTGCGGGCATCCAGGGCGGCGCGGATCAGGGCCTGCTTTTCCGCCTGCGAAAGGTCAGACATGGGGCGTCCTCCTCAGTAGTCGGCGCCCAGGGCCACCTTCATCATGTCGGTAAAGCTCTTCTGGCGCTGTTCGGCGGTGGTGATCTCGGGGGAGACGAAGCTGTCCGAGATGGTCAGCAGGCAGGCGGCGTGCTTGCCCAGCACCTGGGCGTTGGCAAAGAGGGCGAAGCTCTCCATCTCGACGCAGACGCAGCCCTGCTCATCCCGCAGCTTTTCCCAGTAGGTGGGCTTTGCGTCGGAGGGCTGGCGGTAGAACACGTCGGAGGAATGGATGTTGCCCTCGATGAGGGGGATGCCCTGCTTGGCGGCAGAGGCGCGCAGCTTCTCGTTCAGCTCCCGGCTGGGGAAGGTGATGTGGCCCTCAAAGCCGCTCTGGGTCTTGGCGTAGCTGGATTCGCTCACCGCGCCGGAAGCCAGCACTACGTCGAACAGCTTGGCCTTGTCGGTGTAGCTGCCGGCCGAGCCGATGCGGATGATGTTCTCCACGCCGTAGAACTTGAACAGCTCGTAGGAGTAGATGCCGATGGACGGCATCCCCATGCCGCTGCCCATCACGCTGATGGGCCGGCCCTCGTAGGTGCCGGTAAAGCCCAGCATCCCCCGGACGCCCGTCACCTGGCGGACGTCCTGCAAAAAGGTCTCGGCGATGAACTGGGCCCGCAGGGGGTCCCCCGGCATCAGGACGGTCTTGGCGAAATCGCCCATTTCGGCGGCAATGTGAGGAGTGGACATGGAAAAAACCTCCTTTTTTCTATGCGGTGTATGGATGGCCTGCAGGGCGGCGCGGGGCGCGCCGGCCCGTTGTTACTTGTTGAAATAGTTCTGGGGCGGCAGATAGCGGCCGTTATGGCGGATCTCGAAGTGGCAGTGGTTGCCGGTGGAGCGGCCGGTGGAGCCCACATAGCCGATCAGCTGGCCCTGGCGGACGGCCTGGCCGGCGCTGACGGACAGGGACAGGCAGTGGGCGTACAGGGTGCTGTAGCCGTTGCCGTGGTCGATGATGAGGGAGTAGCCATAGCCGGTGCCGGCGCCCGCCCGCTCATAGCCGGCCTTGGTGACGACGCCGCTGGCCGAAGCGTAGATGGGGGTGCCCGCCGGCGCGTTGATGTCCACGCCCTTGTGGCTGCTGGAATACCAGCGCGAGCAGCCGGTGTACTGGGGCACCGGCCAGATGAAGGTGCCGTTGCCCACCTGGGCCACGCTGCCGCTGGGCAGCTTGGTGCCCACCACGATCTCCCGGTCCACCGGCGCTTTGGTCACTTCGCTGCTCAGGATAGTCTGGCTGAGCATGGTGCCGTCGGTGGCGTAGACGTTCTCGGCGGTGATGGTGCGCACGCCGTTCGCGCCCTCCTGGACGGTGCGGGTGGTGCCGAAAGCGTAGTCGCTGGACTGGGTCTGCTTGGTGGAGAAGGGGATCTCCTCGGTCCAGCTGACGGTGCGGGTGATCTGCACCTCCAGCATGGCCTCCTCCCGGGTGACGATCAGCTCGTCCCCGGGGAAGATGGCCGCATCGGGAGTGATGTTGTTCAGCTCGCACAGCTCGGCGGTGGTCAGGTTGTTCTTGGTGGCAATCAGGCTGATGCTGTCGCCGGCCACGACGGTGTATACCCGCTCCGCCTGGCGCACGCCGGACAAAAGGGACACGATATCGGCATAATCCTTGAAACTGTCGGTGAAGTAGAGGCCGTCTTCCAGGGTGACCTCCCGGCTGAAGCTGACCGAAACATTGGGGTCGCCGGGGTCCTCATAGGGCTCCAGCAGGCCGCTCAGGTAGAGCTGCAGCTGGTCGCCGTCGGCGCATACCGCCGTCAATTCCCCGTCCAGATAGAGGGCGGTGCCCTCGGAGATCTCGTCGCTGACCGCCGACAGGATGGCGTCGGCCATTTCGCTCTCGTTCAGCACGTCGCTGGAGATGGCCAGCCGGTAGGTGGGCTGGATGGACAGCTCGGTCTCTCCGGTGGTGCCCGCATAGCTGACGCGCTGCAGCACATCTTCCCGGGCCGAGTCGAACACGTCCTCGTTGGCCACGCACCCCACCGTCATGCCGTTGACCTCCACGGCCAGGGTATAGGGGCTGCCCATCATGGTCTGGACCACCGCCAGCAGGATAGCCAGCGCACCCAGGGGCATCAGGTAGACCGCCATCCGGGGCAGCAGCCCCATATAGCGCACCACGCCCCGGCCTAAGTACTGCAGGTCGGCCACGATGCCGGCCCAGAAGCCCCTTTCCCGGCGCACCTGGCCGCCGTGGACCCAGATGTTCCGCACGCCGCGGCAGAATACGTACAGGGGACCGAAGAATTCCCGCAGCACCACCCGCGCCTCGGGGAAGGCGATGTCTGCGATGCTGTGCCATGCCCCCAGAAAGGCGGCTGCCAGCCAGAGGGCTGCCGACCGGACGGCGCGCCCGGCGCGGATCAGGGCGTATTCGCTCGAAAAGCCAAGGGAGTACAGCCAGTCGCCCACCTGTCCGACCAGGGGCAGGGTGCACACAAGGGCGCCCAGGCTGTCCATATGACGGCGGGTACGGCGCTGGAACCGGTGCCGGCGCAGCAGGCTGCTGCACTGGACGTGGGCCCAGGCGGCCCGCATCCGGCCTTTTATTGTCAGGGGAGGCGGGGCGGGGGAAAGCTCGTCCTGCGGCTCCTGGATCTTCTCGTCAATCAAAAGCGTGGTTCTCCTTCCGATAGAGTGTGGGTAGGTCTATCCAAAAAGCAGAGATGCTTGCAGGCATAAAAGAACGGCCCGGCCAGACCAGCGGCTGCCAGGCCCTTTGCATTCTCTTTAAATTATACACTCCCTGGGCCATGAGGCAAGGTTTTGCACAGAATTTGGATGAACCTTTCACCGACTTTTCACGAAAATAACGCAATCATGTCGGCAGGCAGGGGGCTTTCCACCGTCACCGGGACCAGCCGGAGAGGGGTGTCGAACCGGAAGCCGTCCGCGGCGGCCCGGCCTGCGGGGACCTGGAACTGCTGGCGCGCACAGTGCAGCGCCTGCCGGCCGATCCGGTCCCGGTGCCCGCCGTAGAGGTCGTCCCCGGCCAGGGGGCAGCCGATGGAGGCAAAGTGCACCCGGATCTGGTGGGTGCGCCCGGTGACCGGCACGCAGGCCGCCAGACTGAGGCCGTCCTGCGCCTTTATAATGGTATATTCGGTGCGGCTGGGCTTGCCCTCCGGGGTGACGCACCGGCCGATGATGCTGTCGGGCCGGCGGCCGATGGGGGCGTCGATGACGCCGGGGCCCAAAGGCAGCTCCCCCTCCACCACCGCGTAGTAGAGCTTTTCCACGTGCTGGGCCAGCAGGGGGGCGGCGTAGGGGTGCTGGGCCGCCAGCACCAGGCCGCTGGTGTCCTTGTCGATGCGGTTGACCGGGCGGAAAACGGTGCCGGCGCCGGAAGCCTGCCGCCAGGCCGCGTAGCCGTTGGCCAGGGTGCCCCCGGGATAGTTGAGGGTGGGGTGGACCGCGATGCCCGCCGGCTTGTCCAGCACCAGGGCAAAAAAGTCCTGATAGGCCACCCGGAAGGGGATGCCCTGCTGGGGCAGACAGCCCTCCCCTTCGGGGGGCAGGTCAAAGGAGATCACCTGACCGGGCATGACCCGGCGGTCGGCCAGGATGGGGGCGCCGTCGGCGAAAAAGCCCCCGCCCTGGAACTTGACCGCCCGCATCAGGTCGGTGGAAAGCCGGCAGCTGCGCAAAAAGCTGCGCAGAACGACGCCCTCTGGCCCCGCCTGGGCCGGCACCGGGAAATACAGCCGCACGGCATGGCCCCCTTTCATCGGATCGTAGTAACCAAATAAGTATACCAGAAAAGAGCCGCGCTTGCAAATTGTTTGCGGTTATGGTATCATGGACTGCGGAAAACGAGTGGAACATACGGCGGCGGGGCGGCCTGGTCCGCCCTGAGGAAAGTCCGGGCTTCGCAGAGCACGGTAACTGCTAACGGCAGCCGGGGGTGACCCCAGGGAAAGTGCAACAGAAAGCAAACCGCCGCGCTCCGGCGCGGTAAGGATGAAAGGGCGAGGCAAGAGCTCACCAGCGGATGGGTGACCATCCGGCTTTGTAAACCCTACCGGAAGCAACGCCTATATGGGACGTACAGCGCTGCTCGCGTGTCCCGAGGGCGGCACGAGCCCGCCAGCAATGACGGGCCTAGACAGATCGTCGTTTAATACAGAACCCGGCTTACGGTCTATCTCGTTTTCCTCTTTTTGCAAAAACGCCGGCCGCGGCTTTGCCGGCCGGTATCTGTCCCGACTGTGCGCGTATGCCGCCCGGCCGGGGCTTTTTTGTGTCCCGGCCCGGGGGTAAATGTGCGGTTTTTACAAATTGTTTCTTTTCGTTTTGGGCACTCTGTGGTATACTGAAAAAGCTCTGACCGGCTCTGTATGCCCGCCCCATCGACAAAAAACGGGCCGGAGCCCGGGTTTAACCACTTTTTTGCTGAAATTGGACAGGATGTGTCTTGTATGAAGGATGGCTTTCTGAAAGCGGCCGCCCTGTCGCCCGCGCTGCGGGTGGCGGACTGTGCCTATAACGCCGGGCAGATGGTCTCGGCCCTCAACGACTGCGCCGCCCGGGGCGTCAAGCTGGCCGTGTTCCCCGAGCTGGCCCTGACCGGCTACACCTGCGGGGACCTGTTTTTCCAGCAGGCTTTGCAGCAGGCTGCCCTGGACGGCCTTGCGCAGATGCTGGCCGCCAGCGCCCCGCTGGATCTGGTGGGCCTGGTGGGCCTGCCGCTGCAGGTGGATGGCAAGCTGTACAACTGTGCCGCCGTATTCTGCCGGGGACGGCTGCTGGGCGTGGTGCCCAAGACCTTCCTGCCCAACTACGGCGAGTTCTACGAAAAACGGCACTTCACCCCCGGGCCCGGGGGCGCGCGTACCATCCGCCTGTGCGGGCAGGAGACCCTGTTCGGCACCGGGCTGCTGTTCAGCTGCCGGGAGATGCCCTCCTTCGTGCTGGGGGTGGAGCTGTGCGAGGACCTGTGGAGCGCCCTGCCGCCCTCCACCTTCCATGCCCTGGCGGGGGCCACGGTGATCGCCAACCTGTCGGCCAGCGATGAGACGGTGGGCAAGGCGGAGTACCGCCAGGCCCTGGTGGAAAACCAGTCGGCCCGTCTGCTGTGCGGCTATCTGTATGCCTCGGCCGGCCATGGGGAGAGCACCCAGGACATGGTCTTTTCGGGCCACGACCTCATTGCGGAGAACGGCGCTTTGCTGGCCGAGGCCAAACCCTTTGCAGGGGGCAACGCCGAGACCGAGCTGGACTGCGCCCGGATGCTGGCCGAGCGGGCCCGCAACACCAGCTTTGTGCCCCGGGAGGAGGGATACCGGAGGGTGGAGTTCAGCCTGGAGCTGACCGTCACCCCGCTGACCCGCCGGGTGGACCCGGCCCCCTTTGTGCCGGGCGACCCCCGCCGCCGCGCCCAGCGGTGCGAGCTGATCCTGCGGATGCAGGCGGACGGCCTGGCCAAGCGCCTGGAGCACACCCGCGCCAAAACGGCGGTGATCGGCATTTCGGGCGGGCTGGACAGCTGTCTGGCCCTGCTGGTGACGGCGCGGGCCATGGCCCAGCTGGGCCGCCCCGCCTCGGATGTGCTGGCGGTGACCATGCCCTGTTTCGGCACCACCCGGCGCACCCGCAGCAATGCCGAGATCCTCTGCCAGGAGCTGGGGGTCACCTTCCGGGAAGTGAACATCACCAACACGGTCCGCAGCCATTTTGCGGACATCGGCCACGACGGCCAGACCCCCGACGTCACCTTTGAGAACAGCCAGGCCCGGGTGCGCACCCTGGAACTGATGGACATTGCCAACCTCCAGGGG
>ERZ1090864.1317-NODE-1321-length-11703-cov-13.393802_pt1 | contig 11703 bp, 11 predicted proteins | sample MGYA00478479_ERZ1090864 | MGnify/ENA primary metagenome ERZ1090864 (study PRJEB33644, sample SAMEA5815743) | chicken gut metagenome | biome: Chicken; feature: Gastrointestinal Tract; material: Caecum | place: Ireland | collected 2019-01-01 | study: A study of... | reverse complement strand
CCCCTTATATCATCTCCCGGTATGGTGCCCCGGGGGTGTTATAAGTAAAGTTTAATTAGACAGCAACTTCAGTAACCGACTGGTTCACAACAACACCAACCACGTAGGCAGAAACATTCCCATTCAGACTCTCAACCTTCACATAAGCAACGCTACCAGTATATGCATAGCGATACTTATTAGTACTGCTATCGTTGGGAAGAGTGCTGGTATTGATATAATCACCAATCTTATCAGCAGCTTCTTTAATCATGCCCTTCTCGGTAAGCTCACCAGGAATAATCACAATACTAGCTGCAGTTGTATCCTTAGTATTTATCTTCTTGAACGCATCACCAAAGCCAACATTCTCTTCAGCACCCATCATATCGCGGAAGTCTTCCACAACCTGGTTATCCTGCCAGCTGCTATTTGCAGTAGCCAAAACGTTACTATCAAACTTGTCTGCCACAGAATTCAGTGCATTAACCAACTTCGAGTCGGCTTCAAAAGTCACAATCGCTTTTTGGCTGTCGCTCAGTTCAGCATTGATAGAAGCTGCAAACGAATTGTCTGCGGGGGGAGTCACAACAGGGTCATCATTGCCGTCATTGCCGGTGGTGGAGCAGCCAGCCAGCATGCTGACGGCCATGATGCCGGCCAGCGCCAGAGAAGCAATCTTCTTGAGTTTCATAATGAATTTTTCCTCCTTATGGTGTATAAAAGATAGAGACCCAAAACAGGTTCAAAGGAAGGTCCTTTCCTTTGTGTGCCTATCATAACATACCCCCCCGGTGTCAAGACCCAATTTCAAAATTTCCCATTTTTTCTTTATTTTCTTTAGTTCGTCCGCTCTAACTTCGGGCACCGGGGATCTGGAGGCAAACGAAAAAGCACCTGCCGGAGCAGGTGCTTTATGGTTTGGTTTTGCGGCAGGGCTTTATGCCTGCACTTCTTTGACGGTGGAGCGCTCGATCACCCAATCGGCGGCCCGGCGGATGGACTCGTTGCGGCGCAGCGCCCGCAGGTCCGTCTTTTCCTTGACCTCCTCCAGGGTCTTTTTGGCCATCTCGGCCCGCTTGGACAGCTGCTGGTCCAGCTCGGCGTCGGTGGGCACCAGCCCTTCGGTCCCGGCGATCTGGAGCAGGGCCATCCGGGCGCGGGTATTCCGCTCTGCCACCTTGCGGACGGTGGCCTTGAACTCATCCCGGGTCTGGTGGATCTGGCCCAGGTATTTGTCCATGCTCAGACGCTGCATTTGCAGCTGCTGCTGGACGCTCTGCATCTCAACATGGTAGGCATTCTCCACCAGGATCTCGGGCAGATCGCCCTTGGCGGCGTCGGCCAGCTGCATCAGGATCTGGTTGCGGGCATGGTTGATGGCGGTGGTGCGCTTGCGGGCGGCCAGCTGGTCATGCACCTGGGCCCGGTACTCCTCCATGGTGTCCACCTTCCCTGCCTTCTTGGCAAAGTCGCTGTTCAACGCGGGCAGCTGGCGGATGCACACGTCGATGATCTTCACCTTAAAGGTCGCGTCCTTGCCCGCCAGGTCTTTGGCATGGTAGGCGGCGGGGAAGGTGACGTTCAGATCGAACTCATCCCCTGCCTGGTGGCCGAGGATGCCCTCCTCAAAGCCGGGGATCATACGGCCGCGGCCCAGCTCGATGGCCTGCTTGGTGGCGCTGCCCCCGGGGAAAGGCTCCCCGTTCACATAGCCGGTGTAGTCCATGTGGACGATGTTGCCCTTGACGGCGGGGCCCTTGTGGGGCACCAGCTCGGCAAAGCCGGCGCGGCGGCGCTCGATCACCCGGTCCACTTCCTTGTCGGTGGTGGCGGGGATGGTGCAGGTCACCTCAAAGCCGGTGGTCTTTTCCAGCTGGAACGCAGGCTGCAGGGGCACCGTGGCGGTGGCGACAAAGCCATCCTCCTTTTTGACGCTGACCAGGTCGTAGCTGGGCTCGTCCACCGGCTGCAGATCGTTTTCGGCCAGGGCCTTTTCGTACAGGGCGGGGACGTCCCGGTCCATCAGGTCGTTGATGGCGTCATACCAAAAGACATGCTCGCCCCGGTCCGCCTCGATCTGGGCCCGGTCGGCCTGTCCTTTGGCGAAACCCTTGATCGTAAAGGTATCCCGAGTGCGCTGATAAACAGCCTCGGCGGCCTCCTCCAGCTCGGCGGCTGAGGCGCTGAAGGTCATTTTGCAGACGTTCTTTTCAGGCGTTTCTACATTTACCAATTTCATAGTCGATGTTACCCTCCGTGCGGCCCCCTGCGGGCGCGATATAGTCAATTTGAAATTATTATAGCACAGATAGGGCAAAAGCGGTATAATAAAATTGTAATTTTCTGCGCATACCCCCATGGTAGGCGCGCCAAAACCACCCAAAAGAAAGGCAAGGACAGCATCTATGCGCCTGTTTGACGTATTGGGGCCGGTGATGATCGGCCCTTCTTCCAGCCATACCGCGGGGGCGGCCCGCATCGGCCGCACCGCCCGCCAGCTTTTGGGCGAAGCGCCCCTGCAGGCCGACATCGGCCTGTACGGCAGCTTTGCCACCACCGGCCGGGGCCACGGCACCGACCGCGCCATTGTGGCCGGGCTGCTGGGCATGAAGCCCGACGACCCCCGCCTGCCCGACAGTTTTGCCCTGGCCCAGAAGGCAGGGCTGCACTTTTCCATCCATCCGGTGGAGCTGCGTTCGGCCCACCCCAACACGGCAGTCCTGACCTTGCAGGGCGCGCACCGGCGCCTGAACCTGACCGCAGCCTCGGTAGGGGGCGGCCGCATCCGGGTCACCTCCATCGACGGGGTCAACGCCGACTTCGGCGGGGACGCCAATACCCTGATCATCCACAATGAGGACACCCCCGGCTGCATCGCCGAGGTGACCCAGGCTCTGGCCCGGAGGCGGATCAATATCGCCTCCATGCAGGTGTTCCGTTCCTCCCCCGGCGGGGAGGCCGTGATGGTGCTGGAATGCGACAGCCACATCCCTGCCGGCATCCAGCCCCAGCTGGCCGCCGTGCCCGGCATCCGAAAAGTCACCTGCCTGAATGTGGATGACGACGTATAAAAAGAAAGAGAGGAAACCCCATGTCCTTTTTATCCTGTGCCGAGATGCTGACCTACGCCCATGAGCACAGCTGCACCCTGGCCCAGGCGGTGCTACGCAGCGACCTGGCCGAAAGCCGTCTGACCGAGGAGGCCAGCCGGGCCCAAATGCGCCGTCTGTGGCAGGTGATGCAGCAGACCAGCCGGGACTACGACCCCAGCCGCCGCAGCCGCAGCGGTCTTGTGGGGGGCGACGCAGCCAAGGTGGAGCAGGCAGCCGCTCAGGGCCGGCTGCTGGGCGGGGCGTATCTGTCCGCCGTTACCGCCGAGGCCCTCAAAACCGCCGAGTGCAACGCCTGCATGAAGCGGATCGTAGCCGCCCCCACGGCGGGCAGCTGCGGGGTCCTGCCTGCGGTGCTGCTGCCCCTGGCCCAGGAGGGTCAGGCCAGCAACGAAGCGATCTGCGATGCGTTGTATGTGGCCGCAGGCTTCGGGCAGGTGATCGCGGCCCGTGCCACCCTGGCCGGAGCGGAGGGAGGCTGTCAGGCCGAAGTGGGCGCCGCCAGCGCCATGGCGGCCGCCGCCCTCTGCTATCTGAAAGGCGGCACCGCTGCCGCCTGCGCCGCAGCCGCAGCCATGGCTCTTGGCAATCTGCTGGGGCTTGTCTGTGACCCGGTGGCGGGCCTGGTGGAAGTCCCCTGTGTCAAGCGGAATGTCGTGGGCGCCGTGAACGCCGTAGCCTGCGCCAATATGGCTCTGGCCGGCATCGACAGCTCCATCCCCTGCGACGAAGTGATCGACGCCATGGGCCGTGTGGGCCGTCAGCTCTCCCCCGACCTGCGCGAGACCGGCGCCGGCGGCCTGGCCGCCACCCCCACCGGCCGTGCCATTGCCCGCCGCCTGGCGGCGGAAGCCGGGGGCGTATAAGGCCCCGCAGCACGGCCATAAGATCCCGGAAAGTTTTTTCAAAAAAGCCCTTGACAAAACCTCGCCTTGATGGTAGAATATGTCCTGTTCCGAGTGAACACATGCGTTGGTAGCTCAGCTGGATAGAGTGACTGACTACGAATCAGTAGGCCGGGGGTTCGAGTCCCTTCCATCGCACCAAAAATGCCGCAAGACCGAAAGGTTTTGCGGCTTTTTTGTTTGTCCGCAAGCGCTTGCACGGTTTCTGCACGGCCGGTGCACGGTCCATGTTTTTGTGCAAGATCGCGCAGCGCGGTCGGGGTTCAGGGTGCGGGGGCAAGGCCACCGGCATCGCCACCCAGGACGAGGTACAGGAGCTGGCCGGAGCGACCGCGGCCTCCGGGATCCGCCTCACTGACCAAACGCCGGCAGGATGCACCGTCTACGCCGACCAGAGCCTGCTGCTGATCAACCTGATCGGCAACAGCATCAAATACGGCGTGCCCGGCGGACCGGCCTATAAGTATGCCGCGCATCCTGAGCAAAACGGCCCAGTGAGCCATGAAAAGAGGAACACTAAAAAGCTACATCGCACCTGTAAATTTCGCCCATGAAACCTTGCAACCTGCCCCCGGAACTGATACAATGGAATCGCTCACCCAAAACAATGCCGTCAAGTCTCCGAACTCTGACCCAACACAGCCTGAGCCGAAGGCTTGTGTCTACACGGAGGAGGCGGCACAGATGCTGACCATCAGTCTGCGCTCTACCTACAACCTGTGCCATGCTGCCACCAGATCTCGCGACAGCAAGCAGGCACGCGATTCTTTACGATTTGTCCGTTTTCAAACAAAGCTCGCCGTAAGATAGCCGTAATGCAATAGAACAACTCCAACCGACGAAAAAGGGACATGGTTATGAAAAGGATCCAATCATTGCATCGATTCCAGAAGGCCGTTCTGGCTTTGACTGCCGCTATGATGCTGCTTTTTACTGCTGTCTACCTCATGACTGCCTCCCGAAAGGGCTTTCTTTACCAAAATGCGCTTCTCATCCCGCAACAGGCAGACGGCCGTACGTTCTACATCGGGAAGATCCAGGGAGAGCCGGCATGTTTTGCTGTTGAGGCAGATAAAACGGTGACATTTCAATACGGCGATCGGACCTACGGGCCCTACACCGTTCGGGAGAATCCGGCTGCCATCCCACAGAATAGCGAGATGCGCACACAGATGACCGGCGTGGAACTTTACTGCGGTGAAAAGCTTCTTTTTTATGGAGGCATAACAGATCTCAGCGGTCATTTATTGCTTTATCATACAGATGGCAGTTTAGCAGATGCCGGCATTTCGGTAACCGTCAATGGCGGTGCGGAGAATATTATCACTATGGACGGCAGCGGGAATGGAATCGACCCTATGGAGCCTTCTGCTTACACCATCCTGGATTTGATGACCGGCCCCAAACTGACCCATAAAGGAGCCTGGCCTTTATGGGCCGGTGGGATATTGATCTGTGCGGCCACCGTAGTTTCCGTTTTATTTGCAGACGAACTGTTCCGTTTCAATCTGGCCTTTCGTATCCGCGATGCAGACCGTGCGGAGCCATCCGAATGGGAAATAGCAGGCCGGTACATTTCCTGGGCGGTGCTGCCGGTTGTAGCTTTGGCTCTCTTTATCGGAGGGCTCCAGTGAATATACCTTCTCACAAAGTAACCCATCCACACAGAACCGTGCAGGCACCGTAAAACAGAAAAACCCACGAGAAATCTTACGATTTCTCGTGAGTTTTTGGTGCGCTCGCGGGAACTCGAATCCCGGGCCCTCTGATTAAAAGCGCAGCCTGTGCACCAATCGTCCATGTTTGAATTGCCGTCTCATCGACAGTTAATGACGCACAAACGTATGATATTCAACTTTCGGCTTTGCATCGAAATGCTGATTTTGCACTTGTTGCAACCTGTGTACAACTCTGAAACCGTGCAAATTCCGTGCAAAAACCGTGCAGAGTGTTTTTAGAAACTCCGAAGCAATTCATACACAAATGACTTGACGGCATTGTTTTGGGTGGCCGCACGCTTCTTTGTGAAACCCATTGAAACCCCTGCGCCCCGCAGATTGCAAAATTTGAAAAATGAGCGGAGCTGCCATTTTGAGCCGCCCCGCTTTGTGCCTTTTGACGCTTGCACGGGACGGGTGATATCCGTTACACTGGAAGCAAGACCCTGTTACCGGGAAAGGAGCGAGACTATGAACCAGGATTTACACAACCAGGCGCAGCGCATCGTTGCCGAGAGCATCGCCGCCGTGCTGCCCGACCAGGCGGTGCGCCGGGCGCTGACAACTTTCACGCCGGGCAAAGGGCAGACCCTGCTGGTGGCGGCGGGCAAAGCCGCCTGGCAGATGGCCCATGCCGCCGTGGAGACGCTGGGCCATGTGGACAGCGGGGTGGTGGTGACCAAGTACGGCCATGTCAAGGGGGAAATCGCCGGGGTGGTATGCCATGAGGCAGGGCACCCGGTGCCGGACGGCAACAGCTTTGCCGCCACCTCCCAGGCGCTGGAGCTGGTGCGCGGGCTGACGGCGGATGACACCGTGCTGTTCCTGCTGTCGGGCGGAGGCAGCGCGCTGTTTGAAAAGCCGCTGATCCCCGGGGATGAACTCCAGGACATCACCCGGCAGCTGTTGGCCTGCGGGGCGGACATTGTGGAAATGAACATCATCCGCAAGCGCCTTTCGGCTGTGAAGGGCGGGCGGTTTGCCCAGGCCTGTGCCCCGGCGCGGGTGTACAGCATCGTGCTGTCCGATATTCTGGGCGACCCTCTGGATATGATCGCCTCTGGCCCCGCCTGTCCTGATTCCTCCACCTGCGAACAGGCCAGGCAAGTCGCGGCAAAGTACGGCCTCCGGCTCTCTCCTGACGCCCGGCAGCTTTTGGACCGGGAGACGCCCAAAACCCTGGACAACGTCACCACCTGCATCACCGGCAGCGTGCGGGAGCTGTGCCGGGCCGCGGCGAATCAGTGCCGCGAACTGGGCTATGAGCCCGTGCTGCTCACCGACCGGCTGGACTGCGAGGCCCGGGAGGCCGGGCGGTTCCTGGCGTCGGTGCTGCGCACACATGCGGGGGCGGGACGCAAGCTGGCCTTCCTGGCCGGGGGCGAGACGGTGGTCCACCTGACCGGCAAGGGGCTGGGCGGCCGCAACCAGGAGCTGGCCCTGGCCGCAGCGCCGGGGATCGACGGGCTGCCCGGGGCGGCGGTGTTCAGCGTCGGCTCCGACGGCACCGACGGCCCCACCGACGCAGCCGGCGGCTACGTGGACGGCTCCACCATGGCGGAGCTGCGGGCCAAAGGGCTGGATGTCTTTACGGTGTTGCAGCAAAACGACGCCTACCATGCCCTGCAGGCGGTGGGCGGCCTGCTCATCACAGGCCCCACCGGCACCAACGTCAACGATGTGGCTGTCGCCCTGCTGGAAGGCTGAAGACACAACAAAACCGGGAGCGGTACAGCGTTCACTGTCACCGCTCCCGGTTTTTTCCGTTGTGGGGGTGAGATGTCAACCCTTGAGGTATTTGTCCAGGAAATCCAGGGCAATCTGCTGGGTCATGGGGGCGAAAAATTCCGGCGTGCCGTGCCCAGCGCCCTTCAGCAGGTAGAGGTCCGCCACATTGTGGGGCCCGGCGGCAAGGATCTTCTCGTAGAAATCCTCGCTCTGGCTGCAGGGCACCGCGGGGTCGGCGTCCCCGTGCATGATGAGGAAGGGCGGCATCCCGTCATGGACATGCAGTGCAGGGCTGGCCTCGGCCGCCCGGCGCAGCAGCTCCTCCCCGCTACCGCCCAGATAGGCCCCGGCGTGGGTCTGCTCCACGCAGGTCCAGCGGCTGGTGTCGGCGGTGCCGTTGGCATAAGCCTCCATGTCCTCTCCCACGCTCTTTTTCAGGTCGGCAGGCCCAAACATATCCCAGACCAGCTGCACCTCGGAGGAGTAGTCCTTCCACTCCTCCGAGATGTATTTGCCGTCGTTGAGGCCCAGCATCGAGACGATCTCGCCGCCGGCGCTGCGGCCCATGACGCCGATGCGGTCCGGGTCGATGCCGTACCGGCCGGCGTTGGCCCGCACACACCGCACGGCGGCCTTGGCGTCAACGATCTGGGCGGGGAAGTGGGCCTGGGCGCTGTTGCGGAAATCGGCGCAGAAGACGGCGTAGCCGTGCTCCGCCAGAAAGACCAAATCGCCGATCTGGGCGTTTTTGTCAATGCCGCGCCAGCCGTTGCCGTTGAACCAGATGATGGCCGGGCGCAGGCCCTGGCGGGCGCCGGGGTCGGTGGGTATCTCCTCAGGGATGCTGCGGCCCAAAGCGCGCTGCAGCTGGGGACGGTCCATCTGGCACAGCAGGGACAACTGCAGTTCCACCGGGTTGCCCGCCAGATCGGTGGTGTGGGAAAAGGTGATGTCGTCAAAGAAAAATACAGTGGGCCGGCTGGTACCGGGATCGATGGTCTGTTTCATGTGGCACTCCTCCTTGCTGGTGCATTTTTGTTTCCATTATAAAGGGTGCGGCGCCGCGCCGCCAAGAGCCAATCTGCCCAAAAAAGAGGGTGCGGATTGTCCGGGCCGCAAAAATTGCAATTTTTGAAACAAAACCGTTTCATTGCTGCACTCTTTGCTTCTTGTGGAACACATGAAATGATTTTCAGCAGAAGGAAACGAAATCATTTCAAATTCCGAAATACTCGCTCTTTTGTCAAAAAGCGAGGGGCTGTTTTCTCTTTTTTGCGAATTGTGCAACGGCGGGGCTTCCTGTATGATAAGCTCAAATGAAATTGGTGCGCGCCACGTTTCTGTTGTATTAGCAAACCAGGAGGGATTATCATGCAATTGTACATTGTCCTTGCACTTTTGGCATTCATGATCATCAGCTTTGTCATCCACAAAATACCCTTTGGCGTGACGGCTATGATCTGCTGCGTGATGCTGGTCGTCACCGGCTTTTATACACCCGTGGAGGCCTTCTCGGGCTTTTCCAACCAGAACATCATTTTGCTGGCGCCCATGTTCGCCCTGAGCGCGGCCTTCGGTAAAACCAGCCTGCTGAAAAAGATCCAGAACCAGATGACCATCCTGAAGGGCAAGCGCGGCTATCTGCTGCTGGCCGCCATGTTCGCCTTCCTGGCGGTCCTGGCCGCCTTCATCCCCACCACCGCCATGATGACCATCGCCCTGATGTTCATCACCGCCCTGGGCGACACCGGCGACATCACCCCCACCACCATCACCATCCCTGCACTGAGCGTCCTCAGCGTCTGGTGCGCAGTGCTTCCCGTCGGCCTGGGCTCCACCGTCTTTGCCCAGAACAACGTCCTGTATGAGGGCATCGTCACCAACGAAAACCAGCTGCTGCAGTTCCTGGACTACGCCAAAGTGGCGGTGATCCCCAGCCTCATCTGCACCATCTACGCGGTCTTTGCCTACAAGCTGATGCCCAAAAAGTCCAACTACAGCATGGGCGACATCCGTGAAGCCAAAGAGCAGGCCCCCATCTCCAAGCGGGACGAGACCATCATCTACGTCGTCTTTGTCATCGTCATGCTCTCTCTGTTCTTCGGCACCCAGATCGGCAACCTGATGTACGTCATGCCCGCCATCGGCGTCATCGTCCTGCTGGTCACCAAGGCGATGAGCGTCAAGGACACCGTCGGCGCAATGACCCAGGACGCCATCTGGATGGCAGCCGGCGTGCTGGTCATGGCCAACGCTTTGGGCGACTCCGGCGCCGGCGCGATCATCGGCAACTTCATCCTGACCATCCTGGGCGGCAACCCCAACAGCATCATGGTCCTCTTTGTCTTTGCCATCGTCACCACCGTCATGACCACCTTCATGTCCAACGCCGCCACCCGCAACGTGCTGATCCCCATCGCCGCCTCCACCTGCCTGGCAGCCGGTTGGGACCCCCGGGGCGTCGTCTGCATCGTTTTCTTCTGCTCCAACATCGCCGTCGCCTTCCCGTCCGGCTCTCCCGCCTGCGGCATCGCCTATGGTGTGGGCGGCTATAAGATCACCCAGACCCTCAAGTATACCCTGCCCTTCGTGATCCTGGCCATCATCGCCGTGGTCATCACCGCGAACCTCGCCTTCCCGGTTTACGGCTGACCGGTCCGCCACACATCGCGGGCCCAGCGCCCGCTTCCAGCAAAGGAGAAACCAACTATGTCTATGCGCCCTCAGATCCCTGTTCGCACCGTCGAGAGCGACCAGGCCCTTTCCTTCATCCGGCAAATGGGTGTCGAAAACGTCAGCCTGATGCTCAAGCCGGAAGAGCTCACCTATGACTGCATCGCCGCCCAGCAGGAGCGCCTGGCGGGCTTTGGCCTGACCGTCTCCGACGCGGCCTGCAACGAGCTGCAGAAAAACAAGAGCATCCACCTCAACCTGCCCGACCGCGACGAGCAGATCGAGCGGTTCAACAACATGCTGCGGGTCATGGGCCAGGCCAAGGTGCCCTTCACCTCGGTGGCCTGGCAGCCCAACGGCATCCTCCGCACCGACCACCGCGTGGGCAAGCACACCCGGGGCGGCGTCTCGGCCTTCTGCGACCAGAACGAGATCATGGCCCGCCCCAACGCCGAGGACCGCGCCTACACCGAACAGGAGATTTGGGACAACTTCCAGTATTTCCTGGACAAGGTCATCCCCGTGGCCGAGGAGACCGGCGTGCGGATGGCGCTGCACCCCAACGACCCGCCGCTGGCCTGCATGGCCGGCATCCCCAGCCTGATCTACAACACCGAGTGCTACCGCAAGGCCTTTGCCATGGCCCACGGCAGCAAGGCCCTGGGCATGAAGCTCTGCGTGGGCTGCTGGCTGGAGGGCGGCGACGCTTTTGGCGACCTGATGTCCGACATCAAGGAGTTCTGCGCCGACGGCCGCATCCTCTGCGTGCACTTCCGCAACGTGGACAGCACCCTGCCGGTGTTTGAGGAGACCCTGCCCGAGGACGGCTACGCCGATATGTACGCCATCATGAAGCAGCTGGTGGCCTGCGACTGCGACGCGGTCATTTCCATCGACCACGGCTTCAAGCCCATGGAGGGCTTCGGCGGCATGCCCGGGTCCTTCTGCTATCCCACCGGCTTTATGAAGGGCCTGATGTGGGCGGCTGAAAAGGAGCTGGGCCGGCGCTGATCAGCGCCGGCCGGAGGCTCCCCGCCGCCGCTCCTGTGGAGAGCGCCCCACAGGATGCAAACGCGCTCCTTTTTGCACCTGCTGCAATCGCCAGGCCCCGTAGGCAGGAGCTTGGCGATTGTCTTTTTTGCACTTTTTGCGCCCGGAAGCCGAAATATGAAATCCGCATTTCATTTCTTTTCAGCCTCCGTTTCAATTACCGCAAAACTGACACAGCATCCACCTTTCATTGTCTAGTTTTGTGGGGATTGCCAATTGTCCATAGAGATGGATTTGTGTACACTAAGAACAACGCTACAGTGAACAAAAAACGTGTGTGGCAGTCTTTGGCCACCGTTTTGCGCAACGGAAGAAAGGATGGATCGTATATGAAAGTTGGCATGATCGGCCTTGGCATCATGGGCAAGCCCATGGCAAAAAACCTGCTCAAGGCGGGCTATGACCTCACCGTCAGCAGCTTCAACAAGGCGGCGGACGAGCTGGCCGCCCTGGGGGCCAAAAAGGCGGCCAACGCCGAGATCGGCGCAAGCTGCGACGTGGTGCTGACCATGCTGCCCAACTCCCCCCAGGTCAAGC
>ERZ1090864.1314-NODE-1318-length-11718-cov-8.026323_pt1 | contig 11718 bp, 10 predicted proteins | sample MGYA00478479_ERZ1090864 | MGnify/ENA primary metagenome ERZ1090864 (study PRJEB33644, sample SAMEA5815743) | chicken gut metagenome | biome: Chicken; feature: Gastrointestinal Tract; material: Caecum | place: Ireland | collected 2019-01-01 | study: A study of... | reverse complement strand
CCAACGGTTTTCGGACGTTCATCCAATCGCCCGGCTCCCCCACAAATACAGATTTGTATATTTGGGGGAGGGACCGGCAATACTTCTGGGGAAAGAAGACGGAAGGAAGGGCTTGCTATGAGTAAAAAGAAGGAAAAACCGATCGACCTGAAGAATCTGGAGTCGGAGGAAAAGCTGAAGTATGAAGTGGCGGAGGAGTTAGGGCTCCTGGATAAGGTGCTGTCCCAGGGGTGGAAGTCGCTGACTTCGAAAGAGACCGGGAGGATAGGGGGCCTGGTCACAAAAAAGAAAAAACAGGAACAGTAAAACGGACGCAGTAAAATCTTTACAAAAAAGAAGATATTTGATAAAATTGTACAACTGGGGAGACGATAGGTGATGTAGTTATGGCAGATAGCATAGAAGTCATGGGTGTGGTACTGGACTGCCTTACCGCAAAAGAAGCTATGCTTCAGGCAATGCAGTTTATGGAAAACGACCTGGTTGATACAATAGAGATCCTGTCCATGAGAGACCTGATGAACGGCAGGGAGGACACGGAATGGAAAAATCTGGTGAATGAGTCCGGGCTTGTGATACCCGGGGAGGCGGAGATATTAAAAGCAGGGGATGCAGGCGGCAGGAACCTGGAGAAGGAGACAGCAGACCATACATTTTTAAAGCTTTTTTTAAAATATCTCCAGAAAAATCAGCTGAAAGTTTTCCTGCTCGCAGATACGGATGAGGACCTGCAGCATGTGGAGGATACGCTGCGCAGGTATAGCAGGGGGATCCGCCTGACAGGGAGCGGGATCATTAAGCCGGATGACAACAGAGAGGAAAGTGTGGTCAACGAGATAAACGGTACGGAAACAGACTGTATCCTCTCTGTGCTTGGTTCTCCGTACCAGGAACAGTTTGTCGGAAGGAACAGAGCCCTGCTCAACGCGAAGGTATGGCTTGGGTGCGGAGCTGTATTCCGGGATGGATACAAGGCGCGCAGACCGGCGGGCAGGGTGAAGCATTTTTTCAGGAAGTTTTTGTTTTCCTGGCGTGCCGGAAAAGAACAGTAGAGGGTATGCGCTGGCATTTTGTGAAGAATGTATATGGCAGAAAATATGAATTTTTTGTAAAAACTATGAGGAAATGCATAAAAAGAATGCATTTCCTCTTTCTTTTTTTGATGTTTTGCATTAATATATTACATGAGTATGTGAACGGAAGAAGTTATTTGGGTTTAAAATTTGTGAAAAATGTACATGGTATAACTAAAGGAGCGGAGGGAAAGACATGATTTCTAATCAGATACTGCAGAATACGATCGAAGGGCTGAAGGGAATCTCAAGAGTGGATTTCTGTGTCCTTGATACGGAGGGCAAAGAACTGGCGGCTACATTTGAGAGCGGGCAGGACAGAAGTGAGGCGGTGCTCTCTTTTGTTGAATCTCCTGCGGACAGCCAGGTGATCCAGGGATGTCAGTTTTTCAAGATCTTTGACGAGCAGAGACTGGAGTATGTGCTGCTTGCAGACGGAGACAGCGAGGATGTGTATATGCTGGGCAAGATCGCGGCGTTCCAGATCCAGAGCCTTCTCGTGGCCTATAAGGAGAGATTTGACAAAGACAATTTCATCAAGAATCTTCTCCTTGACAACCTGCTTTTAGTAGACATTTACAACCGCGCGAAAAAATTACATATTGACACAGAGGCAAAACGTGTTATCTTTATTATTGAGACATCGCACGAAAAAGACAATGCAGCGCTTGAAAACGTAAGGAGCCTTCTCGGCGGCAGGTCAAAAGATTTCATCACTGCTGTTGATGAGAAGAATATCATTGTAGTCAAGGAACTGACGGATAAGGAAAGCAACAGGGAACTTGAAAAGATGGCGAAAGAGATGCTGGATACGCTCCACAGCGAGGGAGAGGAAGAGCGGATCCGCATTGCGTATGGGACCATTGTCAATGATATCAAGGAAGTTTCCAAATCTTATAAGGAAGCAAAACTTGCCCTTGACGTCGGAAAGATCTTTTTCGATGAGAAGGATATCATAGCGTTTGCGACTCTGGGCATCGGGCGTCTGATCTACCAGCTCCCGCTCCCCCTGTGCAGGATGTTTATCAAAGAGATTTTCGAGGGGAAATCTCCGGACGAATTTGATGAGGAGACATTGACGACGATCAATAAATTCTTTGAGAACAGTCTCAATGTATCAGAGACGTCCAGGCAGCTTTATATTCACAGAAATACTCTTGTATACAGGCTGGATAAGCTCCAGAAGAGCACCGGGCTGGACCTTCGCGTGTTTGAAGATGCGATCACTTTTAAGATCGCGCTCATGGTCGTGAAGTACATGAAATATATGGAGTCATTAGAGTACTAATATACGCAGGAGTATGAATAATTAGGAGGAACATATGATTGAATTAAGGAACGTGACGAAGGAGTATTCCAAAGGGAATGCTGCTCTTAACGGTGTTTCCGTTAAGATCGAACGGGGAGAGTTCGTTTTCATCGTCGGCGACAGCGGTTCAGGTAAATCCACTCTGATCCGCCTTATCATGAAGGAGCTGAACCCGACCGAGGGAACGATTATCGTGAACGGACAGAACTTAAACCGGATGAAGCACCGCCATATCGCCAAATACAGAAGGGGACTTGGCGTTGTCTTCCAGGACTTCCGTCTTTTAAAAGACCGAAATATTTATGAGAATATCGCATTTGCGCTGCGCGTGACAGAGACGCCGACCAGAGTGATCAAGAAGAAGGTGCCTGCCGCGCTTTCACTGGTAGGACTGGCACAGAAATATAAGTCCTTCCCGAAGGAGCTCTCGGGAGGAGAGCAGCAGCGTGTCGCAATTGCAAGGGCTCTCGTAAATGAGCCTGCCATTTTGTTGTGCGACGAGCCGACAGGTAACCTGGACCCGACGAACTCATGGGAGATCATGAGTATCCTGAAGGAGGCAAATGAGCGCGGGACGACAGTCCTTGTCGTTACGCATAACCAGGAGATCGTAAACGAGATGAACGAGCGCGTTATCACGATGAAACAGGGCGTGATCGTCAGTGATGAACAAAAAGGTGGGTATATAGATGAGGATTAGTACAGTAGGGTACGTCGGAAAACAGGGCGTTAAGAATATCTGGAGGAACAAGATGTTTTCTCTCGCATCCATTGCGACGATGTCAGCTTGTATCTTCCTGTTTGGTTTATTTTTCTCGATCCTTGTAAACTTTCAGTACATTATCAGGACCGCAGAGGAAGGTGTGGCGATCACCGTATTTTTCGATGAGGATGCCACGGATGCACAGAAGAAGAAGATCGGGGAAGAGCTGGAAAACCACGAAGGTGTGTCGGAAGTAGTATATGTTTCGGCTGATGAGGCGTGGGAAGAATTCCAGAAACAGTATTTCGGGGACAACCCGGAACTTGCGGAAGGGTTCAAGGATGACAACCCGCTGGCAAGTTCTGACAACTATGAAGTATATATGAAGACGATGGATGATAACCAGAGTCTTCTCGCGAGAAGCCGTTCGCTGTCCGCGACACAGAAAGAACTCGTGGAATTCGCCCAGAAACTTGACGGAGTCAGGGAGGTCAACCGTTCCGATGTGGTGGCGAACACGCTGTCCAGTGTGAATACTCTTGTGGCGGTGGTGTCGATCGCGATCATTGTTATCTTGTTTGGCGTATCTATCTTCCTGATCAGCAATACGGTTACCATGGGTATCACTGTCCGGAAAGAAGAGATCGCGATCATGAAGTACATTGGCGCGAAGGACTTTGTAGTGCGGTCGCCGTTCGTGATCGAAGGTCTTATCATCGGTATCTTCGGTGCGGCGATACCGCTTGTGTTGCTGTACTTCCTGTATGATAAGGCGGTACAGTATATTATGGAGAAATTCAGTATCCTGCAGAATATCATTGATTTCCTGCCGGTAGGTACAGTTTACCAGATCCTTCTCCCGATCGGACTGGTGATGGGGATCGGGATCGGTTTCCTGGGAAGTTTCTTCACCGTGCGCAAGCACCTGAAAGTATAGTGATTTAGGAGGATACTCTGCTATGAAAAGACGAATGAGGAGACTGGGAGGACTGGCAATGGCGGCTGCCCTGACAGCGGGGCTGGCGCTCAATGTCGATGCCGTTACTCTGAATGATGCGCAGCAGAAGGCGGATGAGCTGGAAGAACAGAAGGATGCCGTGGAAGAGGAGAAAGCCAGCCTGTCGGAAAAACTGGATACTATTATTAAAAATATGCAGGACACACAGGCAAAGCTGGAAGATAAAGAGGCAGAGGTCGAAGAGGTGGAGAACGAGCTCGTACAGGCGCAGGTTGATGCAAATGACCAGTATGAATGTATGAAGGTCCGCATCAAATATATGTACGAGAGTGGCGGGAACCAGCTTTTTGAGGTGCTCATGGAAAGCGAAAATATGGGGGACTTCCTCAATAAAGCAGAGTATGTTTCTCAGATTTCTGAATATGATAGAAATGAACTGATCCGATATCAGGATACAGTGAAAGAGGTAGAGGAAAAAGAGGAGAAGGTACAGAGTGAGTACAAAGAGCTGGATCAACTTCAGTCAGACCTCGTTTCACAGCAGGAAGAAGTGCAGGCACTGATCGACAGCAATGAAGCGAAGCTTTCGGATATCCAGGAACAGATCAATGCAAATTCCGCTGAGCTCGCCCGTCTGCAGGCAGCGGCCGTAGAGGCCGGAAGGCTTCAGAATGAAGGCGGCACATGGCTGGAAGGCGGAGGGATCGTAGTCAGCGGGAATGGATTCTTCACACATCCCTGCCCGGATTATACAGCACAGACCAGTTATTTCGGAGAGATCCGGGAATTTGAAGTCGGCGGTCATAAAGGGAATGATTATGCGGCCCCGACAGGAACTCCGACGTATGCGGCTGCTGCAGGCACGGTGATTACGGCAAATTACAGCCCGAGTGCCGGAAACTGGGTGGTCATTAACCATGGGAATGGTCTGGTAACAAAGTACATGCACCACAGCGCTCTTTGTGTTACTCAGGGACAATATGTTGAAAAGGGCCAGCAGATCGGATATGTGGGGAGCACCGGACAGTCAACCGGACCGCATCTGCATTTTCAGGTGGAAGTGGACGGGGTTGCGGTAAGCCCGGACCTGTATTTGTAATACATAGCAGCGAGTGATCGGACGCTGCATGCTCTGCGAAGCCTTCGATATGAAGAACGCGGAAATAAAACGAGGGAGGACAAAGCGGAAAAAGTATTCTGCTTTGTCCTTTCTTATAGTCCGGGTGCGGAGAAGTCCGAGGCGGACGGGAAAGACAGGATCAGCTGTGACAGGCGGAGCTGACATGCGGCAGGCGGACCGGATATGTGACAGACGGATCGGACAGAAAAAAAGAGAAAACGGAGAGAGTGAGCTATGGATTGGGAAACAGAAAAGAAATCACGGACAAGAAAATTCTGGCTGGGTGTATTTGCAGGGTTCCTGGCAGCAATATTTATCCTTGCCGGGATCTGGTGCGTCTGGCAGATCGGTGGAAGAGTATCCGGTGGAAGCTTTGCATCCGGGAATAATTCCGAGCAGGATGTGGAAGATAAACTGGATCAGATCAATGCTTTGATAGAGAATTATTATCTATACGAGGATGAGATAGATGAAGACGCTCTGATAGACGGGATCTATTCGGGGTATGCCAGCGCATTGGGAGATCCCTATACAGAATATTATGACAAGGAAGAAACACAGGCTCTCCTGGAAACGACCAGCGGGGAATTTTCCGGGATCGGCGCAACAATGTCAATGAACGTTGACAGCGGCGAGATCACGATCGTGAATGTATATAAAGACTCCCCGGCAGACAAGGCGGGAATCCGCGAAGGGGATATCCTCTATCGGGTCGGTGATAAAGAAACTGCCGGTGTTGACCTGGATACTGTGGTGTCATGGATAAAAGGCGAGCAGGGGACAGAGGTGACTCTCGGGCTGATGCGTGAAGGAAAAGAAGTAGATGTGACAGCTGTCAGGGATATTATAGAGGTGCAGACTGTTGAATATGAGATGAAGGACGGACAGATTGGTTATATCGCAGTCAGTGAATTTGACGACGTGACGTACGATCAGTTTAAGACGGCTTTAGAAGACCTGGAGGCACAGGGCATGCAGGGACTTGTGATCGACCTGAGGAATAATCCGGGCGGGAATCTTTCTACGGTCACAGATATGCTGAAGCTCCTTCTTCCGGAGGGGACGATAGTTTCTACGAAAGATAAGTACGGAAATACGGACGAGATCACCTGCGACGGATCCCATGAATTTACGAAGCCTCTGGCAGTCCTGGTGAACCAGTACAGCGCCAGCGCATCGGAAATCTTCAGCGGCGCTATCCAGGATTACGGCATCGGGCAGATCGTGGGGATGACGACTTACGGAAAGGGCGTTGTCCAGCAGCTGATGGATCTGGGGGATGGCACTTACCTGAAGGTCACGATCGCGGAATATTATACTCCCAGCGGAAGGAGCATAAACGGAACGGGCGTTGAGCCGGATGTGGAAGTGGAGTATGAGTACGACGCGGAGGATCCGGAGGCGGATAATCAGCTGGAAAAGGCGCTGGAGGTTGTGCGGGGAGAGTAGTTCAGCCTTGGGACATTGATGGTCCAGCCATTTCAGCTTAAAGTGGTCAGTCAGATGGAGGAGCTGCCTTTTGAGCAGGAGCAGGATCAGTACGATGCTGAACAGGGCGATAGGGAAAACAAGTGCAGTCTGTCCAAGTATGCCGATAAGCAGGGATCCTGTATACATGACAGAATATAGGACCGACCGTGAAGAAAGTGGAAAGCCTGCGTCTGCGTGAAAGTCCCGTTCTGCAAGGCTGATGCCGAGCAGAACGAGATTTCCGGTCCGTCCGTTGGCAAAACCGGCGGAGCCATGCCTCCGTAATAGCTGCAGGATTCTGCAGGATGACTTCCACCCTGTATGCTAAGACATGAGTTGACTTCCTGGACAAAATCATCTGCTGTCTGACTTTCATTTTCTTTCAATTCTGTTCTTCAGATATTTGCGGCAACCTAGTGAACCCATGTGAAACCGCCGCTTACTGGAAAAGCATCTTTGTCATCGATTACAACTGCAAAACTTTTTGACCCCTCCGGCGCATCTTTGATGGAAAGCGGGAGAGAGTATGTGGGCATACCAAGTTCGTTGCAGACACCTCTTTTTCCATATTTATCCTGAATGATTCTGTTTATTATACCATCGTTTGTTACTTTCATTGTGGATTTTCTTTCCCTGGTACTGGTGTCTTGGTTTTCAGTACCGCTGATAATTTTATAATCTGTGCCGTTACTATACACTAAAAAACAGAAAAGTATGTTGCTTTTGCAACGCATATGCAAATTTTACAGAGATTTTAAAAGAAACCAGTTGTGTTTATAATCCAGTATGCCTTTTTTTATTTTGGGGAAATAGTTCTTCGATAAAAAGTCATATGAATTAGCACTCGAGGCTTGACATGGCTAACAACACTTGCTATATTACTAATAGAACACGAAAAGTCAGCGTGTTTATCTGTATGTCGAAAAGCAGTGACAGATTTTCCGGGCTTTTTATGTAGTGATATGAAGGAGGGAATAGCCATGAATATCAATAAATTTACACAGAATTCATTACAGGCTGTCCAGAACTGTGAGAAGATCGCCGCGGACAACGGCAATCAGGAGCTGGCGCAGGAGCATCTGCTCTACGCGCTGCTCACACAGGATGACAGCCTGATCTTAAAGTTGCTTGAAAAGATGAGTATCCAGGGCCAGCTCTTTGTCAACAGAGTGGAGCAGGCAATCGGTAAGCGGCCGAAAGTCCAGGGCGGCCAGGCTTATGTGGGACAGGATCTCAACAATGTACTCATCCATGCAGAGGATGAGGCGAAACAGATGGGAGACGAGTATGTATCCGTGGAGCATCTGTTTCTTGCCCTGTTAAAATATGCAAGCAGAGATATGAAGCAGATCTTCCGGGAGTTCGGTATCAGCCGTGAGGGATTTCTCCATGCGCTGTCAACGGTCAGGGGAAACCAGAGAGTGACCAGCGATAACCCGGAGGCTACTTATGATACGCTGAATAAATACGGGCAGGATCTGGTGGAGAGGGCGCGGGACCAGAAGCTCGATCCGGTTATCGGGCGTGATGAGGAGATCCGCAATGTGATCCGCATCCTTTCCCGTAAGACGAAGAACAACCCGGTGCTGATCGGTGAACCCGGCGTGGGCAAGACCGCCGTTGTAGAAGGCCTGGCGCAGAGGATCGTGAGCGGGGACGTGCCGGAAGGACTGAAGGAGAAGACCATCTTTTCCCTTGATATGGGTGCCCTTGTGGCAGGAGCGAAGTACCGCGGCGAGTTTGAGGAACGCCTGAAAGCGGTCCTTGAAGAAGTGAAGAACAGCGATGGCAGGATCATCCTGTTTATCGATGAACTGCATACCATTGTGGGAGCCGGCAAGACGGAGGGCGCTATGGATGCCGGGAATATGTTAAAGCCCATGCTGGCAAGGGGCGAGCTGCACTGTATCGGGGCGACCACCCTCGACGAATACCGCCAGTATATCGAGAAGGATGCAGCGCTGGAGCGGCGTTTCCAGCCGGTCATGGTAGATGAGCCCACAGTGGAAGACGCAATCTCAATATTGAGAGGGCTGAAAGAAAGGTATGAAGTATTCCATGGTGTGAAGATCACAGACAGTGCCCTTGTGGCAGCGGCGACACTTTCCAACCGCTATATTTCCGACCGGTTCCTGCCGGACAAGGCGATCGACCTGGTGGACGAGGCGTGCGCCCTGATCAAGACAGAGTTGGATTCCATGCCCACAGAGCTGGATGAATTAAGAAGGCGTGTGATGCAGCTGGAGATCGAGGAGGAAGCGCTGAAGAAAGAGGAAGACCGTTTAAGCCGCGAGAGGCTGGAACATCTCCAGGAAGAACTCGCCGGGCTGAAAGAAGAGTATGCGGGAAAGAAAGTACAGTGGGAGAATGAGAAGACTTCCGTGGAACGGGTCCAGAAGATCCGTGAGGAGATCGAGCAGGTCAACAAGGACATCCAGAAAGCGCAGAGGGAGTATGATCTGAATAAGGCGGCGGAGCTTCAGTACGGCAGGCTGCCTCAGCTGCAGAAGCAGCTCGAAGAAGAGGAAGAGAGGGTAAAGGCAAAAGACCTGTCCCTTGTCCATGAAGCTGTGACAGACGAGGAGATCGCCCGCATCGTTTCACGGTGGACCGGCATTCCTGTGGCAAAATTAAATGAGAGTGAGAGGAACAAGACTCTTCATCTTGCGGATGAACTGCACAAGAGAGTGGTCGGCCAGGATGAAGGAGTGGAGCTCGTGACCGAGGCGATCATCCGCTCGAAGGCAGGGATCAAAGATCCCAGCAAGCCCATCGGTTCCTTCCTGTTCCTCGGACCTACCGGTGTCGGTAAGACGGAGCTTGCGAAGGCACTCGCTCAGAGCCTGTTCGATGATGAGAACAATATGGTCCGTATCGATATGAGTGAGTACATGGAGAAATACTCCGTGTCCAGGCTGATCGGAGCTCCTCCGGGATACGTGGGATATGACGAGGGCGGACAGCTCACTGAGGCGGTCCGCAGGAAACCATATTCTGTCGTGCTGTTCGATGAGATCGAGAAAGCGCACCCGGACGTATTCAATGTACTGCTCCAGGTGCTCGACGACGGGCGGATCACAGATTCACAGGGACGTACCGTGGACTTTAAGAATACGATCCTGATCATGACGTCCAATATCGGGGCAAATTACCTGCTGGAAGGCATCCGCGACGACGGATCGATCGATGAGAAATGTCAGGAACTGACCATGAATGACCTGAAAGCGCATTTCAGACCCGAGTTTTTGAACCGTCTGGATGAGATCATTATGTTTAAGCCATTGACGAAACAGAATATCCGTGCCATCATAGACTTGTTGATAGCGGATGTGAACCGGCGGCTTGAGGAGAAGGAACTGAGGATCGAACTTACGGAGGCGGCGAAAGATTTCGTCGTGGACGGCGGGTATGACCCGATGTACGGAGCAAGGCCGCTGAAGAGATATCTGCAGAAGAATGTGGAGACACTTGCCGCAAGGCTGATCCTTGCAGGAAATGTCGGCAGGGAAGATACGATCCTTATTGACGTGAAGGACGGGAAGCTGGCCGCTGACGTAAAGGGGCGTATCGTTTCTGCAGAGTAAGTGGCAGAGGCGAAGTGAACGTGCGTAAAGGGGCGCGCTGCCGTATGGACGGCGCGCCTTGTTGAGAGAGGCGGCAGTGTGAAAGGACGGATGTGCCAGATGACACCCATTATCTTTCATATTGATGTGAATTCAGCTTATCTGAGCTGGACAGCAGTGGAACAGTTAAAGAACGGCTCAGCAGTGGATCTGCGCGAGATACCGGCCATCATCGGCGGGGACCAGAAGTCCCGCCACGGCGTGGTGCTCGCCAAATCCCCTGCGGCAAAACAGTATGGCATCCGCACGGGGGAACCTGTCGCGAATGCCTTTCGTAAGTGCCCGGATCTTGTGATGTATCCGCCGGACCATAAGATGTACCGGGAGAAGAGCAGGCTCCTGATGGAGTATCTCCGGACATTTACGAAAGAGATCGAACAGGTCAGCGTGGATGAGTGCTATATGGATTTTACATCCATCGCGGGCCGGTACCATTCTCCAGTGGACGGGGCGCTGGAGATCAAGGACGGCATAAAAGAGAGATTCGGATTCACCGTAAATATCGGGATCTCCACAAATAAACTCCTTGCGAAGATGGCTTCGGATTTCCGGAAGCCGGACCGGATCCACACTCTTTTCCCCGAGGAGATCCGGGTGAAGATGTGGCCTCTGCCCATCGGAGAGCTGTACATGGCGGGAAGGTCCAGCGTGGAGACATTGAAAAAGCTGGAGATCAATACGATCGGGGATCTGGCGCAGGCAGACCCGGAGCTGATCGCCCTCCATCTGAAGAGCCATGGGAAGATGCTCTGGGAGTTCGCGAACGGCAGAGGGCGGGATGTGGTCCAGGCGGAGCCGGAAGAGGCAAAGGGGATCGGGAATTCCACGACCCTCAGAGCGGATGCGGAGACAGAGGAAGAGGTTTACGCTGTGTTTGGGGAGCTGGCGCAGAGCGTGGGGAGGCGGCTGAAAAAGGCCGGGAAGAAGGCGGGCATGGTGAGTATGGAGATCAAGTACCATGACTTTCGGACGATCTCCCACCAGATGCAGCTGGAAAAGCCGTCCAACGATCCGGAGCTGCTGAAGGACACTGCGTACAGCCTGTTCCTCGAGGTGTGGAGCGGAGAACCGGTGCGTCTGCTCGGCATACGGACGTCGAAACTGGCGGATGAGTCGGAGCCGGAACAGCTTTCGATCTTTGATATCGAGATGCCGCCGGAACCGGATGAGAAACATAAACGTCTGAAAAAGGCCATGGACGAGCTGAACGCCCGGTTCGGCGAAGGGGCGGTCGTGAAAGCGAGCCTGATGAAAAAGGGCGGGGGCGGACGGAAAAGAGACGGAGAGGCGTGATATTATAAGGAAGGGGATGCGCGGATGAAGGAGAAAAATTATAATCTGGAACTGATCCGGCTGGTATCCTTTATCCTGGTGATCGTGATCCATGTGACGAATTATTTCTGCCGGGCTTACGGCTGTCTCTTATACACATCTGACGCTGCCGACGATAAGGCTCGTGTAG
>ERZ1090864.1313-NODE-1317-length-11732-cov-6.632012_pt1 | contig 11732 bp, 11 predicted proteins | sample MGYA00478479_ERZ1090864 | MGnify/ENA primary metagenome ERZ1090864 (study PRJEB33644, sample SAMEA5815743) | chicken gut metagenome | biome: Chicken; feature: Gastrointestinal Tract; material: Caecum | place: Ireland | collected 2019-01-01 | study: A study of... | reverse complement strand
ACCGAAAACTTGGCTTAGACAAACATTTTTATTATAACATAAAATCTGCTGCATCACAATCCGGATCTGTGACCGATTTCTGCTTTTCTGTGCAGAACTCCCAAAATATCCAAGCATTTTTACGCAGGCAGACCGCATACAGCTTGTGACAGCCGCAATATGAAGCTGACTTTCAGGATTATGGATATACTGAATCGTAAAATGATGAAAGAAATGATTACAATTATGTAAACTTATTTAAAGATTTGCAAATACTGTTGACTTTTATTGACAAGGAGGATACTCTATTAAAAGAGGGCTGCCACTTGCCGATGCGCCAAAGCAGAGAAAGCAGGTTTTCCGGTAAGGGCACTCCGTGTTCGAAGGGAAGTTTGGACGAATGAACCAACAGAACAGGAAGCGTCCCCCGACACGATCGCGTCCGCCCAGGCGGCCGGAGGTAGACGAGGGCGCATTTGATTATAGAGACAATGGCGGTGTGACGCGGCGGCCGTATGTGTCGCGAAAGCGGAGAAGCGCTCCTTTTCCGAGAGCAAAACCGCACCGATTTTCCCGGAAAATGAGGATGTGGATGTTCCGCATCAGCTCGATTGTGGTGGTTGTGGCACTGTGTGCGGGGATTTGGCTGATTATGCGGTCAATTATTGTCCGCACAAGTGCTCCTACAACCCCCGGCTATGCGCCTGTGTCTTCCGCTGCACTTGCGCACGGCGTAGAGAGTGCTGTCTCCGTACCGTCAGAGCCTGTGAAACCGGATGCGCTGAAGGGTGCGGCATTCATCGGTAACTCTTGTGTGGATGGACTGGACAATTACGGTGTCATTCGGGAAGCCACTTTTTTTGCGCGTACAGGACTGACCGTGAAGGAAGCTTTTGAAAAGCCAGTTATTAATGGTAAGGTGCCAGTTTTGGATGAGCTCAAACAGGGCAAGACGTATCCCAAAGTCTTTTTGCTATTTGGTGAAAACGAGTTGGGATGGTCTACAGACAACGCTTTTACGGAGGGGTATGCCAAGGTGATTCAGTCCGTGCATGCCTCCCAGCCAAAAGCCAAAGTGTATGTTCAGTCAATTTTGCCGGTTTCCAAAGCGGTTTCCGACAGGAATAAAAACAATATCAATAATAAACGAATCAATCAGTTTAATGAGATGATCAAGCAGATCTGCAAGGAGCAGAACGCGACATATGTGGATGTGCACAGCCAGTTTGTGAAACCCGATGGCAGCCTGATCGACGGAATTTCCACAGACGGCATTCATTTTAATAAAGATGGCTGCCAGAAGTGGGCCGACTATTTGCGTGCGCACTGCTAAGATCAGATCATCCAGGCCCTTTAGCGGTCTGCTTGCTGTTGAGAAGAGAAATGGAAAAGGGGAATTTATGTATGAAAATCAAGATGGGTGGAAAATGGATTGCTGCGTTGGCGGCAATTGCACTGTGTATGAGTGTGGCAGCTTGTGGGGGCAGTGCCGCGGATGTGGATGTCAACAAAGCGGCGGATGCCATCAAATCCGGCACAACGTTTACGGATGAGCTGACAAAAACAGATACCGAAAATGCAGAAAAGCTTTATCAGGTGGATGCGTCTTTAGTGCAGGACGTGTGCGTCTATATCGGTACGGGTGCAACGCCGGAGGAAATCGCCGTCTGGAAAGCAAAGGACGACAACGGCGCAGCTAAGTTGAAGGAAGCGGCGCAGGGCCGTCTGGATACGCAAAAGCAGCGCTTCACCGATTATAACCCTGAGCAGATGCCCAAGATCGAAAGCGCGGTGCTGGAGGAGAGCGGCAAAACCGTCGTTTTGTGCATTTCCGCTGACAACGATAAAGCAAAGACGGCTGTGTCACAGGCACTGAAAGGATAAACCATGACCTTTGCCAGCCTCGTTTTTCTGTATGGATTCCTGCCAGTGGTGATGGGAATCTATTATATTCTACCGCATCGATGCCGGAATGGCTTCCTGCTGTTGGCCAATATTGTATTTTACGGCTGGGGAGAGCCCCGTTTCTTAATTGTCATCGCGTTTGCCTGCGTGTTCAACTATTTCTTTGGCCGGGCCATTGAACACCACCGCGCAGACAAGGCAAAAGCCAAACAGATTTTCGTCATGGCTGTGATGGTCGACGTGGCCCTGTTGGCAGTATTCAAATACACCAATTTTGTCACCGGCATCCTGCATAACATCCTCCCGGCGCTGTCTGTGTCGCGGATTCCGCTGCCGCTGGGCATTTCTTTTTATACGTTCCATGTGCTTTCTTATCTGATCGATGTCTATCGCGGCGACGTCCAGTCGCAAAAAAACCTCGTTCGTTTTGGCACGTATATGTCACTTTTTCCTCAAATGGTGGCTGGCCCGATTGTTCGCTACAAAGAAATTCAGGACCAGCTTGGCATCCGGCACGAGAACCTGGAGCGTTTTGCCAGCGGCATCAAACTGTTTGCCATTGGGCTTGGCAAAAAAGTACTGATTGCCAACCAGATGGGCCGACTTTGGGACACGCTGCAACAGCCAGGAGCACAGCTGGGTATGGTCGGCGCATGGGGCGGCGCGCTGGCGTTTACCTTTCAGATTTATTTTGATTTCAGCGGTTATTCCGATATGGCCCGCGGGCTTGGCCGTATGCTGGGCTTTGAATTGCCAATCAATTTTAACTATCCATACATTGCGCGGAGCGCCACGGAATTCTGGCGGCGCTGGCACATCACGCTGTCCCAGTGGTTCCGCGATTATGTCTATATTCCGATGGGCGGAAGCCGCCGTGGATTGCCGCACACCATTGTCAATCTGTTTGTTGTGTGGCTCTTGACCGGCATGTGGCACGGCGCCAACTGGAATTTTATTCTGTGGGGCCTGTTTTATTTTGTCTTTTTGGCATTGGAAAAGCTTTTTCTGAAAAAATGGCTCGACCGTGCGCCTGCGTTCGTCGCGCATTTATATACGATCTTGATATTTGTACTCGGCTGGGTTCTCTTCGGCATTGAGGATCTGAGCAGCCTGGGACACTATTTTGGCCTTTTATTCGGCGCAGGCGGCTTTGCCGCGGGCGCGGACATTGCCAGCACGCTGCTGTCTTATCTGCCGCTGCTGGCGTTTGCAACATTCGGCAGTGTGCCTGTTTTGCGCAATTTGTGGCGAAAAGTTGCCGGGGGCCGCATGGCGTGGCTGCCGGAGACGATTGGCTGCGTTGCGGTACTGGTTCTGTGTACGGCGTCGTTGGTCAGTCAGGGCTACAATCCGGACCTTTATGCGCACTTTTGAGCCGATTGTGAAAGGGGGAAATGCACGCTGTGGATCCAAAACAGAAGCAAAAAAAGTGCCACACGCGGGCACTGCCACTGACGGTGGCCTTCTGTGCCCTGCTGGTGGCGGGTGCGGTTTTGATTTATGCCCTGCCAAAGCAGGATTATTCTCCACGTGAGAAGCACGCGCTGGCTTCGCCGCCAAAGTTTTCCCTGGAAAACCTGATGGATGGCAGCTTCGCGGATCAGACAGAGACCTATCTTTCTGATCATTTCCCCCTACGCCAGAGCATGGTGGGTCTCAATGCCTATTTTGGCCTTTTGACAGGGCGCAACGGCCAAAATGGCGTTTATCATGGCAAAGATGGCTGGTTGATGAACACGCCGATTGCATACAGTGCGGCTAGCCTGCAAAGCAATTTGCAGCAATTGAATGCTTTCGTGCAGAAAACCGGCCTGCCGGCGACCATGCTGGCCGTCCCTTCAACCGGCTTTGTGATGGCCAAAGAGCTGCCAGCAAACCATGCGCCTTATCCAGATGCTGCGGTGCTGGCACAGGCGCAGAAAGATACGCAGGGCATCTGGCAGTGGGTAGATTTGCAAGAGGCGGTGCAGCCAACGGAAGGGGCCACCTATTACCGCACCGACCATCATTGGACGACCCAGGGCGCTTACCAGGCGTATTGCGCATTAGCAAAGGCCAAAGACTTTACCCCTGTTCTGAAAAGCGCTTTTCAGATTGAGCGTGCCGGTGGATTTTATGGCACCGCTTATGCCAAAAGCGGCTATTGGGCGACAAAGCCGGACACCATTGAACTCTGGCAGAATCCGAATTTGCAGGTGCAGGTAGAAGTGATGGATGACAATAGAAAAGACGTCGTCCGCAATAACAGCCCATTTTTCCGTCAGCAGCTGCAAGGCAGCGACCAGTATACTGTTTTTCTCGACGGCAATCACAGTCTGGTGCGTATCACAAATCCCCGGGCATCCGGCGGCAAGCTGCTTGTGCTCAAAGACTCCTTCTCGCATTGCCTGGCGCCGTTTCTGGCGGCGCATTACCGGGAAATCGATTTGGTGGATTTGCGCTATTACAACAAAAAGCCTGTGTCCGAGTTGGTCAAGGAGCGCGGACTCACGGAGATTCTGGCCTGCTATGGCGTCGATGACCTCGTCAATGATACCAGTTTTACCTTTTTACGCTGAATGCAAGGAATGCCTGGATTTTGCGTCGTTGCAGGAAACCAGGCGTTCCTTTTTATTGGAATCGATGTATAACGATCGCAAAGTGATCGGGTATTGAATTCAGGAGGGATTCTAATGAAAGGGCAGAAATTGCAAACACTTTCCGGCCAGGAGGGGAAATTGGTTTGGGTGGAATTTCAGAGCGCTGATTCAGCAAGCTGCGAAAACTGCGGCGCATGCGGAACGGCCCGGCTTGCAAACCAGGTATATCACAGCGGCGTTTACCGGGTCGAGGGGCATTTCCTCGTGTCTCCGGAGGACAAAAATGTATATTTCCACGAGTTTATTCCTCGCATAGAGGCCTTTTACACCTGGGAGGAGGCATGAGCCGTGCAGATTGATCCGCATGTCTCCACACAACGCCCGACGGACGCGCGCCTACCGCAGGAAATGGCATGCTATGATCTGTTGGAACACCTGCAAATCCCCTTTTGGCGAGTAGATCATACAGAGGCCGCTACCATTGAGGAGTGTGCGAAAGTCGAGCAGATTCTGGGGATCCATATCTGCAAAAATCTGTTCCTTTGCAACCGGCAAAAGACAGCTTTTTACCTGCTGATGATGCCGGGCGACAAGCCCTTTCACACCAAGGACCTTTCCGCACAGATCGGGGCTTCCCGACTTTCCTTTGCGGACCCGACGCATATGTGGGCGTTTCTCCATGTGATGCCAGGCTCCGTAAGCATTCTGGGCCTGATGAACGACCGGGAAAACCGCGTCCGGCTGCTGATAGACCGGGAGGTGGAGAAAAGTGAATTCCTTGGCTGTCATCCCTGTCAGAACACGACAAGTTTACGGCTGAGGACTGCCGATGTCTTACAGAAATTTCTACCCGCCGTTGGACATGTCCCGACAATTGTCGACTTGCCGCGGTGTTAACCGCGTATTTGAAATGCGCGCTCACCTTCAACCGGCGGCAGGGTAGTCCGGGCGATGTGTTCCACCTGCGCCCAACGTGCGCAGTGAGGCAGCTTATCAAAGAAGCGCAGCAGTGCCAGAGAATTGCCCTGCGCCTCTAGGACTACACTTCCGTCCAACTCGTTGCGCACCCAGCCAGTCACGCCGAGTGACTCTGCCAGATGCAGCACGTTCCAGCGAAACCCCACCCCCTGTACAATACCCGTAATGGTGGCTGCATACCGTTTCATATGCCAACACTCCTTTGTCCGACCATTTTCCATTATTATATACGTAGCTTCTCGCTTCGCGCAAGCAAATACATTGCAGCTCGCTAAAAATTTGCTTTTTTATGATTCAGTTTTGGAATTATATCCCGCCATATGTTCGGTATGATGGAACTAGAAAAAGCCCGTGTTCTGTAGAAGGGCTGGCAGGGGGATACTTGCCGGGAAAGGAGAGATTGATGATGAAACAAAGACGCCTTTGGAAAGCTGCCGTAACTCTTTTATGCGCCGCTGCCTTGGTAACTGCATCGATGCCCGCCGCTATGGCGGCTGAAGGGGAGAAAACTGAACAGCTGACTTCTTCCGAAACAAACAGCGCTCCCGCGCCTGCACCAGTGTCCGCGGCGGATACGTCTGACGGCGCGAATGCGCCTGAAAGTGCCCCTGACACAACGCAAACGCCCACCGTGGATCAAGAGGCCCTGACTTTCTCCAGCGTAGGGCAGGAAAAGACGCTGTTGGTCCGAATGCATCAGGAACAGGCGCCCAAGGCCTCAATTGCGGACCCGTCCATTGCGTCGACCAAAACACCGGTTTGGTCAGCGGAAGAAGGCGGCTATCAAATCCCCGTGAGCGCATTGGCCGCCGGACAGACAACGCTTACCATCGAGGCAGAAGGCACCCGCTTTTCCGTTGAGCTGACGGTGGCCACGGCGCAGACGCCAGCCCCTGCGGCCAATGCACCAGCGGACGCAAAAGCATCCAAAGTTTCGACTGTGAATCTCTGGATGGATACCACCTCAACTTACACCTTCCAGAATGTGGGCAAGCAGTATACCATTCTGGTGCGCACTACGCCGGTGACAGTCCCTGTCCTCAAGAGCAGCGACCCAGCTGTGGTCAGTGCCGGTACGCCGGAATGGAGCGAGCGAGACAACGGCTATTTATGCCGCATCTATTCCGAAGGAGAGGGCAGCGCTGTGATTACCGTTACAGCAGGCGATGCTGAAAAAGGATTGCCAGTGCGCGTTGTGTTGCCGCAGACCTCCCTTTCCAGCGATACCGCTGCTTACAAATTTGCCTCGGCTGGGCAGCAGTATACGGCCTTATTCAGAACGAACCCAGACACCCGCCCCGTCGTTGTCAGCAGCGACACCTCGATTGTCACAGTGAATCAGCCCGAATGGAACGCATCCGTCCAAGGCTACCTTTGCACCTTCACAGCAGGCAAGGAAGGGAATGCAACCATTACGGTCACAGCAGGCAATGCAGTCTGCACGATTCCGATCACCGTGGAATATGTAAAAGTAGATATCACCCGCGATACATATGCCTATACATTCCGGACCATTGGCCAGACGTATACCGTGCGTGCGCGCACGTCGCCAAATTACGTGCCGGTGGTCACCACCTCAGATGCTTCTGTTGTCACAGTCGGACCCGTTTGGAAGGATCAGAACAACAATTATTTCTGCACTTGGACCGCCCGCGGAGAGGGCAACGCCTCAGTGTTCATTACAGCGGGCAAATCCACCGCGACAATCCCGGTCACAGTTGCGCCAGCAGCGGCTTCGGTGTGGATTGACACCACATTGCCGTATTCCTTCTTTTACCCGAACCAACATTATACGCTACTCGCGCGAATTTCGGGGGACGCGCCAGTTGTCATTTATTCGACAGACCCATCCGTGGTCTCTACCTCGGTGAAAAAGGGCGATCGGAATGGCGAATATTTGGTCGATGTTTGTGCCAAGAAAAACGGAAAGGCACAGGTGATCGTGAGCGCCGGAAAATCGCAGGGCGTGATGCCGGCAGAAGTCGGGTTTATCCCAATTTCGATTACCAGCGACACCACCTCGGCAGTGATTCCCCAGCTTAACCGGACCTATACGGCGCTGATTCGCACGACGCGGAATTTACGCCCGACGGCAGTCTCTTCCAACAGCGCCGTGGCGCGTGTGGAAAAGCTTTGGTGGGACGATTCCGTGAAGGGTTACCTGTGCCAGGTGCGCGGACTGAAAGCCGGTTCTGCCACCATCACGGTGTCTGCCGCCAATGTCCGCACTTCCTATACTGTTACGGTGAAAGACCCGACGCCGCCTGCCCAGCGTGCTATGCAGCAAAAAGCGCAGGGCTATAGCAGCAATACGAGATACCTGCTCCTGATTGACCAAACGACCCGTCATGTCGGCATCTTTACTGGCAGTAAAGGCAATTGGTCGCTCAATCAATACTGGTCGTGTTCGGTCGGCGCTCCTGCAACACCGACGGTGACCGGTGAATTTACCGTGCAGGATAAAGGCTATTATTTTGATTCCGGTTCTGCGCGCTGCTTCTATTGGACGCGTTTTTACGGCGGTTATTTGTTCCACTCTACGCTGTATTATCAAAATAATCGGTTCCAGCCCATGGACTCTACTTTGGGTGCAGCCATTTCCCATGGGTGCGTTCGCCTGCAAATCAACAATGCTAAGTGGATTCAGGATAATGTTCCTTATGGCAGTAAGGTTGTTTCTTACCGTTGAAATGCGCAGCGATTGCAGCTCAAAAGCAAAATGCAGGCTCCAAGCTGGGGCCTGCATTTGCAGTTTCAGGATTGCTCCGAAGCCGAAGAATCCGTATTTTCTTCTGTGAGAGGAGAGCTGCGAATTTGTGCAACCGATTTGGAGAGCGAATTGACTGACTGCGCATACTCCATCGGGGTCATGCCGGTTTCGCGGTGAAAACACTGTGTGAAATAGGAGGCATTGCTGAAAGAGAGATACTCGGCGATTTGCGAGAAGTTGTTTTTCCCCTCACGGATCATCTGCTTTGCCAGATCGATCTTCATTTTATTGAAATGCTGCATGACGCCGCATTGCATGTATTTGTGAAACAACTGCTGAATCGAGGAGCGGCTAATCAGGACGGCACTGGAAATTTGAGGAACGCTGAGCCGCTCTTCAATATGCACTTTCAGATATTCCAAAATACGGGAGAGCTGCTCCCGCTCCTTTGCGGAGGAAATCGTGGGCGGCAAGATGATCGCCGACTGAAGCATGGGCGACAGCACTGCTTTGGACTCCTGCCTGCGGCACAGATGCACGAATAATTCTTCCAGATAACAACATAATAGCGATTCTGCACCGAATTCTGCATGCGGCGAACGCCGGACTTGCTCTACTGACGGAACATTCAATGGCGTAGAAAAGGCAGCGCGTGCCTCTGCGATGATTTTGGAGAGAATGACTTTCTCGGTGTCGCCAACTGAAAAATGGGCCTTTTTCAGACGTTCCATGGCCGGTGAGTTACAGAGAAAAGAGATTACCACCAGGTTTGGAGCGGTATCTTTGGCAGCCTTTATAGAATGAAATTCAAAAGGCTGATGAAAAATTAAGTCGCCAGCCTTTAAAATATAGGATTTTTCGGCAGCGCCGATTTCTACGCTGCCACTGTCCACATACACAAACTCCCAAAAATCATGTGCTTCGCCGCGAAACACAAAATTTCTGGCGTATTCAAAGTAGTGGATGGTGATAATTTCTTCAATGCGAAACGCCCGACGCAGCTTCGTACTGATATAAGCCATCAAATTTCCTTTCTTTCTCTGCAGGAATGCACATGGATTGATTCAAGTCGCTTTTTCTCTATTATAGAGGAGGCTCCCCCCAAAAGCAAATGATTTTTACCTGCGCGTAGCGAAAACGTGCCGAAACCGCTTTGAGAACGGCCGAAGAACGACGGAGATCTTTTGCGTATTTTGTAGGATTCGATAAATAAGGATAAATTGAATAATATTCTGGACAATTTTGTATAGATGTATACGGCCGAAATGCGTATACTGGGATAAGAAAGATAGCAAAAGATGAAAGAAATGTATTCTCGATATGCATTCGCATATTTATGAAATGAAATGGAGGAATCGGACGATGTCCAAAAAATTGACCGTTGCCTTTGGCGGGCTTGGTAACCGCGGAAAAGATACGTATGCGCCGACTGTCAAGATGTTTGCAGATCGGATGGAGATGGCGGCGATTGCTGATATTGATCCTGCCAAGGTCGCCGATGTGGCGAAGACGTACAACATCCCGGCTGACCGCTGCTTCTCCAGCGTGGAGGAAATGCTCCAGCAGGACAAGCTGGCGGATGCCTTGTTCCTGACGACCCAGGACCGCCAGCACGTGCGCCAGGCGATTCCCGCGTTGCGCAAGGGATATGACATTCTGATGGAAAAGCCAATTTCCCCTGTGCTCGATGAATGCCGTGAAATCGTGAAGGTTGCCAAGGAATGCGGCCGCCGCGTTGTCGTTTGCCATGTATTGCGCTACACGCCGTATTTCATGAAGCTCAAGGAGATCCTGGATGCCGGCACCATCGGTGATGTGGTTTCCATCATGGCGATTGAGAACGTCTGCTACTGGCACCAGTGCCATTCTTTTGTCCGCGGCAATTGGCGCAATTCCGACGAAACCAGTCCGATGATCTTGCAAAAGTGCTGCCATGATATGGATCTGTATACTTGGTTGGCGAATAAGACCTGCAAGACCGTTTCTTCTTTTGGTGATACTTATCTGTTTAAAGCAGAAAATGCGCCGGAGGGAGCGGCTCTGCGTTGCATGGATGGCTGCAAGGCAAAGGAAGATTGCCCCTTTGATGCGGAGAAGATCTATCTGACGAATGAGGATACGGGCATCCTGCATGGTCATGACAAGTGGCCGTGTGAGGTGCTGGCTTTACACCCGACGCCGGAAAAAATCCGTGAAGCCATCAAGACCGGCCCTTATGGCCGCTGCGTCTATCACTGTGATAACAATGTCGTGGATCACCAGGTTGTCAATCTGGTGATGACGGATGGCACGACCATGCATTTGACGATGTGCGCCTTTACTGCGCAGGGCGGCCGCTATGCAAAATTTATGGGTACGAAGGGCGATATCATTGCGGATATGCACCTGAACACCATTGACATCGGTGTCTTTGGGAAAAAGCGCGAAGTGATCGATGTCTCCAAGCTGGCAACGGATTTCTCCGGCCATGCTGGCGGCGACAACCAGCTGGTGCGTGAGTTCCTGGATCTGGAACTGGATGGGAAGGAAGCGCCCAATATTACTTCGTTGGAGCGTTCGATGGAAAGCCACTACATTGCGCTCGCAGCAGAAAAGTCCCGCCTCGCAGGCGGCGCTGCGGTGTCGCTGGACGAAATGCGCCATTAAAGGTACACGCGGGCGAATAAGCCCTTTCTTATAAAGCCAAGCCCCTGCAAAACCAGCAACGCTTTTGATCAGTTTAAAATGCACGGGCAATATCGAAAGTACGGAAAGCAGTAAATATTTCGTTTTCATGCAACAAACTGATTTCGCTTTTGAAGCGGAATCAGTTTGTTGACTTATAAGCGAAAAATATGTATAATGGTGAAAATTTAGAATCGGAGAAAGAAGGGCCTTTATGGAAAAAGAAAAAATGCTCTCCGGACAACTTTATGACCCCACAGATAAAGAGTTGACGCAGCTGCGGTTGAGAGCAAGAAAGCTCACACGCAAATATAATCAGACAGAAGAAGACGATCCGGAAGAGCGGAGAAAAATACTGGCGGAATTACTGTCAGCCAACAGCAAGCAGCCGTTTTTTGAGGCGCCCATTTATTTTGACTATGGCTGTTTTACCACTTTTGGAGAGAACTGTATGGCCAATTTTCATTTTACAGTTCTCGATTGCTGCCCGATAACCATAGGGGACAATGTATTCATTGGACCAAACTGTACCCTGGCGGCTCCTATTCATCCTCTTTGCCCACAAGAGAGAAATGTAAGAATCCGGGAGGATGGCAGCCTGTATGATTTGGAATATGCCAAGCCGATTGTCATTGGAAGCAACTGCTGGATTGCGTCGAACGTAGTCATCTGTGGTGGCGTAACCATTGGCGAAGGATGCGTGATCGGGGCAGGAAGCGTTGTGACAAGGGATATTCCGCCCCATTCCCTGGCTGTCGGAAATCCCTGCCGGGTGCTTCGCGAGATTACCGAAGCAGACTTAATGGAGAAGTAAACCCATCTGGGAAATCGCCGGATTCAAAATCGAACAAGAAGTAGGGACAAAGGGCGCGTTGCAGAATAGACATCTGCAGCGCGCCCTCTTTTGCGTCTAAAGA
>ERZ1090864.1312-NODE-1316-length-11732-cov-54.848506_pt1 | contig 11732 bp, 12 predicted proteins | sample MGYA00478479_ERZ1090864 | MGnify/ENA primary metagenome ERZ1090864 (study PRJEB33644, sample SAMEA5815743) | chicken gut metagenome | biome: Chicken; feature: Gastrointestinal Tract; material: Caecum | place: Ireland | collected 2019-01-01 | study: A study of... | reverse complement strand
TGGCGCCTCTTGCCTGACTCGAACAGGCGACACCCTGATTAACAGTCAGGTGCTCTAACCGACTGAGCTAAAGAGGCATCTATATAAAACGGCGCACGGCCGTTTTATATGTGGTGACCCGTACCGGAATCGAACCGATGTTAAAGGCGTGAGAGGCCTCTGTCTTAACCGCTTGACCAACGGGCCATATTTTGCATTTTATCAGCAGCGTGCTCCCGACTTGGTTATTATAGCGCAAAAAGGCGCGCTTGTCAACAAGAAAATTTTAATTTTTTCGGCTTTTTTGCACGAACAATTTGTTGTATACAAAAGCCACTTTCTCTCTTGCAGGGCCCGCCGCCCCGCACTATAATAAGGCTGCAAAAACGCCTTGTCAAGAAAGAAGGTCCCTGTCATGAATCACGGCAATCTCGTCACCATCACAGCCCAGCAGGTGTTGGTCATGTTCCTGCTGATCCTGGTGGGCTACCTGGCGGTGCGGGTCAAGGTCCTGGGCGCCGAGGCCCGCCAGAACTTTTCCTCTCTGCTGATCAACATCGTGGTCCCCGCCATGATCGTGGATTCCTACCTGATCCCCTTTGACCCTGCGATCCTGTCCAATCTGCTGCGCACCGCCCTGGCCAGCGCCGCCGTCCTGTTTGCGGGCCTGGGCATCGCCCTGCTGGCCACCCGCCGGATGAAAGACCCGAACCGCCCTCTGCTCCGCTTTGCCATCACGTTTTCCAACGCGGCCTACATGGGCTTTCCTCTGATCGAAGCCCTGTTCGGGGCCGAGGGGCTTTTGTACGCCAGCATTTTCAACACCTTTTTCAATATCCTGATCTGGACGGCGGGCACCGCCCTGCTGGCCCCCGGCAGCCAGGAAAAGCATTCTCTCGGGCAGCTGCTCAAAAAACCGGCCCTGCTCGCGGTGGCGCTGGGGCTGATCCTGTACCTGGGTCAGGTGCCCGTGCCGGATCTGATCTCCACGCCCCTCAGCCTGCTGGGCGGGATGAACACGCCCCTCTCGATGCTCATTACCGGCATCATCATCGCCACCAGCGACCTGCGCTCGGTCATCCGCCGGGGCTCCCTCTGGTACACCCTCTTTCTGCGGATGGCCGTAGTGCCGGCGGCGGCCCTTCTGCTCTGCCTGGCCACCGGGACCGGCGGGATGGTGGGGGCGGTCGTCATCCTGCTGGAAGCCTGCCCCTGTGCCGCCATCACCTCGGTGTTCGCCGTCCAATACCACTACGACGAGGAACTTGCCGCCGGGAGCGTGGTGGTGTCCACCCTGCTGTCCATCGTCGTCCTGCCGGCCTTCGCCCTGCTGGTCCAGCTCATTTGAACCGGGTCTCTTGACGCAACAAAAGCCTCCCCGTTTAGTGACAGGGAGGCTTTTGCCTGCTTTTGGCAGGGGCGTGCGATATAGAGAAGGATCGGAGAATGGCAACGTCAGCGGTAGGCCGCCGCCAGCCGGAGGGCCGGTTCGGCCCGGGCCGCGGTGATGCGGACGGTGAGGCGCTGCGCCGTCACCGGCGTAAAACGGCAGATCCGCTTGTGGCCCACCACGGTAAAGGAGGCGACGGGGCGTCCGTCCGCCTCGATGCAGCCGGCCTCGATGTGCTGGCCGAGGGGCAGGTACTCCCCCAGGACAAGGCAGGAAACTGTCTCACCAGCCAGACGCAGAACAGCTCCCCGTACTGGGTGAGCAGCTCGGTGAGCTGGGCCACATAGTAGTCGTCGTAGGGCTTGCCTGTGCCGTAGCGGGGGTCGTGCCGGTCCCAGGGGGAGAGGTAGACCCCGAACTTCAGCCCGGCCCGGCGGCAGGCCGCCGCCGTCTCGCCCACCACATCCCCCCGGCCGTTTTTCCAGGGGGCATTTTTGACGCTGTAGCCGGTGTGGGCGCTGGGCCACAGGCAGAAGCCGTCGTGGTGCTTGCAGGTCAGGATGAGCCCCCGCATCCCGGCGCTTTTCAGTGCGCCGGCCCACTGGTCCAGGTCGAGATGCGCCGGGTCAAACAGGGCGGGGCTGGCGGTGCCGTCCCCCCACTCCCGGTCTGTAAAGGTGTTCATCCCAAAGTGGATGAACCCATAAAACTCCATCTGCTGCCAGGCCAGCTGCCGCGGGCTGGGGGCTACCGACGCCGCTTCGCGCAGGCGCCCGCTCATGCGATGCTGTACCACTTGATCTCGTTGGCGTCTAGATGCAGTTCAAAGCTGGAGCCGTCGCCGCGGTAGACGGTGGTATCCTGGGGCTCGTAGGTATTGTTCACCACGCAGTACTTGCCGTTTTTCACGTAGGCGTGCACTTCGACGTTGTAGTTGGAGCTGAACCAGGTATGCAGCTCGTCCTCGCTGTGGGCCGCCCACAGGATGGCCCGGTAGAGCGCGCGGCTGTTGGCGAAGCTGTAGGGCAGGCCGCTGATGTAGACGCCGCGGCCCTGGCCGTAGTCGTGGGCAGCCAGCTGGACTTCCCTGTCCCGCTGGATGAGGATGTCGGTGCCTTCCAGGGCGTAGATGTTCTTCTTGCCCTCGCCGAAGTCCATGTCGTGATTGGGGCAGTCGGCCAGGATGAAGTGGCCGCGGTGCTCGTCCCAGTTGTACTTGTCGTAGTTGAGGGTGAAGCCGGTCTCTTTTTCCACGCCCAGCACGCCGGCCAGCTGCAGGAAACGGCCCTGGTACTGGTGGCCGCCCGGCTCGCCCACGCCGATCAGGCCGCCGTTCCAGACGAAGCGCCGGATGGCGGAGGAGACGGCGGGGTCCTCCCACCAGATGCCGCCGGTGTGGGCGGTGTCGGCGTCGCCCACATTGATGAGCACGTCGATGCCATCCAGGACATGGGGGTCGTTCTTGACGTCCTCAAAGCTGATGAAGCGGACGTCGAAGGGGGCGCCGCTCAGCGCCTCGATGACGCCGGCGTAGCTGTAGTTCTGCTTCTGGTAGAGGGCGTGGTGCACCATGTGGCAGCCCCAGGAGCGGACCTTGCCCCAGCAGTTCAGCACGCCCACCCGCTTGACGCAGTAGGGGGTGGTGCCCTTGATGTTGTCGTACAGCTCGCGGAACTCGTTGCACACGCTCTCCACGTAGGTCAAAAACTCGGGGAAATCGCAGGCCAGCTTGAGGTAGCCGCCGTAGCCGATGCGGTCGATGGGCTTGCGCAGGATGGCCCGCCGGGCAGTGACCCAGTTCTCCTTGGCCTCGCGGACGGGGTCGCCGCCCTCGTGGAAGGTGTCGGGGAAGAAGTAGGGCAGGAAACGCCCCTCGGTGTACTTGACGCCGGGGATGTCCGAAATCAGCCGCAGGGTGCTGCCGTTGCCCACGCTGCCCACGATGGCGTCCACACCGGAGGAGGCGAACACATCCCCAAAGGGCTCGGTGCCGATCCAGTGGTCGCCCAGGAACATCATGGCTTCCTTGCCGTACTCGTGGACGATGTCGGTCATCTCGCGCACCAGGGCGTTGACTTCCCGCTGCTGGAAGGCCATAAAGTCCTTGTATTCCTTGCTGGGCACGCGGTACTGGTTGTTGTGGTAGCCCTGGTCGATGATGTACTCGGGGCGGAAGGGATAGCCCGCTTCTTTTTCAAACCGTTCCAGGATGTAGGGGCTGACCGAGGCGGAATAGCCGTACCAGTCCACGTACTTTTCCCGCCGCAGCTCGTCGAACACAAGGGTGAACAGGTGGAAGAAGGTGGTGAACCGCACCACATCCACATAGGGGTGGCTCTCCAAAAAGCGGCGCAGGCGCTCCAGCGTATACTGGTGGGTCTTGGGCTGGCGCACGTCGAAGGGGATCTGGTGCTCCACGTCGGTCCAGCCGTTGACCACGGCGTTGTACATATGGACGGGGTCCCAGATCAGGTAGGCCAGAAAGCTGACGGTGTACTCATGGAACGCCTCCGGCGCGGGGATGACCACCGCCTCGGCCTCTTTGTCGTACTGCCACGCAGCGGCGGGCAGGGGCTGGCCGGTGGTGCGGTCCACCACTTCCCACCAGCGGGCGATGTCGTCGCGGTCGTTCACTTTCAGCAGCTCGCGGCTCAGGCCCTGCATCAGCGGGATGCGCAGCTTCCCTTCGGCCGCGGTGGCAAAGGGGGACATGATGTAGCACTGCTGGATCTCGTCGGGGTTGGCTTTGGCCCAGGCGTTGTCCTTGCGGGTGGTGTAGTAGGTGGCGTAGACCTTGGCCCCGGTGTCCCGCAGCTGGGCGGGGAACTCGGTGCCGTCGCAGTCGCGGATGGCGTCTGCGCCCCAGCGCTGCATCAGGGCCAGGGTCTCGGGCACGGCGTCCAGATCGGTCGGGATGGTGACCCGGCCGGTGCGTTTTTCGTCGTTCATACAAAATCCTTTCCAGTGTGTATCTGAAAGCGCTTTCGGGCGGTCCTCTCCGCATTTCCGGCTTTTCAGACACATCCTAATCAAGACATAACCCTTCCGGGCACTGTGGCGTGAAAACGAGCGTCTCCCCGTGGCCGGTGCAGCCGCCGGCACAGAGCAGGCCGGCGTCGTGGCTGCCCGCCTGCCAGCTGAACAGGACGGTGTACGCCTGTCCTTCCCGCCGGATGCGGACCGCGCCGGCGGCGTCGGGGGGCAGGGGCTGGCCGGCGCCAGTGCAGACCGGCAGGCGCTCCGCCTCACAGGGGCCGCCCAGGCTGAGCACCCAGAGCAGGGCCGTCACCCCGGCGGCGGGAGCTTCCAACCGGAGGGCCGGGGCTTCGTCCAGGTGGTTGTAGACGCGGGCAAAGGGGGCCGCAAAGCACGCGGCCTGCTGCCCGCTGAGCCAGCGCAGCTGGGCGCAGGTGCGCGCCCCCTGCCAGAAGGCGGCGTCCGCCCCGGCGGTGAGGACGCCCGGCCCAAAGTGGAAGAATTGCTCGGCCCGATGGGGCCGCCCGTCCGGGGCGCGGACGATGTCCGCCCCCACCAGCAGCCCCGGCTTGAGAAAGACCAGCCTTCGCTCCTCCGCCGCGCCGGCCCAGAGCACAGGTCTTGCGTTCATACACGGTCCCCCCTTTCCGTCTCACATTCCCGGACAAAGCGGCCCCAGGGCCGGGCCAGCAGCAGGCAGACGGCCAGCGCCGTCCCTGCCATCACGGCCCAGAGGACGAACACCGCCCCCCAGCCGAAGCCCTCGGCCGCCGCACCGATGCCCCAGGTGGCGATGGCCGCCCCCAGGTAGGTGATGGCGTTCAGGCTGCCCGACAGGACCGCCGCGCCGCTGCTGCGGCCGATCCGCACCGGCATCACATTGATGAACATGGTGTTGACCCCCAGCATCAGGGCCGTGGTGGCCGCCAGCAGGACCACCGACACCAGCAAACTGGCCTCCACCGCGGCGGGCAGAGCCAGCCGGCCAGCGCCAAGGCGGCGGCGCTGACGGCGTAGGCCCCCAGCGTACCGGCCGGGGTGGTGGAATTGATGGAAACGCAGGCGGAATCCTGCTGTTCAAAGGGCATACACTCGGCAAACAGGCGGACGATGGGCGGCCAGACCATGGCCTGAAACAGGCCGTTGGCCGCCCACAGCACAGGCATGGCCCCCGCCGGGGCAACGCCCATCCCAAAGTTGCACCCCGCCGAAAGGACCAGCCCCAGGGGGATCATCCCAAAGGGGGAGGCCTTCTGGCTGAGGATGCCGCAGAGGATCTGCCCCGCCGCGTAGCAGACAAAGTAGCCGGTGGAGACGGCCCCCGCCGCCGAAAGAGTCAGGGTCCCTTCGGCGGTGATGGCGCTCATGACGGCGGAATAATTGTACCGCCCCACGTAGGCGGCCGCGTAGGCGATCCAGCTCAAAAGGAACAGCCTGCGGCCCTGCCCGGCCGTGGTCAGGCGGGCAAACGTATGTGTCGCGGCCATCGGCGCTTACTCGTCCAGCCAGTAGGCGTTGGAGTAGGCGTGGCGGCCCTGACCGTCCCGGCAGTCCACCCGGACGTAGCCCTCGTCCCCGTTCAGAGGGAACACGGCCTCGGTCAGGGTCTCGCCGGGGGCGGCCAGCTTCATCAGGCAGCGGCGGCCGCTGGTGACCACATAGATCTTTTCCACCGGGCTGCACCGGACGCACAGCGCCCCGTCCCGGATGTACAGCTCCTGCAGCTCGGGGCCGGTGGAGGCGTAGAAGTCGCCCTTTTTGAGGGCCTCGATCACGCTTGCATAGGTCAGCTTTTCCAGCTTGAACATGGTAAAGCCGCCGAAGGAGTCGCACCGGGGGTCGCCGGGGGCATAGGTGTCGTGGTTGTCGTCGGTGGCGACGCAGAACAGCTTCTGCCCGGCCCGCAGCATCTCGTCGTATGCCTGGGGCGCGTAGCCGTACAGGCCGTCCAGCTCGCAGCCGTGGTTGTAGATCTCCATCGCAAACGCGCCCTTGAGCCCCGCATAATCGTTATAATTCTGCAGCGACCAGTAGGGGTGGTTGTAGCAGCACAGGAAACCGTCGGCGTTCATCCGGGCGATAAAGCCGTTGAGGGCCTCCAGATCGCCGTACTGCTGGGGCGGCTGGACGGCGGTAAAGCCGCCGCGGGCCGCGGGGTCGGTGTCGTAGAAATTCAGGTGGTAGGTCTTGACCCACTGGAAGCTGCCCGACGGGGGGAAGGGCCCGTTCAGGTCGGCCTCATAGGCGGCGATGGGGATAAAGGTGTCGTCCATCAGCTCAGGGTGCCAGCCGTAGTGGCGGTGGTCGGTGAAAGCCACGATGGAATAACCACGCTTTTGCTTTTGCGGGATGCGGCATGGAATGGACCTCCTTTTCTCAAAAAATGCCGCCGCCAGGCAGGCGGCGGCAATCGCGGCGGGAAACGGATGATTTAGTACAGCTCAGCCTCTTTGATGGCCTCGTTGGAGCGGTCGAGGATGTTCTGCATGGTGGTGTCCAGATCCTGCTGGCCCATGCCGTACAGGGGGGCCTCCGAAGTCCAGATCTGGCTGATGGTGGTGTCGGCGGTGCCGACGATCTTCTCGGACAGAACCTTGCGGGTCGGGTCGAACCAGGCAGCCTTGAACTGCTCGGCGGGGATGTTGTCGGTGGCGGCGTAGTAGAGGGTCACGCCGGCGTAGGGCTTGTTGGGATCGGCGGGCTCAGCAGCCGCAGCCGAAGAAGCGGTGCTGGACGAGGAGCTGTCCGAGCCGCCACAGCCAGCCAGCAGGCCGGCGGCAGCCGCGGTCACAGCGCCCATGCCGGCGCACTTGAGGAACGAACGGCGGGAAATGAATTTTCTTTGCATTGGTATCCTCCTTGATCTTTCTCCATCTTCACAACAGGGGGCGGGGTGCGGCCCCGCCTCTTTCTGTTTTTATTATAACTTGTAAACAGTTTGTGAACATAAGCGGGAATTGCAGTCCGTCTGCATTTTTGACTTTTGTCAAGAACCGCTGATGCAGGTCAAAATCAGCCTATGAAACCGCTTTTCGCGCCTGGCGCGGGGTCAAAAAAGCCCCGCCCGGCGTAGAGATCCGGACGGGGCTCGCTTTGTCTTTTCAGGACGGTTCGGGCTGTTCCACGTCCCGCCAGGGCAGTTCGAGGGTGACGCGGGTGCCGAAGCCCGGTTTGCTCTGCACCTTGATGCATCTGGTCGAGCCGGCGTACAGCCGCAGCCGCGCGCCGATGTTGTGCAGCCCGATGCCGGTGCTGCGGTAGTTGGCCTCGGCCTTTGGCTTGCGCCCATGGATGATCTGCTGGCGCAGGGCGGCGAGGGCGGCCTTGTCCATCCCCACGCCGTTGTCGGTGACGGTGAGCACCAGTTTGCCCTCCCGCCGCCAGGCGGCCACCCGGATGCGCAGGGTGTGGTCCAGCCCGTCCATGCCGTAGAGCAGGCTGTTTTCCACAATGGGCTGCAAAATCAGTTTGAGCACCTCCACCCCGTCGGGGTCCACCCGGTGGAGGCGGACTTCATAGTCCACCTTGTTGCCGTAGCGGCTGCGCTGGATGTTCATGTACATCTGCACGTGTTCCAGCTCCTGCTCCAGGGGGACGAACAGTCCGCCCGAAATGCTCAGCCGGTACAGCTTGCCCAGCGACGAGGCCAGCTTGCCGATGTCGGGGCGGCCTGCCTCGCCGGCCTTCCAGACGATGGATTCGAGGGTGTTGTACAAAAAGTGCGGGTTGATCTGGCTCATCAGCACCTGCATCTCCAGGTCCTGCCGGCGGCGCTGCATCTCCATCTGCTGCTCGATGCCGGTGCGCAGGCTGTCCAGCATGGCGTTGTAGCCCTCCATCATCCGCACCACTTCCACCGAGCCCTAGGGCTTGACATAGGCTTTCAGGTCCCCGGCGTCGGCCTGGCGCATGGCCTGTTCCAGCTGGGCCAGCGGCGCCATGAACCGCCGGTAGAAGTGCCAGATCAGGACGGCAAACACCACCAGACAGAGCGCGACCACGCCCAGGATCTGGAAATAAAGGGAGAAGGTAGAGGCCAGCAGTGTCCGGGTCGGCACCAGGACCAGCACCCGCCAGTCGGTCGAATGGCAGACCGCCGCCGCAGCGTCGAGCGGCCGGCCTTCATTCCGCACCTCCCTGCACAGCGCGGTATTCCGCAGGGCTGACGCCGTAAAAGCGCTTGAACACCCGGATAAAGTTGGATGTATCGGCGTAGCCGCACTGGGCCGCGATGCGGTAGACCTTGCCGTCCGGCTGGGCCAGCAGCTGGGCGGCCAGCCGCATCCGCTTTTCGGTCAGATAGTCGCTGAAATTGCAGCCCAGCTCATTTTTGAACACCCGGGAGATGTACGCCGGCGTCTTGTGCACATAGGCGGCCACGCTCTCCAGCGAGAGGGCGTTGGAGCAGTATTCGGCGTCCACATATTCCCGCACCTTCATGGCCACGCTCTTGACGGTGTGGCTGTGGCTGCGGCGGCGGACCGCCAGCGCCTGCTGGCACCCGAACAGGCAGGCCAGGACAAAGTCCCGTTTGGCGGCCAGCGTCTCGCTCTGGTATATATCCGTATAGTGGGCCCCCAGAGAGCGCAGCACTTCTTCCATCTGGATGCCGTACCGCAGCCCCCACAAAGACACATGGAACAGCAGCGACAGGCACAGCTGGTCCCCGCCGTGGCCGTCCAGGACGAACGCCGCGATCTGCAGGTTGTCCAGGTCGATGCCCGCCTCGGTCAGCATGGGCAGAAAGCGGTCGGTGTCCTCGGGGGGTCGCCACCCCGCCCAGCAGCGCGGACAGCCAAGCGTGGAAGTGCCGCAGCACGCTCTCGGTGATCTGGGCCCGGCGCAGCCGCTCGTGGTCCATGGAGGCTTTCAGCCGGCGGAACGTCTCCTCAAAATCGTCGACGTCGGTGGGCTTGAGCAGATATTCGGCTACATGGTTGCGGATGGACATATTCAGGTATTTGAAGTCGCTGTAGCCGCTCAAAATGACGATCTTGACCTGGGGGTAGTCCCGGCTGAGCCGCTGCATCAGTTCCACCCCATCCATCCCCGGCATCCGTATATCGGAAAGCACCACGTCCGGCCTGGCGCTCTCCATCTGGTCCAGCACTTCCTGGCCGCTGGCGCACAGGGCCACCACCTCATAGCCCCACTCCCGCCAGGGCAGGCTGTGCGCCATGCCGTTGCGTATATTCTCCTCGTCATCCGCAATGATCAACCGGTACATAGGTGCATCCTCCCGTTTTTCCTTCTCACGCTGTACGCTTTAGGGGGAACCCATTTCTGCCTGCTGCGCAGGTCAGAAATTCCTTCCCCCTAATATTCCCCTGGGGACAAAATTTGCTGCTGAACCGCGCACTCGGCCTTGCGGCCTCGCACACTCTCAGCGGCAAATTTCCCTGTCGGTGTCCCGTCCATCTGCACATGTCAGCTGGACGGGACTTTTTTGATCGTCCGAACTGCTGTTTGCACCCTTATTATGACATAAAGGCCCGCACTTGTTCAAATAAACATCTCCTGTTCCCGCGTCTTTTCCTCGGCGGTCAGGTCGGCCATGGCGGTGCGGGCGGCGGCGGCCCGCCACTGGGCGGGGGTCTGGCCCGTCTCCTTTTTGAACACGCGGCACAGGTAGTTCGCGCCCGAAAAGCCGCACAGGCTGGCCACCACGTCCAGACTGTACTCCCGGTGGAGCAGCAGCTTCATGGCGGCCTCGATCCGCACGCTGGTGAGGTAGCGTCCCGGGGGCACCCCCACCGCCGCCGTGAACACCCGGATCAGGTGGCTCTTGGAGACGCCCAGCCGCTCGCTCAGCTCCTCGACGCCGTACAGGCCGGCGTAGTTGGCGCGGATGTCCTCGATGGCGGCGGCCGCCAGGGGAGGCAGGGGCGGCGCGGCGCTGTCGGCGTTGGCCAGCTCGCACAGCAAAGCGAACACCATCTGGCTGCGGGCCCGGCTGGAGGCGGCCTCCTCTCCCGCAAGGCGGCCCATCAGCTCAGCCGCGCCGGGGCAGGTCTCGCCCCGGGCCGGGAAAGGCTGCTCCGGCAGGCCGGCCAGCAGCTGGGCCGGGGCCGTACCGGTCAGCAGCAGGCACAGCAGGTGGCTTTCCCCCTCCGGGGCCAGCACCAGGGGCGAACGGCCCAGGACCAGGCCGCCGGCCTCCACGGGTTTCGGCGGCAGCGCGGGCAGAGCGCCCGGCGCGTCCCCCAGCGCGGCGGTGCAGCTGCCGCTGGACAGCAGGCACACCCACAACCCCTCCCCGGTCAGGGTGAGGGGGGCCGAAGTCTGCTCGTCCCGGACGGCGGCCAGGGCGGCGGTGGATTCCCAGTGGTACAGCAATATCCGACACCTCTAATCAATAAAATGCTATTTCATATCACAAAAATATCTGCTATTATAGTACCAGCAAGCGAGAGACCCGTCAAGGGCCGTCAAAAACCGTCCATAAACCAAACAACAGATATTTTCAGGGAGGCACTCTCATGGCTTCGATTAGCTGCCAGCACATCTACAAGATCTACCCGGGCGCAACTGCCCCGTCCGTTACCGACTTCAACCTTGAGATCAAGGATAAGGAGTTCATCATCTTCGTCGGCCCCTCCGGCTGCGGCAAGTCCACCACCCTGCGCATGATCGCCGGCCTGGAGGAGATCTCCAAGGGCGAGATGTACATCGGCGGCCGTCTGATCAACGACGTTCCCCCGAAGGACCGCGACATCGCCATGGTGTTCCAGAGCTACGCTCTGTACCCCCACATGACCGTTTACAAGAACATCGCTTTTGGCCTGGAGCTGCGCAAGACCCCGAAGGACGAGATCGACAAGCGCGTCCATGAGGCCGCCAAGATCCTGGAGATCGAGCACCTGCTGGACCGCAAGCCCAAGGCTCTGTCGGGCGGCCAGCGCCAGCGTGTCGCTCTGGGCCGCGCCATGGTCCGTAACCCGGCCGTCTTCCTGCTGGACGAGCCTCTGTCCAACCTGGACGCCAAGCTGCGTACCAGCATGCGCACCGAGATCATCAAGCTGCACAAGAAGCTGGCCACCACCTTCATCTACGTTACCCACGACCAGACCGAGGCCATGACCATGGGCGACCGTATCGTCGTCATGAAGGACGGCATCATCCAGCAGGTCGATACCCCGCAGAACCTGTACGATTACCCCTGCAACATGTTCGTCGCAGGCTTCATCGGCAGCCCCCAGATGAACTTCCTGGACGGCACCCTGAACAAGAAGGGTGATCAGTACGCAGTTGACCTGGGCGGCGACCTGATCCCCCTGCCCAAGGAAAAGACCGCCGACGGCAAGCTGGACGCTTATGTCGGCAAGAAGGTCAAGATGGGCATCCGTCCCGAGGACATCGACGACGAGCCCGAGTTCATGGCAAAGCA
>ERZ1090864.1310-NODE-1314-length-11738-cov-95.491569_pt1 | contig 11738 bp, 8 predicted proteins | sample MGYA00478479_ERZ1090864 | MGnify/ENA primary metagenome ERZ1090864 (study PRJEB33644, sample SAMEA5815743) | chicken gut metagenome | biome: Chicken; feature: Gastrointestinal Tract; material: Caecum | place: Ireland | collected 2019-01-01 | study: A study of... | reverse complement strand
TTTTTCACCCTTGCTGCCGCTTTGATCGCTTTTCGGTTTTGTTAGGTGTTCTAAGTCGGATCGGCAGAAACTACCTGCAAACCGGCTTTTACACCGAGGTAATGTTCCGGCAGAATGGGGTTCATTTTGTTGCTGTCGCCAATAACATTGACAGCGAGGAACAGGACAGCGGCGAGTTTGCTCCCTTTCTCAATATCATGAACGAATGGTATCTGCGTGACCAGTCCAAAAAGGTTTCGGCAGCATACCGTGTCAAGGGCAAGGCGGGCAAGCCCACCACCAACAACGCCATCTATGGCTACAAAAAAGACCCGGAGGACAAGGACCACTGGCTGGTGGACGAGGAAGCCGCCGCCGTGGTGCGGCGGATCTTCCGGCTTGCGGTGGAGGGGCACGGCCCCCATGAGATTGCCAAGATACTCACACAGGAAAAGGTGGAGTGCCCCGCCTATTATCTGGCCCGCAACGGCAGAGGCAGCCGGAAGAATACCGTGGACACCAGCCGCCCCTATGACTGGTACGGCTTTACGGTCAGCTCCATGCTGGAGAAACCGGAGTATATGGGGCATACCGTCAATTTCCGTTCTTCCAAGAAGTCCTACCGGGATAAGCGGGTAAAAAATGACCCGTCCGACTGGCTGATTTTTGAGAACACCCACGAGGCCATTGTTGACCCGGAAACCTGGCAGCTGGCCCAGCAGGTGAAGCGGACGGTGCGCCGGACAGATACCACCGGCGTCGCCAATCCCCTGACCGGCCTTGTGTTCTGTGCCGACTGCGGAGCCAAGATGTATAACCACCGGGGCAAGCGCAAAAAGGACGGGCGGGAGTATGGAACCGACTTCTATAACTGCTCCACCTACACCCTGACCTTTGAGCGTGAAACCCAGATGTGTTTTTCCCACACCGTCAGCACCAAAGCCCTGAACGCCCTGATTCTGGAAACCATCCGCACCACCGCCAGCTATGCCATCCAGAACAAGGAGGAATTTATTCAGAAAGTTCGCAGCATTTCACAGGTTCGCCAGCAGGAAGCGGCCAAGGAGCTGAAACGCAAGGTCGCCAAAGAGCGCAAACGCAGCGCCGAGCTGGATGTGCTGATTAAAAAGCTGTATGAAACCTATGCCATGGGCAAATTGGAGGAAAAACGGTTCGAGCTGCTGTGTGCCGAATATGAGAAGGAACAGGCCGAGCTGGAACAGCTGCTTGCCTCCGAGCAGGCGCAGCTGAACCAGTTTCACGAGGACACGGACCGTGCCAGCCACTTTCTGGCGCTGGCACAGAAATATACGGATTTCACCGAGCTGACCGCCCCCATGATCCATGAATTTGTGGAGAAAATTCTGGTTCATGCCCCGGACAGAAGCACCGGAGAACGGGTGCAGGAAATTGAGATTTATCTGAACTTTATCGGGAAATTTGAAGTGCCCATGCCCGAACCCACCGAGGAAGAACTGGCTGCGGAGGAAAAGCGCCGCCAGAAGCGCATCCGTGACCATGAAAAATATCTGCGCCAGAAGGAGCGCAAACAGAAGATTGCCGAGGGGCTGATCGTTCCGGGTGAACCGTACCAGCTGGTGTGCCAGTGCTGCGGAGAGCCGTTCCAGTCTGTCCGCCCCAACGCTAAATTTTGCAAACCCGCCTGCCGGGAGAAGTTCTACCGGCAGGAAAAGCGGAAAGCCAAAGAAACGGAAACATCACAAACTGCATAAGGACTGTGGCCTGCCCAAATAAACCGGGCAGGCCGCATTTTTTATGCCCTGAAACGGAGGGATTTTTTATGACACTCTTTGAACTGGTAAAACAGAATATTTGTGTGCCGGATGCGGCGGAACACTATGGGCTGCAAGTCAACCGAAACGGGATGTGCAGCTGTCCGTTCCATGAGGACCGGCACCCCAGCATGAAGCTGAACGAGCGTTATTTTTACTGTTTCGGCTGCGGAGCCACCGGCGATGTGATCGACCTTGTGGCGAAGCTGTTTGACCTGAGCAGCTACGAGGCAGCACAGAAGCTGGCCCAGGATTTTGGGATTGGCCCGGACAAGCCGCCTGCGGCAGCTGCCCTGCCCAAACCGGAGCGTCCCCTGCTGAAAGCATACCGGCAGGAGCAAGTGCGCTGCCTGCGGGTGCTGTGTGATTATCTGCATCTTCTGGAAGGTTGGAAACAGAACTACGCCCCATCCAATCCAGATGACAGTTTAGATGACCGGTTTGTGGAAGCCTGCCAGATGCTGGACTATGTGGAGTATCTGGCGGATTTGCTCATTGCCGCCGAACTGGAACAGCGGGTGAAAATCGTGGAAATGCTGAACAAGGATGGCCTGATTGCCGGTTTGGAGGAACGGCTGGACAGGCTGAAAAAGGAGGATAACGCCCATGAAAAACAAAGCGCAGCTTGACGGGATGCCCGTCTGGTTCGATGGCAAAAGCATCAACGAAGCCCTGTTTTGTGAGGAGTTCTTGCAGACGCACAAGATCATCTTCACAAACGGGGCTTTTTTCACGCCCGAAGGCCGTGTGACCGATGAGCTGCCCCTGCGGGGAGAGATTTTTGAGGAGCTGAAATGCTGTGCGGTCAGCAACATTCCCCGCAAAATCAGCAACATTGTGGAGCTGATGAAGCTGGCGGCACTGGTGGAGGATTTTCCCCCGGAGCCGGACCGGATTCACCTTTCCAACGGGACACTTTTTCTGGATGGGACCTTTGCGAAGGGAAAGCCGGAAATCGTCCGCAACCGTTTCCCCGTGGCCTACAACCCCAACGCTCCGAAACCTGTCCTCTGGCTGCAATTTCTGGATGGCCTGCTCTACCCGGAGGACATCCCAACCTTGCAGGAATATATCGGCTACTGCCTGATCCCCAGCAATAAGGGACAGCGGATGATGGTGATTAAGGGCAGCGGCGGCGAGGGAAAGTCACAGATCGGCGCTGTGCTGGGAACTTTGTTCGGCTCCAACATGAAGGACGGCAGCATCGGGAAAATATCCGAGAACCGATTTGCCCGTGCTGATTTGGAACATATCCTCCTGTGCGTGGATGACGATATGCGGATGGAGGCCCTGCGCCAGACCAACTATGTAAAATCCATCGTCACCGCCCAGGGCAAGATGGATTTGGAGCGCAAGGGCAAGCAGAGCTATCAGGGATGGATGTGCGCCCGGCTGCTGGCCTTCTCCAACGGAGATTTGCAGGCGCTGTTTGACCGGAGCGACGGATTTTACCGCCGCCAGCTGGTGCTGACCACGAAAGAAAAACCGGCTGGCCGTGTGGATGATCCTGACCTTGCCGAGAAGATGAAAGCCGAGGTGGAGGGTATTCTGCTGTGGGCTTTTGAGGGATTGCAGCGGCTGGCCGCCAACAACTTCAAGTTCACCGAAAGTGACCGCACCAGAGAAAACCGGGAGGCAGTCAAACGGGACAACAACAATGTCTATGATTTTCTGGATTCTGACGGGTATGTTCGCCTGAAAGCCGATCTATCTGCCAGCTCCAAAGAACTGTACGAAGCATACCAGATTTACTGCACCGAGAACAACCTGCCTGCCCTGAAACCCCGCAGCTTCAGCGAAGCCCTGATCGCCTGCCAGAGCCGCTACAATCTGGAATACTGCAACAATGTGACCAATGCAGCCGGACGGCGAGTACGTGGCTTTCTGGGGATTGAGGTACTGGTGAGAAACAATATGTCAGTGTTTTCCGGTGATTCGATGCGTACGTACGTACCGGAAGATGTGCCGGAGGAATGGCGGCGCTGAATCGTGTACGTACGTACGCTTTGATTGACCCTTGTTCTCCCTTTTACAGCAATTCGGCGGCTATGGCAGTCAGAATCACCGGTCAAATCCCCATGCTAAATCAAGGCAAGTGGAAATCGAGAAGTATTTGACGGTTGGAAGAAATCATTTTGCGAAACCGCGCTTCTCGCCCCGGTGAACCGAGTGCATGGAATTATGGGGAAATGCACGGTTTCAAGCCAAGTCACACGAAACGGAAAAGTCGGAAAGTGCGACCTATGGACAGGACATCACACCAGCGATTCTGAACGGATTTGGTGACAAGGGGATTTTTCACGACACAGCGAAGCGGTTATGCCAGAGGGCGTGCCAGCTTCGCTTTTTTATCAAGTAAATTTAGGAGGATTTTTGATGATGACGGTACGCAACGAAATTAAGGCACAGATCGTCCGGGCGGGATACACCATGCAGGAGGTAGTTGACCGGCTCCATGAGGAATACGGCTGGTCGGACAGCGTTTCCAACCTGTCGGCCAAGCTCCAGCGGGAATCCATCCGCTATAAGGAGGTTGTGGAGCTGGCCGATGTGCTGGGCTATGACCTGATCTGGCAGAAACGGAGGTAAACCTATGACAAGTGAAGAAAAGAAACTGTTGCAGGCAAAGCACCGCTTGGAGGAAGCCCAGGCACGGGACCGGGTGAAGGAGCGAAAAGCCCGGACAAGGCGGCTCATTCAGGAGGGCGCTGTGCTGGAAAAAGTGCTGCCGGAAGTACAGGCGGTAGGGCTTGATAATCTGGAAGAATACCTGCGGCGAAAGCTGGCAGCACACGATTGAAAACGGCTGGGAGGTCTCCGGGAAACCGGGGGCCTTCCTCTTTTTTATCCCGAAGGGCGCACTTACTCACCACCTGCTAAAGCAGGCGGTGGCAGCCCTCCCGTTGGTCGGGCACGTGCGCTCTCCGAGGGGGATTGCGGCTCCTGCGGGAGCCGCTGGACAAGGCTGCATTTCTGCCAAACTGCCAGCCTTGCCCATGCAGTCGGCGCAGGGGTTTCCGTTTTGGAAGCCCCTGTTCATGGGGTGGTATATTGCCACCCCATCCCGCCGCCTGCCTGCGTCAACCTGCCACCGGCAGCTTGACACAGATACAGGGATGGGACGATTCGTTCCACCCCTGTTGGTGGTGCGTCGCATTTTACGACGTACTGAATGAAAAAAAGGGTGCCCTGTTTCGGGGCACCCCTTTCAGAAAGGACAAGGTGATTTATGGCGATTTATCATTTGGAGGCCAAGATGGTCAGCCGTGGAGCCGGGCGCTCCGCCGTGGCTGCTGCGGCCTATCTGAGCTGTTCCCGGATGCTCAACGAGTATGACGGGGTGCAGCACGACTACACCCGCAAACAGGGCCTTGGGTGGCGGCAGGTTTTTCTGCCAGCCACCGCCCCCGCAGAGTGGCAGGATCGGGAAACCCTGTGGAACGCCGTGGAGGAAACCGAAATCGCAAAGGACAGCCGCCTTGCCCGTGAATTTGTGGCGGCGCTGCCCATAGAACTGAGCCGGGAGGAACAAATCCAGCTCCTGCAAGATTTCATCAAGGAGCAATTTGTGGCAGACGGAATGTGCGCCGATGCTGCCATCCATGACCCGTATCCTCCCGGACACAATCCCCATGCCCATATCCTGCTGACGGTGCGCCCGCTGGATGAAAAGGGAAAATGGCAGTACAAGACCGAGAAAGAATATCTCTGCGTCAAAGACGGCGAGGAACGGGGCTTCACCGCTGCTGAGTTCAAACAGGCACAGGGCGATGGCTGGGAGAAGCAGTATCAGTACAAGGTGGGCAAAAAGAAGGTGTATATGACCCCGTCCGCAGCGCAGGCGCAGGGCTATGAACGGGTGTCCAAGTACCCTAAAAGCACCAAATTTGGCAGACAGAACCCCATCACGGAACGATGGAACAGCGACGAGCAGCTTGTCCTGTGGCGGGCTGCATGGGCGGATGTGGCAAACCGCCATCTGGAGCGCACCGGGCACGAAGAACGCATCGACCACCGCAGCCATGCCGAGCGTGCTCTGCTGGAGCGGCCCACGGTCCATGAGGGTGTGGTTGCCAGAGCCATGGAGAAAAAGGGCATTATCTCTGACCGGTGCGAACTGAACCGGCAGATCAAGGCCGACAATGCCCTGCTCCGGGAACTGAGAGGACAGGTCAAAAAGCTGGCGCAGGCAGTTAAAAGCACCCTACCGGCGCTTGCCGAGGCCATGGAAAATCTGCGAAAAAATCTGTTGCTATTCTGCTATCAGCTGGGGTATCTCCGCAAAGGCAAGGAGCGTCTGAACACTTCACTGAATACCCTGCGCCCTGCCCTCACACAGTACAACCAGCTGGCAAAGGACATTCGGGATAAGACAAAAGAGCGCCGCAGCCTGCTTACCGAGAAAAAGGCGCTCTCTGCTGTCCATGTATTTCGACACCGGGAGCTGGCGGCTAAGATAGCGGTTCTGACAGAGGATTTGGAGGAACTGCGTTCGGAGAAAAATATGCTTTTGGCATCGCTGGCATATACCGAGGAAGATGCCGCCGATAAATTTCCTAAAGACATTGCCGCCATGGAGCAGAGCCTGAAACGGCTGGAAGAACAGGAACAGAAGCATTCTGCCGAGCTGGACGCTGCCCTGACTGAGTATGCCGGGCTTCGGGAGCAGGCACAGGGCTTTGACCTGGTGCAGCTCTATGAAGCAAGACAGGCCATTCGTCCCAACAAGGAACAGGAAGCGGAGAATCGGGCACAGCAAGTTTACGGCGAGAAGTACAACCCTCTGCTGATGTTTGACAGCAAAAAGGCGGTTTCCCGGATGCTACATGAAGATATGGAGCGGCAGGCTGTGCGGCGAATGGTGCGTCAGGCGCAGAAGGAGCAGCAGATATGGCATAATAAAAAAGATAAAGAGCGAGACCGATAATGGTTCGTGCATTGCCTCGATATAGTTGCTGCGATAAACAGGAGATAACTCTTAAAAAAGAATTTATACCAAAGATACGATAAAGGCCAAAATGCCCGAAACAAAAGGGTTTTCTGGATTTTTTACGTTTGTTCCCAGCAATGTGCTTCTATATATTGATGTTGATATCGCTCTTTATGCTATATATAGTGTGTTTCAAGGCTTGTAAAACCCGTATTCCTTGTATCTTGACAATTGACAAAAAGTGCTATATTATTAGGAAAGAGAAAATAGATGAGGAAGGAGGGAATCTTATGATTCGTATTGGTTCTGACGCATACGAAGCTCTGCTGGGTAACATCGGCAAGGAGGCACTTTCGTACGCTGCTTCTTGCATTGGTCAGTGCACTGGTTGTATGTGCAACTGTCGGTGTTCTTGCTCTGGTGGTTGTGTTTCTGATTTTGAATGGGAGGTAATTTGAGATGAGTGCTAATAATGCTCAGTATATGCAGCTCTTTGGTATGATTTGCAACGAGGCTGTTGTAATGGCCCGCTGTGCTTGCGTGGCCTGTAATTCCTGCACTTGTGCATGCTCTTGCCGTGCGGTTCCTGAAACGGGGGAAATCGAATGGTAAATATATCTCGGTTTACCCATTCCTATGATTTGGGAGATGCAGTTGCACTCTACCATTCATTGAGAATGAAACCGGTGTATTTATCTAAAGACGCATTTGAGGGCTTGCAGGCATGGCTTGCAAGCCCTTTTTGTGACAAAATAGAAAATGCTCCGGAAAGAATCTACACAGAAGTTCAAGAACTCGCTAAGTTCAAGATACTTACTCGAGATGAGAATGAGGATGATAGGGTTCTGCAATTTGTGAGATCCAAAATTCCATCTCCTGCTGTTAATGTATGCTATATGATCTTGAGCGAGCAGTGCAATTTGGCTTGCAAATATTGCTTTCTTGGAAATAATGATTGCGCCAAACGAAGTAATTTTTTAATGGAAAATATGTCTGCCGAAACCGCAGATAAAGCCATCAACTTTTTTATCCGCCAAATTAAAGCATCCGGTTTAGATGTGGAAGAGAATAAACCGGTTTTAATTTTCTATGGTGGAGAACCCATGGTTAATTTTGAGATATTGGAGTATGCTGCTACGAGAATCAACGAGCTTCGTGAGAAAGAACAGTGTATTCGAAATATTGAAATGTCGATGGTAACAAATGGCTTGCTTCTTAATGAAGAGAAGGTTCGCAGACTTCATGAGCTTGGTGTTGCAATCGCAATTTCTATTGATGGTTTTACAGAAGAAGCAAATAGTATGCGGGTAGATGTTGCAGGGAAACCTGTTTTCTCTCGGATTCTAGAGAAGCTTGATATGTGCAAAGCAATGGGAGTTGATGTCTCTCTCTCCGTCACTTTGAGCGAAGAAACCATTAAAAACACGAAGGATATTTTGAAATTGGTTGACACTTATGGTGTTAAAGCCTTTGGGTTTAACATTATGATGTCGAGCGATACCTTTGTCCTTCCCCAAAGCTATAATGAGGCCGCAGCTCAGTTTATCATTGATGAGTTTATTGAACTGCGAGAGCGCGGAATATATGAAGATCGTATGATGCGCAAGTTAAAATCTTTTTCTAAGGCTCAAGTCTATTTTTCTGATTGCGCTGCAACTACTGGTGGGCAGATTGTGATTGCTCCAAATGGTCAAGTAGGAATATGCCATGGATGTCTTCACAACAAGCAATACTTTGTGGCACATATTGATGATGACGACTTTGTTGCTGTAAAGGACAAAAATTTTATTGAGTGGTCTCAATTAACTCCTATTAATCACGAAGAGTGTATGGAATGTCCGGCTTTAGGCATCTGCGGTGGAGGCTGTCCTATTAATGCAATGCACCTTAAGCCTGGGAATACGATTCATTCTATTGATGAAAGATTTTGTGTCCATTCCAAAAAGACCTTGGAGTTTTTTATTAGAGATTTGTACCGCATTATTGTAAGCGAGCAAACAAGCGACTGATACGTCAATTGGATACTTTTTGTCGGCGAAAGCCGCTTTAGTGGTGGCTGCACTTTTAGAAGGCAGCCACCACTTGTTTTTTAATTGGACATGAGTAAACTGTATATACACTTCTAAATGTTGAGGGGGTTGAGCATGAATAATTTAATCAGTATCTGGGGTATTGAAACAAATAATTTAAAGAATATTGACATTCAACTTGCGTGCAATGGGATAAATCTTATTGTTGGCCCCTCAGGCAGTGGAAAATCCTCTCTGGCTTACGACACAATTGCCCAAATAGGGCAGCACGAATTTATGTCCATGTTTGCAGACGATGTTTCTGAGCCTACCTATCGTATAAAAGGGCATAAAAATATGGTGCCAGCGGTTCCTATTAAACAATCAAATTTTAATAATAATATACGTTCAACAATTGGGACTTATTTTGGAATCAATAGAAGTATTATCTTGATTTATTCTGCTGTTTTAGGCTTACCTGAAGATTTTTTCGTGCTTAACAAAGAGGAGAATCTTTGCGAAAATTGTCATGGCATAGGCACTGTAAAAGTACTTGATCCAAACAGAGTTATTAATTATGATGTGCCATTATGCAAAAACCCTATTCGGTGTTGGAGCCGTTACAAGGACTTCTATGCTCAAATAATCCAACAGTTTTGCGAGGATAATGGAATAGATAGCAAGAAAACCTTCCGCCAACTTTCAGCTGACGAAAAGCATTGTATTCTCTATGGTGAAAGCGAAAAAAATATTCTGTTCGGTATAAAAAGAGTTCCGGATTTTCAAGAAGAAGCACTCGGTACTTTGGGATTATGACCGAAAAACCCATGATGGCAAAATTTATACCTTCTCCGCAATATTTTTCGGATATCACATGTGAATATTGTCACGGAAAAAAATACTCATCTCAATATGGTCAATACAAACTTCTTGGCGTATCTATTGGCGACTTTATGATGATGCCATTTGTGCAACTTCAACACCACATCAAAAGAATGATATCCACAATAGTAGATAGCAACTTAACATTTGCATTAAATAATATAAATAAGTTTGTCCAAAAAGCTGTTGAACTAAATTTAGGGCATTTGTGCTTTCATAGATCAATTCCTACTCTTTCGGGGGGCGAGCTTCAACGATTAAGAATGGTTCAAGTGCTAAATACGCAATTATCTAATTTACTGTTGGTTTTGGATGAGCCATTAGCCGGATTGTCTGGCAGAGAAAAAGCTTCAGTCTATAATTGTATTACAGCTTTATCTGAAAAACACACTGTAGTAGTTGTTGATCATAGTGATGTTTTTGCGGATAGTGCAAGAATAATTATTGCATTAGGCGAGAAAGGTGGATCATTAGGTGGGCATCTTATTGATGCAAATAGCTATTTAGAAAAGCAACGGATTGTAAATAAAATGGAAGTCGCACCCGCGAAGGAAAACATTCATGTTTTAATAAACAACTCAATATATGCATATAGCGGCGTAGATATTAAGATTGGAAAAGGCTGTCTGAATCTAATTACCGGTCATTCCGGAGTTGGAAAATCCACTTTATTACGTGAATATTTCCCGCAGTATTTTGAGCAATACTTATACATTAATCAGAAACCCTTATTGGGCAATAAAAATTCTTCTGTTGCCACAGCTTTGGGAGTTTTTGTAAGGATTTCGACTTTATTTGCGAATAAGCACAAAAAAGATAGACGATTTTTTTCTAATTTAACTGGGTGTGAAGGAATGTGTCCAGTTTGCATGGGAGCCGGATATGTAGAATTTGGGACAGGATATGATGCCAAAATACAACTCCAATGCAAAGAATGTAATGGCACAGGGTTCAATAAAATACTTCAAAAATACAAGCTCAATGGCAAAAGCATATTCGATGTTTGGAATATGACAATTGATGAAGCAAAAGAGTTTTTTTCCCATTTAGACGATAAAATATCACACTCCTTAGAAGAAGCGTCTTCTTTGCTATTAGGGCATCTGAAAATCGGACAGCCCATATCAACACTTTCCGGGGGTGAAAATATTCGAATCAAACTTTTAAAAGCTATCAATTCTAGGGCAGACATATTTGGAATTGATGAACCCTTCAAAGGATTGAGTAACGACGAGATTTTTTGCGTTGTGAGATACCTAGATCGTATAAGACAAAAAGGAAGAACGATAATCGTAGTAGATCATTCTGATTCGATTAAACAATATTTTTTTAATCATATTGAATTAGTGTGTGTTGATGGAATTCTGAGAGGGTAACGCTTGGTTTGTGCATAAGAAGCAAAGGACCTCGTAACATACTTCTCGTAACATACTTTAATTATTCAAGATATTAGGCGAAATAATCGGCGCAGAGATTTATATAAAGTCTACTGCGTCGATTTCGTGCATCACTTGCGCGAGGGTTATTTTAATCTAATCCACCCTTGACAAATCTCTTTCCAGAAAAGGATTTTGGAAACCTACGCCAAGCAGAACGGCTTTACTAATCTGCGCTGGTACACCGACGACGGCTTCTCCGGCGCGAACTTTCAAAGACCCGGTTTTCAAGCCATGCTTGCAGACATTGAAGCCGGGAAAGTGGGTACGGTCATCGTCAAGGACATGAGCCGGTTAGGGCGAAACTACTTGCAGGTAGGGTTTTACACGGAAATGCTGTTCCCTCAAAAGGGAGTGCGGTTTATCGCTGTCAACGACAATGTGGACAGCGCAAACGGCGGCATGGACAACGATTTTACCCCTCTGCGAAATCTGTTCAATGAATGGCTGGTGAGAGATACGAGCAAGAAAATCAAGGCAGTAAAACGAGCAAAAGGCATGAGCGGCAAGCCCGTTACCAGCAAGCCGGTCTATGGCTACCTCATGGACGAGGACGAGAACTATATCGTTGACGAGGAAACCGCGCCGGTTGTCCAGCAGATATACCAGCTTTGCCTTGCCGGGAATGGCCCGACCAAGATTGCCCGTATGCTTACGGAGCAGCAAATCCCCACGCCGGGGACGCTGGAATACCGCAGGACGGGCAGCA
>ERZ1090864.1294-NODE-1298-length-11820-cov-10.426094_pt1 | contig 11820 bp, 8 predicted proteins | sample MGYA00478479_ERZ1090864 | MGnify/ENA primary metagenome ERZ1090864 (study PRJEB33644, sample SAMEA5815743) | chicken gut metagenome | biome: Chicken; feature: Gastrointestinal Tract; material: Caecum | place: Ireland | collected 2019-01-01 | study: A study of... | reverse complement strand
TTCATCATATCCAAGTCTCCTTTTCTTTAAATAAATTTTTTCATGGTGTCCTCGTATTCCCTGTTCCCGAAAAAGCTGCTGAACCTTCCCCAGGATCCTGAGATACGCTGAGCAAAAAAACTTTTTCCCCTCATCCTCCCCTTATTCAAGTTGGAAATGTGCTGTATAAATACAGTACTTTTTTTGGAAAAACACATATAATTTTTGGCTTTTTTTTCGATGAAAAAAGTGCCGAAAAAGATACTTATATCATACTGCGGGAGCGCTTTACTACGAATTTACTACGATTGAAAACAATGTGGCTGAAATGGGCGTCAAGATTTTGTTTGCAGGCGTTTTCTGTCAACGATATAATTTTTGCATCACTTATTTTTACAAAAGAAAGGGGTTTTTACGAATGTCAAATGCAAAGAGGAAAGACAGCAAAGGCCGCAATTTACGAACAGGGGAGAGCCAGCGCAAAGACGGGAGATATGCGTATAAGTACACCGATGCATATGGCAAGCCGCAGTTTGTGTATTCCTGGAAGCTTGTTCCCACGGACAGGATGCCGGCGGGAAAGAGGGAGGATATTTCTCTCCGGGAGAAGGAAACTCTGATCCGGAAGGATCTGGACGACGGGATCAATACCAGGGGAGGGAAGATGACGGTATGTCAGCTTTATGAGAAGACTGTCAGCCAGAAAAGGAATGTCCGGCACAATACCCAGAAAGGGCAGCACTATCTGAAAACGATTCTGGAGAAGGACCCGTTAGGAGGGCGGAGCATTGATTCTGTGAAGCTGTCGGACGGGAAAGACTGGGCAATCCGCATGAGCGAGAAGGGATATGCCTACAGGACGATCAACAATTATAAGCGCTCGCTGAAAGCTGCCTTCTACATGGCGGTGCAGGACGACTGCATCCGTAAAAATCCTTTTGATTTCAAGCTGAGCGATGTCCTGGAGGACAATTCCGGTCCAAGGACGATCCTTACTCCGGAACAGGAGGCGCAGATGCTGGCATTTATGGTGATGGACAAGACCTACAGCAAATACTACGACGAAGTGGTGATCCTTCTGGAAACAGGGCTTCGGATCTCGGAATTCTGCGGGCTGACGATGAACATTGATATGACGAACCGGATCATAAATGTGGATCATCAGCTGATGAAGGATACGGAGATCGGCTATTATATCGCGACTCCGAAGACGAAGAATGGAATCCGCCAGCTGCCTATGACGGAACGGGCGTACCGGGCTTTTCAGCGGATCCTGAAGAACAGGGGACGGGCCCAGCCGGTTGTGATCGGCGGCTACAGGAATTTTCTTTTTTTCAATGCAAAGGGGCTTCCCAAGGTGGCGGGAGATTATAAAAGTATGCTGAAAGGACTGGTGAAAAAATACAATAAAACACATACAGACCAGCTTCCCAATATCACGCCGCATTCGCTCCGGCATACCTACTGTACGAATATGGCCAATAAGGGGATGAACCCTAATACCCTTCAGTATATTATGGGACACGCGAATATCACTATGACGCTGGGGTATTACGCTCACGGGACTTTTCATTCGGCGAAGGAAGAGATCGCCAGACTGGTATCCTGATGGTTCGGAGAAGCGTACTACTTATTTACTACTTTCGCTGCGGATATGGAGAAAGATTGTTTATGGCGCCTTGACGGACATGGTGAATACCGGTAAAATTAGATTAGATAAAGCCGGAAAGGAGTTATGACAGATGAGTATGTTTTTAAACTGTTTCACAGTGTATGACAGATACCGGGCCGTCTTGAACAGTCCTTATTTTGTGGATAAGACATTACTTCTGGAAGAACTGATTCCTCTGCTTTGTCAGGAACAGCGTTTTGTCTGTATTACCCGGCCCCGCAGATTTGGAAAGACAGTTATGGCTAATATGATCGGCGCCTTTTTTCAGAAAGGGGCGGACAGCTGTGACATTTTTGACAATCTTTTAATTGCCGGAAAAGAAGACTATAAAATTCATCTGAACAGGCATAATGTGATTTTTATTGATTTCAGTGAGATGCCGGAGAATTGCAGTAGTTACAGCCAGTATATTTCCCGGATTCTCAGCGGTCTTAAGCAGGATCTTTCCAATGCTTTTCCGGAGTTGGATATAGATAAAGAAAAATCTGTATGGGATATCCTGACGGCTGTTTTTGAGAAAAACGGCCAGAAATTTATTTTTATAATGGATGAATGGGATGCAGTATTCCATATGTCTTTTATTACAGAGGATAACCGGAAAGAATATCTGCAGTTCCTGAAACTGCTGTTAAAAAGTAAAAGTTATGTGGAACTGGCTTATATAACAGGAATCCTGCCAATTGCCAAATATTCCAGCGGTTCTGAACTTAATATGTTCCAGGAATATGATATGGCGACCAAAATAAGATACAGTGAATATTTTGGATTCCTGGATTCAGAGATTGACATGCTTTATGAGCGTTATACGAAAAATACTGTAAATCCAAGAATCACAAGGCAGGAATTAAAAGAGTGGTATGATGGTTATCATACCGCTTCGGGCGAAAGACTGTATAATCCACGTTCTGTAGTATGTGCATTATCAGACGGACAGCTTGCAAGTTACTGGACAAGTTCAGGACCATACGATGAAATTTTTTACTATATCCGGAATGATCTGGAACACATCCGGGATGATCTTGCGCTGATGGTCTGCGGTGAAAGCGTGGATGCCAGAATTGGAGAGTTTGCCGCGTTTTCTATGGATCTTAAGACCAAAAATCAGATATACTCTGCAATGGTGGTTTATGGTCTGCTGACTTACGATGACGGACGGGTTTTAATTCCTAACCGGGAACTGATGTTGAAATATGATGAACTTCTGCAGACAGAAGATTCTCTGGGATATGTTTATCGTCTGGCGGCCAGATCAGCACAGATGCTGAAAGCGACATTTGCAGGTGATACAGATACAATGGCGGAAGTTCTTGAATATGTTCATGATACAGAAATTCCTGTTTTGTCTTATAATCATGAGACAGAACTTGCCGCAGTAGTAAATCTCGTATATCTTGCCGCGCGTGACAGATACCGGGTGGAACGTGAAGACAAAGCAGGAAAAGGATTTGTGGATTTTATTTTCTACCCGTTGCGAAGGAATGATCCCTGTATGATCCTGGAATTGAAAGTTGATCATACACCGGAAGAAGCAATACATCAGATTAAAGAAAAAAAATATATATCCAGATTTTCCGGAAAGCTGGGAGAACTTCCGCAATACACAGGCCGTATTCTGGCAGTGGGAATTGGTTATAAAAAGAAGACAAAGCAGCATTTATGCGCGGTGGAAGAACTGCAGAGAAGTGTCTGAGTTGCTGTAGATATCCGTAAGGAGAAATATGCATAGAGCTTAAAAGGAGGAAACTATCATGGAAAGACATGCGTTTGCAATGAAGATCAAGAAGGGACAGATGAATACATACCGCAGGAAACTGGGAGAGATCTGGCCGGAGCTGACGGCACTGCTTGACAGGAATGGGATCACCAATTTCAGCATCTGGAATGCGGAGGATCTGATCTTCGGATATTATGAAAATAAAGACGGAATGAAGCTCAGCACGGAAGACGAGGCGGCAAAGAAAGCCATTACAGAGAAGATAGAGGATACCTTCACCTGGATCTCCACGCCCGGACAGGATATGCGCCTGATGTATCACAACTTCGGAATCGTGAGAGAGAATAAGGAGCTGATCCGGCACAGAGTATTTATGACGAAGCTGAAAGACGGCTGCGAGGAAGAGTATAAGGCGCGTCACGACGGACTTGTCGCCCAGAGGGGAGACACTGTGGATCCCGGCCCGGACAGCAACTTCAGTATTTGGAGCGCAGGCGGATATATCTTCGGCTATGATGAGATCGATACCACCATGGAAGTAGAAGAGACGGTAGAAGCCAGAGAGGCCACAGTTTCCTGGGAGATGCGCCAGCTTGAGATCATGGACTGGATCACAAATGACGTGGACTGGATGACAGGGGACGTTCATGCAGATGTGAAACGTCTGGCATGGCATAATTGATATAATGCAGATAAACTGCGGCTCCGCAGCATGGGAAGATTTTCCGGCTGCGGAGCCGTAACTTTTCCATCCGGTCATCATTCCGTCGGTGTATGAAGATGTTTCCTTTCCTGTACACGCACCTCTCCTGAGTCCAGAGCGGCTACAGTGCCGTCCTTATACCGGACGATCAGCCGGCATTCCCCATCGACATCCAGGGCAGAAGCTTTTTTTGTTCCTTCCGGAAGAAGGACAAGGATTTCCCTCCCGATAAGGAAACTGCGTTCCCGGTATTCCTGTATATAGGAGCTGTCCTCCAAAGACTGGCACAGCGCCATAAAACAGTTGAGAAACGCGGCGGCCAGGCGGTTTTTGCCGTCGCCCATGGCTTCTGAAAAAACAGCTCCGGCTATATTTTTGAGTTCTTCTGGAAAACCGTTTTCGGGAGGATAAACATTGATTCCGATGAGCACACAGCCCTCCGGCGCTCCGGCGGCGGCTTTTTCCCGAAGGAGAGCGTTGGTGGAGGCAGCGGCGGGAAGAACAGTCAGTTTTATTTGTGAGCAGGAGGATTCCAGATATTTCTGAATGCCCTGGACTGAAAGGATATCCGTATCGGCGGCAAGACAGTAGCCTTTGTTCTGCGCGGCATGGATTTTGTAGCCTTCTTTCCGCAGGCTGTTGACAGCTTTCCATACGGCAGTTCTGGAAACAGAGAGCTTGTCCGCGATTTCTTCTCCGGAAAAATAGACGCCTTTATTTTTTTCAAAGAGAGTAAGAAGCTTTTCCTTTGTTGTCATCTTATATCCGCCTTTCTCCCGGATGCTCCGGGCAGATCTGTTTTATACCCATGCAGTTCTTCCCGACCGTGCCCGGGTTTCTGCCGGGCCGTTTCCGGTTCTGACAGAGCAGGATAAATCTTCCCCACATATTTCTGAAAGATATCGTGGATCAGGGAATAGGTCAGCTTTGCCATGTGCTCCGGCGTTGCCCGGGCAGGGGAAGAAAGCCATGATCTGATCATGCCGACACATCCGTTCAGAACAAAAGCATAGGCGTGGGCGGCGTCTGTGCCGCTCTTTAGCGAGTTGGCAGGAACAGGCGAAAGAATTCTGGCAGCCAGAAGGTTTTCGACCTTTTCTACAAAAGCCATGTCGCCCTTCGGTCCGAGAAAAGCCAGAAACAGTTCTTTGTTGTCGTCCAGGATGGAAAAGAAACGGGCGATAAATCTCATAACACTGTTCTGGTCACTGTGATCAATAGGATATGCCTCCATTACCTGAACAATCTCCTCCATAACTTCTTCCTCTATTTTCTGAAGCATCTGATAAATATCCGTATAATGAAGATAAAAGGTGGAACGGTTGATATCCACCTCATCTACAAGTTCTTTTACGGTGATCTCGTTGATGCTTTTCTCCTGCATCAGCCGGGCCAGGCCACGGCGAAGCTGCGCCTTTGTTTTTCTGACCCTCCGGTCAACTTTTTCTGCCATAATTTCCTCCTGAAAAATACAGTCTGTTCAACAGACTTCTTTTATTCTGTCTATTACTGGATAAAACCATATGTTTTTGCGGCTTGTATTTTTTCTTATGAATAGTATAATACATCCCAAAATAAAAAACAACAGAATGTCTATTAATAGAACTATGTTATAAAAATTCTGCTGTATTTAAAACGCAGATAAAAGAAAAACAGGAGAGGAATACAGATATGTTGAAAAACGAATGGAAAAGTCTTTTAAAAAACAAGATTCTGCTGATAGTAATTGCGGCGGTAATTCTGATCCCCGTGATTTACGCAGGACTGTTTCTTAAATCCATGTGGGATCCCTACGGAAATCTGGACAAACTTCCCGTGGCGGTAGTCAATCTGGATAAGAAGGCGGATTATGAAGGAACGCCGCTGGATATAGGGAGGGAAATGACAGAGGCGTTGAAAGAAAATGATTCCCTGGATTTCTATTTTGTGGACAGCGCAGAGGCCAGCCGGGGACTTGCCAATGGAACCTATTATATGGTCATTACTATTCCGGAGGATTTTTCTTCCAACGCGGCGACGCTTATGGACGACCATCCGAAGAAAATGGAACTTCTCTGCGAGACAAACCCGGGAACCAATTATATTGCTTCCAAGATGGGCGAGAGCGCTCTGACAAAAATAAGGGATGAGATCGCAGGCGAAGTGACAGAAACTTATACAAAAGCGGTGTTCGACCAGATTGCGGAAGCCGGAACCGGAATGCAGGAGGCGGCGGACGGAGCCGGAGAACTGAAGGATGGAATCAGAAAAGCCGGAGAGGGAAATGAGACAGTCACCGCTAATCTGGAAAAGCTGGCGGACAGTGTCCTGACTTTTCAAAATGGAGCGGAAACACTTGAAAAGGGCCTGAAAGAATATACAGCAGGTGTCTCTCAGGTGAACGATGGAGCGAAAACTCTGAAGAACGGAACGGACTCCCTTACCGCCAGGATCCCGGAACTGACAGAAGGAGCCGACGCTTTAGATAATGGCGTGAGACAATATACAGACGGCGCGGCAAAGCTGAACGCAAACTCCGGGCAGCTTCAGGCCGGAGCAGAAAGCCTGAAATCAGGAGCCGGGGATCTGGCAGAAGGCATGGATGCCTTAAAAGACGGCGCGGCGCGGTATATAAGCGGCGCAAACACTCTTGCCGACGGAATAGCACAGTATCTGGCAGGAACTGAGCAGCTTTCTGAAGGGGCGGAGAAATTATCGGCGCTGGAAAACCTGGGACAGATATCGTCAGGAATAAAGGAGCTAAACGATGGTGTTTCCAAAGGAGAAAATTCTCTGACAGAAGGAACAAAAAATTTAGAAGCCGGCCTGGGACAGCTTTATGAAAAAGTAAAGACTGTGTCGGAGAGTTCCTCGGCCGATACTCTGAAGCAGATTGCTTCTGGTATTTCCCAGGCGAAGACCGGTATGGAAAATGCGGGAAAGGAAATAAAAGGAGTAGAAAACGGGATATCGGAGGCTTCTCAGGAAATCGGCCAGACGGCGGACAGTATAAGCGCTGCCGCAGGTGAGATCGCGTCGGCAACAGGAGTGCTTCAGGGATCCTTTGAATTTGTTTCAGACGGATTCAGCACTGCGGCGGGAATAACGGAACAGTGCGCCGCAGACGCAAACGGCCGGATCGAGGAGGCGAACCGTCAGATTGCCGCGGCAAACGCACAGATCGCACAAGACCAGTCGTCTATGGGAAATGCGGCGGCAGCGCTGGCGGCGCTTCAGGCCGGAGCAGATGAAAATGGAAATATTTCCGCAGCGGAACTGGACGCAGTGACAGCTATGCTGGGAGTTCCTTCAAACAGTGCGGAGGGAGTAGAAGGAATAGACGCAGGGGCTTATATTTCACAGATAAATGAGACGGCGGCTTCGGTATCCTCGCAGGCTGCTCAGATACAGTCGTCTTTAAACAGCGCGGCGGATCAGATGAATCAGACGGCTGCCGGACTAAAGGCCGAAGCGGAAACTTTGAAAGGCAGAGCGGCGGAAGCAGAAAACGGGACGGAGACTATCCGCGCCGAAGCTGAAAAACTGGAGGCGGCGGCAGGCTCTGTTCCGGATATTCCGGCGGATGCTCTGGCGGAGATCACCAGCGCGGTAAAAGCCCTTTATGACGGAGCAGGAGCAGTAAATCAGGGGGTAGAGGCGGTTTCCGGCGGGCTCTGCGCTCTGGAGTCCGCAACAGAAGCATTTCCAGACGCAGCTCAGGGAATTCAAAAGCTGAGCGAAGGCATTCAGGCGGTAACGGAGAAAAACAGCGTTCTTGAGGAAGGAGCAGAAAATCTTAAGGCTGCGGGAAGCGAAGTCCTTTCCGGAGTCAGCCGTCTTTCTTCCGGCGGAAAGACTTTGGGCGAAGGGATAAATACATTAAGCGAAGGAATTGCCGCCTACACAGAGGGAGCGGCGGAACTGGACAGAAACGGCGCTCCTCTCAGAGAAGGAAGCGAAAAGCTTGCGGAAGGGGCAAAGATGCTGACAGAGGGAGCCGGCCAGCTTTCCCAGGGAACGGCTGCTCTCTATACCGGAACTTCCAGACTGGAGGGCAGCAGCCAGGCACTGAACAGCGGAGCCTCAAAGCTTTCTGAAGGGGCAGGACAGATCCACGACGGAGCGGGACAGCTTTACGAGGGATCAAAGGAACTTGGAAGCGGTATAAAAGAACTGGGTAAAGGCTCGGAAACATTGCAGTCCAGTCTGGAAAGGGGAGCCGGGCAGATCAGGGAGAAAAAGGCAGACGAGAGCATGACGGAGATGTTTGCCTCTCCGGTACAGGAAAAAGAAACCAAGATGACGACAGTAGAAAATAACGGTCACGCCATGGCGCCTTATATGATGTCCGTGGGACTTTGGGTGGGCAGCCTGGCCTTCTGCCTGATGTATCCGCTGACAGAATACAAAGGAAAACTGAAATCTGGTACGGCATGGTGGGCCTCCAAAGCCTCTGTGCTGTATCCGGTGGCCCTGCTTCAGGGAATCCTGCTGATCGTGCTTCTTCACTTTATCGACGGGTTTACTCCGGCAAAGATGACAGAGACAATACTTTTTGCCTGTCTTGCTTCAGCGGCCTTTACTTCGATCATGTATTTCTTTAACGTTGCTCTTGGAAAGGTTGGAAGTTTCCTGATGCTGATTTTTATGGTGGTACAGCTTGCAGGCTCCGCTGGAACTTATCCGGTGGAAATCTCCCCCTCTTTTGTATCGAAGATCCACAGGTATCTTCCATTTACTTATACGGTGGACGCTTTTCGCAGCACCATCGCAGGAGGAGAAAGCATATGGAAATCTGTTCTTGTTCTGGCAGTACTTACCGTATTCTTCACCGGGCTGACGATTCTTCAGTTCGGATTTATGGCAAGGGAAAAGAAGAAGGGCAAAAAGATCCTGCTGGACTGGCTGGAAGAACGGGGCGTGGCGTGACAGAATAAAAAGTGCAGATCCCTCAGTTATGAGGAACCTGCACTTTTTACACCGCCTTTTTACATAGAAAACACTTTCCTTTATCCTGCTTATAACACGAGGGAAGGCGCGGTGTAAACCCGTGCGCCCAGCTCACTGTCCAGCATATAAAGGCTCTTCGGGTCATCGCCGAAAAGCTCAAAACGCTTGATAAGGTTGTCGGCGTTATTTTCCTCTTCGCCCTGTTCTTTGACAAACCAGTCAAGGAACTGCATGGTGCGGAAGTCCTTTACAGAATATGCCGCGTCGTAGATATTGTGGATCAGAGATGTTACGTACTGCTCATGCTTTAAGGTTTCTTCGAGGACGGTCTTTGCGTCTGTAAGCGCAACATCCGGTTTGTCTACGGCGTTAAGCTCGATTTTTTCTCCGTTGTTCTGCATATACTGGATAAACAGCATGGCATGATCCCGTTCCTCCTGCGCCTGAACCTTAAACCAGTTGCCGAAGCCGTCCAGACCCTGGTCATAATAATAATTGGAAAAGTCCAGATACAGATATGCGGAGTAGAATTCTTTGTTGATCTGGTTGTTTAAAAGTTCTGATACTTTTTTATCTAACATAATGTGGCCTCCTGTTAATATGTTTTATATGCTGACTGTATTGTACACCAGGCAGAGGGCGGCGTAAATACTATGGAAGAGGAAATTACAGGATTCTTCCTGTGTAAATCCGGAATTTTTCTGTGCAAACCTGGAATTTAACGAAAATATCTGGCATGGATTGTCAGAACTGTGGCTGCTACTCCGGTGGTACGGAAGAAATCACAGAAAGAGTAAAAACTGTGGTAGAAGTGGAGCCTATGATACGGAAGAAAATGCAGAAAGAGCGAAACCTGTGGTAGAAGTGGAGCTTATGATACGGAAGAAATCACAGAAAAAGTAAAAGTTACCGTAGAGTGAGCGGGAACCACACCTGAAAAGTAAAAATCTCCTGGCGGTTCAGCCAGGAGTCGGCAAGGTAATACCCCAAATTGTAACTGATTAAAATGATGGCGATGGAGAGAAGAACCGCCATCCATATTTTCCGGCGTCTGTTCACGGCAGCCTCCTTTCTGGATTGCTGTTACCCTATTCTGTCCGGTTTCAGCGCGGATTATACACTGTACGATTTAACAGATTCCTCACAATTTTCCCACAAAGTCAACACAAATTTTTCCTATACTCAAGGCATCAAAAGAAAACAGAGATTTCCAAGGAGGGGATTTTTCATGGAAGATATGAATACACAGCTGAACAATATGGATCAGCAGAATAATGAGGATAAAGACAATAAGAAGAAAGGCAGAGTAAAGCGCGCAGTGAAGAGAGGAACAGGAATCGCAATCTGTGCAGTGCTTGCAGGAGGACTTGCGGCAGGCGCATATGAAGGCGTGAACAGGATCACCGGATGGAATGAGAACGATGTGGTAGCCGCTACGAAGGAAGATAACCGGGCGCAGCTTATGCAGACCAAGAGCGACAAGGAATCCGACGGAGATTCTTCCGACAGTAAGGATGAGGGAAGCTCCGGAAGCGCGGAGACCAAAGGAAGCCTTGACGTTTCTGATATTGCGGAAGAAGCAATGAAATTTGTCGTTTCTATTACTACAAAGTCAGTAGAAGAAGTACAGAATTATTATGGATACTTCGGTTTTGGCAACGGCTTTACTACTCAGCAGGAGGTTGAAGGAAGCGGTTCCGGAATTATCGTAGGAAAGAATGACGACGAGCTTCTGATCGCAACAAACTATCATGTGATCGAGGGAGCAGATAATGTATCTGTTACCTGTGTTGACGGAGAAGTATATGAAGCATCCGTAAAGGGTTATGATGCGGACCGGGATCTTGCGGTTGTATCCGTTGCCCTTGACGATATTTCCGACGATACAATGGACGCTATCACCGTTGCTCCTATCGGAAGCTCTGATGATCTGAAGATCGGCGAGCAGGTTGTCGCTATCGGTAACGCTCTGGGATACGGCCAGTCAGTAACTACCGGTATCGTCAGCGCCAAGAACCGTCAGCTGGATGATAACGGCCAGGCGGACGAAGATTCTGACGGTGTGAACCTGATCCAGACAGACGCGGCCATCAATCCCGGCAACAGCGGCGGCGCCCTTCTGAATATGGACGGCGAGGTTGTGGGCATCAACTCCGCGAAACTTGCTTCCACAGAGGTGGAAGGAATGGGCTACGCGATTGCGATCTCTGACGTATCTGACGTCCTTGAGGATCTGATGAACGAGACTCCCCGTGATGTTGTAGAGAATCATGGCGTCCTGGGAATTACAGGAAGCACGGTAAGCGAGGAAGGCCAGATGTACGGCATTCCGGAAGGCGTGTTTGTTGCTTCTGTTGAGGAAGACGGTCCTGCAGCTGACGCAGGTATTGTGGAGAATAATGTTATCACTGAATTCGACGGCAAGAGAGTACGTTCTATTGAGGCTCTGATAGACCTTCTCCAGTATTATGAGCCCGGTGAAGAGATCGAGGTAACTCTTCAGGTAATGGACGGCGACGGATACAAGGAGAAGACAGTGACCGTTACTCTGGGAGAAGACGACAGTAAGGACGACGAGAAATCAGACGACAATGGAGACGGCAGCGGAGAACAGAGTATCCTGGAAGACTGGCAGAATGGGGAGGAAGATAATACAGGATACGAAGAGTTTTTTGGAATGTGGTAATAATCTCTTTTCTCTTATAAATATTGTTACAATAGAAAATTAAGGGCAAACAGAAGACCTGTCAACCGGCAGTACAGAAACCGGGATGACAGGTCTTTTGTCTGTTATAAATCGCCGGAACAGAAACAGTTCCGTAA
>ERZ1090864.1293-NODE-1297-length-11823-cov-20.188052_pt1 | contig 11823 bp, 10 predicted proteins | sample MGYA00478479_ERZ1090864 | MGnify/ENA primary metagenome ERZ1090864 (study PRJEB33644, sample SAMEA5815743) | chicken gut metagenome | biome: Chicken; feature: Gastrointestinal Tract; material: Caecum | place: Ireland | collected 2019-01-01 | study: A study of... | reverse complement strand
CTGCGCCGTCGATGGTGGCGGCCTCGTACAGGTCGGCGGGCACGCCCTTCAGAGCGGCCAGGAACAGCACCATGGCCGAGCCGAACTGCCAGATACGCAGGATGCAGATGACCCACAGTGCGTAGCCCGGATCCGACAGCCAGGAGGGACCCTCGAAGTGGCCGAAGGTGACCATCTTGATGACGGTGTTGATCAGGCCGTCATCGCGGAAGACTGCGCGCCACAGCACGGCGATGGCCACAGAGCCGCCCAGGATGGAGGGGATGTAGTAAGCCGTACGGAACGCGTTGACGAACTTGATGTTGAAGTTCAGGATGTAGGCGATGAACAGCGCGAAGATCAGCTTCAGGGGCACGGTGATGAAGGAGTACTGGAAGGTGGTGATCAGCGCCTTGGTGATACGGTTGGTGGTAAAGGCGTCGATGTAGTTCATCAGGCCGTACTCGGAGATGCCCGAGAAGAAGTTCATGTCGGTGAAGCTGTAGAACAGCGACTGGCCGAAGGGGATCGCCTTGAAGACGATGAAGCCGATGATCCAGGGGATCAGATAGAACAGGCCCTGGTATTTGTCGCACCACTTCTGAAACGGTGTGCGCCCGACCGCAGGCGCATTGTTTGCTTTCATCAGGGGATTCCTCCTTTTAGGTGTGATCGGATACAAACACCGGCGAACTGCTGTAAATTTATCAACAAACGGTATGAATACCAGGCAAAAAGCTCTTTTTCTGCCTGAAAAAGAGGGGCACCCGGTTCAAAGGGAACAGGCGCCCCCCCTTTTGATCCATGACAGCAGGGCCGATTTTCTTACAAAAGGAGCCTCAATCGATCCTGGATCAGGCGTTGATGGTGTAGCCAACGCCCTCCATGCCATCCAGCAGGATGTCCACGACGTCAGCGCCGCCGACGCCATCGTAATCCATGGTGTCGAAGACTTCCTGGTAGACGCCGGTGCCGTCTGCCTTCAGGGTGTCATTCTCGAACAGGGGATCCAGCTGGAAGGCGCAGGAGGCCATGACCTTGCTGTTGGCCTCGGCGGTCAGCTCGTTGACGGTGCCGGCGGCCTCAGCGGCAGCCAGGCCGGAAGCGGAAGCGGGGATGCCGCACTCGGAACCCATGATGGAGGCGCCTGCGTCCTCGTTCAGCAGGAAGTTGATCAGCATGGCAGCCTCGGCGGGATGCTGGCAGGTCTGAGTGATAGCCAGAGCCATCGAGACTTTGGTGAAGCCGCCGTTGTAGTCGCCGTACTTGATCTCGTCGCCCACGGTGAAGCCGTCGCGGTTGTCGGTGTCCAGGCCCTCCAGATACTTCAGAGCGCCGGAGTCCCACTCAAAGATACCTGCCAGCTGGCCGGTGATCCACTCGTTGGACTGGCTGGCGGCGGTGGAGCCGTTGTTGCCGTAGTAGGTGGGCAGGGGCATGATGACGTGGCGGTCCACCAGGCTCTTGATGAAGTCCAGGCCCTCGATGATCTCATCGCGGGTGTAGTTCAGGGTGGAGGTGGTGGGATCGGCCCAATCCTTGCCGTAGATGGACTCCAGATAGAAGACCATGGCGATCATACGGTCGTAGCCGCCCAGGTGCAGGGGATAGTAGTCCTCGCCCAGGTTGTTCTGGAAGGCCTCGCCTGCGGCATACAGCTCGTCCAGGGTCTTGGGATACTCGGTGATGCCGGCCTTGTTGAAGCTGGTCATGTTCCAGTAGAAGATACGGCCGGTCATCGAGACAGGCACGGCCTGCTGGGCGTTGGCCACATAGCAGGCGCCCAGAGGACCTTCCTCCCACTGGGAGAAGTCGATGTAGTCGGACACGGTGTTCAGGTCGATGAAGGTCTGGGCGTTGGCGGAGTAGTTGTACAGCCAGTTCCAGTTGATCTGGCAGACATCCTCGGCCACGCCGCCTGCAAACTTGGTGGACATGGTGTCTTCCCAGCCGGACCATGCGGCAAAGGTGGGATTGACGGTGATGTTGGTGTGCTCCTCAGAGAAAGCGGCGATGGCTTCCTGATAGGCGTTGTGGCGGGACTCGCCGCCCCACCAGCTGATGGTCAGGCTGACGTCGCCCTCGGCGGGAGCGGCCACGGAAGCAGCGGTAGAAGCAGTAGAGGAACTGCCGCCGCCGCAGGCAGCCAGCAGACCGGCTGCACCAACAGCGCCGGTGACCTTCAGGAAGTCACGACGGGAAATTGCGTTGCTCATTGTTTCTCCTCCTAAATAAAAACACAAAACTGATCAGGGACGCCCTGGCCCCTTGTATACAAATATGATAGCAAAAAACCGCGCCGAGAGAAAGACGCAAATTGTGGTTATACGCGCAAAAACGCGCATATCTTGCTGTGTTTTCAGACCCCTTCGGAACGGCCTTGTTGAAATATCCAAACTTGCGCTGAAAAGTTGTGCAACTTGCATACAACGTGCTTTTGTACAGATTTGCTGGAAAAGAGGGGAGAATCATTTTGAAATTGCTGATATATTAACGATTTTGGGAGAGGCGCGCCCCGGTCCATCCCGGCGCCCAGGACAAGAAAACGCCGCAGCAACGTACTGCGGCGCAAAATGAGATGTCAGCAAAATTTGTGCGGGCGGGCGCAGGACGCCGTCAGACATCCTGTCCGGCGCGGCGGCGCGCATAAAATGCACGTCTTTCGCGGAAATAGCACTGGGGACACATACTGACGTACTGGACGTCGTTTTCCATGTCGATGGCCACCTGCTCCCCTTCAAAGACGAACTGGCCTGCCACCTTGCGTGCGTTGCAGATGGCTTTGCGCCCGCAGGTGCAGATGGTCTTCATCTCCTCGATGGTGTGGGCCAGCTCCATCAGCCGGGTGGAGCCGGGGAAGCCCTTGAGGGAGAAATCGCTGCGCAGGCCGTAGCAGATCACCGGGACCCCCAGGTCCACCGTGACCATGAACAGCTGCTCGGCCTGGGCCGGGGTAAAGAACTGGCTCTCGTCGCAGAGCACGCAGGCCAGGGGCCGGTCGTGGGAGGCGCGGTCGGCTTCCACGGCGGCAAAGATATCGTCCTGGGGCTGGATGAGCAGGTCGGCCTTGCGCCGCACGCCCAGCCGGCTGACCAGTTCGCCCCCGCCCTTGGAGTCCACCTGGGGCTTGAGGATCAGCACCCGCATCCCCTGTTCTTCGTAGTTGTGCGCCACCTGCATCAGGGCGGTGCTCTTGCCGCTGTTCATAGCGCCATAACGGAAATAAAGTTTAGCCATACCGTGCCTTTCTTGCAATGCAAAAGCCCGGATGCACCGGGCCGTACGCCGAATGCGGGGCGCAGAAAACCGCGCCCCGCCCGGGATGTATGGAATGTGCGTCAACGCTTCAGTCCTGGTTGCGCAGACGGTAGCCCAGGCTCATCAGGCTGTCCCCCAGGTGGACGTTCTCCACCACCGCGTCGGGGTAGGGGACGGACAGGTCGTAGTGGGAAAAGTTCCAAAAGCCCTTGATGCCCAGTTCCACCAGCCGTCCGCTGATCTGCTGGGCCCCGCTGCGGGGCACGCACAGCACCGCCACATGGGGGTTGTGCTGGGCGCAGAAGGACTCCAGGTCGTCGATGTGGCGGATGGGGATGCCGCTGATGCTCTGGCCGATCAGGGCGGGCTCCACATCAAAGGCGGCTATGAGGGTGAAACCGTTGTTGTTGTTGGCGATGAAGCTGCTGACCGCCTTGCCCAGCCGGCCGCAGCCGATCAGGATGGTGGACAGGCGCTGGCCGTCGCCGAACAAAAGGCCCTCCAGGATGGTCAGGAGATTGTCCACCGAATAGCCGATGCCCTGCCGGCCGTTGACGTCGCCGATGCAGTTGAAGTCCTGCCGGACCTGGGATGCGGTGGTGCCCATCTGGGCGGCCAGTTCCCGGGAGGAAATGCTGGTGACCCCCGAGTCCTTCAGCGCGCGCAGATAGCGGTAATACTTGGGCAGACGCCGGATGACCGGCACCGATGCCTTGACGGACGGATGCATGGCAAGACCCCCCTCTTGCAGTTTGCCCGGAATTTTGGATATCTTTACCGGAAAGTGGATGCCAGGAATGGCCACATTGTCTAATTACTAGTATACAGCATTTGGAGAGAATGTCAAACCCTTGTCAATGTTTTTGAGGAAATTTCATTTTTGTCCGCCGTGCCGGTCTGCTCCGGGCGCAAAAAAGCCCCTGCACGAAGCAGGGGGAGCAGCGTGCCGAAAACGACACGCTTCAGGAAAACCCCTTTCCGCCCGCAGCCGCGGGCCGGAAATTCCTTGCAAAGCAGGGGACGGGTCAGCTTTCGATCTGCCGGTACAGCCAGCGCATGGCCTCGGACAAGCCGCCCAGCTGGTCGATCAGGCCCTCCTCCACGGCGCGGCGGCCGTCCAGCACGGTGCCCATGTCCATCACCAGCTCACCGGTGTGGAGCATCAGCTGGTTGAAGCGGTCGGCGCTCATCCGGCTGTGGCCTGCCACAAAGCCGGTGATCCGCTCCTGCATCTGCTCAAACCAGCGCATGGTCTGGGGCACCCCGAGGATCATCCCCGAATGGCGTACCGGGTGCACGGTCATGGTGGCGGTAGGGACGATGAAACTGCGCCGGGCGCTGACCGCCAGAGGGATGCCGATGGAATGCCCGCCTCCCAGCACCAGGGTGGCGCTGGGCTTGGAGATGCTGGCGATCAGCTCGGCCAGGGCCAGCCCGGCCTCCACATCGCCCCCCACCGTGTTCAGCAGTACCAGCAGCCCCTCGATGGCGGGATCTTCCTGCACGGCCACCAGCTGGGGGATGACGTGCTCGTACTTGGTGGTCTTTTGGCCCTGGGGGGCCTCCACATGACCTTCCACCTGCCCGATGACGGTGAGACAATGGATGGTGTGGGCGCCTTTGGTCAGGTTGAGGGCGCCCAGCTCCTCCAGCTGGCTCTGCTCAAAGGCGCGGCGGTCGGTGTCGGCGCTGACGGCCGCGGCCTCGGCTTCCCCCGCGGAAGCCTGGGGATTTGGATTCTTCTTTTTGCTCATACGATGCGGGCCTCCTTTTTGTTCAGGATGCCCGGAACCGCCGCCGGATATGCCGGAGGGGAAAAAGGCCCTGCCTTGCCCCGATTTTGTAACAAAAAGTTCAAAATGTTGACTTTCCCTCTTGCATCCGGCCCGTGATACAGATACAATAGAGGAGCGACTTTTCGCTCAAAAATCACAGAAAGAAAAGAGGAAAATCATGAAACGTGAAACCTTTGGCTCGCGGCTGGGATTCATCCTGGTCAGCGCCGGCTGTGCCATCGGCATCGGGAACGTGTGGCGGTTCCCGTTCCTGGCCGGGCAGAACGGCGGCGGCCTGTTCGTCCTGTTCTACCTGATGTTCCTGATCATCATGGGCGTGCCCGTTTTGACCATGGAGCTGGCCGTGGGCCGCGCCAGCGGCAAGAGTGCGGTGCAGGGCTATAAGGCCCTGGAGCCTGCCGGCAGCAAGTGGCACATCCACGGCTGGTTCTGCATGGCAGGCTGCTACTTGCTGATGATGTACTACACCACCGTGGCCGGCTGGATGCTGGACTACTTCGTCAAGTTTGCCTCCGGGCAGCTGGTGGGGATGGAGAGCGGCGCCGCTTCGGACGTGTTCAACACCATGCTGGCCAACCCCGCGGAAATGGGCATCTGCATGGTGCTGGTGGTGATCGCCGGCTTTGTGGTGGTCAGCTTCGGACTCCAAAGCGGCCTGGAGCGGATCAGCAAGTGGATGATGATCGCCCTTCTGGCCCTCATCGTCATCCTGGCGGTGAACAGCGTGCTGCTGCCTGGCTCGGGCGCAGGCGTCCAGTTCTACCTGCTGCCCAGCGTCGAGCGCGCCGCCCAGGTGGGCATCGGCAACGTGGCCATGAACGCCATGAACCAGTCCTTCTTCACCCTCAGCCTGGGCATTGCCGCCATGGAGATCTTCGGCAGCTACATGAAGCGGGATCACACCCTGCCCGGCGAGGCCATCCGCATCTGCGTGCTGGACACCTTTGTGGCCCTCATGAGCGGCATGATCATCTTCCCGGCCTGCTTTGCCTACGGCGTCCAGCCCGACCAGGGCCCCTCGCTGATCTTCATCACCCTGACCGAGGTGTTTGTGGATATGCCCGCAGGCCGGCTGTGGGGCAGCCTGTTCTTTGTGTTCATGTTCTTCGCCAGCTTTACCACCGTCATTGCGGTGTTCGAGAACCTGCTGGCCATCTGCTGTGATAACTTTGGCTGGAGCCGCAAGAAATCCTGCGGCATCAACCTGATCTTTGTGCTGGTGGCCAGCGTCCCCTGTGTGCTGGGCTACAACATCTGGAGCGGTCTGACCTTCCTGGGCGGCAAGAATGTGCTGGATACCGAGGACTTCCTGGTGAGCAACCTGCTGCTGCCCATCGGCTCGCTGATCTTCCTGCTGTTCTGCGTGTCCAAGTGGGGCTGGGGCTACGACAAGTACTACGCCGAGGCCAACACCGGCGAGGGCATCAAGCTGCCCAAGTCCCGCTGGTTCAAGCGGTATCTGCAGTTCGTTCTGCCCATCCTGATCATCATCATCCTGGTGCAGGGCCTGATCTGAGCACCGATAAAACGAATGAAACCAACGAGACCCGCCCGGACACACTGTCCGGACGGGTCTTTTTGTACCTGTGCGCAGCTCAGAACAGCCCGAAAAAGCTGATCTGGTTGACGCCCAGAAAGACGAACAGAACGATCAGAGCCACCAGTACCCCGATCAGGATATCCATTTGATGGACGCTGAGGGGGAAGTGGTCGTAGATCTTCTCCTTGGAGTTCTTGAAATGGGGATCGCCGTTGTTCAGCAGGCTGTGTTTGCCTTCGTCGGTATGGACGGCCTGGGCCTCCCGGGCCTCCAGCTCGGCTTCCCGGGCAGCCAGCGCCGCCTCCCGTGCGGCCAGGTCTGCCTCCCGCTGTTCCTGGGTGCGCTCGTCGTGTTCAGGCATGGCAGTTCCCTCCTTTTGCAGATATTGTAAGTATAAATCCTCCCGGCGCAAAACGCAACCGTCCGGGCTGCAAAAAAAGGGGGCCGCCGGCGTGCCGGCAGCCCCATAGGGGATGCGTTTGAAAAGCGCGGGGATCACTTCTTGGCCAGGTACTTGCGGATATCGATGGCCACAGCCAGGATGATGACAAGGCCCTGGACGATGTAGGTGTAGGAGGAGTTCACGTTCATGAACTGCAGAGCCACCTTCATCAGCTCGAAGACCAGCACGCCCACCAGGATGCCGGGCACGGTGCCCACGCCGCCGGTGGTGGAAACACCGCCGATGGTGGCAGCCGCGATGGCGTCCAGCTCATAGCTCTGGGCGGTGTTGACCGATGCGCCGCCGGACTTGGCAGCCAGCAGGCAGCCGGCCAGACCGAACATGCAGGAAGCCAGCACATAGATGCGGATCTTGGTGGCGGCCACGTTGACGCCGGCCACCTCAGCGGCTGCTTCGTTGCCGCCGATGGCGTACATGTACTTGCCGTGGCGGGTCTTGTTGTACAGGAACCAGAAGCAGACAGCCACGATGATGGCGATCCAGATCAGAACGGGGATGAACAGGATGGTATCGGATGCCAGGGAGGTGAAGTCACGGTTCAGAGAGCCGATGGGGGTACCGCCGGTGTAGACCAGGCAGATGCCGTAGACCACCTGCTGCATGCCCAGGGTAGCGATGAAGGGCTGCACCCGCAGGTAAGAGACCACCAGGCCGTTGCACAGGCCGACCACCGCGCAGATGGCCACCACCAGCAGGAACACCACGGGGGTGGGCAGGGTCGGCAGGCCGGGATAGAACTTGTTGGGCGCGTCGGAGGTCTGGGCGAAGATGCAGGCCAGGCAGGCCGCAAAACCAGCCAGACGGCCGGCAGACAGGTCGTTGCCGGTGGTGATCAGGCAGCCGGAAATGCCCAGGGCGATGATGTAGCGGATGGACACGTTCTTCAGCAGGTTGATGATGTTGGTCGGGCCGAAGAAGTTGGGATGGATGATGCCGACGATGAGGGAGACCAGCACCATCAGCACGATGATAGCATTGTTGCCCAGCCAGCTTTTAAAGATCTGGCCGGTGGATTTCTTGGTAGCTTCCACGATTAGACTGCCTCCTTATTCACTGATTGGCCGCGGCCTTTTCGGGTGCGGTCTCAAACTGGGTGGCGAGCGCCATGATGTTCTCCTGGGTGGCGTCCTTGCCGTCGATGAAGCCGGTGATGCGGCCGTCGCACATGACCATGACCCGGTTGGACATACCGATGATCTCGCTCATTTCGGAGGAGATCATGATGATGCTCTTGCCCTGTTTGGCCAGCTCGGCGATGATGCAGTAGATCTCATACTTGGCGCCGACGTCGATGCCGCGGGTGGGCTCGTCCAGGATCAGGATGTCGGGGTTGTTGGCCAGCCACCGGGCGATCAGCACTTTCTGCTGGTTGCCGCCCGAAAGGCTCTGGATCTGGGTCTTGGGGCTGGGCACTTTGATGGCCATTTTCTCTTTGTTGGTCTGGACCAGGTCCAGGATCTTCTTGTTGTCCAGGAAGATGGGGCCCTTGCGCAGCGCGTCGAGGGAGGCGATGGAGATGTTGTCGGCGACGCTGAGCACGCCCATGATGCCGGTGGCGCGGCGGTCCTCGGTCAGCAGGGCGAGGCTCTTGGAAATGGCGTCGCGGGGCTGCTTGATGTGGACCTCCTGCCCTTTGATCCAGACTTTGCCGGAAGTGTGGGCGCGCAGGCCGAAAATGCCCTCCATCAGCTCGGTGCGCTGGGCGCCCACCAGGCCGGCCACGCCCAGGATCTCGCCCTTGTACAGCTCAAAGCTGCAGTGGCGGAAGGAGCGGGGATGGATGGAAGTAAAGTCCTCGACTTTGAGCATGACATCCTTGGAGGGGCGGTTTTCCAGCGGCGGATACTGGTTGGACAGCTCGCGGCCGACCATCTTGGCGATGATCTCCTCCTTGGTCATGTCGGCGACGTTCCATTTGCCGATGTACTGGCCGTCGCGCATGATGGTGACTTCGTCCGCGATCACCTTGATCTCGTCCATCTTGTGGCTGATGTAGACCAGGGCCACGCCCTGGCTTTTCAGCTCCCGCATGATGCGGAACAGGGAATCGACCTCGTGGGAGGTCAAAGACGAGGTGGGCTCGTCCAAAATCAGCACCTTGCAGTTGGCCGAGACGGCCTTGGCGATCTCCACCATCTGCATCTGCGCGATGCTCAGGGAGCCGAGTTTGGCGCGGGGGTTGATCTCCAGTTTGAGGCGCTTGAGCAGCTCCTCGGTATCCTGGTACATTTTGGCGTGGTCCACCGTGACGATGGGCCCAAAGCGCTTGGTGGGGTAGCGGCCCAGCCAGATGTTTTCGGCGACGGTCCGGGCCGGGATGGGCTGGAGCTCCTGGTGCACCATGGCGATGCCGCGTTTCAGAGCGTCCAGCGGGGTGGGGATGGTGACCTTTTGTCCTTCGTACTCGATCTCGCCTTCGTCCATCTTGTAAATGCCGAACATACATTTCATCAAAGTGGACTTGCCGGCGCCGTTCTCGCCCATCAGGGCCATGACCGAGCCGGGGCGGAGCTCAAGCCGGGCATGATCCAGAGCTTTGACGCCGGGAAAGACCTTGACGACGTCTCGCATGACCAGACGGTACTCTGCCATTCCGTAGAGCCTCCTTTATCTAAAACTTAACAACACACAATAGAAAGCGCGTGCGCGAGAAGCTACAGCCCGCTCCCACGCACGCACCTCTCATTCGTTCGGGATCAAAGGAAATACCATTCAGGCAACCGTATCATCAAAGGTAATCCGCGGCGTTCTCCTTGGTGACCTTGACGTAGTCAACCCAGTAATACTGTTCGACAGCCTGGCCCTCGACGTACATCTTGGTGGCCTCGGTGGCGGCGGTGGCCTGGCCCACGTCGTCGTTCAGGACGGTGCCGGTCATGTTGCCGTCGATGACAGCCTGCACAGCGTCGGCCAGAGCGTCAACGCCGACCAGGTAGATGTCGGTGCCGACGGTGCGGCCAGCCTGCTGGATGGACTGCAGAGCGCCCAGAGCCATGGCGTCGTTGTTGCAGAAGACGACCTCGATCTGATCGCCGTACTGTGCCAGGGCGTTGGCCACGTCCTGCTGTGCCAGGGTCTGGTCCCAGTTGTCCAGGTACTCATACAGGCAGTTGACGGTCTTGCCGGCATCCTCGAGGGCCTTGATGGAGTACTCGGTGCGGTACTGGGCGTCGATGTTCTCGGGGTCGCCCTTGCACATGATGTAAGTAATGGTGCCGTCGCCGTTGATATCGCCCTCGGTATCGGTGGCGAGGATCAGCTCGCCCTGGTAGGTGCCGGACTGGCGGGCGTCAGCGCCCACGTAGCAGCACTTGTCGGGATAGCTGTCCAGCACGCTCTTGTCGGGCTCGCGGTTGATGAAGACGATGGGGATGTTGGAGGGCGAGATGGTGTCCACGATGGTCTGGGCCGAGGTGGTCTGCACCGGGTTGATGATCAGGACGTCCACGCCCTGCTGCAGGAAGGTGCTGATCTGCTCGGTCTGGGTGTTCTGGTCGTTCTTGCCGTCCATGATGGTGACGCTGTAACCCAGCTCGCCCAGATACTCTTCCAGGTCTGCACGGTACAGGGTCATGAAGTTGTCGGCGAACTGATAGATGCACACGCCGATGTCGGCGCTGCCGGAAGCTGCGGCGGCCGAGGAAGCCGTGGAAGCAGCAGAGGAAGCAACAGAAGTCGCGGTGGAAGCAACGGAGCTGGAATCACCGCCGCCGCAGGCTGTCAGGGCAGCAGTCGCGCCGACAACGGCAGATGCCTTCAGAAAGTCGCGGCGAGAAATCATTTTCATAATAGCATTCTCCTTCATCAAATACACTCGTTTCGGGCAGGCCCCCCACACGCTAAGGGACAAGCCCTGTACTGAATCTATTATACATTTGGTCTGAAACTGTGTGCAATAGTAAAGGTTGACAACTTTGCGGAAAAAGTTTTAGATATATTTTACAGAAAAAGTTACAAGAAACGTAGATTTTGAAACATTTACTACAAAACTGCATTGCCCTGCATCATATGTACAAAAGTTGCGGGCCGGCGCTTGGCCGCACACGCAGAAAGCCCCGCCTTTCCGCAGCGGGAAAAGCGGGGCTGAAACATCGGGCGTCCCTTTGGGAAAACGCCGGCCCTGGTCTTTCAGGGATCGTCCCGGGACTGAGAGGCCAGGTACATCCCGATCAGCACAGTGCAGATGCAAAGGCAGAAGATGCCTCCAGAAATACGGCTGTAAGAGACGGGGAGCACCTGGTACAGCCAGCGGTCATAGCAGAGCATACAGGCCAGATCCAGCAGGCCAAAGCCCCAGAAGAGCAGGCTGCCCAGCCGTTTCACCCTGGGGAAATGCGCCTCGTCCAGCTCAAAGGGAAGGTTAAAGTTGAGGACAGGGAAGGACAGGGCGGGATTCTGACGGTGAAACGTCACGAAGGTGACGGGCAGCAGGCGGATGACCAGGCCGAATGCAAAGTAGATCAGAAAGGCGGGGAAATAGGTGCCGTTGGCAAGAGTAAGCATCGCCTTTGCCTCCTTTCTGATCTACAGTATATCACCGCTGCAAAGCCGGCGCAACCATAAAAATCGATGAATTTAGGGCTGCATATTTGGCTGTGTCCGACAGAAAAAGGACTTTGCACGGATGGTTTGCGCGTGTCAGGACTGTGCCGGCACCACGGCGGCGGTCCGTCCGCCCCGGCGCTGGCGGGCGGCAGGTTTTTCCTGCTGCTCCCGGGGGGCCAGAGTGGGGGCCGGCGGGGTGGCGCTGCCGGCCCTGTCGTTCCGCGCGGCGGACTGGCTGCGGG
>ERZ1090864.1292-NODE-1296-length-11825-cov-52.615208_pt1 | contig 11825 bp, 13 predicted proteins | sample MGYA00478479_ERZ1090864 | MGnify/ENA primary metagenome ERZ1090864 (study PRJEB33644, sample SAMEA5815743) | chicken gut metagenome | biome: Chicken; feature: Gastrointestinal Tract; material: Caecum | place: Ireland | collected 2019-01-01 | study: A study of... | reverse complement strand
CAACACCGAGATTATCAGCAAATTCTAATGCCCAATCGAGCGTTTCCTGATAATTTTCTCCGAATGTTACAGCAAAAAGGTTTAAGTTCTCTACAAACTCACCGCTTTCTTTAATAGCACTAAATAATCCTTGCGTAAGCCTACGGAATACTCTTATTACAGTAGTTATTTTAGCAGCTAACGTAACGAAAGATTTCGCTGTGCTTTTATTTTGTTCGTCTAAATTTTTCTGATTATCTTTGAGGTTTTTAGTACTTGTAGATGCGGTATTTTGAGTATTTGATAACTTTTGGTTAGCAGTACTCTGTTGTTGAGTAGACGCATTTACCTTTTTTTGAATATCTTCAAGTTGTTTTTGCGCTTGAATAATCTCTTTATTTAATTCATCTCCAAATTTACCGTTAGATTGCAAATATTGAGTTAAAAGAGATTTTTCTTCGCCTTCTGAATAAGCACCTTTTTTCAACGCACTATTCAAAAGATTCTGTTTTTGAATTAGCGTATCGAGATTGTTTTTGGCTTTCTCATATTCAGCATTGAGAGCTTTTACACTCTTTGCTTCTGTTGAGGAAGAACCTCTTGTTCTTGAAGATGTATTACTTTTTACATTTACGTTAGTAGAAACATTACTCGAAAGGCTTTTTACTTTTTCAAGAAGGTCAACTACTTTTTGTAATTTTTCAGAGGCGTCATCTACGGCTCTTAACCGTATCTCTAAATCTTGAAATTCAGCCATTCACACCTCCTATTCAGTTTTCTTTATTCTAACATATTTCCCGAGATTTGAAAAGAACATTTGCACTTTTAACCGTTCTGCTTCGATTTGTTTTTGCGTAAGTTTCTTTTCTTTGCCCTTATCCAATTCGATTTGGAATTTCGGTTTCGGGAAATACTTTGCTTTTTTATCGAGGTTGCTTGCTTGCGCCATTTTAATATAAATGCCGAGCTGATAATTGTGCAAGTCATCGATATTATGCTGTCGTTTCTGTCGGAGTTCTTCGGCACGAAAGAAAAATTGCAGAGTTCGGGGAGTTAATCTCCAAAACAAATCATAATCGCCATTTATGCTTAAAAACGGTACGAGAAATTCATTCTCTATCCACGGTCGAATATGGTAATTATAATCTGCAAGAGATTTAGATACGCTCCCCTCTTCTGCGGTTTCGACGTTGTTTAACTCGGTTGAGTTTCCGTCGAAACTTCCTGTCCTGCCATTGCGCGAAAAAAATCACTTTCGGAAATCATATTGAACAAAGGCACCATGATGTCGTTGAACGCAGATTTATTCTGTTTCATTTCCTTTTCAAATTCAGCGCTTGCCGTCTTGATGTCCGTTTTCATAACGAACGCGAGCAATGCCCTGCCCGTAGACATCATCTTTTTATCGACCTTGGAAAAGTCGAACCCGAGTTCTTCCAAATCGCAAACTGCGTCAAAATCGATTTTAGGAAGGGTATAATTCTTCCCGTTTACAGTAATTTTTTTCACCATAATAATTTTACTCCGCTAAATTATTTTTTAAATTTTAGTATTTGAAATTCATCGCCGACATAGAAGCTGCGTCTGCGAATGCTTCATCCGTAAGAGCAGTATCCCATTTTGGTTCGCCAGTAGGGGTAACATAAATGGAGCAGTCGATAACTTCGTTTACTCCCATACCCATAAGACCGATCGGCGAAGGTTCTACCGTAAAGAAAACAGACTTGGTAAGACCAGGTATAACAACAGCAAGCCACATAGATTTTCCTGCTTTTTTTGCTGTTTCATATTCTCCAATTACTCCCGTAGTAGAACCATCGCCATTCCACAAATCAAGCAAAGCCTGCGTCAGGTTCGCGGTAAAAGCAAGAGAACCGCCGAGGTCTTTCAACCCAGAAATATACGTTCTGTAATCGAGGTTATCAAGCGAAGTGGTTTCCAATGCTTCAGGTTCCGCGTCCATATCGGGTATTTCGGTAATCTGCGGAATATGCTTCCATCCCGTGGGAGGTCTTTTTCCCGCCGTAGTTTCAATCGCATATGCTACCTTAACGCCGATACTCGTAAGATTGATAGCCATAATAATCTCCTTATTTTAGTTTGAATATATCATATGAGTTTCATTGTTGATAACGCCCATGAATGTTACCTGTTTCCGCGATACAGAATCATCTATATTCGGAAGATAACGATTCGATGTCATTCTCAACAAACTATATTTTTGCTGTATGTTCTTGATAAGATATTCGGAAACAAGACGCGTCGCTACCGTAGGCGTAAGGTCGTTTATCCCTTTCGAGAAAACTTCAAACACTAATACAAATTCCGTAAACTGTTGCGTTTGACTGCTCGTAGCTCGTATATCGACCGCGCTTGAAGTATCAAACGAGATTAAAACACAGGGGAACGTTAAATCATCGGATATATCGTCGTATTCACTCCGTACATCCACTTGCGTTCCGAACAAACTGATAGCCTCTTCGGTCGAAAAGATTTCTATTAAATCACTTTCGAGCGTTTGCAGTATTTCGTTTTCTTGAAAATACAAACTACCGCGCGGTGCTTCCATTTGCTCTTTCCTCTGCCATAACTTCGTTTACTATACGTTCAAACTGTCCGTTGATTAACGTGCTTATAGTTCCTACACCTTTTGTACCCCTACTATATGTACGAGTACCGTCCAACCCTCTGAAATGCCACCCATGAGAATACGGTCTTAAATTATATCTCCAACCGAAATTAGGCGCATTTTTAATCGGATTATTCTGCCCGATTATACCAAAACCAAACTCAATAAAGAAATATGGATTTACTGTTTTGGGCAACCCCGCATAATTCGGATTAGAACTATTTTGTCTGTTTGGCATATCGAAAGGCTCTGTATTCCTTCCGATTGCGATTATATATGTGGAACTTTTTTTCTCAACTATAACGTCGTCTCCGTCTACAGTTTCGAGATTACCGTTTACTTCACGCCAAATGCTGCCGTTCAGTTTATAATCGTCTATGATATAACTTCTTACACGGTTCGCTATTTTTTCGAGAATAGAATCAAAAGAATTAACGTTTGCCTTCTGTTGCAACGCCTTTATCTTATTGATAATTTCGTCTGCGCCTTTCGAGCTAACCGTTACTTTCATAATTTTTAAACTCGATAATATAGGAATTACCGCTCAAAATCTTATCGTCATAAACGATTCTGTTGGTATTATCGCTTACGCTTGCGGGCTTCTTGTTCCAAATCTTACAATATTCGTTAAAAGGAATATAAGTATCAAAGCGGACGATAGCTTTATTCTTGCTCTTATCATATTGGATTTTGAACTCGAATATATCCTTATCGTTATCGCTGTAATACAACGTCGCGTTATTCGACGCAATGGATTCGCAGTAAATCCTGATGTCGTTTCCGACACGTTCGCCTGGTTGCTTTGCCTTGAAATCGTAGTTATCTCCGCTGTCGTTCGGGATTATATCCACCCAAAACACACAGTTCTCGTTTATCGTCAACAGCTCGTCGCTAATAGGAATCGTCAACGCTAAATCGTAATCGCGGAATTTACCTACGCTTTCTTCTAAAAGATTCTGATTGTTTTTTTCGACGTTCGCATAAATCTTACGGGGAGAAGTATAATAGCTTTTGCTTCCTCTCTTCCCTTTATAGAACGCCACATATACAACTGATTCGTCATTCGGCGTCATATATCATTCCTCCGAATTAAAACAGTCTCTGCGGAATCTTCGATTTTAAAGCGCTTTCAGGCGACATGGAATAACTGCGTGAGTTCCCGCCTACGTTTGAACTCGAATACAGTTCTTCGTTCAACGCATTATAGGAATCTACGATAAAATCAATGTGCTGACTTACCCATCGCTCATTCAGAAATTCGGAATCATCTCCGTCTTTCATCTTGCGCCACTGCCGAATAATATTATATCCCTTTTCGTACAAATTAGAAAGGACGGTTTTTATGTCGTTACTTTCTCTGTTGATATTCCTCATGAAAAACAGCCTTTCTTCCGCTGACTGTTTTACGGAGGTTTCATATTCAGACAAATTATTGTACATAAACCGTCCTCGCATTTGTTATTATTTTTTCGTAGTCACTACGGGCGTGGGTTGAGCTGTTACTCCTACGGGCGTATACCCGTGTTCGTTCAGATACTTGATTGCCTTTTTATCGGTAACGTCGGCAATGCCGTTTTTATCCCAGGCAACCATCGTCTTTGCTTCCTCAATCCACAGAGAGCAACTGTTTGTTTTATTCTTGAATTTCATATCCTTTCTCCGATTTTATTTTTTGCGGAAGAAACGATATTAGCCTCCGCCACCCGAGCTTTTCGTGAGCAGGATATGTTTCTGCGCCGCGCCGTAGTCGATACCCGCCTGACCGTAAACCTGACCCTTGAACGCTGCGCCCGTGCGAGCGAGTTCCTCATAGAAGAACGAGCCTTCCGTGCCGTCTTTACCAGGGACAAACAGTTCCGCGATAGCAAGCTCTCTCATATTCAGAATGAGCATCGTTCCCTGCGGGATATACTGGTCGTAGTTGATGTCGAGCATACCGAAGTCGGTCATAATCGTTTTGATTGCGAAGCCGCCTTCCGTTCTGCTTGCGGGCAGACCGAATCCAGTCTGGTCGCTGTAAATCGAGTTGATTTTCTGCAAATCTGCAGGGTTTACCCACATTTCGAGCGCGCCGTCCTCGAACACGAATCCGCGCCCGAACGCCGTATTGATAGCCGAAGAGAAGAAATCAGCGGAAAGCGCAGTATATTCGCTCTTGGAACTCTCAAGCCCTGCGATAATACCGCGGCTCTTCCAAGCGGTCGTGTTGTTCGTGCCTTCCTGATATGCGCCGTTGATGAGCGTATAATCGAGGTCTTTCTTGATTTTCTCAAACACGCCTGCGACCTGGAAGTCAACTTCGTTCTGAACGTTGCTCTGCTGATTCGCGATATTGATACCGCCGAGGGTGCCGACCGCGCTCTGCTTCAAATACGAAACCCCGATGGATTCGTGGAAAATCTGCACGCAGTTCTTCTTCTGGTCGCGCGTAATAACGGTTTCCGTAGGCGCGGTAAGCGACGCGGTTTCCGTAATCGCGGGCTGCGTCCCGCCAGGAATCGAATAGTCGCTCGACAGCGCAAACTCAATAGAGTTTACCCTCTTAACGCCCGTACCGATAATGCCTTCGCCCTGCGTCCTGCCACGCGCATACACTGCGTTCAAAAGACGGGTACTGTTGTTGGTTTTGGTATGAAGCAAACCGCTGTAATTGATTACGGTATCGGTCATTGCTACTGCCATATATCAAATCTCCTTACTTATTTTAGTTGAATTTTGTTTTCGCTGGCTTGCCGCAAAATACGCGCCATAGTAGCGCCGTCGCCTTTTGCTTTCGCCGCGTCGTACTGTGCTTGCAACGTATTCGCGTCGCCCGTAGAAATGTTTATGGACGGATTACTTGCACTGAACTGTTGCAATACCGATTTCTTCACGCTCTCGTATTCATCTTTCTGAAGTTCGCAAAGTTTTACGATACGGCTGATACTTGCCTCTCTGTCATAATTGACATAATTGAGTTCAAGCTCGATACGCTCGTCGGTAAATCCCGCTTCTTTCATAAGCTGCTTTGCTTCGCGCTTATTAAACTCGGTATCCTTTTCCCGTACTTGCTTTTCCCACTCTTTCTGACGTTCTGCGAATTTTTCTGCTTCGGTCATTTCGAGTTCGCGCTTGTACTTTTCAACGGCTTCTTTCCCTACAACGTCGCGGATTTTTTCCCTTTCCTCTGCGCGTACTTTCTCGCGCAATGCTTCAAGGTCAATGGGCTTTCCGTTTTCACCCGTAACACCGAGTTCTTTCGCCGCGTCTTTCTCCGCTCTCTTACGCAGGGACGCGCTGTATGCGTTGAACTCTTCTTCCGTCTTAAAGACTTTGAAAGGTGCGGTTTCCGTTTTTGGTTCCGTCGCGGGTTCAGTTCCGTTCAGAATGCTTTCGTCTGCCATATTCAATTTTCCTCCATTTAAGGTCAGCAGTTAGACCATATCCGTTTTACGCCCGTCGGCATATTTCCGTTTAAGGCTCGTCAGCCATATATGAAAAACCATTATTGGTTATTTCCGTTTTCCTCTACGTCGATTTCTTCAACCGACGTATTCTGTTGGTTCTGTTGATTGACCTCGTTCATTGCACGCTGTCTTTCAACCTCTTGCCTTACCGTCTCTTGGAAATTCTCATCTCTTTCGAGCTTATCCATAGCCGCAGTATCCGTAGCGTCGGCAACAAGCCCGCTCACGACGTATGCGGTAATACGGTTCACGCCCGAATTTATCATTGTGGCGAATGCCTGTGTAGAGTTGATAAGGCTCTCTATCTTATTGCGCATGGGCTTGATACCTATGTCTTTCGCTTTCAAGTCTTTGAACGGGCAGCCTTCGTATTGTTTCCCGATTTCCAATGCGCATTGAATGAACTCTTTTTCCGATTTAATTGCCTGGCTCGTAATAATGCCAGCAATATCTTCGAGCGAACGGAATCCGTTCCTCGTTTCAACGCTCGAATTTGTATCAGCGCCGCCGCTCGACGTATTCCGATTCGGAACAAACAGCGATTCTTCAAGCTGCTCGGTGAGATAATCTAACAGCGACCGTACCTCGCTCTGATTGAGCGGGATTTCCATGATTTCCGCGTCAGGCTGATTCTGTGCCCCCTCAACCTCGTTGATAGGCAGAATATGCTCCTGAATCGCACGCTTTATCGTTTCAAGAACTTCATTTACACCCGTCTTTTCATCCCAAGTGCCAACGTCGACGTTCTTGAACTTGAAGATATAATCTACGTTCTGTGCCACCGCGTCCGTCGCACTGCTCAATACAACGCTGATAGCGTCCATAAGCAGCATAGACTTCTCGAAATCGTTCGTCCTGTCAGGTTTGCGCAGATACTCGATAAGCGGAATAACGCTCGCATTTGTTTCGCTCGCGGATTCGTCGCCGCGCAGGAGCGGATTCAAAGGATATGCGTCGATATACTGTAACTGCCCGCCGCCGAGATTTACGTTGAATCCTACATTATCGTATACCGTAAAATTCGTAGTACTCGAAGAACGGAACAGCCATTGGTGCCACTTGGTGAATACGTTGTACTCGTAGTAGGTTACGTTCTGACCGTTTTCTACGTCGCTTTTCTGATAGAAAATAACGCCGAGAACTTTTTCCTGCTCGATATTATTCGCGTATACGCAGAACGCATTGCGCGGGTCTATATCGCTCGTAGTCTTAAAGAATCTCCCGTCCTGTAAATCCCTCTGATTCGGCTTGCTTACGAACTTATATCCGATACCCGCAACGCCGCTCCATTCGGTGGTTTCAATGAGTTTCGTCGAGTAATTATCGAGTTCGCAGCAGTCGTTAAACTCTTTGAGCTGTTCGGTAATCTCTTTCTCGGCTTGTAAGCTGATAAACTTGAACGGATTCGAGAAACAGTAGGAATTTATCGTCGTAACCGTGGTATTCGCACGGGGAACGGAAATCTTATTGTTAATATCGGGGCGCGATACTTTCTTTTTTAACTCAATATCCGTGTAGTTATAGAAATAATCTACAAGTTTATCGATTTTCGAGACGTTCCCGTTATGTACAGGTATAGCTTTGGCAAGAATCTGCGGAATAATGATAATATCCCTTGCTACATTGCCCGTAGGTAATATATCCGTAAAGATTTTTTGCCGTCCGTATTTGTACAAAACGCCCACGGGAATCCCTCCAAAATACTTGTACATATAAAGTAATACCACATTTTTTAGCCATTGTCAAGTTTTTACTAAAAAAATTTAAAAATATTTATTATTTTGCTTGACAATAAAAGCTATGTATGTTATACTGTGCTTGACATTGAAAGATGTCAACAATGCCCTTGGATATTCGACCGACCTCGGATTCCGAGATTAACTGAATATCTTTAAGGGTTGTAAAACCGCAATGAAAGTATGGTCGGATACGAGTAATTGCGGTTTTTGTTTTACAATTAACCGCGGGGTGCAACCGCGAGTAAAATAAACAAGGTTGCATAGATAGGATTGGTCTTGCTGATAGCTAATACGATTCGACGCATAAAAGTCTCGGTGCGGATAGGTAGAGCGGAAGAAGTTTTGGGGGTAGGGGGCAGCTTTTTCTTCTTTTGTTTCTTTCTTACGTGTTGTTTGTTTGTTTTCGTCTTTTTCGGGTGCCCTGTATATTAAACTTATAAATCCTACCTTATAGAGTGGTGATGTTATGCACGATAAAAGATATACCGATTACCTTAACAGTCCAGAGTGGAAATACAAACGTCAGTTAAAGGCAAAGAAGGCGCATTATACTTGTGAACTTTGCGGAAAGATTGTAAAGAAAGGCTATCATATCCACCACAAAACCTATGAGCATTTCGGGCACGAGCCTTTGGAAGATTTAGAATTTCTCTGCGAGGACTGCCATTGGGGATTGCATTACGGGAAAGATAAAGTTAAAACCGTAAAGAAAGAAATCAAACAGGAAAAACGTGAACACCCTTGTAAAGGTTGCCGCTCAAAAGTTATAATTGATAAGTTTTATAACGGAAAAGAAGAATATAGTTGCGCTATATGGGGAAAGAAATTCAGAAAATATTGCTCAAAGTATAAAAGCAAATATGTTAGGAAAGAGCATAAAAAGCCTAAACCTGTGTAGTTTCCTTTATCGGCAGTCTTATTTCCACGATACTTCCGCATTTAGAGCATTTGACGGTAACGCCCTCGCACTTAGATTCTTCCGTATACCGTATATGCGACATGGTATTCTTGCAAACAGGACAGACGTATTTCTTCGGTTTCATAATGCCACCCCGTACATATCCGCAAGAGAGAACGCGGGAGTAATCGTGCCCAATCTCTGTTTCTTATAGATGAACTCTTCACAGAACTTGGCGATACTGTCAGGCGCGTCGTCTGGATTCTGTTTCACCTGCCCCATCTTACTGTTCCAATGCGTGAACTGTTGCATGAACTGATACATAGCGGGAGATACATTCGCGCGGGGCGAGGGAAACACGATATTATTTTTTATGCTCTCTTCCATGTTCAGTATCTGAACTATCTTGGAAGAGCTTTTTCCTTTTTTAGCGGTATAATGGTTTCTGAATTTACAGGCGTTATAACCGAGAGCTTTGCATTGGTCTCTTAACACAAGAGTAGTGGTATTACTTGTATTGCTCTCGATACAGGCTTCTATGCAATTCATCTTGATTATCTTGCGGCAGACCTTATCGCGGAATTCATTCTGCGGGTCATCGTCCACGCCGAGTGATTTCTGTTCAAAGATACAGTCAAGGAGCCACCATTTCCCGTCCTCTTCGTTATACGTTAAAAACGGCTGTGAAAAATAGTCGGAACCGTTCTTCCGCGTAGTATCGATAAAGCACTGTGTAGCCTGTTTTAAGAGCTTTTTCGGTACTTCATCGTATTGATTGGGTAAAACCTCGTACCCGAACGTTTTCGGCTCACGGCTATCCTTTTTCTGCCTGTAAATGAGGTTATAGACGTACTCTTTTCCCCTGCGTTGAAAATAAATCTTCTTTTCGAGGAGCTTTGAATCGGGATAAAGATACGGCGCAACGGAATGACCCGTGCCGTCCTCTACGTCTACGAGGCAGACGGCGTAAAGACCGTCCTTGGTATACTGAACGCTCGGGTGCTTCGGGTGCCGAACCAAGCCCATGAGCGTCCAATTCTCGATAAACGCGTTCTGCACGTCGTTCTCGTTGTACATAGTACCCATGATAACTACGGGAGAATCGTCGTCGTCGCTGCGGTCAAGAACGTCGGACATGACTTTATCGGTGATTTTCTTATGAAGTTCGTCGTTATCCATGTCATTGAACCCGCCCGAAAGGTCGTCCATGACAGAACCGAGCATGGCACGCTTACCGTTTATGCTTGCCTCAACGCCGAACATGAAAATACTGTCGGTACATTCGGGGGTACAGTCTTTTAAGAGGTATTTTTCCTTGCTTTCATAGACGAACATCTTGCTCTGTTTCTTATTATCCCGATATTTCTCAAATTCGGGGAAAATTTTCAGAAATTTCGGGTCAATCATCATCTTGTCGACCTGTGAGCCGTAAGACTGCGCATTATCGGCGTTATTCGTCATACGGATTATGCCTGTTTCTCTGAAATATATCTGGTGCATGGCGAGCATGAGGATAGTATAGACGTTCGCACAGAAAGTTTTTCCGCTCGAAGGCGGCACGCACACGACCAAGCGCTTGATATTGAACCCGTCTGGGAAACGTAACCCCATTTTCACGGCTAAAAGGCGGTCAAAACAGAAGAAAACGTCCTTTAAGAGCGGCAATCTGCGCGGAAGTTTCTTTTTTGCGAACGGTTTATCCTCGTCATAACTCTCTATGAATCTCTCAACAGACCAACGTGCGGCTATATGGCACATGGAGAACTTATATTTATACAAAAGCTCTATTTTATCCCTTGTAACCGCCTTTAATTCCGTTTCCGTATCCCGATTCGAATAATAAAACGCAATCATGTTGTTGATTGCAGTATAACAGCGGTTAGCATACTGCGACATGATATAATCGCAGCGGATAAGTTCCGAAGGTTCTATAAACGGGTTCTTAATTTTTTCCTGCCTATACAGGGCGCAGCCCTCTTCTATGGCGTTACAAGCAAGCAAAAGCAGAGTAAGCCTGTCGTTATAATACTTGACAGGCTCTTGTTTTTTCGCTATTTCATTGATTTTTCGGAGATTTGATTCTATATACTGAACCTTATTCTCCCGTTCCTCTGCAAAACTCATATCACACTTCTTCCGACAGGTCTATCCCGCCCGAAATCTGACTCTCTTCCGCCTTCAGCTTTTCGAGCATATCCGAGTTGATAGAGATATTATTATTATTTATCACCGTCTGCGGCGTGTCGTTATCGCGGATATTATACTCGGCTTTGAGCATAAAGATACTCATAACCTCGCTTATCTCACGCGTCATGCCTCTGGTCGTATAATAATCTACGAACCTGTCGCGTATCATCAGGATAGTTTCACGCATTGCCTCATCCTGTGAGTTCAGATACGAGTTCCGTAGCGTAGATACCGATATATTCAGTAACCTCGCAAACTGCTGCAGTGTCGGTACATACGTCAACCCTTCCGCGTTAATCTCCGCAATACAGTCCCAGTAATAATCGCTTGCCATCCTTAAATGCGCTGGACTATACTTTCTCCCGTCTATCTGTATCGTACTTCTCACAAACGATTTACAGAGATATTCGCTCAATTTCAGAGTAGGTATCTTCTTCGCTAACTGCGGGTCGGATAACTCATTCTCATACTTCGCACAGAAATTACTAAGCTCTTTCTCAAACTCCGTTTTCCGTTCCTCTACATACGCGGGAAAATCTTCTATAAATTTCTGTGCTAAAGCCCCGTTTACTTTCTCCAACACCTCTAACTTGTCATTCGTCTCTTTCGCACGCTTTATCCTCTTCCTTACCGCTATCTCCTTTTCCTGCGCTTTCGTCTTTTTCCTGCCTTCGCCTCTCTGGTCGATTATCATTCATGTACCTCCGCATTCCCACTGTCCCCCTTACGGAAAGAAGGGATAGATAAACTATCCCCTCTCTCACATAGAGGCACAATGTGGCGTGTAAGTAGCGCAAGGGGAAAGTCTTTACCTCTCTACCCTCACATATTCCCGCCTATAATGTTCCCATTCAGGCGGTAGTACGTTTTTTTCAGCCACTACTAAACGTACAAATATCGGCTATCCCGCGTAAGCCACACGCGATTTGCATAACCTCACTCCGCAC
>ERZ1090864.1290-NODE-1294-length-11837-cov-9.524020_pt1 | contig 11837 bp, 7 predicted proteins | sample MGYA00478479_ERZ1090864 | MGnify/ENA primary metagenome ERZ1090864 (study PRJEB33644, sample SAMEA5815743) | chicken gut metagenome | biome: Chicken; feature: Gastrointestinal Tract; material: Caecum | place: Ireland | collected 2019-01-01 | study: A study of the... | reverse complement strand
TCCCCAACCCGGTTTCACGGTGTCCCTAATCGCAAAAAAATTGCGGGAGCCCTCAGCTCCCGCAATTCCAATCCTTTGAAAAGGATTATTATTTCATGTTAACTTCAGCGCCCTCAGCCTCGAGTTTAGCCTTGATCTCCTCAGCCTCTGCCTTGGAAACAGCCTCTTTCACTACCTTCGGAGCGTTGTCTACGAGCTCTTTAGCCTCTTTCAGGCCAAGACCTGTGATCTCACGTACAACCTTGATAACTTTAACCTTGGAAGAACCAGCAGATACAAGCTCTACGTCGAACTCATCCTTCTCCTCTGCTGCTGCAGCTCCGTCTCCGCCTGCTGCTGCAACTACAACGCCTGCTGCTGCAGATACGCCGAACTCTTCTTCACAAGCCTTAACAAGCTCGTTTAACTCTAATACTGATAACTCTTTGATCGCTTCGATCATTTCAGCTGTTGTCATTTTAGCCATTTTGATATCCTCCATTTTCTAAAATTTGTGTTCTTCTTATGCCGCCGGCATCATTCCGATCCTGCCGGCTGTCTTATCCGCGTTCCCGGCTCCGCCGGCACGCGCTTCCGCGCCATACAGGTGCGCGTCTGTCCCGATATTACTCTGCCGGAGTCTCAGCCGGAGCTTCTGCTGCCTCAGCTGTCTCTGCCGGTGCCTCTGCTGTCTCAGCAGCAGCCTCTTCCGGAGCCGCCTCTCCATCTTTTTCCGCGATCTGTTTGATAACGCGTGCGAAGTTGGCGATCGGTGACTGCATGCTTCCAAGAAGTCTGGAAAGAAGCTCTTCTCTTGACGGGATCTTGGAAAGTTCTGTCAGGCCGGCTACATCGTATGCCGCTCCCTCAACTACACCGCCCTTGAGCTCAAGTGCCGGAGCGTCTTTCGCGAACTTGCACAGGATCCTTGCCGGAGCTGTCGCATCATCCTTGGAGATAGCGATAGCGCTTGGTCCTTCCAGGCAGTTCTCCAGAGCTTCACACTCTGTTCCCTCGAAAGCTCTCTTCATCATCGTGTTCTTGTAAACCTTGTAGATGATGCCCGCTTCTCTGAGCTGCTTACGCAGTTCTGTATCCTGAGCAACTGTCAGTCCGCGGTAGTCTACGAGAACAACTGACTGAGCGTCTTTGATCTCTTCTGCGATCGCCTGAACGATCGGCTGTTTTAATTCAACCTTTGCCACTTTCTGGTACACCTCCTTATTTTATTCGCGTGTACTGCCAAAGTTTTCATAAAAAAGCCTCTGTGCGCAAAGACACAGAGGCTTGTAAATTCATACTTGCGTAATAAATCTAACTCTCCTCGGCAGGCGGGCAATGCCCTTACGCTTTACAGCGCCTGCTGTCTTCGGCAGTTGCTAGTATAATTTAGCACTCTTCTGAAAATATGTCAAGCATTTTCTTTCGATTTTCTTCCGCCGTGCAGGACCGCTGACACAGCAGCCGTCAGGAGCATCATACCCATTGCTCCCGCCGCGCCTGTTCCATCGCCGGTCTTCGGCGCCGCATTCCCGTCCGCAGCTGATGCCGATCCCGCAGCATCTTTATAGGCTAAAGCATACGGAGAAAACGATGCTGTTTTAAAAGAAACGGTATCCTTTGTTCCCACGGTTTCCAGAGCAGACGCTTTACCGCCGCTGTAATGCAGCATTGTATAGACATGTCCTTCTTTCTGCAGTCCTGCCGGGATCTTAAGATCAACTGTGACTTCTCGCGACAGCGACGGGATCACGATTCCTTCCAGGCCATCTATCGCTTCTCCGCCCGATACGACATCCGCAAGCACTGAGATCTCATAGTATTTCCCGATCTCAGACCCGCCTGCCGCCTGGGAAAACGCCTCTTTTATTTCATCCGGGATATTCTCTTCCCCGCGCTCTGCTATATCCATCCTGACTGACACTTCATATCCTTCTCCCAGGGCTGCCAGTTCGTCCGCATAATTTTCCTGAAGGTATCCCAGTGCGCTTGAGCTGATCAGATCAGCCTCTTCCTCCGAAACAGATGCTCCGTCCGCTCCTGCGAACTCCACCTGCACCCAGCCCGGAGCCGGTTCTGTGCCGCCATCCAGATCAAGGTCTGATATATCCAGCCACCATGCAGTGTTTGTCACTGTACTGCTGCCCTCATACGGCACTCTGTTAAAATAGAAACTCTCTCCATCTTTTGTGACCGCCCGCGCATTGACCGCGATCTCGTCCGGAAGCGTACCTCCATTATAGCTGACCGCTGATGCCAGCGTTTCTTTCAGGGCGTCTTTATCTATTGTCAGCGTCCCTGCAGCCATATCGCATGTAAAGCCGTCTGTCATGTCCGGAACTACTGTTACAGGATCTCCTTCTCCACCCATTCCGGTAAAGATCCCCAGGAGATCTACTGCCTCAAGCTCAAAACAGTTTGTCCCATTCACAAAATGGAATACAACGTCCTGGCTGCCGTCAAACACTAATGTAGTCTCAGAGACCTGCCATTTGACACTGTCGTCCGGGACATGGATGGTCACATCATCTTCCGCAATCGTTTCCCTTGTTTCCGCAGACTCAAAAGCGACCGTGCGGAAATGATCTCCGGCCTTTGCAAACCACTAAATTCCACCCCTTTTTCACTTAGGCAAACCCTTTAATGACTGCGCCCTGCGCTTTGAATTCGATATCTTCCGCGTCTGCCAGACATGCACCAACCGTTTCGGTCGCCCCTGTAAATTTTACGGCAGATGTCTTTCTTCCTGCATCTCCTATAAAAAGGAAACTTGCCGGAAGCTCTCCAAGCCGCCTTATGTCTGCAACGGATGCGATATAAAAAACTGTACTTTGAAAAAAAGGTTTTACCGCGCAATGGACGCACAGAAGGAATATGAACTCACCCGTTCAGAGTCCCGCTCCGGTTACGCAATTTCTGAAACCGAACTGAAACATCTCGATTCTGTGCTCAGTCCCCTTCTCCTGAAAGGGCAGTCTGTCCACCACATCTCCCAGACACATGCGGACTCTATCATGTGCAGCGAAAAGACTCTTTATACTTATATTCACAATAACCTTCTCTCTGCACGTAACATTGATCTGCCACGTAAAGTCCGCCTGCGTCCCAGGAGATTAAAATCTGTCACTATCAAAGTTGATAAGTCCTGCCGCATCGGGCGCACCTGGAAGGATTACTGCGGCTATATGACACTCCATCCTGACACTCCTGTAGTACAGATCGATCCTGTCGCAGGCATGAAAGTGGGGGGGAGACCTCCTTACCATCCCCTTCGTCAATTCCTCCTCGATGCTGGCATTCCTCCGGGATTCCAATGACTCCCAATCCGTCATTGACATCTTTGACCGGCTTTACCTGGAATTGAGACCGGATATCTTCCAGGATCTCCCCCCTGTTATCCTGGCTGATAACGGCAGTGAATTTTCCACCCCCTCCCGAATTGAATTTGACCATCAGGGAAACCGCAGGACGCGCCTGTTCTACTGTGCCCCGTCTGCCCCCTATCAGAAAGGGGCAGCGGAGAACAACCATGAATTTATACGGCGCATCATCCCAAAAGGTGTGGATCTGGCACTTTATTCACAGGAACAGATCTCGCTGATGATATCACATATTGATTCCTATCTGCGAAAGGCTCTAGGGAACAAAAGCCCTTATGATACGTTTGCCTTCCAATATGGAATAGAAACTCTGGAAAAGTTCGGGCTCAGGAAGATCCCTGCCGCTGAGATCCCCCTGAGCCCAGAACTTTTAAATAAAATTTACCGCAGCCGGAATGTACCATAGGGCAACTCCATACGGTCCCCAGAGGGGTGGAATTAACCGTTTCTGAAAAATTGACCTGTTTTCCACCCGGTCATTTCTGCCTGTTTGTTTTCCCTCTCAGGATTTACTTCAGAAGTTTCTGCGGGAATTCCTGCGGAGCACTCTGTACGCCACAGCGCCCGCTCCCAGAAGCGCCGCTCCCCACAGCATGGCAGCCCCTTCGGCGTCTCCGCTTTGGACCGCCTCATCTGCGCCGCCCTCATCCTGAGTCTCTCCGCCGGTTCCCTGGTTATCCCTTCCAGTTCCGTCCTCTCCCGGATTATCCGGTTCGTCCGGATCTTGCCCCGGATCATTCGAATCCTCCGGCTCTTCTCCCGGATCATCCGGGCTATCCGGTTCATCCGTCCCGGTCTCCCCAGACACAGTATAGATATATCGACTTGTTTCTCCGTCCCGATATCCCTCCTTCACTGCATACGCGATCAGTGTAACGTCCCCGGGCTCAGTCAGTTTGACCGGCTCGGTATAAAGAAGCCGCGACGGGCTGTCTTCCACGCATGGGCACGTTCCGTCCAGCGTGTAGTAGATCGCCGCGCCTGGGGTTCTCGTATGAAGACTCACTTCCGCCCCCGCTTCCACTTTTCCTCCTGCGGGCGACGCTTCCACAGCTGCCACCTTCGGGGCTGGCGACTCCACAGTAAAGCTCACATTCTCTGTCAGTTCGGAATCTTCCAGTGATATCTCCAGCTCTGCTGTCCCCGGAAGTCCTGCCGTCACCTGAAATGCAGCAGTTCCATTTGCATCCGTTGTCACGTTCTCTTCGGAGACAGTGACAATTCCCGGCGTATGATTCACGATCCGGATCTCCCGGTTTGCCCCGCCCGGCTCAAGCTGTACAGTTACCTCTGCTGTCTCTCCGTACTTTAACGACTCCTGTACGTGGACCGTCATTTTCTCCGGTTTATCTGTGGCGGTCCCCTTAAGCGTCTGCGGTCCCTCCATCAGGGTACCCGCATAGTTTTCCGCCGAGTCCACTGTCAGTTCATACTCGCCGGACAGTTGTCCCGACTCCGGCACGAAACAGAACGCTGCCGCATAACTGACGGACGGATCCGCTCCCGCTTCCGGTTTGACCGCCTTCCAGGTTCCCGGCACCTCACTGCCTCCCTGCGTCACCTTCCAGGAAATGCTCTCCCCCTTCTCCAGGAACGTAAGGTCCATATACTGTGTAAAGTACAGCTCGATGCTGTCCTTATAGAACTGTGCGGACTTCACCTCGGGCGGAGCCATGGAGACGATCGGTACATTCACTTCTGTCCGCGGTGGCGGAACCTCCATCCATTCGCTGTAAGCGGTGATATACCCTTTTTTCTCATACCTGACCTGCCACCATCCGGCAGGCACATCCCATGCATACCTGCCCTCCCGATTGGTTATCTGGGGATTCTGCTGATTATAGTTCCATGCATCCCAGAACACCGCCGTCTCATCCTCTTTATTCTCCTTGTAAAAGATCGTCGCCGTCACGCCTTCCACACGGTTGGACGGTACTCCCTCATATACATAACCGGACGGGTCAAGCAGGATCCTCACTTTTGCCCGCGGAGTTTTGACCACCGTCAGGCGGCGGTTCGGATCCGGCGCATTTCCGCACAGGATCTCCAACTGGTGAAGGTCATAGTCGATCTCTGCCATCTGGGCCCGGGTTCCTTCCTGCAATACCATGTCTGCAGCGTTGATCGCCAGCATAAACGGAAGCGCTCCAATCGATTTACTGAATCCCAGCCCGATATCCGCCCCTAAAAACGTCCACTGATTATTCAGCGCCTGAGCCGTCTGTGCGAGATCCTGGTAAATAGTATTGATCTCATACGTCGCCTGCGGACACTCCTCTACAGATGGGATCCGATACAGCAAATCCAAAAAAATACCTATATCGTCCCTGAGCTCCCCAAACCTCTGAAGCCATCCGCCCAGATCGACAGCCCCCTGCACGAGCTTGGTACCCAGAGATATTTTTCTTATCGTATCCAGCATCCCCCAGGCCCACTTTATATTTTGCTGGCACTTCAGCCACTGGTCGCTTCCATACGGGGCGTTCGCCATTTTCAGGCGTTGATTGATAACGTATTGTCCCAGCTTGCCCTCAACCTTTTCTACTTCCGTCTCCCCCAGGGCTTCCATCGTTTTTCCAATCGTATCTATGCCTATCTCAATCTTTTCCGGTGTCGGTTCATCCGACCACTGAGAGCTTTCCTCATAATTCATCTTGACAGTATAGTGTTCTTTGTTTCCAGAATCAACGATCTCAATCGTATCATCCTCTGTGTTCCGAATGTAAAATCCGTCGTCTACCGGCTGTCCGGACATATCGGCCAACTGCGCTTCCTGAAAACCTTCCTCCAACAGCGCCGGTACGTCAAGCTCTTCCAGCATCTCCGTTGTGATGTCAACAGTTCCCATATCCCCGGGGAGCTCCACGCTGTAATCTCCGTCTCCCTGCTCTGTGATCTCCACTCCAACGCCCTCTGTCGCCTCGTTCCAGATCTCTGTCAGCTCGTCATCCATAACCGCCCCATCCATGGAGATATCGCTGTATGCCAGACTGTCCGGAAACTGTGTGGATATCCACTGGTTTACAGATGCCTCCGCTTCCTCCCAGGTGAGCTGGGCGTCCTCAGAGGCATCCGCGAAGGATACCCCTACTTCCGCCGGCAGGTTCGCATTGGACACCTCCATGGTCGCGCCCCATGCCTGCCTGTCCGCAAAATATTCGCCATTCAGGATATGGATCTCCCCGGACATATCCTCGATGATAAACTCCACATTCTTGACAGCGTCCTCCGCCGGGTCGGAAAATCTGGCCAGGTACGTCACCTCTGCGGGCAGTTCAAGCAGTGTCAGCAGATTTGTCCCTGAGTCTCCGAGTGTGGCCCTGGCATTGTCAGGGCCTATCATCTCTATGAAATCCAGGACAACTCCGCCCGACTTGTAGATGACCGTTCTGCGCCGGGACTCTATTATCTCGCCCTGCGCCGTTTTCACCGAAGCATACAGCTCATGCTCCGACCAGTCCCCGCTTCCCAGCAGTGTCACAGGTACGGTAAGTTCCGCACCACGGTTCTCTTGCGCGCTCACCGAGGCAACACAGACTCCGTTGTCATAGATCTCCACCGGAAGACCGGTAAGCCGCTGCGTGTCTACGGACACCTCGATCTCTCTGTCATTTGCCTGCGCAGGAGCGTACAGATACACACCAAGCTCCTCTTCCGCCGAGATATGGAGGGTCCCCAGAGAGTAGCGGTATTCTTTCCCTTCGGCTGTAAATATCAGCGTTGCTTCTGAGTAGCAGTCTTCTGTCAGATCTTCCCGGTCCAGCGTAAAATAGCGCCTCTCTTCTGATCTGAATTGCAACTCGCTCTGCCAGCGGCCCGGAGACACATTCCCCATGCCGTTGAGCGTAACCCCCTCCGGCAGGGTAACCTCTAACACCGGCTTCTCCACCTGGTCATAGAATTTCTCCGAAAATTCATAAGACACCTTGAGGGATACCGTCCTCTCCGAGGACCAAAAGCTGGCATCATAAAAACCATAATAACAGCTTTCCGGCACCACATAAGGGTTTTCTTCCGCCTGTCTTACCTTAAATATCTTCGGACTCTCGCATACCGTGATCACCCCGTCCCGGATCTGAAGCTGTTCCGCCTTGTTTATATCCCAGTCTGTCAGTCTCTGTTCCAGTTCGCCGATATTTGCCGCCGGAGCCAGACCTTGTCCACTCTCTGCCGCCACAAGCCGATAATCGCCGCTTTTTAATCCGGCAAATGTCCCCCGGCCTCCTGCGGCCGTCGTCTTTGCCCTGAGGGAGCCATCCTTCCCATAGAGGAAGAGTTCAGCCTCTTCGTCACCGCTCTCCAGACTGACCTCAACGCCGCCCCGCTCCGCCAGAAGCGCTTCCGCCACATTTTCTCTGCCTTTTTCCAGCGTTACCGTCGTCTTTACAGGTTCGCACTCCCCTGAGGGATCCGCGACTTCGATCCGCAGGGTATCCCCCTCCTTCACATCACCCTCAGGATCAATATAAACCGCCGGATATTCCACCGCGTATCCGTCCAGATATTCCCCGGTCCTCTCATTGTAGATTTGGATAGATACCTCGCTTCCTCCCACAGGATAAGTGATTTCACTGCCTCTTTTAGCCGCATCCCGCCTTGTAATGTCCAGGGTAACCACATACTCATCTGCCTGCTGCAGTTCTACATCCCATACGGTATCTTCCTGAATCTCTTTTTCTCCACGGTACAGCGCATCTCCCGACCTCACATACAGCTCCGCCATACCGCCCGGGCCAGAGAGTTCATAATATCCCTGCCCGTCTGTAACCGCAGTTGCCGTTTCGGAGCCGTCCACTGCTGAAACTGTGACCGGCACATTTGGAACCGGCCTGCCTTCATGGCTCACGGTACCGGATATTTTTATCTTCCCGCTGAGAGGCAGTGAATATGAAACTGTCTGCTCCTGCTCTTCCCCGACGGTCAGTTCCTGCATCCCGGGGCTTATATACCCGTCCGCTTCCAGACCAGGCGACAGCTTGATCTGATACAACAGCCTTTTCCCCGGCAGCACCCCTTCGATCGTATTCCCGGTTGACAAGTACTCCTCAGTCTCCCTGTCATACCAATGGATCTGAACCTCAGAAGTTTCTTCCCCGGAGTACAGAAGCGCTTTTACCGTAACATTGCAGAGTTTCGGCAGCCCTTCCGCAGTCACAGCCATCTCCTTTCCGGCTTCTACCTGAACCGCGTCCCACTGTCCGAGGATTTCCCCGTCTCTCGACATCTTCACAGAGTAAGTTCCCGGCTTTACAAATCTGAATACGACCGCCGCATCCCCCAGGAAATATTTCTGTCCGGCCACCTTGCCATCAGCTGTTATAATTTCTGCCAGGCACCCCATATAAGCTCCCGGTTCCATTCCATCCGGAATAACAAGGCTCACGCTGCCCGGCGCCTCGGTTCCGGGATCTGGATCCACACCCTTATTTGCGTCCACACCTATGAGTACCGGGTACCCGTTGTTCTCTCCATCGCGGAACTCCCATCCGTTCACGTATTCCAGTCCGGGCATACCGCCCTCTGACTTCATCTGCTCCGCAGACAGCCCTTCGCACTGAGAATTCCCCGCACTGACTTTTTCCTTGTCATAATAGCAGTTTGTAAAGGTAGACTGATGATACTCTTCTTCGCCGTAAAACGCAAAAGTTGTCTCTTCTTCGCCCGCCACCGACGACGCCGTATAACAGTTTGTCAGAGATGCATTACTGGCTTTCCCAACGAAACCAGCCGTGCTATTAGCAGCGCCCGCAAAAGAAAGTTCACCTATATTTTCTCTGACAACAGAACTGTTGGCAAAACAATTCTCTGCAGAACCATTGAGCAGACCACCTATGAGGCCACCAACATTCCCGCCTGCACCCGATACATACAGACTGCCCGCCATATAGCTTCTGCAGATCGCCTCAATCCCATTGCTATATCCCACAAGACCGCCTGCATAAACCTGTCCGGAATTCACTTTCAGGGAAATGCTGCCCTCATATGCGCAGCCCTCTATTGTAAAATCTCTGTTATCCTTTTCCCCTGTCCCGATCAGACCGCCCGTGTACCACGCCAGCGCATCTGAATGTTGCATGAATACATTTACATTCCCCGTCGCATAACTGTAAAGAATTGTAGTATCCTCAGACTCGCCGATCAGACCCCCAAAATTCCCTCCATGTATCTCGTTTGCAGCAGCCCCCACCATGCTGTACTCCAGGGTATAGATATCTTCCGGCTCCGCCCCGTCCTCCCCATAAGCGGTTACCACAGTCTGAGCCATCTTCTTCCCGTCTATCAGAAAACCAATCTGATAAACCCCTGGTATCTTTGCAGTGAACCTGAACTCCCTTGTCCATCCTGATATCGCTGCCATAGATGCTCCGGCCACGTCAACAGCGCTGCCTGTATCATCTCCTTCAAGCGGCAATGGGCTGGGATAATTTTCCGGGTCTGATGACGTATATTCTGTGGCAATCGTCACTGCCCCCGGATTCACATCAGAAATGTTCTCTATGATATAGTTATCCTCCTCAACCGTCATTCCCGCGATCAGCATATCCCCTTCTGCTGCGTCAGCAGTGCAACTCGAGCTGCAGTCTTCCACAACCGCATCAGATGCAGAACCGACCAGACCGCCCAATGCAGCATAATAAGTTCCCTCAGACGGGACTACAGCTCCGCCCTCCGAATGACAGTTTGTGATACGGCTCGGAGTCTCCTCATCCGGGCTGTAGCATGAACCAGCGACCGCCCCGGCATATGCTCCCGCCACTTCCGCGCCGTCTGCGATCTGCACGGTCAGGTTGCTGATCTCAACGCCGGCGCAATATCCGAAAAGCCCTGCATACGTATATCCCTTGCTCCGCGGTACATTCAGACCGCTGACCGTATGTCCCTGCCCGTCAAATACACCCGAAAAATCTACAGGCTCCCACTCACCGCTCAGCGCGATATCATTTTCCAGCGTGTAGACAGCGTCCGGCTCCTGCCCGATCCACTCCAGCTCCTCCTGGCTGGTGATCTTATAAGGCGACTCCTGCGTCCCTTCTCCCGACGGCTTTGCCTCTGTCTCCGCGTAGAGCGGTATAGACGGGATCACTCCGGCTATGACCGCTGCAGCCAGAAGATATGCCAGCATTCTTTTCCTTGTCCGACTCTTCATAACCCTCTCATTCCTCCGTTCTCTCAACAGTATCTTTTCGTCGCAGATATCATTGCCAGCATACCATATGCGAATTTTATTTTTTTCAACTTCTTTCCGGCACAACAAAAACAGGGAACAGAAACAGCTGCAGCCGTCTCTATTCCCTGTTCTTCTAAGTTCTATCTTTATTTGTCGATTACGCGAGCTTCATCGGGTTGACCTTCACGCCCGGGCCCATTGTAGATGTAAGAGTCACGCTCCTAAGGTACTGGCCCTTTACTGCTGCCGGTCTTGCCTTGTTGATCGCGTCGATCAGCGTCTGGAAGTTGTCCGCTAACTGCTCCTCGGTAAAGGATGCCTTACCGATCGGCACGTGGATAATGTTTGTCTTGTCGAGTCTGTACTCGATCTTACCAGCTTTAATGTCGTTGATCGCCTTTGTCACGTCCATTGTTACTGTCCCTGCCTTCGGGTTCGGCATAAGGCCTTTCGGTCCGAGAACACGTCCGAGACGTCCGACAACGCCCATCATATCCGGTGTAGCAACAACTACGTCAAAGTCAAGCCATCCCTCGTTCTGGATCTTCGGGATCAGCTCGTCTCCGCCTACGAAATCAGCGCCTGCTGCTTTTGCTTCCTCAGCCTTTGCGTCTTTTGCAAATACAAGGATGCGTACTTTCTTACCAGTTCCATGCGGAAGGACAACCGCTCCACGGATCTGCTGGTCAGCATGGCGTCCGTCACATCCAGTTCTGATGTGCGCCTCGATGGTCTCGTCAAACTTTGCTGTTGCTGCTTTCTTTACTAATGCAACTGCTTCATTCTTATCGTAGAGATTTCCTCTCTCGATCAGTTTTGCAGCTTCGATATATTTCTTTCCTCGTTTCATTTATAATAACCTCCTTGTGGTATTCGCGGGATATTGCCCCTCCCACCTGTTTCGTGAATCTACTCTTCTACAACGACTCCCATGGAACGGCATGTTCCGGCTACCATGCTCATAGCAGCCTCTACGGATGCTGCGTTCAGGTCCGGCATCTTCAGCTCAGCGATCTCCTGGAGCTGTGCCTTTGTGATCGTTGCGACTTTGTTCTTGTTCGGCACGCCGGAACCGGACTGGATCTTGCATGCTTTCTTGATCAGGACTGCTGCCGGCGGTGTCTTTGTGATGAAGCTGAAGCTTCTGTCATTGTACACCGTGATAACAACCGGGATGATCAGGTCGCCCTGATCCGCTGTCCTTGCATTGAACTGCTTTGTAAATTCAACGATATTTACGCCGTGCTGTCCGAGAGCAGGACCAACCGGCGGTGCCGGAGTTGCCTTGCCGGCAGGAATCTGTAATTTGA
>ERZ1090864.1289-NODE-1293-length-11842-cov-9.732332_pt1 | contig 11842 bp, 28 predicted proteins | sample MGYA00478479_ERZ1090864 | MGnify/ENA primary metagenome ERZ1090864 (study PRJEB33644, sample SAMEA5815743) | chicken gut metagenome | biome: Chicken; feature: Gastrointestinal Tract; material: Caecum | place: Ireland | collected 2019-01-01 | study: A study of... | reverse complement strand
AACCTACATTTTTTGGCATTTACTTTTTTGCAGTGCTTCGTAGGGCTTTGGAAATTCAAAGCATTTTGTATGGGATACAAAGCAGTTACATACCCTCTGTGAGTTTCGCCATTTTTATAGGTGTACTCAACCAAATCCCTGTGTTTAATGCCCAATACATTATCCGTATTTGCTTTACTTTGTCTGCGCATAGGTTTTATTGTCCATTCTTTTAAATCAACTGTGCTCGGCTTTAAATCCGTGATACATACGGCATCATTTGAATGAGATTTTTCTATGCCCCAATCGTTACGTTTGTTTGCCGTATCTCCTCCATTTGTCAGATGCAATTCTCCAAGAAGAGATAATTGATCTCTGAGCCATTTCTTCCCAATCATTACATAACTTGCATAATTCAGATTCTTGTTATCGGAACTGCTTAGCATATCAAAGTAATGTTGCATATACAATTCCTCTCGGCCTTCCGTCTTTTGATGACATTTACTGCACAATGTAATCAAATTTCCAAGTGTATTGGAGCCATTTAGTCTTTTGGGGTTAATATGATGTACTTCGAGTACGCAATTGCTTTTTCCGCATTCTTTGCATTTGCAATCGTCTCGCAAAATCGCAGCTTTACGCAAATTTTCATCAATCCTACTTGACTTTTGATATTGCCACTTATAGGGTTTGTATCCGTCAGTCAATGCTCTGATATCAATAGAGACATCTTCCAACCAATACCCTGTTACCCTTATCCATTTGCAAATCTGGTTCACTACTCTTATAATAGCTTGTCTTTTTTGCAGGATACTCGGTGCAACTCTTCCTTCTTTTTTGGAGGAACAGCGATTATCGAATCTTGCTTTGCGATACCTTTTATGATACCTGTGATAACGTCTATATCCCCGTCTTGCATCTATCAAATGCTTTACGTCATTTCTTTGTTCAATTGTACCTTTAAACAGCACTTTATTTTTCGTTTGACATTTCTGAACAAGAGCAAGTCCTACATGGAGTCCTCCGTCATCAATTCCGAGCCGGACTTCATCTTGACAGATTTCATTTTTCGGAACCGTCTTATTAAGCCGGATCACCATCGGATACTTGTTGACCAACACAGCTCTCTTCTTACGGATGAGATACCATGCTTTTTGTTCCTTGGTCGGTGCTAACTGCTTACCGTCAGCATCCAATACAAAAACATAATTTGTCATTTCTGACACCTTCCTTTCGGAGAATTTCTCTTCGTGGCAAGGTCTTACAGAGGATATGTGTTTCCCTGTTATCAGCGCAGGGCGTTAGCGTTGTTTCTTGGTTGGCACTCACAGAGCTTCAGACTGAAGATTACATCTAAAGGTGTGTCTTTACCTTACTGTAAAACATAGTTCATATTCGCAGTATATGTTTCCATAACAGCGATCACTGAGCCTCGAAACCTACCGTCAAGCCATGGATAAAAGACTTTATGCACCCACTTTTGTCCATGTTTTGATACATATTTCTATGTTTTCGATTACTTAACGGTTAGTCCCCGTACTTCCAAAACCGCCGTTCCCACGCTCCGATTCTTTAAAGGAGTCCACAAGCGTAAACTCCGTATAAGCACACGGCAGAATCACCATCTGAATGATTTTATCTCCCCGTAAAATCTGATAATCGGTGTCGCCTAAGTTGTAGAGTTTTACTCTGATACTTCCAGAATATCCACTGTCTATTGTTCCTGTTCCAATCAGGTCATGTTTTACATTTAGTCCAGATTTGGATTTCAGCATTCCAACATATCCTTCCGGGATTTCTACATGCACTCCGGTGTCAATTACAACTGAACCGTGTGCCGGAACAACTACTTCAACCGGGATTCTCAAATCCGCTCCGGCATCTGTTTCGTGGGCAAACTCCGGCATAAATGCACCATTACCTAATATTACATTCATTTCAGTTTCCTCCTTTCGCTGTTTAGCATGTGATTTTACATCTTTTTACATGGGATGCTCTGAATTTTACTTTTTCTTCTTCTGGAGGCCACTTTTCTAACTCATAAATTCCTTTTTCATTAGATTTTCGCAATACTCCACAGTCTTCCTTTCCATCTAAAAATGTGACCTTTACAAAACTTCCTAAACGTATCTCTAAATCTGCTTTCCTCATTTTTATTGTCTTTTCTCCTTCTGCGTTTCTTTCCCTATATATGGTTCTGGAATATAATCAGGCTGCCATGCTGATACATTTTTCTCTTCGATGATTTTATGCCATCCGTCCGTCTGCACAAATACGCGCCCTAATTTGGTTTCTCCAGCATAATAAGCTCTTTTCACTTTCCCATATTCTGTCACCCAAACAAGTTCGCCATCTTTTGGCATCTTTTCCTCTGCTGGAATCCACTCATCATTTTTTGGCTTAATTGGACACCAATCGGGTCTTTCGTTCCGAATGTCAAATTCCCAATCATCTAAAAATCTAGCTTTTGCTCCGCAATAGTAACTCCTGTCAAAGCATAGTTTACATCCACAATTTAGACAATTCTCTGGGGTATCTACTACAATAATTCCTTTACCCATTCAATCCCGCCTTTCTCGACAATACAACAAATTTTTCTTTTAAATTTCTCCAAAGAAAAATCAGCTATGGTGTAACCACTTCCAATATAATCTAATATTTCTGCGACAGATCTTTCGAATGAGTTATTCAATTCTTCCATCACCTTTTCCTTGTCAAAGGCTGTCGGCTGACTGTCGATTAATTCTTGTGCTGCCTTTCGCAAATCTTTTGCGTAATCTGATTGTCCTCCAAACACTTCTTCAAAATTGATTTTATCTGCATCAATTAATCTCATTCTGTTCACCTGCCCTTCTATTCCATTTTTCTAAATCATCTTGAGCTTTTCCAACATAATCTCTGCATTCCTTACACTCAGGAAGAGGTTCATCTGTCATACTATCAATATACCCATAGCAGTAATATTGCGGTAATCCATCTTTGTACCATTCAACAGTAGCCTCGCCACGTCTCTTCACTTTATGCCCAGCAATTTTACACCTGACCCGTGCCATCTTCCATCTCCTCCAAATTCTCATTCACCCACCGGATCACCGGATTGCTCATGTCAAGATAGCGATACCACTTGACGCTGCCGAATTTTTTCAAACGATTAAGTACCAATTTCTTCGCATCGGGACACTCATCCAGCATTTTTATAATAGATTCAGGATGTTTCCTTAGCAAAGATTCCATGCTTTTCTGGTTTGTCTCCATATAATTTTCATCTGTTCCTGGCGGGCTTAGCCTTGTCATATATGGTCTAAAAATCTGATTTATCACAAAATCCTCAATTTTTACTACTTCAATCATCTTCATTATTCATCCTTAAAGCATGTCCACACTTTTTACAGAAAAAAGGTTCTGTAATTCTTTATTCCCATTTTTCATAATTCGTTGATCTATTCCATGTAATTAATTGACCACATTTGGGACATCTTTTTAAATATGTTAATTGCTTATAATATCCGTCACCCATATGAGTAGATAGCTCATATCCGCAAGTGGGACAACATGTAGGACTCCATGCTTCCTTTTTTATATATTTGACTTTCTGCTTTTCCATAGCTTCACGACACTCTTCCACGGTTCCGATTTCCCGATAAGCATCCCACTTATCAACATCTTCATCTGTTAATAATCGGACTTTTATTGGTTCACCAATATCTATCCCTGCATGTTCGCAAAGCAAACCAACAAATCTTTCAAGCAATCCATCGCAATCTCCGTAAGCCTCTCTGAGCTTCTTGTCCATTTCCCGGTACCGCAGAAGTTCATTCAACCATTCAGCAAGTTGAGCATGTTCCTTTCCGCATTCATCGCATTTCTTTGCGCGTTCCTCACAATGCTTAATTGCTTCTTTAATCGTCATTCTTCATTGCTCCTTTCCATAAAATCAAATATGCTCATCTGCCTCTCTTCCCAGTAGAACCTCTCTTCCCAGTCATGTATTCTGGTATACGTGAGTGTGTTCCACATATTCCCGATTAAATCCGGCTCGTTTTCCAGTTCCAGAAGTTTGTTCCATAAATCCGAGTGGTGTGTCCGTAAGTGCTTTAGCTGTGTATATCGCATATTAGGGCAAAACCAACAGCCGCCGCGATTTGTAAATCCGTAAATTGGAGATAGTAAATCATATTTCTTGCAAAGGTCAAATGCCATCTGCTCCGTGTAGCCGTATTTTTCAAGTAACGATACTTTATTCCCAGAATTTACAATACGCTCCATTCTAACAGGTTCATCTACCGCAATGCCAATGTATTGAGTAAATTCTTCTCCAACAGAATTTAAGAAGTTTTTAATCGGAAGAACCTTAACGCTCTTGTTTATCTGACACTTTCCAGACATGGGAAAGCCAGTTTTCTTTCCTGTTCCAAAATTTCTACCTTTTGTCGGTTCTCTCATGAATATATCCATATAATTCAATTTTGCGTGGAGTATCTTCACCTCATATCCCCATATCTCAAATATCGGAATCGCCTTGTTCTTGATGAAATCAATGTGCTCTGGCAACTCCCCACTGATATTCTCATCAAACATGACCTCGGAGAAGATAATCAGGTCAAGTGGTTCGTTATGCTCGTGCGCCAATATAATACTTGCTGTACTATCTTTTCCGCCGCTCCATGATGCTATGTATTTCATGTTTTAACTCCAATCCATCAACTTGATACATTAATTAATCAACTGACCTGTGTTTTTCCAGTTGATATATCTGCAATATTCTCCGGCACCACGTCTCGCGCCTTTCTTTCTCATCCCGCTCATTTCTCTTTTTCTTTCGATTCTGACAGAGCTTATTTCTACTGCATTGCTCGCCCTTTTTCAAATTGATAATACCCCCTACATTTTTAATTTCTGTATTTCGCTTCCTTTATAGTTTTATATATCATTCGTCTGGAATCTAATTCGACTGCAACTGGAGATCCGCAATCAGGACATGGAACATCTACCATTTTATCGGTAACATTTGTAAGATACTTTGCTTTTCTTCCGCACTCGCATCTAATAAATATTTTCCTCAAATTATGGAACTCTGTATGCGCTCCACAAACTTTGCATTTGTGATATTGAGTCGGAAACTTTGCGCAATAAGCCTTTGTGTCTCCACAGTTTTCACATTTTACGAATAAAAAGCCAGTATACTTTTCTTCATTATTTGACTTGTCCAATATCTCATCTCCTATCCATATTTAATCAAAAGGAAGTCCAGGATCATCTATTCCGTCCGGAATATTCATAAAACCATCCCCGATGGAATTTGATTCCGCTGCAGGAAAACTTCCTTCCTCTCTTCTCTCGCAAAAATGCTGTTCATTTACCATGACCTCGTTCGTATAGACTTTTTTCCCGTCCCGGTTAAGATAAGATCCGGTTTGCCATCTCCCGCAAATCAACATTTTCATTCCCTGGTGAAGATACAGCTGAGCAAACTCTCCGGTTTTCCCTAAGCAAACGCAATTAATGAAATCAGTTTCAGCATCCTGACCTTTCTTTTTGGGTCGATCTACCGCTAATGTGTATCTCGCCACGCATACTCTGTTCTGCGAATATCTAACTTCTGGGTCTCTTACAAGCCGTCCCATAAGAATTACTTTATTAATAAGTCATCCCTCCCTCTTTCTCTCGTCCCACATTTTTCTAAATCTTTCTCCAGCTGCCTCTCTCTGTTCTTGAGATACCTTCCTTGGCGGACTCACTTTTATGTAATTAATCGGAATATGAAAGAAAGCTGAACCATCCTTGTTTACCGCCATCACTTTTACTTCATCAGGCTTGCTTTCTGCATACCTCATCAGTTTGCTTTTCAATGCGGTTCCGGATGGAACGGTAACTCCGGCGTAATCCCGGTCTTTTGTCCATTCGATAACAAATTCATTCATACTTTTTCTCCTCCCTTTTCTTCAGCGCTTTCTCGGCCTCTTCACTTGTTAAAAATAATTTCTTACCAAAGTCATCTGACGGCATATACATTCTCCAAAACCTATATTTTTCCACATTGCCTCCGTATAACAGTTCCAATATTGCTCCGTATTCATAAATTTCAATGCTGAGAACCTTAAACTGGCGTATTATTCCGGGTCGTACAATACAGAATATGATATCTCCAACCTTACACGGCAGCACCTTCAACCTTCCCTCTTCCTCTGCAGTTTCGTATTCTGCCAGTTTCTTAATGCAATCATTCTTCCAATCATTAGGCTTATCGCACCGACTACACTCACATTCCCACCTGTTTGGATTTCCTATCTGCCGGTCAACCTTACAATCATTACATGGATTTTTATTTGATAACCGTTCTGCCATTCGCTCCACCTCCCGTATAAGTTGTTTTGTTATCATGCGAAATATCCGCAAATCCTGTGTGTACTACATTTCCGCAAGCACATGTCCATTTAACATGTCCTGTCGATACAATTTCGGATGTCATATACCGCCCGCATTTCGGGCATTTCTTGAAATAATCCATCACTCGTCACCCGCAATCTGATCTACAATTTTCCTACATTCGCATTCCACATATTCCTGTGTACGGACTGGATATTCGCTGTAAAGTTCAAACATCATATATGCGCTTATGACCGATGCTCTTTCGGTATCTACGGCTTTAGATTTCAGTTCATCCATGTAGTATTTCTCAAATGTTTCCTTATCCGCTCTATCACAGAAATGTCCACAATCAAATCCAATCCACCATGTATCTTTATCACCCTGTCCGAACAAATGATTTTCTGAATATGTAAGTCCACAGTGGCGATCTACTGGAATGTCATCATATTTTTTTTGTAATATCTGTTCTCTTTCGGCAGTCCGACATACCCGCACCGAAAACCCATTGGCATGAACAGGACTACGCACGGAAATCCTTTGTATTCAAATCTGCTTTCCTGTTTTGGTTGTAACATCATTCAAACCTCATTTCCTCCAACTTCTTAATCTGCTTTTTCAGACTCTCAATTTTCTTCTGGCGCATTTCTTCGGCTTTCTGGATAGCAAGTTCTTTAAGTCCAAAATGTTCTGATCTTTTATAGGAACAAACCACATCTCCAAATTCATCATAAAAGCATATCATGCCATTCGGATTCACATACGTTAGCTGAAAATCAGAACCATCTATCTCGATAATGCCTCTTGTCAGCGCATATTTCGTAATCCAGACTTTCATTATTTTCCTCCTTTTTCAGGTTTGCAAATAACCACTTTAAATCTCTTTCTATTTCTTTTTGCGCCATAATCAGACATAATAAAGTTGTCACAATCCATTTTCTGGCAAACCTTATGAGTGGTTCCTCCCGAATACACCCTGCATTCATCACAAACAAAACAAGGTTCATCTGCGGCTTCTTCCAACTTTACCGTATTGTATAATTCTTCGACATTATGAGTACAATACTGACAAAGACAATTCGCACAAAGCATAATCGAATTTTTAACCGCTGGAAGAAGCTGTTCAAATAATGTTTCTTTTTGTGGATTGATTTTTGGGTCTAAATCAAATAAACTTAACTGCTCATACATAGATAATTCCTACCACGGATATTTGCTCATTTTCAGCTCCATTCCGGCTTTTGCGACCGCAACATTTACCCACTTCCCGGCAACCGATTGAACCTCTTTCTGCATGGTTTCCGGGTCTGCATTTTCGCTGGACAGGTGGCAGAGGATGATGTTTCGTAAGTCTGGTGTTTTATTCACTTCTACAAAGGACTTAACCACAGACAAACTGGAATGACCTTTGAGTGCATGGATATAATTTGCGGAACCGCTGTCCATAAGATTGTCCATGTGGTTACATTCCAATACCATGTAGTTGATTCTCTGCCTTTTGAAAATATAACTGCAATATTCCCAATCTGTCATATAGAGAAGTTTCTCGTCTCCGCTCTGTATCAGATAACCAAAGTTCGGACACGGTATCAATGCACCGGTATCTTTGTCTCTTGTTGTGTGCGGCAGGTAAAATGGTGTCACTATCCATTCAGAAATCCTTATAGACCGTTTTTCCGGCAGTCCAATAATCCTCTCTCCATACACAGTTTCCAACTTCTCCTGCAACTCGTCACACCCATAGCACTGAACACCGGCTTTCATGAAATCCCGGAAACTCTTAATGTGGTCAGACTAAGAATGCTCATGTGACAATAGCAAGGCTTTCACATCTGAAATCCGGTAGTCTATCGCTTTCAGTGCGGCTTTGTAAGTAGCGCCTGAATCCAGCAGAAGTATCTCCCCATTATCCGCAATCAGCGCATAGCAGTTACCGGCTTGTGAGCCTGTACTTATGATTTTCAAGAGCATTTTTATATCACCTGCCTTTCCATCTATATCTCATAGTTGTTATTGGCATATTTAAACGCTTTGCGCCCTCTTGTTGAGTTATTTGTCCGTGCTCAATCATCTGGATGACCGCATTAAACTCTTTTGGTAATTCCATTGGAGGCCTGCCAAATTTAATGCCTCTTGCCTTTGCCGCCGCAATCCCCTCTGCCTGGCGTTGTTTAATATTTCTTCGCTCTGTCTCAGCCACAAATGATAAAATCTGAAGTACTAAGTCGGCAATAAAGGTTCCCATCAAGTCCTTCCCTCGTCTGGTGTCTAGCAGGGGCATATCTAGCACCACAATGTCGATTCGCTTTTCTTTCGTCAAATACCTCCATTGCTCCTGTATCTCTTCGTAATTGCGCCCCAACCGGTCAATGCTGGTTATCCATAAGCAATCGCCTGAGTGCATGTGTTTTATCATTTTTTTATATTGCGGCCTATCAAAATCCTTACCAGACTGCTTATCAACATAGGTGTTCGGCTCGGCTATACCTTGCAATTCAAGTTGTATTCTCTGGCGTTCCTCATTTTGGTCTCTGGAACTTACCCTGATATATCCAAAATCAATCACACAAAATCACTCCTCCACCGGCTGTTTCAGCCAATCCAAAACTTCAAACGGAAATTCAAAACTGTTACCAGATATATGTCTTATAAATCCATAGTATTTAATTTTTTCGGTATATATTGAAAACAAAAAATCTGCCAGTTCTTCATCCGTCATGTTCCTGATCCGCTGTGCATTGCTCTGTTTCCTCTGGCTCTTGATAAACTCCCGAACAAGGCGATAATCCTTATCCATTGTAGACAGATGCTCTTTTGCGTCTTTCTTCTGGTATACAATAACTGTATCGCCATCTTTTTTCGCCCTCAAAACCTCATAGGGGTTTTTGCTTGTCGCCACAATCATGTAGCCTTTATGTTCCAGAAAGTCCTCAAATTCCTGTAATTTGCTGATATGTAAAATGTTTCTTGTTGCCATTACTTATCATTCCTTTCAATCGGTATAGGATATCCGTCCGGCAATGCCTTGATTAAGTTCTCCAATGCGTTCAATCCTACTTTCTGCGCAGATACAAAAGCGTTTGTCTGGCATGTATTTAACTCATTGACCTGTGAATTGATACTGTCAAGAATTTCGCTTCTAAATTTTGGCGTAAGCGGTTTGTAATATGTCATATATCGTCCTCATTTGGAAACCGAAACACAATGTTCATTGGCTCAATCCTCACGTTATCTTCACGGTCATTTACCGTGATAATTCCGCTTTTCATATTCTTTAACTGCTCCGCAAAACCCTCTGGAACTTCCGCATTATTCACAATGAACGGCACTCCGGTGTACGCTTCGTGCAGCATCTGCATTGCTTTTTCAGCTTTCTCCTGCGTAGAATACTGTGCAATAAAATACCGCTTGTCCATATTGGAAATCGGTCTGGCATAAATAATACCGTCACTGTATGATATAGCAATGCTCTCATACGGATAGTCGCATCCATTCTGGTCAATTATCCTCACTCTTCTCCCTCTCTTTCTGGCTATCGCTTTTATGCTCAATTCTGTAAATCTGCCTGTCCAGCTTTTCATCAATAATCCGATTCACATCATGTCCGGCCGCAAGGAAAAACTTCATCTGCTCCAACATGATCTGGACATCTGCGATTTCCTCGACAAGGTTATAATATTCTTCCGAATTATCCGGCATATATCCGTCCCAAGGATTGTAGAGATTTTTGCCGCACTGTAATTCTGTACGCCAGTATTTATTGATTGCCTGCGTCAGTTCCGCCATTTCCTCGATGCACTGGCGGCTCTGTGCGTCATATCCGTAATGTCTACCTATTTTACGGATTTTTTCTTCTCTTGATTTTTCTACATCCTGTTTTACTGCGTTCATTTATTCCTCCCGAAAAATGTTTCTCTCATGCTTACCGGAACTCTTTCTTCCTCATACAATTCCGGATGATTTTTTGCACTCTGTGGGTCGTCACAAACGAAAAATCTACAAATCGCAGGGCGGACAGGGTAAATAGAGCATTTCTCTGTTTTCTTGTTCTCGTTTAGAAACGGGCAAGTTAAATCAAATTTAGGTTGCTCCCTCAACACTGCCGGAACGGTATGATCCTGTTCTTTGATATTGTGTTTCTTGATATACCGCTTAATTCTGCTATATTCGCTCTCTGAAATCGGAAGTAGGTCGGAGCAACACGCCCCGCACTGACTGCACTTCCCGTCTTCCGTGAAGTCATAAACTCCATGCTCCATGTCCTTTATCATCTGTTCGATTGTGCCGACCATTTCTGTATCTCCGTTATTTTAAAAACCGTATAATCCCATCCGTTTTTTATTGCCTGCGCCTGTGCTAAAATTTTTGCTTCATTTTCAGAAAAAGCGCCAACAATCACATCTCCGCTCGCAAAGAAAACTTTGAATTTCTTTTTTCTCATTCTCCCACCCTCTCCATCTTCGGCAACGGTTCATCCGTCATTGGCATAGGCTCCCTTGCGTCCACGCACCAATCATCCTTATCACCGTGCCGGTCTTTCCATAATCTGTGACGGATCACCTGCCATATATCCTGCGCTCTAAGCATTTCGGTTGTCTGTTCTGGATATACACCATGCTTTCTCATGGGCTGTGCTATATCCATAGCCGCCTCCAAAATGCGTTGAGTACCATCTCTGCGTTCTATTCTGGCATTAAATTTCATGATATTGTAACTACTACCATAGTCAAATCCCGTAAACGCTAAATCGTTTGCTAAATCGCTCCACTGATTCATCCGCAACCGGAAATATTCTTCCAGTGCAATTTTGATGATTTCAGCTTGTTCTTCGGTAAGTTCAAGTATGTATTTCATTCACTCTATCCTTTCACTCCCGGCAGAACCATATTCCGTTCACTTATTGGCAAAACTTTCAGCCGCCGGGGATGTTATTAAATTATCCCGGAAAAGAATAAAAACCAGATAATACTTGCAACCGTTAATCCGACCGCCGCAAGGAAAATCAGAAACAGTATCACTCTGCTGGGCGTCATCTTCATTTCCCCATTTAAGGCAATGCTCAGCCTTTCTATGTTTGAAATCTGAGATGCCACGAAAAACCGGACTATGAAGAACAAAATCCATGCCACAACCGCCAATTTCACAAAAATCATTTACATATCCTCCATCTGCATGAAACTCGGAACTTCCTGCTTCTTCTCCGCTTTTACCGGCTCTTTCTCTTTCGCTCCGGCGGTCACATCTGCTACGGTTTTCGGTTCTGGCTTTTCCTCGATTGTGGGCGGTTCAGATACAACAAATTCTTCCTTATTTGCGTGTGTTTCAATGTCATGCTGTACCTGTGCTTCTACGTCAATCGCATCATAATCGTCAATTGTCTCCGCTTCTTCCTTTGTGTAAAGTCCGAGTGTCAGTTCCGGGCAATTCAGACTTGAAAAGAAACTTGCCGCCCTGTATCTCAGCATCAGAGCTGGCATGGTCTTCCATTTACTACCGT